>BNJS01002276.1_pt1 | contig 386234 bp, 682 predicted proteins | sample 8540461 | NCBI WGS metagenome assembly BNJS01 (sample SAMD00202454, study PRJDB9452) | human saliva metagenome | isolation source: human saliva | place: Japan
GGGATGTATATTCCATGATATATTACTGAGTAAAAATAAAAGGAGTGATACTATGGAACAAAAATCTATTTAGGCGGTGGGTGCTTTTGGGGGTTAGAAGCCTACTTCAAAACGTATTCCCGGCATCATCGAAACCCGTGTAGGCTATAGTAATGGGAAGCCATCCGCATCCTTCCTATGAAGATGTGTGCCACGGCAGTGGTCATGCGTAGAAACGGTAGAAGTAACTTACGATGACAGCGTCACTCTCTTTCCAAATCATTCAATATTTTTTTGCGCGTGATCGATCCTTTCAGCATCAATAAGCAAGGTCCTGACAGGTATTCAGTATCGCAGTGGCATCTATTATGAACGTCCTGAGGATAAGATTTCTATTGAAAGTACTTTGGCACTTGCCAATTCCCATTATCGTGAGCCCTTCGCGATCGAAGTACTCCCCTCGATTCCTTTTACCCTGCCGAAGACTATCACCAAGATTATTTGGACAAGAATCCTGGTGGATACTGTCATATCAATGTTGCCAAAGCCTATGAGCCCCTCATTGAGGAAGATGGGTATACGAAACTATCTAATGAACAATTGCGTGATGAGCTTAGCCCTATGTCGTATCTCGGTGACCCAAGAAAGTGCTACGGAACAGCCATTTTCTCATCCTTACACCGATGAGTTCCGCCCTGGCCTATACGTGGACATTACTTCAGGGGAACCTCTGTTTATATCCTCTCAAAAATTTGATTCTGGCTGTGGTTGGCCTAGCTTTTGCCAAAGCCTATCAACAGCGATGTGATTCGGTATTACCAAGATGATAGTCTCTTTGGACATTCTCGCATTGAAGTACGCAGTCGCATTGGTGATGCTCACTTAGGTCATGTCTTTGAAGATGGTCCTAGAGATATGGGTGGCCTTCGATACTGCATTAACGGCGCCCCTCCGCTTCATTCCCCTCGAAGAGTTAGAGGCACAAGGCTATGGTGCTTTACAAGACATCGTACGAGAGTCGATTGAAAAATAAAAATTACGGCATACTCCAGTACAAACTTAACGATCGTATCAGTTTGTGGAGGAGTATGCCGCTATTTTTATGCCCTATAGGAGGCTAACGCTTACCCTAAATGCGCGATGACAGCATCAGTCATGCCTTGGGTGTTCACTTTTGTGAATCCTTCTCGGTACATATCACCTGTGCGATAGCCCGCATCAAGAACAGCTGTTACTGCTTGTTCGATGGAGTCCGCTACTGCAGGTAAATCCAGGAGTAACGACACATCATGGCGACGAGACAAGATTGTACCTAATGGGTTAGCAATGCCTTGTCCTGCAATGTCTGGTGCGGATCCATGGATTGGTTCGTACAAGGAAGTGCCGGTACCAATGGAAGCAGATGGCAACAATCCAAGGGATCCAGAGATAACTGCGCCTTCATCGCTCAAGATGTCTCCAAATAAGTTTGTTGTCACTAGGACATCAAATTGACCTGGATTCGTCACGAGTTGCATCGCTGTATTATCTACATAGTAGTAATCCATGGAAATATTTGGGTTGGCTTCTGCCTTTTCTTTCGCAATTTTACGCCATAAACGAGAAGATGCCAATACGTTAGCTTTGTCAACGCTAACCACTTTGCCAGAACGTTTACGTGCTGTTTCTACAGCTACGTCCATGATACGTTCTACTTCATAACGAGCATATGTCTCTTTGTCCCAAGCCAAATTCGTTTAGTCCTTCCCTTGTGCTTCTTCACGCTCTCCAAAAATAGATGCCACCAGTTAATTCACGAACGATAACGAAGTCAACATTTTTCCACCAACTCTGGTTTCAACGGAGAGAACTCACGCAATGCTGGATAGATTTTTCACTGGGCGCAAGTTACAGAACAAACCCAGTGCTTTGCGCAAACCAAGGATAGCTTTTTCTGGACGGATAGATGGATCTACATCATCCCATTTAGAGTCACCTACAGCTCCTAATAATACAGCATCTCTTTCGCTAGTATGCCTCAATCGTATCTTGTGGCAATGGTTCACCGAAAGCATCGATAGTCGCACTACCTGCTTTTTCTCAATCCAATTGGCTATTACACCTGCTTTGGCAAAGGCGTGATCCACCACAGCACGCGCCGAATTTGTTATTTCTTCCCCAATGCCGTCACCAGTAATTAGGACAATTTGTTTTTCACTCATAGTAATCCTCTTTTGAAAGTCTCTACACTACACTAAAATATTTTTATTTATCTAGCATACATACTATAGGGAATACCACTAGGTTAATCATAATAGCATAGCCCTAGGGTTTTCCTATTAATTCTATCCTTCTTATCCGTCTTGTCTTGTTTTTCGCAAAATTCACCAATCCACCCTGCTTTGGCAATGTTTTGCACAAACTGAGGCAGTGCCGTTCCCTGGTAGCTTTCACCAGTAGTCACATTATGAACAACACCTGTAGCCATTTCCACAGCGATTTCGTGGTATTCTTGAATGTGGTCCACAGCCTCACCAATTTCAATCACTGGCAAACCGATGTTGATGGCATTGCGGAAGAAAATACGAGCAAAGCTATCTGCTACGATGCAAGAAATACCTTTTTCTTTAATCACCGCTGGCGCATGTTCACGAGAGGAACCGCAACCAAAGTTTTTTGCCAGCTACCATGATTTCACCAGCTTTCACATTCGGTGCAAAGGTAGTATCAATATCTTCCATAGCATGTTCCGCCAATTCCGCCATATCCGCTATGGTAAAGTAGCGCGCTGGATAATTATCGTCTGTATCTACATTGTCGCCGTAGCGCCAAATCGTTCCTTGAAAGTCTGCCATCGTATACCTCCTCAGGGCTTGCTAAATACCCTGCTACTGCACTTACTGTCGCCCACATAGGGCTTGCCAAATATACTTCACTGTCCACGTGTCCCATACGGCACGGAAATTACGGTTTGTGGTAGACACAGTGCGTTCTCCCTCTGCCATGATACCCATGTAACCACCTAAGCACGGACCGCAAGTCGGTGTACTTACGGCACAACCTGCTTCGATAAAGATGTCCATTAAGCCTGCTTTTACAGCTTGGTTATATACATCTTGGGACCCTGGGATCACGATGCAACGCACGAAGTCCGCTACCTTGCGACCTTTAAAAATTTCTGCGCACATTTGTAAATCTTCAAAGCGACCGTTAGTGCAAGAGCCGATGATAACTTGGTCGATTTGAATGCGGTCTTCTTTCACAATATCTTTCATGTAATGCGTATTGGAAAGGAAGGTGTGGGTACGCCACTACTGGAGTTAATTCGTCTAATTGAATAGTCACTACTTGGCAGTACTCTGCATCTTCGTCTGCTGCAATTGGTTCAATAGGACGTGTAATGCGACCTTGAATATACTCCTCTGTCACTGCATCGTATGGGAATACACCACATTTACCGCCCGCTTCGATAGCCATGTTACAGATGGTCAAACGGTCTGCCATTGTCATATATTGCACACCAGAACCATGGAACTCAAGAGCTTTGTAACGAGCGCCATCCACACGATTTTTACCGATTAAGTCCAACTACAATATCTTTACCAGAAATCCATTTCGCTGGTTTTCCTTCTAACACAACTTTGATCGTTTCTGGCACTTTGAACCAAGTTTTACCTTCTGCCATAGCAACCCCAGCATCTGTAGGAACCAACTCCTGTAGCAAAGGCATTCAACGCACCATAGGTACAAGTGTGAGTCGGCACCGATAATCATTTCCCTGGACCAATCAAACCTTGTTCTGGCAACAATACGTGCTCGATACCCATACGACCTACTTCAAAAATAGTGCGTAATCTTATGTTGTCGTACAAAATCACGCATTACTTTGGCTTGTGTAGCAGATTTAATATCTTTATTAGGTGTGAAATGGTCGGGCACTAAATAAATGCGGTCTGCATCGAATCAGGTTGCCGATTTTTCAAACTCTTTTTCGCTGGTGGAAATGTAATATCGTTCATCAAAAATGAAATCTAATTGACACTCGATCATTTGACCTGCTTTTCACCTCTGCAAAGTCCTGCGTGACGAGCCATATTTTTTCTGTTATGGTCATACCCATGACATTAACCCTCCTGGTTTCCAAACTCTTGTTCTAATTCTTTTTGCTAAATAAATAGCGTTTACTGCATTAATATAAGCGTTTACACTAGATTTTTACAATATCTGTACTAATACACTGACTTGGAATCTGCAGTAGTATAATTAACTTTACAACCGCCTCGCCAAGGGGCATCCTTACCCACTGTTACGGAACGGATTTGGAAATCTTCCAACACAAATGGTGTGTTCACTAATCGTTCGATAGCTCTGAAAGAAGCATCTAGCTGGTATCACCAACAGCGGCATCCATACGTTCTCCATTCGGAGTTAACACACGAATGCTAGCAAGAACATACCCGTTTTGATCAGAATGGTAATCGTGTTGTACCACGTGGAATGCCTGCTCGTGATGCATGGTATCCATCACCAAGAGCATAAATATCTTCATCATAGACTTGTTTTTCTTATCTGCTAAGGCTTTAAACTGCACAAATAGCTCATTCACTCGTTCTTCTTCTTCTGAAAGCCTAAATTCACTAGATGATCTTCGAAAGGCATGACGTCCAGAATGTTTACCCAATACGATGGACGTTTTTTCTGCCCCTACACTAGCCGGTGTCATAATTTCATAGGTAGTTGGATTATTCAACATACCATGTTGATGAATACCAGACTCATGCGCGAAGGCATTCGCACCTACGATAGCTTTATTAGGAGATACGGCAACACCACAAAGTTTGCTCACCAATTTGCTAGTACGTGTAAACAAAAGAGTATCAATATGAACATCGAATGGATAGTGGTCATGACGAGTTTTGATAGTCATTACGACTTCTTCAATCGCCACATTACCAGCTCGTTCGCCTAAACCATTCATAGTACATTCCACTTGACGAGCCCCAGCTTCAATAGTCGCCAATGTGTTCGCATTCTGCAAAGTATAAGTCATTGTGACAATGCACACTGATGATAGCTTTTTGTCAATTCCTTTCGTATGTTCTTTAATGTAGCGAAATACGATTGCCAAACTCTTCTGGTGTCATATAACCAACTGTATCTGGCACATTCAAAATAGAAGCTCCACCTTCGATAGCCACTTCAAAGACACGGCATAGATAATCTAGATCTGTACGAGATGCATCTTCTGCGGAGAACTCGATTTCATCGAATTTACCTTTCGCAAACTCAAGGATATGTTTCACAATGTCTAACACTTCTTCACGAGTTTTTTTCAATTTATATTCTAGATGAATATCGCTAGTAGCGATAAACATGAAGACAGTGCGCTGCTGACCTGCTAGTGCTTCTGCTTTGCTTTTTGTCACATCATTCTCATTGGATCGAGCAAGCGTCGCGATCGTGCATCCACGCACCTCTCTCGCAATCGTAGATACTGCTTCAAAGTCACCTTCCGATGCAGCTGGGAACCCAGCTTCGATGACATCTAATCCAAGGCGCACAAGAGCTTGTGCAATTTCTACTTTTTCTGGTGTTTGAAGGGAAACACCTGGAGTTTGCTCCCCATCGTGAAGTGTAGTATCATAAATTCTGTTGTCCATGATTGTTCCTCTTTCTAAAATAAAAACGCCCCCAGAGATGACAATGCATCCCCTAGGGCGTTATATATAGCGTATTGGTTTCATGAGGTTTTTACATTTTACATACTATAGTTCTAGTAGTACTACATCACAGATTTTTCTCTATCTTTTGTAGCGGTTCGTTCACAACCAACCGCATATTCTACTGCTAATGTAAGCTATGCTTACAACTATCAGAACATTCTAATAGAGTCTACTTGTACTGTATACCTTATACAGATCTCATCGTAAAATGTAAGAAACACTAATCAACCTATGATACAAAACCCCTCATAATGTGACGCGCATCAGGGCATTATCATTTCAATAACACGGTCCCACCCTAGTTGGTTCTCCACAGTTATAACGTAACTACCGTCGATGACTACTTGGTTTCGCCATCGCACTCACAGGGGAGTTTCAATATAACCGTTCTACTACTTCACACCAACCAGTAGCTCTCTGAAAGCAACTAACTATATCTTTATACCTGTTCATCGCATTTGCTATCTAACTGAAGATTATTCTATAGCATTTTAAGTCGCTTGTCAATAGACTCATGTGTTTTTATTTTTTATATATCTAGAGTAATCAAACATTTGTGACAAATACTTATGCCTTTTGATTCATAAAGTACTCTGTTATAACTTGGTTCGGTGATTTAAAGTTTAAGACCTTCTGTGCAATGTTGTTATATCTATTAGCATATCGACTATGTGCTTTTAGAAAAACTCTCCATACTATTAAACTTACGAGAATAGAATCTTTCACCATCAATTCGATGGCTGCGCTCTACTTTTCCATTCTGCCACGGAGAAAATGGTATTGTCGTCTTATGTTCTATTCCTAATCGTTTTAATACAATATCAAATAAACACTCTCGATCTTTTTACTCCATAGTTTGTAAATTCACGACCATTATCTGTTTTGTATTGTATGAATAGGAAATCCCATTTTGGCTTCTAAATCTAATAAGAACCGACTGGTATTAGTAACACTTTTTCATCTATAATTTTTAGAATTCTCTTTCTAGAAAACTCATCAATAGCTGTAAGTTTGATAGTAAGATTTTCCTTGTGTTGAAAAATCTAAACTCTCACGAGGTACGTATTTTATATCAATCTGAACCTTTTCTCCCTGGATATGTTACTAGATCTGGTTTCCACTTGCTTTTTGGAACAGATTTAACAACCTTTTTCTCTTTAATATGACGTCTTATTTGTCGGCACATAGAGCCATATGAGCGTTCATAACCACGCTTTCTTTGCCTCAACATATACTTGAGATAATCCTTCATGTTTAAACTTAGAATGCATACACTTGATAAGTATTAGTTCTTCCTCAGTATGTTGATTAGGATGAGAATGTGGTTTACGACTGTACAATCGAAGTGAATTGATAGTTCCGTCAAAACGCTTTACCCATCGTTGTACTTGTTGTCTACTAGTATGATAACGGCGTGCAGCTTCAGCATTATTTCCATGCTTTATAGCATATTCACATACTCGTTTACGAAACCGTAATTCCTCAGTTATAATAGAATGCATGAGAAGAAACTCCCTTTTGTTATAATGTTTGGATTACAACTTCATTATAACAGAGTTCCTTCTCATTTTTATTACTTGTCACAAATGTATTGTACTCTTACACTCATGTGTTTTTATTTTTATATATACACAATACGAATAAATTCTTCTATAATGAAATTACAGAAGAGTCTTCAACGTGCGTTGGGCTCATCTCTTCCTACTCTATAGGAGGAGGTGGTACTATGAAAAAGTAGAAAAGTCAATGTATTGATTTTTAATTTTAAAACTAATAGTACGAATCATTAGTTTCTTTAACAATTAATGATAAAGCCCTAACGAAAGAGGTTCGTACCCTCTAAACGTTAGGCATCATCATTTTACTAGTTTGAGATGAGCCTAACGCCAGCACACGTTGACAGCTCTTCTTTTTGTGTCTTAAAGTATAGCATTGTTTGAGATAAAAACAATAGAGTAGCTGTATCATGTGCTCCATAAGTAATACTTTTGATCAGCTATTCCTTTCCACAAAAATATCGTGTATTCTAAACTCAGCAACTCTCTAAATTTGATACTTTCCTATACCAAAATATAGCTTTTTCATAATCAATAAAGCTTTAACCGTTTCCATCTCCATGATAGTAAAAACTCCCCTACTTGAAACTGCGCCATCTCATCTCCTTGTTCAGTAGCCTTCATATACCATTGAAATGCAATATCTAAACTTTCTTCTACTCCTTCACCATAATGATATCTTTCTGCCAATTCATATTGAGCATCTATATCACCATTTTCAGCGACTTTTAGCAACCACTTATATCCTAAATCTATATCTACTGATGTACCATATCCACGATAGTAAAGTCCTGACAAACGATATTGTGCTTTTGCTTCACCACTATTAGCTTTACTATTATAGTACTCAAACATTTCTACAAAGAAGTAAATTCAGACTTTATATTTTTACTTTTACCTTCTAAAAATATATGCCCTTTTATGCGGTTTATATTATCATGCTCGTTCATACCAATCTAAAGTACTCATCAGCCTTAACTCCAATACCATGATAGTAAATATCTGCAAGTCTATATTCTGCTTCACTATCCTCAAACTCACTCATTTCCTCGTATAAAGGGATATATTTCTCCGCTCGTCTCGGAACTTCTATCCCTTCATAATACATATCTGCAATATATTTTTCTCAGAATGATGACCGCAATTAGCATATATTTCATGATAAAACAATGCTTTTTCTACATCTTTTTAACACCAAGACCCTTATAATATATTTCCATTATTTTTCAAAGAGCACTATCTTGATAGCAACAATCCTCTTTACTATCAATTGTACCAACATACCAATTTTAAAGCTTCACGATAATTTTTCTACACCTTCACCATATATATATTACCAATTATATATCGAGATATATATCTCCCAAAATATGTGCTGGAATATACCATTGTAAAGCTCTATATATCCATCTCATAATTTATATTCATATACAATAAATCACCCAAGCATGACATAGCAGTAATATGATTTTTCTCTGTAGATACATACCACTTATAAGCTAAATCAATATTCTCATCTACATCATCTCCATATTCATAACTCTGTCCCTAACAAAAAATTGATGCCTGTGCATCTCCTTGTTGAGCCATTAATTGTATTTTCTGAAATATTGATACAAAAATAAATCAATAGAATTGTCCTCTAATCTATACTCACTAGCTGTTTCTTCCCATCTACGCTTCAATTCTTTTTAATTCTTCCATTTGAACTAAAGTTAATTTAGGAATTTCATTGATAGCATCTATCATATCTTTCTTTTTCCTATCTCGTAAAAATCGGATAATCATGTTTTTCTGAATTTTTCATATAATATCACTCTTTTCTCTTATATATATGCTTTTTAGAAATAAGTACACATATAAAATACGGTGATTCTTCCTTATTTATGAATAGAAGAATCTATTTAACATTCATCATTCCGATAAAAATCTTCTAAGATATATGTTGTCACTGGTGTTACAAATAATTCATATTTTTATAATTAGTTCTACAAGATCATCTCCATCAATAAGAGTGATAGGGCTACCTTCACGTCTTGCTTCTCTAGCCTTTAGTTTGTGAATCGACTACTTGTAACAAATACACCATAATCTGCTTGAAATTTATTCATAGCCCCTAAAAATTGATTAATATCAGGTTCTCCCACTGGGTTCACTGTATAGCGTTTACATTGAATCACAACACGAGTGGTTCTGAAATCATCACCCATATGATAGCCATATCCATCGATACCACCATCATTTGAAATCGAAATTCCTTTATTGGTAAAAGTAATTCCCATCTTGGTTAACAATAATCTAGAAAAATTGTTCAAACTTAGCTGGAGACATTTTACGAATGGCTTCCTATAATTGTACTTTTACATCATCAAGAACAGTTCCTTCATTCACTTCTCCTATAGCATCCGCTTCATCAACTTCACTGTCTAATTCGCTATCGGGAATCTTAGAGTCTCTATCATTGTTTGCACTACCTAGTTCTTGTGCTTTTTAACTTTTCTCTTTGTCGTGCTTTTTCTTCCCAATACATATCTGCAGGAACACGAACTTCTTGGTATATATCAAATGAATCTAAATTAATCTGCACACCTTTTTACTGTTAATTGTATTTCTTTTTGTTTTCCATATTCAATAATATCTACTAGTACAAGTTCTGTTATAGCAAAATTAAATTTAAAGTCAAATGGTTTATAGGTATTTCCTGTTCTCTTAGAACTCCGTATAATTTCTGCATAGTCGCAATATCATCATCTTTTTCACAAATGCTATCTTTCAATTGTGTTCGTGTTAAGCTACCACCAGCCTCTTGTAAAGAAGCTATGATCGGCTTTTAGTAATATAGAAAGTTGTTCTTCTGTAGATAAATCAATAATATTCATATCTTTTTATCCCTCATCTCACACTAGCTAAAAAGGACTGCACCCAGAATCTATTGTATTCTGTTGCAGTCCTTTCTATATTACATACTCACTATGTCTTATTTTTATTTTCAATAGTCGCTTTCACAAATCCTTTGAACAATGGATGTGCATTGTTTGGACGAGATTTCAATTCTGGGTGGAAATTGTACGCCTACGAACCAAGGGTGATCTGCTACTTCAACGCATTCTACTAGACGATTATCAGGGGGATGTACCGGAGATAATCAAGCCTGCATCTGTCAATTGTTGACGGTATGCATTGTTGAATTCCCAACGGTGGCGATGACGTTCGTAAATTAAGTCTTCGCCGTATCTCGCATGTACTTTGGTACCAGGTACTGTTTTACATGGGTATACGCCCTAGGCGCATTGTACCGCCTTTTTCATCTACATCGACTTGGTCATCCATTAAGTCGATGACAGGAAACTCACAGCTTTCATCAAATTCTGTGGAAGTAGCTCATTCATATCCAATACGGAACGAGCAAATTCCATTACAGATGTTTGCATGCCCAAGCAAATGCCAAGGAACGGCACTTTGTGCTCACGAGCATATTGGATCGTAGAAATTTTACCTTCTACACCACGGCAGCCGAAAACCGCCTGGTACCAAAGATACCATCCACATCTTTATATACTTCCGCTGAGATCTGTACCTTCTGCTTCTACCGCTTCAGAGTCAACCCATTTAATATTCACTTTCGTATCTTCTACGATACCTGCATGGTACAATGCTTCGGCTACGAAATGTACGCATCATGCAATGCTACGTATTTACCAACAAGAGCGATAGTAATTTCTTGTTTTAGGATGTAAGATTTTATGAACCATTTCTTTCCATTCTGTCATATCCGCAGGACGGTCTTCTAGGTTCAATTTGCGTACAACAATGCTATCTAATCCTTCATCTTGCATCATCAATGGTACTTCATAGATAGTACTGCAAGTACGGTTTTTCCACGATAGCATCTGGATCCACGTCACAGAATAATGCCAATTTATCTTTCATTTCACGGGAAATCTCTTTTTCCGTACGGCATACGATGATATCTGGTTGAATACCAATGCCACGAAGTTCTTTTACGCTATGTTGTGTTGGTTTTGTTTTCAACTCGCCAGCTGCGCTGATGTATGGTACCAATGTAACGTGGATATATAACACATCATCACGGTTGACTTCTTTTTTTCACTTGGCGGATAGCTTCCAAGAACGGCAAGCTTTCAATATCCCCAACAGTACCACCGATTTCTGTAATCACTACGTCTGCATTGTCTTCTTTACCTACGCGGAACACAGCATTTTTAATTTCATTTGTAATATGAGGGATAACTTGCACTGTGGAGCCAAGGTATTCCCCTTTACGCTCTTTATTGATGACAGACCAATATACTTTACCTGCTGTGATATTGGATGTTTTACCTAAGTTAATGTCGATGAAAACGTTCATAGTAGGTATAAATCTAGGGTCAGTTTCTGCACCGTCGTCAGTGACGAACACTTCACCATGTTGATAGGGACTCATTGTACCTGGGTCGATATTGATATATGGATCAAATTTTTGAATTGTCACCTTATATCCACGGTTTTTCAACAAACGTCCCAAGGATGCTGCAGTAATGCCTTTACCTAATGATGATACGACGCCACCTGTTACGAAAATATACTTTGTTGACATGATGCCTCCCTAATAATTATATGCTTCTGATTACATTTTTTCAGGAGCGGAAATACCTAAGATACCAAGACCATGTTGTAATACATGCGCCGTTGCGGTAATCAAGCCTAATCGAGCTTGTTGCAATTCTGGTTCAACGCCCATGATACGGCCTTGTTTATAGAAGGAATGGAATAGACTTGCTAAATCGTACAAGTACTTCGCTATACGATGTGGCGCTTTATTGTTAGCAGACAACTGCACTTCTTCTGGGTAGGCCGCTAATTTTTTAATCAATTCCACTTCTTGTTCGCTTTGCAATGCTGTGAAAGTCGTATTCGCCCAATCACCATAAGCGATTCCGGCTTCTTTCACTTGTCCAAAAATACTGTGAATACGCGCATGGGCATATTGGATGTAGTACACTGGATTGTCGTTGGATTTAGAGGATGCCAAATTGATGTCGAAGTCCAATTGACTATCTAAGGAACGCATCAAGAAGAAGTATCTTGCTGCATCTACCCCTACGTCTTCGATTAATTCATCCAATGTAATCGTTTCCCCTGTCCGTTTAGACATTTTCATAAGTTCTCCATCACGGTATAAGAATACCATTTGCAATAAGAGAACTTCTAATTTATCTGGATTAAAACCCAAGAGCTTCCATAGCTGCTTTTACACGGGCAATGTAACCATGATGGTCAGCGCCCCAAATGTTGATTAATTGTTTATAACCACGTTCGTATTTATCTTTATGGTAGGCAATATCTGCCGCCAAGTACGTTGGCTCTCCGTTATCGCGGATAACGACACGGTCTTTGTCATCTCCATATTGCATGGATGCTAACCAGTAGGCGCCGTCTTTTTCATAAATCGCACCAGATTCCACTAGCTGATTTACCAATGTACGAATTTCACCGTTTTTATGTAGGCTACGTTCGCTGAACCAACGATCAAAATCGACGCGGAAATTGCGCAATGTTTTACGTAAACCATTCAATTTTTCGGCTAAGGCAAATTCTTTAAAGAATGGAACCCGTTCTTCTTCGGACAAGGCTGCGAAAAAATCGCCTCTCCAATTGATTAATTCTTGGGCTGTATCGATGACGTCTTGTCCACGGTAACCCGCTTCAGGGAATTCGTGTTTCATGTCTAACAATTCTAAGTAACGAGCGTTCACAGAGGCGCTAAGTTATCGATTTGTTTGCCCGCATCATTGATGTAATACTCGGCAAATACATTGTATCCTGCAGCGCGCATCAAGTTCACCAACGCACTACCGTAAGCAGCACCACGGCCATGTCCTACATGTAATAAACCCGTTGGATTGGCGCTTACATACTCGATTTGCACCGTATCTTCTTCACGAAGTGGTGCATTACCGTAGGTTTCGCCTGTTGTTAAGATCGTTTTTAATGTGTCATAAATGACATCTGATGCTAGGAAGAAATTGATAAATCCCGCACCTGCCACTTCTGCTCGCTCTAACCAATCATAATTCATATGGGAAATAATCGTTTCTGCAATCGCCCGTGGGTTGGATTTTGCAACCCGTGCAGATTGCATGGCGATATTGGTAGAAAAATCACCGAACTCTTTCTGCGGTGGTACTTCCAATTGTGCCTCTGGATAGGCTCCTTCTGGCAGTTCTCCTTGTTCCAGAGCTATTTGCAAAGCATCCTTAATGGCTGCTTTCAAAACTTCTTTCATGTCCATACTGTACATCCTCCCGAATCTCTACATATAGTTGGTTGTAAAATTGCCATTCACCGCCAACAGAGATATCATATCCTAACTGAATATGGCCCTTGCCATCTTCCAAATCTATGTCTAATTCATGGGTCAGCATCGCCAATTCCACAGCCCCATAGGGCGTTTCCAGGCTGGCAATGTTCGTCTTTCCCAGTTGATACTCATGGCGCATAGAAAATTCACCCGTTCGCAAGAGAACCACCGAATCTTTATAAGCCTTAATCGTCGTTTTCGTGTTACCTAAGCCAGTGACCTCGCTTTCATCATAGATGATATGCTTCGCTAGGCCGTCTCGTAATACTTACCAGAGGATACCAATTCCACTACCGTATCTTCTCCATCCGCATCACGTTGCGTACTTTTTACCGATACAATCACTCGTTTCATCAGCATTCCTCCTCTCCTATTCACGCACTCTCTGTATCATTTAATTATATCACAACTTGCCGCAATGAGGGCATCTTTTTGGGACCTTTCCATGCGCTTCACTTGCTGTTCCATGGATTGGGCGTCTTGCTTTCTACTGAAAGCCGTACTCCACACCAAGGTAACCGGTCTACGACCTCGTGTATACTTAGCGCCCCTTTAATTTCACCATTATGGGTACGTATGCGTTTGTCTAAATCCGTCGTCCACCCCGTATAGAGGGACCCGTCAGCACAGCGCACCATGTAGGTGTAAAATTTTTCTTCCATCTTACTCACCAGCTGGAATTGGTGCTACGTCAACAGACTGAATCACCACTGGTTCTTTCGGCGCATCCCGCTTATCTCTCGGCACACGACTAATGGCTTCCACCACATCCATACCTTGTACCACCACGCCGAAGATCGTATGCTTATTATCTAACCAAGGCGTTGGCGCCACCGTAATGAAGAATTGCGCATTCCCTGTATTAGGACCTGCATTGGTATGGCGAGAATACCCATTTTATTAAAGTGCAAATCATTGCTCACTTCATCGGGAATCGTATATCCAGGACCACCTTTTTTATTGTCCCCACCTTGAATCATGAATCCATCGATAACACGGTGAAAGGTTAAATTATTGTAGTACCCTTGTTCAATTAAACTTGTAAAAATTTTTCACAGTGATCGGTGCCTTGCTACCATAGAGGCGCACTTTGATGTCACCTTTATTCGTATGAATCGTAGCATACTCATCAGCAATTGGTGTCGCATCAAAACTAGGCATCTTAGTTTCTACTTTCACATCTTTCCCTACTTCAGATTTTGCTTGCTGAGCCGCATCCGTGCCTAGGCGGCAGTCACCACTAGCGTAGCACCCAACAGAGCGCTCAGTAAGATACGTTGTATATTCATTAGTTATCTCCATTTCTAAAATAAAAACCACCGTTAGATGAAACCTCTAACGGCGGTCTTTATTTATTGTATCATACTTGGCGCAGATGTGCAAAAGAATCTCACTTATCGAGTCAAGACTTGGCGCACAAAATAGCCACGCTCTTTCAATTCTCCATTCAAATAGATAATCTCATTAGATTTGACGCGAATTAAATATAACGTACCCTCACGATCCAACAGTTTTTCCATGCCAATCTCACGAAAGCACCTTGGTATACTCTTCATCATCAGGGACCTAACACCGTTGCCACCCCTTGAATCTGAACACTCTTTTGCCGTCCCAGGACCCTTGTAGTGATCAAACACAGTAAGAGATACATTTTTATTTACCTTTAAATGGGAAAACTTCTCGCCACCTTCAGAAAAAATATCAATATAGCCGCCATGCACCGTATAGGACAACGGAGTACAACGCACACCCTCCTCACTATACGTCGCTAACGCACAAGTATGACGGGCTTTCAAAAATCAACAATCTCCACATGCAACTCACGAGGATCCATCTTCTTCGCCGTTTTGTCTTTCTCAGTCCAAAATGAGGCTGCTACTTCATAATCCATGATATCTCCTTTCATCCCCTACACGCATTTACCTAACAGTATTATGCACCAGGAGCCATGTGCATTTCAAGTACCCTATGGAATAATTTTTGAAAGTAATTATTAAAATAAACCATATCCCAACCAAATCATACACTACAGCAAAAAGCAAACTAAGCAAAGTGCAAGTTTGCAAATGACCCCACCTCAAAGCGCTACCAAAGGAACGCCATTACGAGTAGTAACCTTGTGACGTTCCTTACTACCTAAATCACACAAACACAGAAGACCGCAACATGCTCCGGAGCAAACCTAACGACTGTATCAGTTTGCGTAGGAATATCCATACTCTTCCCTTACGCTAATTAAGAACGCCACAGGCTACATAGCGGAACAAGAGACGCCTTTAAAATCTTCACTTCATACGCGCTAAAAAGTAGAGTTCGTTCAATTTCTAATATATCAGGAAAAATTAATGGTATCCCCTTCCTATGTAATGCTAACACTTTACGAGCTTTCTTTTGCAATTCTTTTTCAAATCGTCCATCAATTCTAACGAGGCTTCTGATGAATAGCATCTATATATTCATTTTTTTAATATATTCGCTACTAACTGGACACATATTTTGAACTAAAAAGCTATGCCCCAACACTTCCCCAAATAAAAATAGTATCACATTTCCCATACTTATCAATTTTTCGTATTATATATTTTTCTGAAATTTGTCGATTTGTGATGAAAAACGGTATCATCCAATATAAGTTAGTCAATGCATCGAAAAAGCATAAAAACATGGTCTATCATGTGCCTGGTAATTTTATAGTTTCTTTTATTTTTTCATTAAATATGGATCTGGAAAATCTACAAAATATTGATCTTTTATATAATAAAAATGACCTGTATTCATAAAAATCCTCCTAAAAATAGACTCCATCCTTTTGAATGGAGTCTACATGAATTGACTCGAACACTTATTGAGTCGCATATCGAGTAGCGACAACCATTTGAACTTAATCTTATTTTTAGTTGCTCATTAAGTAACAACAATCATTTTGATACAAATAGTATCTCTAATAACAGTATACGCACAATAAAAAGGTAAAGTCAACACTAACATATGCTCCTCCAAAGAAACGCCATTACGAGTAGCGACCTTTGTGGCGTTCCCTTACCATCTAACTCACACAAATACAAGAAGAGCACGGCATGTTCCGGAGCAAACCTAACCACTGTATCACTTTGAGACGGAGTATGTCACGTTCTTCCAATCCCCTAAGGAACGCCGTTACGAGTAGTAGCCTTGTGGCGTTCCCTTACCATCTAACTCACACAAATACAAGAAGAGCACGGAATATTCCGGAACAAACCTAACCACTGTATCAGTTTGAGAAGGAGTATGTCACGTTCTTCCAATCCCCTAAGAAACGCCGTTACGAGTAACAGCCTTGTGGCGTTCCCTTACTACCTAACTCACACAAACGCAAGAAGAGCACGGCATGTTCCGAAGCAAACCTAACCACTGTATCAGTTTGCGGAGGAATATGCCGTGCTCTTCCCTTATGCTAATTACGAACGCCACAAGGTGTATAGCGTCACAAGAGACGCCCCTAGCATCACCAAAAACGCCACATAATCAACGCCTTGTAAGCTCACTTTACGCATAAATGTATGTTGCTGATTCCCAAAGCCTCGAAGTTCCAAGGACAATGCCATTGTCTCTGATCGACTCAACGACTTCAACATCAACGGTTGGATTACCGTCATGTAGGACTTAATCTTTGTCAGCCAATTGCCCTCTAAAGACATGCCTCGACATGCCTGTGCCTCTTGAACGGCTTTACTTTCACGTAAAAAGTCAGGCACAAAGCGTAAGTACTGTAAACATAAAGGCATATGCATAGGGAATGCGACATTGTTGAACGAGGGCTACTGTTAAATCCTGCGTTTTTGTCGTCACGATGAGCATCATAAAGATAGTAGTCATCGTCAACATGCGCAAGGCTGTTACTACAGCAGAGTCCACGGACCAGCTACCCTAAGTACTGTACGATACCTAAGAATGCTGAAAAATCCAATCAATGCCAATAAAGGCTTCCATTGACGGAACAAAATACCACCAATCAGCATTAACAGCAATTCTACTCTAAATAATGCTAACAATAATTCTGGAGTTTTTCATAGCGATGGCTAAGATGGACACGAAGATCGTTGCCCAAATTTTTTTGTTAATGGTACAAATTTCATCGGTCTCCTCCTATCCTTTCACATGCTCTGCATAGCGCAGTTCAAATTCCTTCATAGATTTTGCAATACCCTAAGGCTGGCACTGTTTCACTGAGCACCACACTCGGCGGTTTTGTCAAACCAAGTTCCAACAAGTCCTCTCGGCTTGTAAATAATTCTTCCGGAGGATCCATCGAAGGCTTTTTGTGCCATATCCCATAATGATGACTCGTGTAGAATATTCTGCCATAATTTCCATATCATGGGTAATGAGTAATATGGTCAACCCTTGGGCTTGTAATTCTCGCAATAATACCAGTAATCCTTTTGTCTCCGTTCCATCTTGTCCACTAGTAGGTTCGTCAAGAATCAACAGTTTTAGACTGCATCGCTAACGCTGAGGCGATGGCTACTCGTTGTTTTTCTCCTCGGCGTAAGCCCTAATGGATAGGAGTCTGCTAAATGGGAAATGCCTACTCGTTCTAATGCATCTTGTACGATGCGTTTTTACTGTTGCTTTGTCATATCCCAATTGTTCAGGACCAAATGCCACCTCTTCTGCCACGGTTTGGCGGAACATTTGACGATCTGGCTGTTGGAACACATAGCCGATAAAACGCCCTCTTTCAGAGGTAGGCATATGCGTAATGTCTTGGTAGTCGTAGGAAATCTTACCTTCTACAGGCGTTTCCAAACCCACTAATAAACGGGTTACCGTAGTTTTTCCCACAACCATTACGACCGCCTAATGTAATGAACTCACCATTTCCGATGGTGAAAGTCACATCTTTCATAATATCTTGTCCCGGCACATAGGAAAAGCGCAAATTTTCAACTGTTAACATATTAGCGTTCTCCTTTCATCAGACTAGACTGGGCAGATGCTAAGGATAACCACGGTGTATCTAAATCAATCCCTTTTGCCACTAGCGATTTATACGTCACAAACAAGGACGGTAATGCATCTACATAGGTATTGGTATCATACATGTAGGACAACACATCCTCTACAGAACTGTCGATTTTTAGCTCCCCACCATCGACTAATACCATGCGGTTTTGCATGCGGCAATACGGCATGTAAGTCGTGGTCGATAACAACCACAGTAATGCCATGATCTCGATTCAAGGATCCTACTAAGCGATACAACTCGTCTGTCCCTTCTGGATCCAAAGAACTAGTCGGTTCATCTAAGACTAAAATGGATGGATTAACCGCTAACACAGAGGCAATGGCCAACCGTTGACGTTGTCCCCCAGACAAGCTGTACACATTGCGGTCTTCTAAGCCCGTCAATCCTACTTGCTCCAATACAATAGCGGTACGCTCTTGAATAGCTTCCGCCGTATAGCCACGATTTTCTAAGGCAAACGCTACTTCCTCTGCCACAGTCATCGTCACTAGTTGCGTATCATAGTCAGCTAAGACGATACCGATATCATCTGCTACATCAGGGATTTCCAATTGCGTCACTGCTTTGCCGTTGATGAATACCATACCTTCCATAGTACCACCGTAAAACTTAGGTACAGCGCCTGCCATAGCCATACAGATGGTAGATTTGCCACAGCCTGCTGGTCCTGTAATGACAAGGAAATCCCCTTCGTGTACCACTAAGTTAATGTCTTTCACGGCATACTCGCTTTGATTCCCATAGCGATAACTCATATGATCGATGACGATAGGTGCTTTCACAGACGGTACAATGTGTAAATCACTGTGATCACTGCTGTCCGTCAATTCTTGACCTTTCACAGTTTGGCGAGCCAATAATTTTTGTGCCGGAATGTACAAGAATGGTGCCACTACGGCATTACAAAGGGATACCATCAACACCAATAGTACATGGCGTTCCAATACACATTGCTCGGCAATCCTAACACGAGATATAAACAGGTAATGAACGCCCCTCCAGACGCCACAGTACTGATGAAAGCACTCAATATAGGCATCAAATTTAGCTTACCAATTTTTAGATTAGAAATATAATGCACTAACACGGCACAAGTGAAAGCCCCCAAAGGCTCACTGATCAAGTTTCCATATGGCAATGCCGATTTTTGATGTAAATACATTGATCAAAGTAGCTACCAAGCCAATCCCCAAACTTTGTCGAAGTGTAGGGGCGTGTTAAGTTGATAGCTACGCAATAGGTTGCTATGGTCCAGTTCGGTGTCACCCCTGCCACACTTGGCGATACTGCATGCAGAATCGTTCCCAATGCTAGCATAATGGTACTTACCGTTATCCAACGAAACTGACCACCCTGTACATGGGTATAACTCAGTTTCGACACATCTTTGATTTCTTTCATTCGTTCCTCCCTATCTTCTTCTATATCACTTGCGTTGTATATTCTAAAATACAATTATACTATTTTTACGATTCATGCTATCACTAAGACAACATTTATATCCGATACTCTTACATCACTCTTACATCATTCTTTATGATTCATAGCATTGCTAATGTAAGATTTTACATCTATACGATTGAGATGCCTACGTGTTGTTCATACCAGTATAAGATCTACAGCACAAACAACAAAAGACCACAACACTTTCACGAGGAAATGTTGTGGTCTTTGCTGACTATATAGGCGATAGCAATTACCCACGACTAGTTGCCAATAATTGTTTTGTATACGGATGTGTTGCCAATCCCAAGTCTTTTTGATGCCAAGGTTTCTACAATCGTACCTTCTTTCATCACAATAATCCGATCGGTAGCGCTTGCAAAACGCCTAGGTCATGGCTGACGAACACATAGGGTAAACGGTTTGCTCTTCGTAAACCTCTTGAATCAATTCGATGACCCGCGCTTGATTGCACACATCGAGGCACTCGTCGGCTCATCAAATAAGACAAGCTCCGCGCCGACTGCCATCATGCGGGCTAACACCAATCGCTGTAACTGACCTCCGCTCAATTCATGGCGGTATTTCTGCCACACCGATGTATCAATCCTACCTTTGAAAGCCACCATTCACAGCGCTCTTTTCGCCTCTTGTTTTGTGCCTATCCCAAAAATTCACGCAAGGCTCTAGCATAAATTCACCTACTGCCATACGAGGGCTAATGCTGTAAAAGGAGTTTTGGAACATCACTTGCAAGGAACGATAGAGCTCTCTCTCATTTCCTTTCCATTGGGAGGTAGATTTTTCCAAACAAAGAAAGGTTCCCTGAAGTTGGCTCTTCTTGCAAGGATAGCAATCGCAATAAGGTACTTTTACCAGATCCACTGCCACCGGCAATACCGATGCGTTCTCGTTCTTGCACGGATACACTCACATCTTGCAATGCTGTCACTGTTTCCCCTTTGCGGGTATATAGTTTGCTGACGCCCTGAACTTCTAGTATCATACTTTCACCTCCTGCAAGGACTGTAAAAAGTAATTTCGTATATTCATGTTGCGGATTCGATAAAACCTCTTCGGTCTTGCCGACTTCCACTAACACACCTTCATACATAATACCCACGCGATCCGCCAATCTACGGGCTATCTGAATATTATGCGTGATAAACAACAACGTATTCTGCAACCGCTGTTGCACCTCTTCTAGGACTTTCACAATATCCTGTTGCACCAATACATCAAGAGCGCTAGTCGGTTCATCTGCAATAAGTAGTTGCGGATGTATGAGTAAACTCATAACGATGGCTACACGTTGTTGCATGCCCCCACTCAATTGAAATGGATAGGACTCAAGTAATGCCTTTCCTTGTGGTAAGGAAACAGCCTCTAGCAGGTTCAAAATGTCGCCTTCATCGTAAGCCTTTCCATGGGAGGCTAAGATTACTTTCATCTGCTCTCCAATGCGTTTGAATGGGTTTAAATAATTACCTGGATTTTTGATAAATCATGGCTATATGTACACCACGTATATCTTGCCATTCCTTAGGTCCATAAGTGAGCAAATTATCTCCCCCATAGTGGATGGCTCCCGTTAGGTCTGCCTGTTCTAACAAACCTAAAAAAGCTTTCGCTACAGTAGATTTTCCGGACCCACTTTCACCAATGATGGCAAAGATTTCATTCTGTTTTAATGTGAAAGATACCTCTTTCACGACCTTTACTCCATCGTAAGAGACGGATAAATTATCTACGCTTACTAAATCTGTATTAGTCAATGGTACTATCCTTTGTCATTACATAAGAATCAAATTGGGGCTACTATTTCGCCCTTTACACATGCCTACCATCTTGTAAGGCATCGCTAATGTAATTTAATAACACAACAGTGATAAAAATTGCTAACCCTGGATAGATCAACAGCCAAGGCGCTGTTTGCAAGAAATCTCGAGCATTCAGCAAGATAGCACCCCATTCTGGTGTAGGCGGTTGTACGCCAATACCGATCAAGGAAAAGCTTGCCACCGTAATAATCGTGTCCCCCATATGTTGAATGATGACCAACAATAGAGTCCCCCGAAGATTGGGAATCATGTAGCGACGGATAATGCGCCACAAGGACGCCCCAGACATACGTGCTACAACCACATATTGTGCTTGTTTTTCCAAATTCACCAAGTTCCGCGTAATCTTTGCGTATTCTGCCCAACGAGTTAGGCACAGTGAAATAATAATATTTTTCCACAGACAGCCCAATATACCGATGCAGGCAATAGCCACGATCATGCTAGGGAACCCTAGTATCATATCGATGCAACGAGATCCCAATTCATCAATATACCAAGGACTCATACTTAGCAAACCACCAATACAAATACCGATGATACTACTAATGGCAATGATGGATATGGCTATGAACAACGAATCTTGTCCTCCCCATAATATCCGTGAAAGTACATCACGCCCCAATTGGTCCGTGCCTAGTAAATGCGTTGCACTGACATCTTGTAATCTAGCCCCTAAATTTGTCTCATTAGGGTCAAAGGGAGCTAACTGAGAACCAAATAGAAAGAGTCCCATCCAAAGTATAGTCAGTAAAATGGCCCCTAAGAGCATCTTATCTTGTTTCCATATACGAATCATGGGCGCCCTCCATATCTTCTTTCAGGATGAAGTAAGTACATCCATATATCTACCGATGTATTGACCACCACATAGACTAGAGAAATCCATACGATATAACTTTGAATCACAATATAATCACGACTAATAATACCATGCACCATGAGTTGGTACATCCTGACAGAAAAATACCGTTTCAATCACTGCAGAACCGCCCAACATAGCGCCGGTCGTAATCCCTAACATGGATAACAGCACAAGGCGCGCGAGGAATGATGTAATCATGATAGATATATGCGGTACGTATACCCATCGTTTTTGCTCCTATCACCGGCAACGATGCATACGCTTGCACCACTGCGTTGCGAACGCGACGAATGTATAATCCACAAAAACCAAATCGCCAAGGTAATACTCGGCAACACGTAAGCACTTAACCCCTTCGTATTTGTCACAGAGAAAATAGGAATCTTCACAGCTAGTGCATATAATAACAACAATCCTACCCAAAATGCAGGTACTGCCAATGCTAGAAAGGATACTATACGTACCACATAATCAATCCAAGTATCTTTATAATGCGCTGCCAGTCCTCCTAAACCTATCGATAGGATACTGCCTAAACCAATGGAAACCGCCACCAAGGATAAGGTCCTTGGCAAAGCACTTTGCAACAAATCTACAACGGGTACATTCAGGAAGATAGACTGCCCAAAATCTCCATGTAACATTTGCCACAACCAACGACCATATTGTATATACCAAGGGTCATTAAGGCCTAACTCTTGTCGAATTTGTTCCACTATAGTGGGATCTGGCGTCATACCTTGCAGATAAAACCGTGCCGACACCGGATCTACAGAAGACATTTGCATTAAGAGAAACGTTCCCAATGTGACTGCCAATAATACACCTACCATAGATGCAAATTTATATAATAATATTCGTACCATATCAATCCACCTTTCCTTTATATATTATCTCTTAAAGTATATAGGATAGGGGCTCTCTTTGTAAATATCAAAATTTAATGTATCCGTGATATTATGATTAAATATATAATTACAAAGGCATTTAGTAACTTATACACTTCAATATATATTCATTTTTATGAGAATTATTGTCTTTTATAGGGAAATACAGTATACTATAGTTATTCTTTAGTTTTTTATAAGGAGGATATATGAAAAATGGGTTGCACTAGCAATGACGTTGTTTGTTGCTATCGGTTTTAATTGCTGGCTGTGGTTCTGATGAATCAAGCAAAAATGGCAAGCATTTGAATCTTGGTTTATATTGGTTTGGTGAAACATTGAACCCTACACATGAATGGGATGCGTGGACATTGACACGAATCGGTGCAGGGGAAACGTTGGCAACGGTAAGTTCAGATATGAAATTCGAACCTCAGTTAGCCGATTCCTGGGAAGTGGTGGATCCTTTAACATGGAAATTCCACATTCGTGAAAACGTAAAATTCCATAATGGTTCTATGATGACACCTACGGCGGTAAAAGCATCTATCGAACGTACAATCGCCGAAAGCAAGCGTTCCAAAGAAGCTGTAAAGATAGACTCTATTACAGTGGATGGTCAAAATCTAATTATTAAAACAACAGAACCAAATGTTGATTTACTAGCTAGTTTAACTGAGCCTGCTTTTTGTCATCGTAGATGTACAAGGTACAACAGATATGGATAATACGCCAATTTTTGACTGGTCCTTACAAAATTGTAAAACATACAAAAAAAGAAGAAATTCAGTTGGATCAGTTCAAAGAATACTGGGGTGGAACACCTGCTTTAGATTCTTTAACAGTTAAAGATCTAGAAGATAATAATAAACGTGCTATGGCTCTACAGTCTAAAGATGTAGATATGATTCAAAAGGTAGATAGTGCTAATCGAAGTTTATTTGAAAAGGGTGATTATAACATCATTGAGTCCGCAGGGGTTCGCACATATATGCTACAGTTGAATGTTCGTGAAGGCAATGTATTATCAAATCCAACCGTACGAGCAGCTATCGCAAATATGATCGATTATGATGCATTAGCAAAAGTAATCGGTAATGGTGCCGTTACTGGAGGTGCCCCATTCCCTCCAACAGCCAACCTAGGCTTTGACGAGCTAAAAAATAAACAACATAAAGATTTAGCTAAAAGCAGATGAATTACTAAAACAAGCTGGTTACACAAAAACAAGGTGATACCTACATGAAAGATGGCAAACCATTACACTTAGTGTTAGCTCTTTTTGGTAAAGATAGTAGCGTTTACGAAAAACTTCAAGATGATTTAAAACGAGCTGGTGTTGAAGTCGAATTAAAACGTGTACAAGGTCCTGATGAATTATTAACTTTAGCTCCTAATGGTTTTGATATGGGAGAAACAAACTGGGTAACAATGTCCACAAATGATCCATATTGGTTCCTTAGCCTAGCTTTCAAAAGTGGTGCCAAATCCAATCGTGGCGACTATTCGAATCTGAAGGTTGATGAGTTAATTGATAAAATGACAACCACATTTAACGAAGAAGAACGCACAGCGATTGTCAAGGATATTCAAACTGTGTTGCTAGAAGATAACGCTGGTTATTTCTTATACTATCCAAGTGCCACTGTAGTAACAACAAAACGAGTAAAAAATGTGAAAGTATTCCCTATTGACTACTATGTGATTACAAAAGACACCACTGTAGAATAAAGGTATACTATGTTCAGTTTCTTGCATATAAGAACTGTTCAAAATACAACTACAATAAAATAAAAAGAAACATAAGTGAGATGCATTATATATAACTGATTTCAGATATAACAAAGTAGCCTCACTTATGTTTCTTTTATAGTTTTACGTTTCTCATCTGAAGGACATCATGAATGAAATTTACTTCGATATTTAGTCAGGCTCTTTGTCAAGTTTTGGGGACAACGGTTAATCTATTCAGTATCTTTCATGTAAGAACTGTATAAAAAAATGTAAATATAATGGAATAGTAAGGAACATAAGTGAGATACATGAGATATACTGAATTTTAGGTATAGCAAAGTAACCTCACTTATGTTTCTTTTTTTGTGAGGGAAATTTTACACAATATAATGGAGTGGCTATTAACAAGCTATGCAGCGACAGATACAGGTGTATCTGGCTTGCTGTAGATGCTAGGTAAAATCATCAGCAATCTAGCTCTAAATCGACCGAAATGACGGACGCCATAGCTATTCCGTTTTAGTACCTTGGTCTTGTTGTTGCAACCCTCAGTAAAGCCATTAGAGTATGGTAATAGGAAGGCGTTAACTATTTCGTCATGCCAACTCGTAAAGGACCGTAGAAGGTTATTAAATTCGCCAAGATTCGCTACTTTTACAAGAGACAGGAAGTTAGATAATGTACTCTCAATAGCTGTTCGACCTTTGACAGAAAATAAATGCTCAAAGTAGTGCTTCAATGCGTAGGCCTTTTTTAAGTCATCAGACTTTCGTAGGACCTCAAATAGTCGAATGCGTTCCCCCTCACAGAGCGCATGAAATGCCTTGCGACATAATTTGCGAGACCGTTTAATGTAAGCTCCAGAGTTCTTTAATCGCTTTTTGCTCGCGTTTCCGTACGTTCTCAAAGCTCCCAGCCAACTAGTCGCACTAGATGGAATCGATCGGCAATAATAGTAGCATTGGGAAACAGTTTTCTCATCTTAGAACGGAAAAACTCAGACATGTCCATGACTAGATAACGCACCTTGGAGCGTTCTTGAAAGGTATATTGGGTAAAATAGTTAAATAAAGCTATCTCACTTCTTTCAGGCAAGATATCTAGTACTCGTCTACCTTTTGGATCTGTGACAATGACCTGGAATTTATGACCACCAGCATTTCCTCTAAATTCATCAATGGCAAGGGTTTCTGGTAAATGATCTGGTATGCCGAAGTTAATTGTTTTAGTGAACGTGCGAATGACTGTAGTAACTGACACATTGACCTCTTTGGCAATATCTGTATAGCTGTGGGTTCCTTTTAACTTGTACATCATCGTAGCGATGACAGCTTTACTCATTTGCAAATGCTTTCCTATGAAGGGTTGTTTTTCATTGAAAGTTTTTCCACAGGAATTGCATCTGTATCTACGTTGGTTATACTTACCAATCTTTTTGCAGTTGTTATATTGTGCGCTTACTTGTGTACCTAAGTTGATGGTACGAGTATAATATCCTTTTACTTCTGTGTGCACAGATCCACATTTAGGACAGATATGGGGCTTTCTAGGTAACTTGATATAAAAGGTGACAGTTTTACTTTCTTCGTCAAATACCATGTCATAAATAAATTTTTGTTTTGATATTTGTAAAAAGTTCGGTATAATCTAATGTAGGCATATTCTTCAGTCCTTTCTTATTTGTGTCGTTACTTATATTGTAAAGCAAACTGAATGATATGCCTATTTTTATGCATAAAAAATATACCTTGGGGGATGGCTTTTGCTGTCCCCCAAAAATATATTATAGAACCTTTAGTCAACAGTAATATCCTTCGTCATTAAATAGTAATCGATTGGGAATGCTTGTGCATTGTGAACGCGTTTGCTTATTACCACAGAGGATACTGGGTAGTACAAGAAGTAAAACGTAAAAAAAGGACGGCGCACCGTCCTTTTTGTTTGACAACATATTGAAGTCAATGCTTAAGTTTTCTTATCCTAATTATATACCATCCACGCTTAAAATACATGGCTTCCCTTATTATAATCCAAAGCGAGCCATAATAGTATCTACATGACGTAACAATGGTGTTGGATCAAAGCAAGCATCAATTTCTTCAGGGCTTAAGTACTTAGTAATCTCTGGATCAGATTTTAATCCTGTTGCAAAGTCTTTGCCTTCCAACCAACGAGCCATAGCATGACGTTGTACCCAGCGATAGGCTTCATCACGAACAGCCCCTTTATCCACTAAATGCGTTAAAATTGTTTGGCTAAATACAAGACCACCTGTTAAGTTCAAGTTTTTCATCATATTTTCAGGGTATACCAATAATTTATCTACCGTACGTGTGGCTAGATGAATCATGTAGTCCAATGTAATTGTTGCATCTGGCAAAATCACACGTTCTACAGAGCTATGGGAAATATCCCGTTCATGCCATAAAGCTTGATCTTCAAAGGTCGCTTGTGCATGCCCCCGCAAGATACGTGCTAGACCACAAATTCTTTCACAAGTAATCGGGTTCCGTTTATGCGGCATCGCAGAGGAGCCTTTTTGTTTCGGACTGAAATACTCTTCTGCTTCACGCACTTCGGTACGTTGCAAGTGACGAATTTCTAAAGCAATGCGATCCAAGGTACCACCGATAACAGCAATCATAGACAACAATTCTGCATGACGGTCACGAGATACCACTTGTGTTGCCACTTTCACAGGTTCTAAACCCAATTTTTCACATACATATTGTTCCACAAATGGGTCAATATTGGAGTACGTACCTACAGCACCAGACAATTTACCTACTGCTACGGATTGACGAGCCTGTTCTAAACGAGCAATGTCACGATCAATCTCGGACATCCAATTCACCAATTTTACGCCAAATGTGATAGGCTCTCCATGAATACCATGCGTACGGCCAATCATCGGCGTATATTTGAACTCTACCGCACGGCGAGCTAGGACCTCACGGAAATTCCGCAAGCCTTTTAACAATAGGTCACAAGCTTGTTTCATCATGTATCCCAAAGGTAGTATCTTTTTACATCTGTGGACGTTAAACCAAGATGAATGTATTTCGCAAACTCAGGACCTACGTATTCGCCCACCGCAGTGACAAAGGAAATGATGTCATGATTCGTTTCTCGTTCAATCTCACGAATCCGTTCTACTTGAAAGTCCCCTTTCTCACGAATCGCTACAGTACTTCCTTTTTGGGATAATCCCCAATTCCGCCTGCGCTTCCGATGCCAAAATTTCAACTAATAACATCGTATCGAACTCATTGCGTTCGCTCCAAATATGTCCCATCTCTTCACGAGTGTAGCGATTAATCATAACATGACTCCTTTATTCATTCCCATGTCCTTGCGGACGAATCGTATTAACCATAGTGAAAGCATACCTAACCTAGATATAGTCTATTACTTTACTATTATACAAAAATCGGGGGCAACTGTCAGCTATTAGTTAGGCCTTTAGTATAGAAAGAAACCCATGTCACTCCGAAAAACTGCAAGAACAGCCACGTCGCTTCTAAAAACTGCCCTACGTGAAAGTTGTTAGAAGCAACATGGCTATTCTAGGTATTTACATTACATTGGTAACACAAATATTATAACTTTTTAAACCCAGCATTTTTCATAGTATAGCTACACTAGAGGTCAATCTTACCGTTATACCTTTCTAGTATAAAGTTGAACTATCAACCATCAGTTAACAGTTCAATTCCGCGTATTACCCATACCCGCCGGAATAGCCCCTACTAAGCAAATCACTCCAAATACAAGTAATGCGACAGTGCTATTATATTCCATCATTTGTAGTACTGTTCTTCCTTCTATGGTGTAGGCTAGAATGATTCCAATCAGAGCCATACTCATGGTTTGCCCCAAAAAGGCGTACTGTGGAAATGGTGGATGATGCAAAACCAATGTATGTTTTCGGAACGGAACTCATGATGAGGTTGTTATTCGGCGGTGCAAAGCAACTAACCCCGATACCAACAATAGCCAAGCTTACTATGATAATTACCATACTTTCAGTGAAAGTACCATAGGCCATGCTAAGTAATCCTGCGCCGATGAGCACCATCCCCCATCGAGCAAATTGAGCTGGATTATGTCGATCCGACAAAGCTCCCATCCGTGGCGCTAAGAATACCATAATTCCTGTTTGGATACACAGCGTTAAGCCCCGTCATGCGAGAATCAAAGCCCATTATCATTTGTAAAAACAAGGACAATACGAATCCCACACCCAAAGGTAGCACTAAAATTCATCATCGTCGCAATACTAGACATGGTAAAACCCTAGATTCGATGCAAACATTCTAACAGGAATGAGTGGATCTTTACTATGCCACTCCGTATATCCTAAAATGCCTAGCGCTACAATTCCCGCAACGATTGCATAAGCGCTCCACCAGAAACGAACCCATTCTGTAATACCAATCATCACTGCACTAATACCGAAGGCATATAACATTAAACTGCTGAAAGATACCCTACTATCGGGGGCATGCACCCACTCTTGTTGCAGGGAACAAAAGGCCATCCCATTTGCCACAATCCCCAGTAAAGCAGTAAACACAAAAATACTGCGCCAGCCATAATAGTAATTTAAAAGTCCACCTAATGCCGGCCCCAAGGATAGCCCTAAATACACCATTCCCCCAATCATACCGAACGCATACCCACGTCGCTCCACTGGTACAGACAAGGTTAAAATCGACATAGATGTAGTATATACAATCCCTAAAGCAATCCCTTGCAAAGCCCGATAGAACATTAACATTTCTACAGACCCCACAAAGCACATACACACAGATATAACCGTAAATACAACACTACCTATATAAAATAACTTGCGCTTTCCATACATATCTGCTACCTTACCGGCAGGAATCACCGCCACCGTACAACATAGCAAAAAGGCTTCCACCACCCATGCCATATCATTCGTAGTAGCCCCAAACTCTTGCATCATATCTGGAAAAGACATAGTAAGAGAACTCGATGCAAAAGGGTTCAAAAACGCAGCCAGCATCATCGTATATAAAACAGACTTCATCTAATTATCACTCCTTGTTTCAATATACTCTCATTATAGCAATACAATTGAGGTTTTTGAAAGATTCTACTTTTTAGATGACAATTCTCTGTATTTATGATATACTAAAGCCATCAATAGATTGAGTGTTTCCATCGAAACAAAGAAACCCCACAGGGGCATCTGTGGGGTTTCTGCTTTTTTCAGAGAGCTACCTCTAGGGCTAATTACCTCTAAACTTTCTATCTAGCCATTTACAGATATAGTAACTGACTATACCCTGCCACGATAGAAATAATTAGATTGAGCACTAACTCCATCGAAACACCCCTTCCTGTCACCAGTATCGGGGAGGTAACATCTACAGTATAGCAAAAATTCACAAACTATAAAACAACAAAAATACACGTACCCATCACAACAATCTACATTACTCACAAAAATATCCACCAAGAAAAAGCCATATTACTGCTAAAAAAACTTTCACGTAGGGCAGTTTTTAGCAGTGATTTAGCTTTTCCCTCCCCCTTCGAGTCCCCCTATAGAAACAACATATCTCACCACACAATATGATAATGCAAAAGAAAATCCGCATTGCTTACTAAAAACTTTCACGCAGGGCAGTTTTTAGAAGTAATGCGGATTTTCATACTACGTATATCCTAGAGATATGTCGTTTCTACTTAAACTCGTTGCAAAGAGCTGCAAACACGTCTGCATCTGGTTTCACCACGTCATGCACTAATGCACGAGCATGTGGACCACCATTTACTTTGCATATAATGCTTGTTCAAAGGATGGTTTTGTTGTATCTTGATAAATCAAGCCCGTTACAAGACCATTTGTTTCGCCCTAACATAGCAAATGCTTCTGCACGGTTTGTTGGATCATAACCTTCTGGCAAGTTCACCAAATTGTCTTTGAAGTAATCATAGCCATTTTGTTTATTGTACGTTACGCAAGGGCTGAACACGTTAATGAAAGAGAATCCTTCGTGTTGCATACCTTGTTTAATTAAGTCCACTAATTGCGCACGATTTACCATGTAGCTTTGTGCCACGAAAGTTGCACCAGAAGCGATAGCTGTTTCGCAAATTGGCAATGGACTTTCAAAAGAACCATGTGGAGATGTTTTTGTCACAAATCCCACGTCAGAACGAGGAGATGTTTGACCTTTTGTTAAACCATAAACATGGTTATCCATAACTACATAGGTAATATTTACATTACGTTTGAACGCATGGATCGTATGGCCCATACCGATAGCAAAGGCATCACCGTCACCACCACAAACCACTACATTCATATCTTCATTCGCCAATTTCACACCTTGTGCATACGGAAGTGCACGACCATGTGTAGTATGCGCACCATAGGCATAGAAGTAACCACCGATACGGCTAGAGCAACCGATACCTGAGATAACCGCCAATTTTTCAGGCGCAATATCAAGAGCTGCTACTGCATCAGCGATAGCTGCTTGCACCCCATAGTGACCACAACCTGGGCACCAGTTAGGGCGGATGTCATTTCTATATTGATTTGCTGTTGCCATTATAAAACCTCCTTAATTGCCGCTTTTACATAAGATGTTGTAAATGGATTACCATCGTATTTTAAGCAACTAGAAAGTTTTTCTTTATTCGGCATGTTGATGCGGAACAAGTTAGTCAATTGACCTGTTGCATTTTGCTCGCAGATCACAACTTTTTTAGCACTGTTATAGAATGGTAGCAATTGTTCTTTCGGGAACGGTTTAATCAAAGCGAAGTTGTAAATGGTTCACTTTGTGGCCTTCTGCCTCTAATTCCACCACTGCTTCTTCGATAGCACCACGGCTAGAGTTAATACCGATCACAAGAACATCTGCTTCCTCATGTTTGGCATTGTTCAAGAATGGTTCATATACATCTGCTACTGTAGATAATTTGCGGAAACGTTTATCTGTTTGTGCCACGTGCATAGAAGGTGCCTCTGCTGGTTTACCTTCTTCGTTATGCTCAAGGTACCAGTAGACAAGAATAGACCGTTTTTCATACCTGGGATAGTACGAGGAGAAATACCGCTTTCAGTCAATTCAAAACGTTTGAAATACTTAGGAGCTTCCAATGCTGGCAACTCTTCTTCTTTCATCAAATTACCACGTTCAATACCAACACGGTTCAAATCGAATGTTGGTACAGATTGTTTATTCAAACCTTGTTGTAAATCAGGCATGAAAATAACTGGACATTGGTATTGTTCTGCCAAGTTGAAAGCATGTTGAATTTCATAGAAACATTCTTCAATGCTTGTTGGGGCGATAACGATATTGGAATAATCGCCATGTGCATTGTAGCAAGCTGCATCGATATCGGATGTTTCCACTTTTGTAGCCATACCTGTGGATGGGCCAGAACGTTGTACATCGATAACCAACATTGGCAATTCCGCCATAGATGCCATAGACAAGGATTCCGCCATCAAGCTCAAACCAGGGCCAGATGTACATGTAAAGCCACGAACACCAGCGTATACGCCACCCATCGCCATCATACAAGCAGCAATTTCATCTTCTGTTTGTACCACTGTGGCACCGATTTTGTCCATTTTCTTAATCATGTATTCCATTACTTCAGAAGCTGGCGTAATCGGATAGGATGCCATGAAACGGGAACCTGCCGCAATCGCACCCAATGCTAATGCTTCGTTACCAAGCAAGAACATTTGGTCTTTTGGTTCCGGTTTATCTAATGTATCTACCTCTACATCACCCAATTGTTCTTTCACAAGATCATAACCCAATTGGAATGCTTGTAAGTTTTTGTTAATAATATCTTCGGATTTTTTCGCGAAACGAGCTTTGATTGCCGTTAAGAACAACTCTGTTTCAAAACCCAATAGAGCTACGGACATACCCAATGCCACGATATTACGCATCAACAAGGAACCTTGTTGTAATGCTGTTTCGAAAATTGGTAATGCTAAACATGTTATGCCAGTTCCTTCAAATGCTTCAAAATTAGGATTTACTTTGCTATCGCAAATGATAAAGCCACCTTCACGCACTTCTTTACCATGCATATCCACAGTTTCTTGATCTAATGCCACCAAGAAATCGATATACTCACCGACTGTCATAATTTGTTCTAATGCGATACGTAATGCAAATGTTGTGTGACCACCTTTTGATACGAGATGCAAACAAACGTTGGCTGTACAAGGAATATCCTTCTTTGGCAAGAATAGTAGCTAAAATTTCGCCACAACTTTCAATGCCTTCACCTTGCTGACCGCCCATTTTCCAGATAAAATCTTTTACGTTTTTTTGCAAGAGATTCACCCTCCTTAGGATTCTAATATAGGACTACAGAAAGACTGTATTTATTCAGTGTTTTTCAATACACATCAATCTCTCAAAGTTCACCTCTTATAATAGCATTTTTACCACTTTTCATCAATCATATTCCCCATATTTATAAAGCATGTTTTGCCTCTTATTTGCCATCATTTGTCAAACAATTCTAAGGCTCCCCTCTCATATAGTTATTACCTATAACCTAAAAGATACAAAAACCCTAGCCAAGAGAATAAAGCCGAGGTTTTTGTATTTGAGAAAAAGAGAGAACATTTGAAATAGCTTCAAATGTTTTTGTTGGGGAGCAATGAGGGGCGCCCCATCGGTAAAAAGTAGGGTCTTTTTACCGTGGAAGGTGTAAGGTACGCCTTCCTATTGTAAGTTAGGTAGATAAAAGAGAGATCTTTATCTAGCAAAGGTAGTGTGAACCCTTTGCTTGAGTTATTATAACAAACCACTTCGCAAATGTAAATATCATTTTTAAAATTCCTATAACTTCACTATATGTATTATATATAACCCACCTATTTTTATACAATTGTATACTATGATACGAGATTATCCTTCTTTTTGTTTTGCCAACAATTCTGCATGCGCCCTTTTTAAAGACAAAGGCATTGCGCACGTGAGCTCGCATACGTTCTTCCGCAAGCGCTCCATTGCGATCGTGGATGGCTTCCATAATTTGTTGGTGCTCTAAATCGCAAGAGATAGTTCTCGTTTTATCAGACGTACTGATATACATATCTCGATTCACCATTTCCCGGAAATCGGCTAAATATTCTGCCACTCGTTCATTACCAGAAAAATTCTGCGATCATGGTGTGAAAGCGACTATTGATGGCTACTCGTTCCTCTGGATCTTCTGTATGAATCCCCCGCATCACATACATCTTGCAATTCTTCCAATTGTTCTTGCGTGCATCGCTCCGCACACAACCGCGCGCCCAAGCCTTCCATCACTTCACGGCATTGGTACATGCTACAATTTCTTCCGGAGAATAGCCTTTCACAGTAACACCTTTCCAAGGCTTAATCACCACCAGATTATCTTTTGCCAATTTGCGAAATGCCTCACGCACCGGCGTAGCGCTCACATTCAATTGCTCTGCAATGCGCACTTCGCTGAGTTTCATCTTCGGTTTTAACGATCCCGTCAAAATGGCTTGCTTCAATGACATATACACTTGTTCGCTCAACGGCAATCGCCCAATTGAATCGATACTATGCAAACGATATTCCTCTACTTTGTCCATTCTACTTGCTCCTTCACATTCGACTGCCTATCCCTCTCCAGGCGCATGGTATATTACTTTCATTATACGGGAAAGACCACAAAAAAATCAATGTATGCATAGGAACTTCCTTTTCCCCAACTAAGTTGTCTATGATATAATAGAACTACCAATACTATGTAATTATTAACTATAGGAATCAACCATGAGTCGTTGTCTAATTATTATAAATCCCCGTGTCTGGCGGTGGCAGAGCCCCGTCGCTATGTCATGGAACTGCAGTGGCAATTAAGCGCCCTCTTCAATCGATTAGAAGTGAAGTTCACGCGCCAAGCTGGTGATGCCACTCAATTTGCCATTGACGCCTCCAACGAAGGATTCGACGCTATTTTTTTGCATGGGTGGCGATGGTACCATCAATGAAACAGTAAACGGCATTGTGAAAGCCGGTTGTCGCGCCAAGTTCGGATTCATCCCCATCGGCACTGTAAACGACATGAGTCGCGCCTTGGGCATCCCCCTACAACCATTAGAAGCCATTCACGGCTTTAAAGAATAGCACCATTCGTCACGTCGATATCGGCTCGTTGTAATGACGGCTATTTCTGCAACAATATCGCCATCGGTGTCATCCCCGAAGTCGTGGCATCCGTCACGCCAAAAAGAAAAACAATTACTAGGTACCCTTTGGCGTACTTTGCCAAAGGTGGACAAGCTCTATTTACCACGAAAGATTATCGCTTTTAGCATCACCACAGAAGAGGGCACGCAAGAGTTCATGTCGCCCCTTGGTGATCGCATTGCTCACCAATGTGGTGTCTAGCTTTGAACACTTTCATGCCCACTGCTTCCGTCGATGATGGGTACATGCGCATCATCATTTTTAAAGAATATTTCATCATGAACCTATTCTTTATTTTACCGCTCATCCTAAGCGGTTCCATTTTACAATTCCAAATATGTAACGATTTTTGAAAGTCAAACAAGCGCGCATCGAAGTCTGCGACACCATGGACGCCACCACGAACATGGACGGAGATATTGGTACCCTGACGCACCAGTAGACTTAGAAGTATTACCGAAGTTTCTACAAGTCTACGTGCCTAACAAGCGACGCAAAAAGACAACCAATTTATTTCTAAATCCATTACAACCTAAATCCTAAAACCAATAGAGTCCCATCATCACATCGCCCCTGAGCAAAAATGTTGGCGACGCCTCTTATATGGGTAGTCCCAACGTTTATTATAGAACCTTTATTATAGAACGTTTATTATAGAATAAAAAGAGGAAAGTTGAGCACATCACATCAACTTTCCTCTTTGCTATATACCATAGGTCCAATCTATGGGATTATTCCGTTTTCCCCCGACATCCATCTGCTGTAAGACTTCTTGCAACTGACTTTGTCGCACAACAATATCTCGAATACCACCGCCGATGGTCGTCGTTTCTCGCACACGCATAGCTAGGTCCACCCCTTCCATACGCAAGCCTTGCAAGAAGATATGTTGAATCCAAGTATTACCCGTATTGAAAAACACGATCCCCTATACGGCTATGGCGAATCTGAATATCCGACCCATGCCACTGTTCCGTCACACTGGATCCCACCGGATTGCCCGCTAGCACCACTATGCCTTGTTGCATATACTCCATCGCCAATCCTTGCATATGGAGCCCTACGCCATCCCAGTGTAATCCATCACCGCTGAACATACCTTCCATCTTCACATCTTGCACATAGAATTGCTGTACCTGTGTGGCTTTCACCATATGCGCCGGTGCATTGCGCAACACAATATTCTCCAGCACAATATCCTTCCCATGATGAATGGATACCAAGGACGAACGCGTGCTCAATCCTTTATCATAACTGGCGCCACGTCGCATAGCAGACTGCACTTCCAACTGACTAAGAACTCCTTTTTCCTCTAGCTCCTCTGGGTCTACCACTTCTTCCTCTGAAAGTTCCTTATCGGTCAATAAACGTGTATTCCAACCATGACCATCGATGGTGCCTCCACGAACGATCACACGTTCCGCAGGCACTGATCCATCCCCTTCTATATTGAGGACACCTAAACAGGATGTTCCCCCAGTAGCCACATAGTTAGGTCGCAAAAAAGCTATACTGTCATCAACCGCCTCTAGCACAGCCCCTTCCTCTAACTCCAAGGTCATATAACTATGCAAAAACAGCGCTCCCGTCCGATACACACCTTTGGTAAAGTGCAAAATACCACCTGCTGGTGTATCTCGAATCGCCTTTTGCAAGGCTAGGGTATTGTCCGTCACCCCATCGCCAATAGCCCCATAGGCAGTGACCTCAATCTTCGGTTCCTTCGGCAGTGTTTTCATCGGTACCTTCGATGATACAGAGACCACCTGCCCCTGTAGATCTAACCCTTTCACTTGTACCATATATACTGTATCTGGCGTTAATCCTTCCAACCGTGTTCGAGGCGACACCGTATCACCTTCACCATGCGGTGCTAGGTGTTCTACTAAGTCTCCATCTACGTACACATCATAGACCTTAGCATCCGCCGTATCCGCCAGAGACCATTCGATGTCCAATGTAGTACTCCGATGCCCTACTGCTGGTATATGTAAATCAAAATCGCCCGCCTCTGTCACATACGGCGTAACCGGTGTCGTATATGTAACGTACAAGTTCCACCCTAGTCCCACTAAGCCTAAGAGCAAACCTAAGGCAATGGCACCTATCCAATATCGTTTATATGATCGTAATTTCATCATCGTTATCCTTCACATCTTATGTTTACGTAACACACAAGTCTATCCTATGATTCTAGTGATTCTATATGTATCATTCTACATGATTTCCCCAAATGGTCAATACTCATCTAGGGGATTCACCTGTAGAATGGACCCCATAGGAATGACGGTCTCCCGTACCGTCATAGTTTTATGCAAAGGATCTATCTTGCGCAACCGTCCTTGTATCCTCACATAGGACCGTCCCGAATAGTATTCTACACTAATCATATCTCCCGTAGAGAGTCGTTGTAACTGATGGTCCAACTCCTCTAATTGTTCCTCTGAAAGTACCTTTCGTTGCTCTACATAGGTCGCCTCTTGCTCTAACAAAGCTTCAAACCCTTTTAACGCCGCAAAGGGCATAAACTGTTTCGCCCGTTGTAACAAGGTCATCTTACTTCTCTTATGTTGCATTATGGCTCCCTATTAAAGTATTACGGAACCTCATAGTACCTTCCTCTTGCAAGCTGCTAGCCCGCAATATAGAATTGCCACCAAACTTTTCCTTAATTTCCAATACAGTTCGCTCCACTTGATAGGCCTTTTCTTCCTCCCCCTCGTTCGTGGCAAATAAATCCATCTCCCAAGGAATCGCCTCGCGGTTGACGAGGTCTTCTAATCCTACTGAAAGTTGCCGAATCTCCTGCGCCTGATGGGTGGTCTCTCGATATAACCGCAACACGGCTTCTGACAAGACAGCTACAGAGCAAGTATACTCCGGCAAAGACCGAGATCCCCCCGTTCGACGTACCTCTCGATTTGCATACGCCACCGACACAGAAACATGCTTTCGTCACTGCTTGCTCCGCAATCAATTCTAACACCAAAGGATTCCACCATTTCCCTCAAAGGCACAAAGCATTCATCAAAGGTGTAGTTCCGTAGTAAGATCTGCCCTCGTGATAGGGAATGCTTCGCTGGTCGATAGGCATGAATTTCTTTCATCGTACACGGTTCTTGCCCCCACGCATGGTCGATGAGTAATTCTGCATTGACACCAAACTCCCGATACATCCGTGCCTCTGGCACCGTAGTGATACCATGCAAATCCACCACCCCATACTTGCGCAAGCGATTGGCAATCCCTTTGCCAATCTGCCAAATATCTGTAATGGGCTGGTGATACCATATCTTCTCTTTAAATCGCGTCTCGTCCAATAGACCAATCCCCTGTGGTTCATGCTTCGCCAACACATCTAAGGCAACTTTGGCTAAAAATAAATTCGTCCCTATCCCCACCGTTGAATAAATACCTGTTTTTTCTAGCACTTTTCCTTGAAATGTAAGCGCCAACTCTGGAAAAGTTTGCTTATATAAACGGCCATAGGGAGTGACATCAATAAAGTACTCATCAATGGAATATACATGAACATCTTCCGGTGCTACATATTCTAATAAGGTCCCATAAATAGTGGCAGATACCTCCATGTACCGTCGCATCCTAGGTTTTACCGCCATATATTCTACGGTAGAGGGAATCTCAAATAACCGGCATCGATTCTTCACACCCAACTTCTTTAACGCTGGAGAAATAGCCAATGTAATCGCACCTGAGACCACGAGATGCATCCGCTACGACAAGAGGTGTCGTAAAAGGATCCACCCCTAAATCTGCACACTCTACAGAGGCATAAAAACTTTTCAAATCTAAACACATATACACTGCCATACTATCCCTCCTTCATAGGAGTATCATAGCATATTTGTTCTATATTTTCAATATATATGTTCGGTATATTAATCTTACAATAGTACAGTAATTTACTATATTTTTAAAAGATTACTACACAATACACCCTGTATTTAACTTGGTTTACCACTAGGAAATGCATCTCATTATATCCGACTTCAACGTTTTTTTAAAACAACTTTAGAAATTCAATGAGCCTAGTTATATACTAGGCTCATTGCTATTAAAAGCAACTCATTTTGTCCTATATCCCACAATATAAGGCTTCCAGGAGCACACAAAAAACAGGTTGCCCCGAAGGACAACCTGTTGTAAGTTTGTGTGATATAATTGTATTTCTGATTATAAGAAACGGTTCAAGGAAGCAGTGCTTGCCAAGTGACGATCAGCCATACCCATTTCTGCTGGAGTGCAACCCAATGCAAGACCAATTAATTGGCTCATATGGATGATAGGCATATCACCATTCATTGGAACAGTTGCTTTCGCTTCTTTTTGGAACATATCCAATTGCATTTGGCAAAGTGGGCATGGTGTTACTACACAATCAGCACCTTCTTTTTGCGCATCCGCGTTGATAGAACCAGTCATTTGCATTACAGAATCATGTGCAGGGTATACTGCATGGAAACCACAGCAATCTAATTTACGGGAGAAATCGATTGGAGTAGCGCCTAATGCTGTAATCAAATCTGCCAAGCTTGTTGGGATTTGCATATCTTCGAAGCCCATTTCTTCTGCTGGACGAAGGATATGGCAACCATAATATTCAGCAACACGAAGACCTGTCAATGGACGAGTCACTCTTGCTTTCAAATTATCTAAACCATATTCGCGGATAAGAACCCACAAGAAATGTGTTACTTCGCTAGTACCTTTGTAGTTCATACCAGCTTCGCCAAGAATGTTGTTTACTTTTTGACGAGTTACTTCATGATCATCAAGCTCTTTTTTAGCTTCGCGAAGCATTAAAGTACAAGTGTTACAAACTGTAAGGATATCTAAGCCTTCTTTTTCAGCTAACGCAATGTTACGAGCGTTAGTGGAAAGAGTCAATAATGGATCGATATCTTGAACGTGAGACGCGCCGCAGCAAGTCCATCCGTCTAATTCTTGGATTTCGATACCTAATTTTTTCGCTACTGCAACGGTTGCTAAGTAGTCTTCTTTAGATGCGCCTTCTAATACGCAACCTGGGAAAAATCCGTATTTCATTATTTTCCAGCCTCCTCTACTGCACGACCGATTGTACGAACACCTTCAATACCATTCACTGGTTTATGTGGAACTACCAATTCGAATGGATTGATTTTGCCATGTTTCCATAAACGAAGAGCGTATAGACCTTGTTTTGCGGAATCCAATAATCCGTCTGTTTTCAAGCTCATTGTTACTTCGTTTAGGCGACCAGTTTTTAACAAGTCTTGTTTGAAAGCGATAGCGTGACGAGTACCTTTGTTAGACAAGCCAGCTTGTGTCGCTACACGGCGAAGGTTGGAAATATCTTTTTCTGGTTTCAAATGTTTAGGACAACGAGTGATACAGTTCATGCAATGTACACATTTCCACAAGCCATGGTTGAAAGCTGGTGTAGTATGCGCCATTGGGGACACATCACGGGAGTCAGTTACAAAGCGGTTAGCTTTTGTATATACGTATGGATCCAAGAAGTCTTCACGGTTAGCAGACAATTTGTTACATTCGGAAGCACAGCATCCACAAAGGATACATTCTGTGTTCATAACGAATTTTTTGAAGTCTGCAGCTGTTTGACGAGTACCAGTTTTAGTAGTGAATTCTGGTTTTACGAAAATCCAAGGAGCTACTTCTTTCAAGCGGCTAACTTTTGCTTCCCAATCAACTACTAAGTCACGGATTACATCAAAGTTACCGATTGGTGCTACTGTGATTTCATCAGAACCAAAACGTTCTGTTACTTCGTCAATTTTAGCTTCACAACCAAGCATTGCTTTGACCATTAACTTTCACGGAGCAAGCACCACATACTGCGGAACGGCAAGCTGCAACGAAAGTTAATGTTGGATCGATTGTATCTTTAATTTTTTGTAAGCCCCAAAGGATAGTACGGTCTGCTTCGTAATCGAAAGTATAAGACTGTACATAAGCGCGGCCTTCGTTAAAGCGGTGGATATGATAAGTAATTTGTCTCATCTTAGTACTTCCTTTCTTGTGGTTCGTATTTAGTGAACACTACATCGCGTTCGGACATTTCGTATTCGCCATTTGCGCCAAGTTTCCAAATTGTATGTTTTAAATATTGGGAATCATCACGTTTAGGGAATTCTTCACGAACGTGAGCACCACGGGATTCTTTACGATTTAACGCACCTAATGCGATAGCTTTCGCAACTGTTAACATAGATTTGATTTCTACATAGTTAACGAATGCCATATTATAAGTACGGTTGGAATCGCCTACGTAGCAAGTTTCATACTCTTTAGTTAAACGTTCGATAACTTCAAGAGCTTCTGTGATACCTGCTTCGTTACGGAAGATACCTACTTTATTCCACATAGCTACTGCCAATTCATCACGAATTTCAGCTACTGGACGACCAGAAGTACGGGATGTAACTTCAACGAATTTAGCTTCCCATTCGTCAGCTTTTTGCTTTTAATTCAGCATCGCAATCTGCGAATGTGCTAGCTTGTGCATAATCAGCGACGCCTGCACCGGATACTTTTACCGAATACAACGCCGTCTGCCAAGGAGTTACCACCTAAACGGTTAGCACCATGGATAGAGATACAAGATGCTTCACCAGATGCGAAGATACCAGGGATTTCTGTTGCACAAGTTTTGTAGTCAACTACGTCGATACCACCCATGATGTAATGGCAAGTAGGACGAATTGGCACTGGATCAGTTAATGGATCGCAATGTTCGAAGCAAAGAGCCAAGTCACGGATACCATGCAGTTTTTCAATGATAACTTCTGGTCCTAAGTGACGAAGGTCAGCTACTACGTATGCATCAAGACCAGTTCCGTTGAAACCACGACCTGCTGCGATTTCATCTTCGATTGCTTTTGCTACAACGTCACGAGACGCTAATTCCATTTTATTAGGAGCGTATCTTTTCATGAAACGTTCGCCTTCAACGTTTAATAAGTATCCGCCTTCACCACGAACCGCTTCGGACATCAAGATACCAGTTTTACCAAGACCAGTTGGATGGAATTGGATCATTTCCATATCTTTCAAGCCTACGCCTGCACGGAATGCTACTGCCATACCGTCACCAGTGGAAAGGAATGGGTTAGTTGTACGAGTCCAGAATACGCGACCAGCACCACCCGTGGATAATACGATGGATTTAGCTTTGATAATTTCTACTTTACCTTTTTTCATATTCCAGATAATAGCACCACCAGCTTTACCGTCTTTTACAACGATATCTAATAGGTACCATTCTTGTAAGAAATGTACGCCTTCTTTAAGACATTGTTCATATGTTGTATGAAGAATCACGTGACCAGTTTTATCCGCACTGTAGCATGTACGTGGATAGGATTGTCCACCAAAGTTACGTTGTGCGATTTTGCCTTCATCTGTACGAGAGAAAGGAGTTCCCATGAAATCCATTTCTAATACGCCTTCTGGACAACGTTGACAGAAGAATTCGATGGCGTCTTGGTCACCTAAATAGTCAGAACCTTTTACTGTATCGAATGTGTGAACTTCTGTAGAGTCTTCTTTTGCTACGTTATTTAACGCCGCATTTACACCACCTTGTGCCATTGCTGTGGCAGAACGTGTTGGGAAAATTTTTGTGATCAACGCTACACGCAAACCGTCGCGTCGTGCAGCTTCTAAAGCAGCTCGTTGGCCTGCTCCACCACTACCTACTACGAGAACATCATATTGTTCCATACGTACCTCCTCAAAAACACTTGTCTTATTTTGAACTATACCTCTTACATACGTTCCGAAATAAGTGACTATGTTTAACTGCATATATGACTTATACATGCATCAATCTATAGCCTTATTATATACGGTATTCCAAAGTGTTACAATTGTCACAGACAGCGTTAAAAACCCCTATTTTTACAAGGGATTAGCTCGTTTTGATAATCTTTTTCACACCTTTTGCCTATCTATAAAACACTATAATATTTTCAACAAGATTCTCATCTAATATATACTTTTACAGTGTACATTTTATCTTTCCGTTTAAACATCTTGTTATTACCCTATTTTTGTATGTTCTATAATTTTTTGTCATTATTAAATTTTATTTTTCAGAATACTTTACTAAAAATTCTTTTTAAAATATTTATTATTTTTTTATATGACATTATTTCTCATTAATTATTTTTTTCATTTCAATATATTTATTTTGCATGCTTGAGATTACTAAAAATCATATTACTATATATTGATTTTTTTATCACAGTGTAACTACAAGTAATATCTATTTTTCTATTTCCTTTCTCTGAAAGTATAGCTTGTATGATAATCAAAACATAAAAACGACGGAAATTTCCATTGTCTTTCATTCATATATTTAACTATAGTTATATTTCATTTACTAGTTGTCTACCTCAGCTAAAATTCAGAGAATTATTTTTTCCCAAGAAATTCTGTTAAATTATTATGATAAATACAACTTCTTTATATACTATAACAACAACAAAAAGAATGTATGCATTCTATATTGGTTTATATTCTAGCCCTTCTTTAACTTATAGCCTATTCCCCCTTAAATCCAACTTCCCCTTATCCATATTTATGATATGATATAGTTAATTATGAATATTTTATATTAATCCAGCTTTACATAATTTTTCACCTTAATTTAAGAAATTTTTTTAAATCTAATTGTATAAGGAGACACTTCAATGAAGACAGAAGATGTTGTAAGAGATGAAGCAAAAAAATAAGATTACAATTTGACGAAGAAGAAATAAATATAAAACAAGGCACTGGTCAAATAACTACTTTTTAATCAATTAGGATTTTTCTGGAATTAATTTTTAAACCAGATGGTTGGTATCTTCCTGACAATGTAAATATTCCTGCTATCATATTAGAAACAAAAATCATCAGATAAAGACTTAAATAAAAAGGCGATTGTTAATGAACTTTTTAAAAAAATCTTGACGTCGTTTTCAACTAAATATAAAAATACCATTGGTATCCTTTACAACGGCGAAGATGTCGTCGTCTACAAGAATAAAGAAAAAAAGTGCATACAGCTGAAAAACTTCAAAATAAGCAATATTACTTAGACTTATTTAAACTTGATTATATCGATAAAGGAAAAAAATTTTTCCTTTAACAAAACGAATTAACGATCTATTACACTTTAAATTCGGCATAAAAACTTATATCACAGGATGATTTTTACTGCTTCTGCTCTGGTTGTAGAGCGTTTTTGGAGGTAATTTAACAGCTATAAAAACAATGGATATGAAGCTTTTTAGAAATAAAATCTTCGATACTTTAGCTAAATCACTGCAAGTTCATCGACAACAGAATTTAAAAATTGATATTCTACTTGATGTATATAGTGAAATAAAAATGAATGTTGTAGAAAACCAAGATCATATAAATAGTTTCATTGACTCCATTATAGAAATATCAGAATCAGTTAATCCAGACAACTGGAATGGAGAAGATGTGATGGGAATCTTCTTCAATGAATTTAACCGCTATAAAAAAAGAAGTCTGAAAAGCGGACAAGTATTCACACCCGAACACATTACATCATTTATGTATCATTTAATTAATATAAATCATAACGATAGAGTCCTAGATGCAACCTGTGGTAGTGTGCATTTTTAGTCAAATCTATGGCAAATATGATTAAGGAGGTAGGTGGGAACAACACTAAAGAAGCTGAAGACATTAAACAAAAATAAATTATTTGGCATTGAGTTCGATCGTGAGATTTTTGCACTTGCATGTGCGAATATGCTCATTCATAAAGATGGAAAAAAACAAATCTTGAACATTTAGACTCGAGAGAGGAACAAGCATGTCAATGGATTCAGTCCAAAAACATTACAAAAGTGTTAATGAATCCACCTTATGAACGAAAAATATGGCTGTAAAGATATTGTAACCAATGTTCTTACAAATGTTCCAATCGGGACCAAATGCGCATTTATTCTACCCGATAAAAATTAGAAAAAGATAAAATGCAAAAACTATTAAAAAGCATACTTTAGAGATGATTATAAAAGCTTCCTGAAAATCTCTTTGATGCAGGTATAACAACTAGTATCTTTATTTTCGAAACAGGCTCCCCTCAAAATACAAAAAATCTTTTGCTTGTTATATAGAAGATGATGGTCTAGAACGTGTTAAAAAAATCAAAGTGACAAGATACTAAGAATCGTTGGCACGAAATTGAACGTTACTGGTTAAATGTAGCACACACAAAAATAGACGAAAAATATAATACCCATCAATGGATTGACCCTAATGAAAATTTATCCTACCAAAAGCCACAAAAAGAGTTTGAAATATATGAAGAAGACTTCAAAAACTATTTTTAGACTACATCATGTTTGAGCAAAATATAGATATAAAAGAGTTTAATTCAAAGTTATTAGAAAATATGCTATATAAATCAAACATAGAAAATAATAAACTAACATTGGATTTAGGTGATATAAGTGAAAAATTGATATTCAAGACTGGAAAGAATTTAAAATAGAAGAGTTATTTTCTATACAACCTACAAAAAAATCATAAAATAACCAACAAAGATTTAATTCATGATGATGGCATTAATCCTGTCGTCGTTAATTCGAGCTATAATAATGGCATTGGTGGATATACTAATCACAAAAATCACAGAACTAGGAAATACTATTACATTCCAGTGATACTACCAATGCAGACAACATATTCTATCAAGAAAATGATTTTTGTTGGTTATCCACATGTACAAGTTCTACGTCCCATAAAATATAAAAATATGTGGAGCAAAGAGTGTTTATTGTTCTTTACAGCTGTATTCAGCAAAACTCATGAACTTTGATTATGTGAATAAATTCACTAGAGATGATGCCTTAAAAATCACAATAAAATTACCCGTTACATTCACTGGAGAGCCTGATTGGGAATATATGGAAACATATATAAACCGGCTTTTACACTAGAGAGAGAGAGAGAGTTCAGCGCATGTTACAAATTATGTAAACAAGAGCAATGCTCATAAAATCTCCATAACTAAATGGAAAAGATTTCCTTTATATGACGAAAAATTTATTTTAATATTTATGCAGGAACAAAACTAGATAAAGTTAATATGACTACTTCAAATCCTCAAGTTAATTTTTATTGGGCGATCTAGTTTTTAATAATGGTATTTCAGAAAAAAGTTGACTTAATTTCCGATATTTCTCCTTATAGTGCTGGAAATATAACATTATCTCTAGGTGGTGCCTATCTGGGGTCGTGTTTTTATTCAACAAGAACCTTTTTACACTAGCCAAAAATGTTATCGTTTTATCTCCTATATTAGATATATCTGATCATTGCAAAAATTTATAGCTACGATGATTTTCAAAGAATCACAAACATATTATAAAAGCATTTGAAGATGAATTAAATCGCCATATTAAAACAGATTTTTCCATCTATCTACCTGTTACCCACGATAATACACCTGATTGGAAATTTATGGATACATATATGAAACAATTAGAATTAAATTTAAAAAAATTTGGTAATATCCAGTGCTATTTTTATAGATATAAGATAACTCTATACTACAGAATAAAAGCCTATATCAAAAATGCTAATGTTTTTAGATATAGGCTTTATTATATCTCTTTTGTAAAGTATCTTTTCCTCATTATGGTATGCATTTTTGACATTGTTAAGCCGTTGAGAAAAACTACCTATATAGTATAATTTTTAGAAGATGTTGTGGCAGAACACTTCACCTCTATACAATATATTGATATTGAGTCCGTGTGAAAACATATCTATGCACTCTCATTTACAACTTGTAAATGGGAGTCCTTTTATGGTCACGGTTTAGTACATGTGGTAGCTGGATATGCTTTCACATATATTCAATATATGTGAATACTCTTAGCAATGGATACAATCACCCTACATGTTTAGGAAAAAGGAGACACTCATGAGCATTATGATCAAGAAACGGATGGCCATTATGAGCCATTGTCGGTAGAAAAACGAAGAAAATGGTTGCCTTTTGCTTGTTTAGGGCTTAGATTCTTGTGACCCTATCGAATTGGAAATGGATTGTAAGTTACAATTCGTGGACGGCATGACAACGAAACAAATTCAACAAACCCTTGTACAGACTGCCATTGAGAAAGTCATCCAAAAGGTAGACGACGGTTTTGGTAACATGGTGAACCGCATGAACCAAGACTGGCAGTTCGTGTGCAGCTCGTCTATACTTATTCGATTTATATAAAGAAGTCTGCTATCAACCGCAAATACAAAGCATTCGGTTATGGTAACTTTTACCAATTTAGTAAAAACATTGGTCGAAGCTGGTCGCTATGCAGACTTCTTCTTAACACAATATACAGAAGCTGAGTTAGAAGAATTGGGCGACTATATCAAACCAAAACGGGATTACCTATTTAACTATGAAGGCATTAAATTATTAGCTGATCGCTATTTAGTGAAAGGGTTCAATAAAAGAAGTCTTTGAACTTCCGCAAGAACGTTTCATGGCTATCGCTATGCACCTAGCTGTCATTGAAGGCGACAAAAAAAGTATACTACGCCAAAAAGTTCTATGACTTGATGAGCGAGTTAAAAATGACAACAGCTACTCCAACGTTAGCCAATGCTGGTACACCGTTCCATCAATTGAGCTCTTGCTTTATCTCTGGTGTGGAAGATAATCTATGGTCCATTTACGATGTAAATGCGAAGTTCTCCCGTGTGTCTAAGCATGGTGGCGCTCTTGGTATTTATCTTGGTAAAGTACGTGCCTTAAACTCCGATATTCGCGGCTATAAGAACTCCTCTGGCGGTGTCATCCCTTGGATTCGTTTGTACAACGATACTGCCGTTGCGGTAGACCAATTAGGGAAACGTAAAGGTGGCGCTACGGTGACACTTGACGTATGGCATAAAGATTTCTACGAATTTGTTGAACTTCGTACGAACAATGGTGACGACCGTCGTAAAGCGCATGACATCTTCCCTGCTTTATCTGTGCCAGATATTTTCATGGAACGCGTTATCAATCGTGAACACTTCACATTATTCGATCCACATGAAGTATCTCGTGTGATGGGCTTTCAGCTAGAAGATTATTACGATGACGATACGAACAAGGCTTTCACAGAAAAATATTTAGCCTGTGAAGCGCATCCAGATTTACACGGCATCGAAGTCAGTGCTCTAGATATGATGAAAAATCATGCGTTCTGCCGTAGAAACTGGCACGCCGTTCATTTTCTTCCGAGATACTACGAACCGTGCGAACCCTAACAAACATGCGGGCATGATTTATGCGTCCAACTTGTGCCATGAAATTGCTCAAAACGTTGGTTTCACGGATTTAGACGAGGAAATTATCCAAGACGATGGATCTATCGTGACTCGCACAAAAGCAGGGGACATGGTAACGTGTAACTGAACTCCATCAACTTGGGCAAAACATCTGATGAGGAGTTAGAGGAAAAACATCGCCTTACAAGTTCGTATGTTGGATAAATGTAATTACTATCAATCAATTCCCGGTGCCTGAAAACACGTGTAACTAGTGAAAAATACCGTGCCATCGGCACTTTGGCACTAGCGGTTACCACCATTATTTGGTAAAACATAAGGTACAATGGGAAAGCGAGGAGCACTTGGAAATCGCTGATACATTATTTGAAAATATTGCCTACGCTGCCATCAAGGCATCCATGGAATTGGCGAAAGAAAAAGGTGCGTACCCTGCTTTCAAAGGTTCTCAATGGGAAACTGGGGAATATTTTGAGCGCCGTGGGTATACCTCTGAAAGATGGCAACAACTGAAAGCAGACGTGGCAAAATATGGTATCCGCAATGGTTATCTAATGGCTATCGCTACCGACAGGCAGTACATCTAACATTGCAAATACTACAGCTGGCATTGACCCTATCTTTTAAAAAGTTCTTCGTAGAAGAGAAAAAGGTAGTTTCACTCAAAAACAGCGCCGGATTTGAGTAATGAAACGATGTGGTTCTACAAAGAAGCCCATACTATCGATCAACAATGGTCCATCAAGGCTTGCGGTATCCGCCAACGCCACATCGACCAAGCGCAGTCTTTCAACTTGTACATTACGCCACAAATGAAAGCAAAAGAAATTCTAGATTTATATGTGGAAGCCTATAAACAAGGCATTAAGACAATTTATTATATCCGTAACTAATCCTTAGAAATGGATGAGATGCACTAGCTGTTCCTCCTAATATTTGATGGGTTGTACTTAAATAGGAAAAGAGCACCACATGCTCCTCCGCAAACTGATCCTACAGTAGGTTTGATCCGGAGCACGTGATGCTCTTTTTTTGTATGTTCTGGATGATGTAAATAGAACTGCCAAAGATGTAGTCTTTTCATCTAGTACATTATCATACGTTCTTTTTCAGACGATTCCATTACATTTACAAGACTTTTTGGAATTTAGCTTTTTCTAGTGATGCGAGTTGTGATCGAGCTAATGCTCTAAAAGCTCTATCATACGTTCCTTTTGCTCTATTCCTTTACTGATTAACATAGCATTGTAGCTCTCCATATTGTGCAAAGTACCAACAGTTCATTAAGACTTGCATAATCGCGCATATTGCCTTTCAGTGTTGGATTTTTCATCTCGCCACTGTTTTTGCTCTCCTATTAAATAATGCAACATTAAGCATATCAGCTTCACTAGCATATTTATAAGATAACTGTTCATTGGTAAAATCAGTTAGTAGATATTCTTTAATTGCCTCTGTATGAATTTTATAATTAATCTTTGAGATTTCGCGATTCAAATTCCAACCAAGTGATAAAGTCGAATTTTCATCTGCTTTTCAATCGTTTATAATCTTGAATGATATACAATTTAAACTCTGGAGATATCCAGAAGCAAACTCCATAGCAATATCATATTGTGCATAAGTTCCACCATACCTTTCAGATTTAGCTATAATCCCAATGGCATTTGTAGATGCAATCCATTTTTGTGGTGTCATAGTAAATCTATTAAGACCAGCTTCATTTCTAAACGTGTCGAATTGCACACGGTTAAAATTTCTATTATTAAGAGTTTCCCATAGTCCTATAAATTCTAATGTATTTCTATTCCTCATCCAATTTTTGAATAACAAAACGAGGATCATCACTATTTCTATACTTTGCAATATCCGTAAGGCTTATATAATCATTTTTAAAGTCTCCTGTATAAACTTGAATGAAAAGCCCTTTTAGCTTCAATTGTATCCTTTTTCACCTTAGAGCATATACATCCCTCCTTTATACTGATCTGTTCGTATATTGCCATAGCACTAGTTCCTCCCATAGTAGGAGTGATAATTCACGCTCACGTTGACGACTCTTCTACGCCTTTATTATAGCACAAACGTTTGTAATATGTTGAGATTTTTAAAGGCATTATATATAATACGATTGATATGTATTTTGTTTATCATCTAAACTATACTAATATTCCTTAACACTTTTCGAGTATAATTGAAATTATATGCATAAGCTATAATGATTTCGATTATAGTCGAAATCATCATTGGAATATGCATCTATTTCGAGTATAATAGAATCAATGAAAGCGAGGTGTAAGCCATGGAGTATATTAAACGCCCTAAATATATAACACAAATAGAACCATTCATTGATAAGCCAGTGATTAAGATTCTGACAGGCATGCGCCGTGTTGGAAAGTCTACGTTATTAACCATCATTAAAGATACTATCTTGCAGAAAGTCCCTGATGAACGCAAAATTTATATTAATTTTGAATCCTTAGAATTTTCTGAGATAAACACTGCAGCACTACTAGCTAAGCATCTCATAGAAACAACGAAAACACCTGGATGGAAAAGCTCTACTATTTTCTTTTGACGAGATACAATTAGTGGAAAACTGGGAAAAAGTTGTAAATGGTCTGCGCGTTGATAGAGATTGCGATATCTATATTACTGGCTCCAACTCCACCTTAATCTCTGGAGAACTTGCTACACTCCTTGCTGGTAGATATGTAGAATTTGAAATACAGCCATTTACATTTGATGAGTTTATAGAAGTATTTCCAAGAAAAACAGCTTAGTAAGGAAGAGCTATTCACTAAGTTTCATTCAATTAGGTGGCATGCCTACCTTAAAATACTTTAACCTAGAAGAAAACAGTAGTTATAAATATCTAAATGATGTGTATCATACGGTTCTCATCAAAGATGTGTTGACCCACAACAAAAATTCGAGATGTAGATATTTTTCAATCGCATCCTATCGTTTACTATACAAAATATAGGGTCCCCCGTTTCTGCAACTAGTATCAAAAATATTTAAAGAAATGAGCATCGGGATGTTTCCATTGATACTATCCTGAATTATTTAGACTATTGTCAGCAAGCTTTCATCCTGAAAAAGGTGTCTAGATTTGATACGGTCGGCAAAAATCTTAAAATTGATGAAAAATATTATCTTACGGATCATGGATTTCGAGCTGCCAAAGGGATATTCTAATACGAAAGATATTGAAAGAGCGCTGGAAAATATCGTATATATTGAGCTGATCTCTAGAGGATATACCGTAGAAATTGGGTAAAGTAAAAGATATGGAAATCGACTTTTATCGCCACTAAAGATAAAGAACGAGTATACTATCAAGTGTCCTATCTCATGGAAACAGAAGCTACACGACAACGTGAATTTGGTGTATATGCGCATGTACAGGATAATTACCCTAAGTTTGTTCTCTCCATGGATACCGTTGATTTTTAGCCAAGATGGAATCGTTCATAAACATGTGATTGATTTTTGTTGGAAAATAGTTTATAAATGTATAAATGCTATCATAAGAATGTACAGAAATGATGATATAAGACTGTACTAAATGAATAGCCCCGCATTCTAATATAGTATACAAAAAGCACAGGGCTCGTGTCCCTGTGCTTTTTATATACTCATATTTCTCCATAAAAAAATAAATCTACTTCATCTATACTATAGGTTTTATCATTCTTTAACGAATCTATTCCTTTTTGCAATTCCTTATCTAATTCTTCCTTCGACAAACTAGCTAGGGATACTAATGTATCCGATTTATTTTCTTTTTGGCACTGCATGTACCTTTTTAGACACAATTTTCATTCTCCATGCCTATATACCCGCTGCCTTTTTCATTTCATTAATGATTTTATTTTTCTAACTACTCTAATAAATACTAATACACTATTGTTTTAACTTTTTGCCCAATATCATTATACATTGCTCTGCATCAAAGCTCACAACACTCTATCTATTAATCATCTCCCTATCTTTTTAGTATGCATTTTTAGTATAATAGGGTAGTAAAACTACAAGCAAATACTAGCAGCATTTCTAACTATGCTTCTACATTTCTTTATAGTATTAAATGGTAAAGGATTGTCATCTCCTATGTTGACTTCTCACCTAGACACATAGGAGACTCTCATGGAAAAAGAAACTGATTTTTTTAATGAACATGGTGACCGTGGCACGCAAAGTATGGTGGGCAGTAATACGACAAATTTACGGGAATGGAATCGTATCAGTACGATTGGGCGAATACATGCTATATCGCACGATGCTGAACAATTTCTGGATTCCTGAAGAAATTTCTTTGAACGAAGATATTAAGCAATTCCCATATTTAACGGACAGCGAGCGCCGTGCTTTTGACAAGATTATTTCTTTCTTGAACTTCTTGGACTCTATCCAAAGCGAGAACTTGCCAAACTTGAGCCGTTATATTACGGCATCCGAAGTGGCTTCTTTATTGAATATCCAAGCCTTCCAAGAGGAAATTCACGCTCAATCCTATTCTTACATTTTGGATACGGTAACAAATCCAATTACTCGTGACCGCATTTATGATGAGTGGCGTACAGATGAGCATTTATTGGCTCGTAACCGCTTCATCGCCGACATTTACCAACGTTTTAGCGATGAACCATCGGAGCATAATTTAATCCGCACGATCATGGCAAACTACATTTTAGAAGGCATCTATTTCTACTCTGGATTTAGTTTCTTCTACACATTGGCTCGTCAAGGTAAAATGACGGCTACTTCCACCATTTTCAAATACATCAATCGTGACGAAGTGACGCACTTGGTATTGTTCCAAAACATCATCCGTGAACTTCGCATCGAACGTCCTGAATTATTCACTCCTGAATTAGAAGCTGAGTTAACTCAAATGCTTCGTGAAGGTACTGAAAACGAAATCGCTTGGGGTCAATACATTACAGATGACAAAATCCTTGGCATCAACAACACATTGATCGAGCGCTATATCAAATACTTAGCGAACCAACGTGCTGATTCAATCGGCTTACAACCGTTATATCCAGACATCAAGGAAAACCCTATGGCTTGGATTGAAAGTTTCTCCAACCTGAACAGCACTAAAAACTGACTTCTTTCGAGGCGAAAGTTACGAAACTATACAAAAAGCAGCGCTTTTTCGATTTCGATGATTTGGAATAAGAATGCCTGTAAAGGTTATACATAAAGCTACACGTAGATACTATCTACTGTGTAGCTTTTGTTTTCCTATTCATCTGTAATTTTGCAGCTTTAAAATTCAATAGACTTTGTATACTTTATCATAGGCTCATTGCTATTGAGAGCAACTCATGTTTGTCCTATAACCCTTATTTTGTTCTTATCAATATTTTGTATGCATTAAAAGTATATGAAAAAGGTCTTCTTTATACCCTTAGATTCTATAAACCCTAAGCCAAAAAGAAGACCTTCTAGTAGATAGTATTACTATATATGTAACTATATCAAATATGATGTAATTATTTACGCTTTCACCAACGCCCGATGGATCAATCCAATCACGAATCCTACGCCTCGAATACAGCCCAGTCCATACCGATGCCGTGCATTGGTACTTGTGTAGCAAAGAATTGCCCTACGCTACCTAAGTCTACGCTCGCTGTTTCTAAGCCAGATACAAGGGCTGTGATGAATGTTGCCCCTACTGTCCATGCATATACGCATTGGCGACCGTTGAAACAACGGATGTAAGAATGCCAACACAAATCAATGCGATGGATAATGGGTACAGGAACATCAACACAGGAATGGCTGCAGTAATGATGGTTTTCAAATCCAAACATACCTACGCCGAAAGAGATCAATACGAATAGCACTGCATAGGCTTTATAGGATAATCCTCCAAATTGTGTGCTAAAGTACTGCGCACAAGAGGTAACGAGTCCAATACTTGTAGTCAGGCACGCCAACAATACGATAACTGCCAATATCATAGCCCCTAAATCGCCGAATAATAAGCGAGCTGACTCTGCCAATACAGGTGCACCCTGTGTCTAGGATGCCCTAGCTGTTCTACGCTGGTAGCGCCCTAAGCTAGCAATGAAAAGACGTACACACACGCCCAAGCAACCTACGGCGATTAAACCTGCTTTCAGTGTGGCACGTGTAATCTCATCACGTGTTTGCGCCCCTGAAAGGGTAACAAATTCGATAACCAAGATACCAAATACAAAGGATGCCAATGCATCTAATGTATTATATCCATCTAAGAAGCCTTGTAGAAAGGCTGTTCCGCTAGTAGCATACGCCTCTGTTGGAGTACCATAGCTACCTAATGGGTGTAATAAGAGATTTAACAATCAATACCACGATTGTCAGTAGTAAGGCAGGTGTTAATATTTTACCAATGCGATTCACCAATTTTTGCGGATTAATAGATAGCCACAATGTGACTACAGAAAGAAGGCTACGAGGAACAAGGATAGTGCTGTATCTGAAGCAGCACCACCCAAAGAAATGGTTTCACTGCAATTTCGTAGGATACAGTCCCCGTACGAGGAATAGCAAAAGGCAGGTCCAATGGATAAGTATAATGCCAATGTAAATAAGACCCCAAACACTGGATGTACACGGCTTGCTAAGCTTTGTACATTGCGGCTACCAGAGTATCCCATAGCCATAACCCCTAATAATGGCAATCCTACGCCAGTGACGATAAATCCTAAGATGGCCCACCACACATTAGTACCCGCATGTTGACCTAAGGTAGCAGGGAAGATTAAGTTACCTGCCCCAAAAATAAAGCAAACAGCATCAGGCCGATAGCAATATAGGCTCGCCCCGATAGTTGAGTATGATCTGACATAATATCTCCTTTCAAATACATCCCATAATAACAAATATACACTGTATAAAAACATTTTTTATACTTTAGTTTTCTTTATTATATCTAATTATAGGCAAAATAAAAAGTCATTTTCCCTCATCGGAAAAATGGCTTTTGTCTATACTGATTATGCATATACAGCCGAGCTATAATTGATAGATAAACTACATCGATTAACTATAACCAAGCGTTACTCTTTTTAGTCGCATGGTTCCACATCCACTTTTCACATCATAAAAAGTGCTACCCCCAACCATAATCAGTCGCTCGTAGAGGCAGTCACACATTCATGGTATGTTCTGGATCATGGGACTGCGATTGCCACCACACACCACTGCTCACGATGGTCCCCTTGGGTCACTGTATCATCGATGACTAAGGCAATCCGCAAGGAACCACGCTCATTCGACAAGCGCACAAATTCGCTGTGTAACACCCCTTTGCGCTCGAGCATCGTCTGGATGCATACGAGCGACCATCTGTGGCACATCGTCTCTGTAGTCTCACAAAAGGACGAGTCTAGTATGCGTGGGATCCGCACCCATTGATGAGGAAGAACTCCGCTGTATCCCCATGGGCCTCACGATACACAGGATAGGATCCGCTTCTACTGGGATTGTAAAGTTCAATCTTGCCGGATGGTGTCCCATACTCTAAACTTATATGTATCTGGTAAAGTCCATCTCCACTAGCTCCCCTGCCAAGATCCTATCTTGCACATCTGACCGGAATCGATCGCATGTCGCACAATGTCTTCGATCATCTCTAGTTCGGACATATGCAAATATAGGGATCGTTGAGATCCATCGCTTTGGCAATGCTACAGATAGTATCCAGTTAGAACGACTTTCACCAACTGGATGGAATGGCTTGATACCCACAACCGATGGTGTAATGTCCGTAGGAATTATAGATGTCATTGTGCTCTACGGACGTCGTCGCAGGGAGCACAATATCCGCATATTTTCGCCGTATCCGTCATAAATCGTTCATGTACCACTGTGAACAGGTCCTCTCGTGCCAATCCTTTACGCACCACCGTTTGGTTCGGCGAGGTCACCGCAGATTACTAGAATATACATAGAGGGCTTGTAATCGGTGGGTTGTCCGACCTGCTGTCAGCATCGGACCCTAGACTGAATCATAGGATTTAATCGTGTATCTTTTTTTGAAAGCGCTCCCAGCTGACACGTTGTCCCCCTACAAATTGACTACCCGATGCACTGGACAAGAGTCCGTCCCCTTTGTGTAGATACGCTCCCACTAAGGCTGGTAATGCCACTACGCATCGTACCGTATGGCTCCATTTCCATACCGTGACAATCCCACTTCCTAAGCGATATGAACGGCGCTACTGCACTGTCCATAGGCTCGAGCAAACTCGATAATACGCATCCTCTGGCACGCCCGTTATCTGAGCCACTTTCGATGGTGGATACTGAAAGACCACCGTATCTCGGAATCCTTCATAGCCTTGTACATACTGTTGAATAAAACTCCTCATGTACTAAGCCCTTCTTTACCAGCACATAGCGCCACTCCTAAAGCAAAGGCTCCATCTGTACCAGGGTCGTAGGATAATGACTTCATCTGCTAATTTCGCTGTCTCCGTATGGTACGTATCAATCACCCATAGCTTTGGCACCTCGCTGACGAGCTACTGTCACATCATGTAGAAACATGCACATCCGTAGCCACTGCATTGAGGCTCCCACAACATCACACAATCACTGTGTTGTATATCTTGCGGACGATTCCCCAAAGGTGTTTCCCATAAGACTTACCCAGCCATAGCGTTTCGCAGGAGAACAAATTCCCCTTATCTTGACGGGTGGCACCTAGCTATGGCAAAAGAGAGGATCCCCTGCACTTTTTGTAAAATCCCCATGGTCCCTGCATAGGAATAGGGCATAATGCTTTCAGAACCATAGGTATCGATACAGATGTCGAAACTGCTCAGCAATTTCCTGTAGTGCTTCATCCCATGTAAATGGGCTTAAATTGACCGCTTCCCTTAGGTCCAATACGACGCAAAGGAGTTGTCAATCGTCCCACTGTGGTGGACAGTTTCGTTCGTAGTGTTGCATTTTTCTGGCACAAAGTTCCTCTCGTGAAACTGTGCTCTTTCATACCTCGTACCTGTTGCAAATCGATCTCCCTCAATAGTCAAGGTCAACCCACAGGCATCTGGGCAATCATAGGGACATACTGATGTCCTTGTCTGTATGGGCTTCGTCATCATTCATTCCTTACTAGTCATCATCAAAGTCATCAAACAAGTCAAAGTCAACGTCAAAGTCGAAGTTAAAACTATCTCCAGAATCGTAATCATGAGAACTATCTGACTCTTGTTGATCATATTCTAACTCATCTTCCATACATATCATTGTAGTTGTTATGGAAAAATCGATCCTGTTCTGTTTCGTTTGCACTAGAAAAACCATAATCTTCATGAGAGTCCTCTGGCAATACATCCAATTGGCTATAATCACGAATCGTCATTGTTTCATAAGGGTCCACCGGTCCACGGGGTTTTTCTGAATCTTCCACCTCTACCATATCCATAGCTCGATGTCAGATCCTTTTGACGTCCCCTCTTGTTGCACCATGTCTAAAAACTCATCCGAACTCACTTCACTCACCAGTGTATCCATGTCTTCTACCACTGATGGATCCTTCTGTGGTTCTATGGTTTGTAATTGCCCACGTCGTAAAATCGATTCATTCTCTATCGCCCCTTTCACATCTCTCTTCTATTACTTGTATTGTATCATCTGGGCACTGAAAGTTTTCACAATATAGTAGTAAAGTCCTAGTCGACCTTCTGAAAAAGATATCCTACTATATACTGAAAGAGGACCCCTGTAGCAAGGATCCTCTTGTATAGTTGTATAGTATAGTTGTATAGTGTAAGTCATGTTCAGGATGATACACATAGGGAAAGTGTGATTGTGTGAGTTCTATGTTACCTTAAGGAGGAACTAGCTAAAGTAGCACGTAAGAACCACAATTGTTTTTCATAGTAAGCAATGTGGTCTTCCATGATAGCCACTAATCCAAAGTTTCCTTCTTCATCAGCAGATTCGCGGATAGTACGAGCTTCTTTTGTTCAACAATTTCGAAATCTCCTACCAAAAGTTTGTATACTTGTTCTACGGAGAATTTATTGCCTGGTTCTTCTTTTCAAAGATGCAATTTCTAAATATTTTTGCCACATGCACTACAGGTTCTTCGCCTTGCATTTTTACATGTTCTGCCACTGCATCATAATAATCGAATGCCACATCGTAGACTTCTTCTAAATATTTGTGAGCTGGTACAAATTGGGATCCTACTACATTAAAATGAAAGTTGTGAGTTTAATGTTCCAAATTGCTAAGTTTCGCAATATATTGATTTAACTGCTTGTAAGTTTTTCATAGCTATTTCTCCTTTTTCTTTTAGTTTTACAAATTTATAATCATTCTAGATTAGTAATTAATAAATTATTATTTATTATGTGTATATCTTAACACAGTAAATTAGTAAAATGCAATAGCTTTTTCATATAGTTTATCGAAATATTTAAATATAAAAAGTTCCCGTTACCTATAACATAATGAGAACTTATATCATATATTATTCACTTTTTCTTTGATAAACCCTTGTGAGGCGCTGTACAAGCAGAACCATACAAAGAAACTAGCCCCTGTGATAATCAAATACATGGTATCTGTTAACTCACCCGAACGATACATCGCCAAGGTGTAAAAGAAAGCTGTCATCGTCATCAGAATGTAGGACAATACGTAACGCATACCACGCTCTACATCTGTATCGGTGAACATTTCTTTCTTAAAACGCATCCAGTAGATACCACATAATACCAATCCACCTAGCATATTGGCTGCCAGTAAACTCATATCCGCCCGTCCATTAAAGAACCAGCACAACGCCAAATGATTGATAAACAGCATCCACTTAATCATCGTCGTCAAACGAGCTGTTGTAATCGTTTGCTGTGGCTGTGATTGATGTTGCTTCGTTTTCTTTCCTTTTCCCATACTATCCTCTCTAATTAATCTACTACCTATGTACTAGAACAATACGTGAGATGTATAAATTAAAGCGCAAGGCTAAGATACCAACCCCGATGGACAAGCCAATCAGGATTGTTTTAGCTCGTAATCGTTTGGCAATAAAACGCCCCTAACTGTCCCACCCTAATAAAGCGCCAATACCACAAGGGATGGCTACTTCAAAATGGATGTGCCCGCTCAAGAAATGCGTCAATGTCCCTACTGATGTAGAGGTAGCCAAGATAAAATGACTTGTTGCTGTGGCCATATGCGTCGGAAATCCCATCATATATATGAGCGCTGGCACATGAATTAATCCACCACCAATACCAAATAAACTAGATAGGAACCCTACTACCATACTAACGAGGATGCCTACCGACTTTATTATAGGGTCAACTCTTCTAATTGCAAGGATTCTTCTTTCGTCTCCCTTTTCTGCATGTTTTTTGTAGCCAATAAATCCAGACATGATAAGCAAGAAAGAGCCAAACCAGAAATCGGAATCCACTACCATCAAAATAGTTCTGCTACATGAGCTCCAATAATAGACCCAGGGAAAGTTGCTATACTGAAATAGATATAGCTGCACTATAAAGAATTTTCTTTTGTTTCACATAGGCAATGGTTCCAGAAATGGCGTTACAAGTTACCGTAAACAAAGGAGGTTCCTACCACCATAGCTGGTGTCCACTCTGGAAAAAGTATAAAAATACAGGCACAAAGATAATACCGCCTCCAGCACCGATGATTGTGCCCAATGTCAGCTACCGCAATTCCTAACAATATAAATCCCTACTACACTAATGATCTCCATATCCTAATCCTCCTTCGATAGCTTTGCAAACCGATCTAGTTTATGCTTTCTTAAAGATCGCTTTCATGCCCTCGCTTTTTCCGTTTTTATCTGCCTTTTTATCCGCCTTTTTCTCTGCTTTTTGCTACTTTTGTAAGACCTTTCTCTGTCCATGCATCACCATGCTCTTCTGCATAGCGTTCCCATTTGAGACAATTTTTCGCCCACTTATCTACAGATGGTATCTCTTTTTATGTTTCGACTTGTCTTGCTTTTTCCTTCTTATTCTTTTTTCTTGTTTCACAATGCAACATTTTCTCGTTCTTCTGGGATGGGAGAATCTTTCTGTACAATGTTTGCAACGTTTTTTTCTCTTCTTCGACGGTTTCCTCTGCTTCTTCTAGAAAAGCACCGTCATCTAGACTCTCACATCAGTCCCATGAGTCAGACTCAAAGTCCTCATAGCCATCAGCCTGATTCGCACATGTCGCGCTGTCCTCTGTGTCAAAGAAATCACTCATAGTCGTAATCATCGTCCGCTTTCCGCTCCCTGACTGCTAAACAAATGGCATAAAAGGAACTACTTTTTACGCGTCTGCCCTTTCCCTGCCGGCTTATCAGCCTCACAAATTCTAGCCCCAATGCAACGCCTCACGTCATAGCCTTCCACGCCTTCATCAGCTACCGTCGAGATGGTTCTTCTCAAAGCGTTTTCTAATTCGACAACATCAGCATAGATAATGCCTCCGTATCATATCTTGCAAGGTGGCAATTTCTTCCCATTATCTTACTAGAATCGCCAAAGTGTGGGCGAAAAGTTTTCTAAATCTTCAATGACTTCCATCGCTGTTTCAGCGCGTCTACCTGTGTTGTCTCTAACTGCGCGATGTATTGCTGTTGCATCTCTTACACGACTTGATACTGTGCTTGTAATCCCTTCCAATACGGCTGTTATCTGTCTGTATCGACTACATAGTGTTTCATAATATCCCTCCTAAACAGATGGATGCTTCTCGTTTCTAGTGCGACCCCTTCATGTTGTTGTCGTTTCCACATGGCGCCTGTCGTAATGACCGAGTATCTCCAAACCGTTCTTCTCAAGGCATCTAAGGTCTGCGCCAGTACATCGGGACTTTCTTCTCCTAGAAACAAGGAATCTTGTTCCACCTCTGTTTGAAAGCCACTGACGCTGATGCCCAACAATCGGAACGGTCCCTGTATATCAAGTTTATTATATAATAGAGGTCGCCACATCATACAATACATTTTCTCGATCCGTTTGATAGGACAATCGTTTTTGCCGTGTTTTTCGTCGTAAAAATCAGGCAACCTCACTTTTGATAGCAAATAGTATGGCCCTTTTCGAGCCCTTTTTGACGCAAGCGCTTAGCCACGTGATGCGCAAAATATCGCCATTCATGCGTCGATTTCCTCGGATCTACTGAAATCTCTTTCATATGTCAATTCATTGCCGATGGATTGCAGCTCACGATTCCACTCAATTGGGCGATTATCAATGCCTTTAGATAACAAATAAATAGCGTTCACTTTGATGACCACAATAGGGTTCTAGCTCATGATAAGAATCTAGCTGTGCAATATCTTGAATCTGCTGAAAGCCACCTCGTTGTAATGCTTTGTTTCCATCTGTGGCTCCCAACACCCCATAATCTACGCACAGGTAAGTGCCTAATATGAGTTACTTCTTGTCCATGCGGGAATAATATACAACCCATCTGGTTTTCTTTCAAATCCGATGCTAGTTTTTGCTAAAAACTTTATTGGGTCCAATTCCCTACAGATGCGATTAAACCCGTACGTTCCTTAATTTGTGCTTTCACAGCTCGACCCCTACCGCCATGGGAGAATCATATAGTTTTCCCAGTCCCTGAAATATCTAAGAAGGCCTCGTCTAAAGTGAAATAGGCTCTAAATAAGGGCTGAAATCGATGTAACACCTCATGAATTTGGTCCGAAATTTCATGATATCGTTCAATTCGAGGCACTATATAAATACCCTTCTGGGCATAATTTTTCTAGCTCGACCAATAGGCATGGCAGACGTACTCCAAAGCGCGCGAGCTTCATAACTACACGTAGCCACCACACCACGTGAAGAAAGGCCACCCACTATAACAGGGTGACCTTGTAGTTCTGGACGGTCATGTTGTTCTACAGAGGCAAAAAAAGCATCCATATCTACATGCATAATCCAACGTTTCATCTTATTTCTGCCACCGCTTGTGGAGCATCCTCAATACGGCAGTATTTGATTTGTGCACAAATGCACTCGTCCTTTTGTTTTATATAATTCTGGCAAAGAATTTGAACGAACTGCATCAAATGCCTCTTCATTGATAGAATAGCGAGTCCATAAACCCACTGCGCACAGAGTTCACAATACCTGCATCAATTAAAATTTTCATGTGATAACTAAGAGTAGATTGAGATAACTCAAAGCTCGCCAAAATATCACAAGCACATAGTTCATTGCAGGACAACATGTCCACAATGTGCAATCTCGTCTCATCACTAAGGGCTTTTAAAAATTGCAGCCAAACGTTCATATGTAACTTCTAACATCTCTCATTCTCCTATATGTATTCTACTTGTAACCTTACCCTTTATTATATACAAAAATTCTAAACTAAATCTAATACTTTAAATGAAGAAAGGATGCTTTTTAGTAATACATACTATATGATTTCAGAAAGATAAAAACGGCAAAGCATAGCTTTGCCGTTTTTTTATGGGAAGTAAAGGATCTAAGATGTGTTCTTAGGAAAGTTTACAAAATATAGTCAACACACTAGTCTTAATTAAGTCATGTATTGTTGAAGATTCGAGAGAGGGAGAGGATCTTCAACCACGACTACTCAGACTAGCTGTTTATTTTACATTAGATTTTTGCCTACTAGGCCAAGGTCTGCTGGATCCAATGTTTTTTCACCTGGAGTCCATTTCGCTGGACATACTTCGCCATGTTTTGCAACAAATTGGCAAGCTTGTACTTTACGCACTAATTCAGCAGCAGAACGACCTACACCCATGTCGCAGATTTCTGCAGCACGTACGATGCCTTCTGGGATCTACCACGAAGGACCCACGATAAGCTTGACCAGTCTTCTTCAGAGAATGTATCGAAGAAGTCAGCTAATTCGTGTTTAATATCGGATAACATAGTGTATTCGATTTTGTTGATTGTAGGGGATGCATCAGACCACGCTTTATGAACGAAAGCAGAGTCAACAGATACAGAAAATACCTCTACGCCCAATTCTTTTAATTCTGCGTATTGATCTTGTAAGTCTGCTAATTCTGTAGGGCATACAAATGTGAAGTCTGCAGGGTAGAAAACAAATACGCTCCATTTACCTTCGATATCTTTATTGCTTACTTTGATGATTTCTGGTTTACGGAATGCATCTAATTCAAAAGCTGGTAGTTGTTTACCGATGATTGCCATTGTAATATCTCCTTTAATGCAACAAACCCTATATAGCACATAGTAGCTATGTGACTATCTAATTTAATCTATGTACTCTATCATACACTATACTTACAAAAAATCAATATAGAATTATTCTCATTCTCTATATAAATAATGCATAGATTACTTTTTCTAACATAGTTTTCTAGAATAACTACATCTGTTTGTTTCATTCCTTCACGAGCAATCGTTGCTACCGTTTCGCACAGTATGAGTCGATATCTTCTTTTACGATACCTTGGCCAGCTTTAAAACTATTCTCCGTCTTTTGCTTGTGTGTATGCTAGCAAAGAATTGCCCAAAGACATACCTATTTTTCATAGCACAGGATGCTTTTTGCTCCATCACATACAACACCAGATGTACCAGCTAAAGCATTTGATAATGTTTCCCAAACTACTTTTTAGACTCACTCATTAAAAAGCCACTCCTGCTGCAGTAGCAGAGGCTGCACTCACTACACCACAGTACGCACTCAAACCGACCTATGTACTGTTTAATATACAACGCTAATACATTCGCTAACGCTAAAGAACGCAATGTATGGTCCCGGTCAATACCGTACTCTTTTGCGTACATCATGATGGGTACCGATAGTGTAATGCCTTGATTCCCACTTCCACAGTTAATCATAACTGGCATGGAACAACCATCCATGCGAGCATCAGAACCAGCGGCGCATGAGGCTCGCGCTTTATCAGCAATAGAAGATGAGTTAGAAATAATTAATTTTACCAATATTAGATCCATAATTATTTTTTTCATTCCTTCTTCTGCTATGTCCATATTCAAATCTAGTTGTGGTCCTAAAATCTCTTCCAATTCTTTTCGCATCTACAGTACTAGCAAATTCATAGCACGAATCAAAACACAACTCCATAGAATGTTTTGCTACTTCTTCTGACGATAGAGCAATCAACACTTCTCCATCTTTTTCCGCATAAGAAATAGTCGTATGCGTATTTTTGAACGATGACCTTCGACATGTGCTCACCAGCTGTAGCAGTCACCTCAATGAATAAGTTCTCTACTCCTTCTGCCAATTCGATATCACAATAATCCGCTTCAAATAGACGGTCTGCTTCTACCACGTGTTCATCGTGTAAGATCTTCCAAGACTTCTAACTCTTTTGCTGCCGTACCTACTAAAGTCCCCTAAAGATAAGACTATAGTAAATGCCTGTACGACCCTTCTGAATTAGGGATAGTGACACTTTTCGCATTTTTAATAATATTACCACTCAATCGACCGTGAATGTGATCGGGTCGAACACCCTAATAGTTCTGCCGCTTTTCGCCGCTGCAAAAGCCAATGCAATCGGGCTCTGTACAACCAAAGGCTGGTTTCACCTCACGTTTTAATAGTTCTATATATCGTTCATCATAACCTCCTATTGTCTGTGCATACCCTACTAAAAGGGTCCCCTATATGATAGTACCACGAGTCTGTCACACTTGTATAATAGACCACTAGTCACTACACTCTAACCTACTGACACAATATATCAATATACTCTACTTATATGTCCATATTTCCTTGCTACGCAATACATTGTTCTAGCAACGCTTTCTTGCACCGTCGCCCCTAGACCCTACTCCATTCGGCAAATCTGTCATATACGCGTCTGCGAAAGTTAACAGTAGGGGTCTGTCAAATCTCGTTTCAAAATATCGCAAAGAATCCGACAAATCTCCGCCATATAGGCATCGCCCAAAGTGCTAGTTGCACATGTAACAATTTGGAAATACTGGATTCCACCATAGAACCAATCCAATACCCAATCCCATGATCACGACAATACTCGATGACTTTGTTGTGCCATTCTCTAAGACCCCCTAAACGGCCCTACTTTCACATTCAATACATCCAACAGTCCATGTCTATGAGCATAGACCAAAGTCCTCGATAGGCAGAGGATCGATTCGTCCAAGCAAATGTTTGTCCCTAATATTCCCACTTTGCGTCTGACTGCTGTATTTCCACGGTACATAATTCTGCAAACTCTGCATCTGAAAAGGGCTCTTCCAGACAAGCCAAATGAAAACTCATCATAGCCCGTACCTGCATCCATAGTCATCATAGGTATAACTTTGGTTTCGCATCCACCGCTAGCGTAAGGTCTGGGAAACGCTGACCGCACTCATGCCACTCGCTCATAGCCATCCTTGGGGAGATACTTTTAGTTTAATACGCTCGCAACCCTTAGCTCTACATAAGGATGTCACAGCATGCCACCATATGGTCTAAAGGGAATATCGCCCAATGACAATCCCCCTATAGGGATGTCGTTGTCCCAAGGGCTGACTGCATCACATATTCCACAGTATTCACCCTAGGCTCGCATTGCACATGGAAATAGAGCATTTTCCACAGACGCCACGGTCATAGTCATCCGTCTTGCGCCCAGGTGCCACCATACTCGTGATCTGCCTGTGCCCCAACAAGGTTTGGGCAAATCATCGTTCTTTCAACGCACGCCAACAGGACTCGACCGTTTTCCGCTGTATAAAAAGGGTCCACGAAGGCCACGCATTCCCTGTAGCCCTACATGACCCTCTGTCATCTTCTAGACGAATCACGATGGTATCCCTACACCTTCACCTCGCCCTTTGCGGTTTTGAAAGTAAACTTCATCGGTAGTTGCACATGGTACAAGGTAATGTTTGTAATCATAGGATACCTCTCATTTCTATCTATAACTAGCACTATATACCTAGTTCACTTCATAACACAGTCCATCTATGTCCCTATTACACAGGAGATACAGGTTTGCCACTGAGTATCCTCTATCAGTCATGAGTACACAAAAATTCTTTCTAATATTTGCCGATACGCCTCTGGTGCTTCCACATGCACATTATGCCCCTACCTTCGGCACGATGCGATGGACATCATCAAAAATACTGTAGCCCCAATGGCTGTATATTTCGTATCTAATTCTCCACTAATATAACAGACAGGGCATGGTTAATTCTGACAAACGATGACCTACATAAGGCATACGTCCCCTGTCCGCTTCCTTCCAAGGTGAAAGCCAATGCATGAGGGCTATTGAGCAATCGCCGTCCTTGAATCTGCTGTTGTACCTTTGCAGGTAAACTTTGTTGTGTCTTGAAAATACTCTAGCTTTGCCCAAGTCTCACTAAACCAAGTGATATCATGTGCCCGAATCCGTTTCGCCAAACGCTATGATCTGCTACATAGCGCTCTTGTCGTTCTCCCTTCATCTTCTATCCCTACAGAGCCCACTTTCCAAAGACTAGATGCGTCACTTCTCTGGATACTCCAGCGCATATAATAAAGCCATCCTAGCTCCCATGGAATATCCCATGAGGGCATATCTTTCACCGGCTACGGCATAGATAACTCTATGCAAATCGCTGAGCATCTGTGGCAGTGTCGTAGGGTTCTAATTCCATAGGGTCGAGCCGACCTACCATGAGCCCATACTATCGATGCGTATCAGTCGATAGCCTGGTACCTCAATGCCATCCCAAGTAGAGTCCAGATTCCGAAAATCCCATGGAAACAAACCAGCGGTTTTCCCTGTACCCTACCATGACCTCCATAGTGGTACTCTCCTATGTGAATCTGCATGCGTTGCATATCTAAGGTTCGTATATCTTGAATCATTGACTTCATATTATTGCACCCGATACACCTTGTGCAGTTCACGGCTAATTTCTTTAGAGGTAGGCACTTCGATAATATGAACCCCCTCTGTACCGATGTACTGTTGCATCGCCTGTTCTAATTCTGCATTGGTGGTGACTTTCACATAGTCTAAGCCATACATAGTCGCTAACCCACTGTAATCAATACCCTGTGGTGTATTGAAATAGGTAATCGAAATCGTCTGTTCCTTTTTGTGGCAAGTATTGGAAAATCCCGCCCCCATCATTGTTATGTAAAATGATGGTCAAGTTCATCCCATGCGTCTTTTCCAATGGCTAGACCATTCAAATCGTGAAAGAAAACTTAAATCTCCGTCACCATCACCGGTAGGGTTTTCCATTCGTACTAAGCCCTAACGCCGTAGACACAGTCCCATCGATACCATTGGTGCCACGATTTGCCATACACCATGGCTTGAGAGCGCCCAGAGCCCAGAAAATAGTCCATATCACGAATAGACATGCTGTTCGCTACTAGAATTTGTCCCTTCATCGGGCATCATTTGTTGTAACATGTGGATGGTACGACCTTCAAATAGAGTCTAGTTCCTCTTGTACCTTGTCTAACTGTTCACGACTGTCAGATTCGATACCTTGCCATACTCTGACATACTCTATATCCGATACGGTATAGCAACTATATGCTGTATTAGATTCCTCTAATCTATGTCGATGATTGACATCTGTGATGTCCTGTTCCAGTCTTAATTCATAAGCAACAGTGCTTGAGCTAGCACCTTCCACATCATTCTTATCTAGCAATCCCTGTCTGTATCTCCGATTCTATTACCTAGACCCCAGTACAGCGAAATAAGCCACTATAGATTCTCCTAAAAATACATCTATAGTCGCCATCACATGTATGGTAGTCGTCAAACTAGGATTCACCACATCTGCATTAGGGCTCACCGTAATATAATCGATGTCCGTCAAGGTCGCCATCCATTGTTGTATCCGCTTCGACACTGGAATTTGTCCCAATTGGATGACCACATCTGGTCGTAAGTCATCCCATCGTTCATGATGAGCCAAGAATGCATCGTAGGTACTGATCACGCCCTCATATTGGCGCAAATTAGACAAGGGTCCCCTATCACAACAGCACCAATCCGATCTGCAAAAGTCGACCACTGCTTTTGGGGTTCGTCACACTAGGACCACCCAAGATGAGCACTCGCTTTCCATCTAGCAAGGATCGCCAAGATGCTATCTTTCTGATGTTTCACGAGTCGGAACGAGTTTCTCACTGCGCCCCTTGTTTAAAATACTCTTCCTCACGATTAGGGCACCAAGGGCTCAAACAAAGGTACATTGACATGTACCGGCCCTAGTTTATGATCATTCGCTTTCAAATAGGCACGGCGTGCCACTTGACGAGGGTAGGTGTAATAGTGACTTTCACTAGGCACAGATAATTCCTCATAATAGTTCACGGCAGTGCCAAAATATTTCTGTTGATCAATGGTCTGCGGTGCCCCCTACCTGTTGCAAGGTGTACGGACGGTCGGCGGACAAAATGATCATGGGCACACCGCTGTGCTTCGCTTCCACCACAGCTGGACCATAATGGGTCAAAGCAGACCCCGATGTACACACCAATACGGCAGGCTCGCCCTGCGCTTTGGCAATGCCTAGTGCCATAAACCCAGCAGACCGCTCATCAATATTCATATACGTGTGAAAGCCCCCATGGCTTTGAAAGAGCATGGCTAATGTAGTAGACCGTGAACCAGGACTGAACACCGCATGGCGCACCCCTAATTGGTATAACTCATCCACCAAACTTGCTATATATTCATTCATATCGTATCTCCCATACCAATCTGTGGTATTGTACTATATCTAATACTGACTATCTACTATGTATTATACCATTGTTTTTAGATTCTGTACGTATCCATATAGTATACGGCCTACTAGCATCTATCTCAACAGCCTATACTGATGCATAGCCATCCCTCATTGCATACATCTAACTCGCCCTATACATAACTGCTACAATGGTAGTATAACCCCTATACGCAAAAAGGAATGCTGATTGCTCAACATTCCTTTTTTATTTTCTATATCTTTTCTACATTTGTATGATTCATTATCCTGCCCTATTCACCTAATTTGATCTAGCCTAGATGTATAATTCTATAACGCATCAATATGGTACCCATTTTTATTGATCGTTTCTTCGTACTCTTCATCACTATTGGATTCGCTCACAATGCCACATCCTGCATAGGCATAGAGTCGATTATCCATAATAAGGGCAGACCGAATAGCAACCACTAAAATACCATCCCCCATGTCTTTCATAAATCCAAAGGGCGCCGCATACATACCACGCTCATGGGCTTCATACTTCGCCAGTAAATCCATCGCCAGTTTCTCGTGGCTCACCCCCTAGGGCTGGTGTAGGATGTAACAACTGACCCCATTCGATGAGGATTTCGTGCTATCTTGGCTGTGATGATCGGTCCGCAAATGGTATAACCGTGACAGTTCCATAATCCCCGTTTCCCCTACGGTCACATCCTCCGTCACTTGTCGCATCGTATGCACAATACGATCTCGCACGATATTGTGCTCCACCCGATTTTTATGATCATCCAGGAATCGTCTCTTTCGTCCACGCCTTAGGACCAAACTTTCGGTGCCGTTCCTGCCAAAGCATAGCTTAGAATTTCATCACCCCGATGGCGCACGAGAATTTCAGGGGATGCTCCCCACAAAGGTGCGTCCCCTCTTTCTCATAGCCAAAAATAAAAGCAATTCGGGTTATTTCTCCACCAAACGGTCCAATATGCTCACCACACTCAAAACGTTTGTAGGGCTAGTAAACTCTACCTCACGAGAGGAAACTACCTTCGTCATGCGCCCTGCGTGAATATTCGTCAAAATGGCATCCATCAAGGTATCCCAATCTTGTTTATCATCACTAGTTTCTGTGAACGTATGGTCTACGCGCTCAATTCTATGGCGCTGTATGTCCACGCCCTCTCCTGCATGCAGGTAAAAGGACTCTCCATTTTCTACGATATAGTAATGGGTGAAAGCCACCATTTCATGGCCCATGTTGCTCCATTTTTTATCTTTCACAGTCGGGAAAAGAAAGTGCCCTCCCATAAAAATACGTATGCATATTGTTCTCCCGATCAACGTCGTCTTGTCACCACCGCCAATCGTTTAGCTCCTACCACCACACGATCGCTTTGACGGTCCACCCAAAAGACCCGTTCCTCTCCCTCGAAGTTTAGCCAAAACTCCAAAGGATTGTCTAATTGTAAAGGCTCCTTAGTATATTTCATATGACTCCTCATCATTCGTAACATATCCACTGCTAGCCGTGCCTCAAGCAGCAAGTTCTCCCAAACCCTATCCCATATATACAGGAACGACTAGAAAACTTACTATATCATACTCGTTTTATTACAATTATACCACATGCGTCACATCTGATTTGTTACTAAAATGAGTACGCTCCATGTATACCACACCCACAACAGCTAATCGCATTTCAAAATTAGCGGCACCATTACACCTCTTCTAACACTGCCTCGTGTAAACAAAGGACCTTCTACTGGTTTTACCGACGATGCATCCGATTGCATTTTAAATAAATAATCTTCTCGAGTACGTTGAATACGGTCTACTTTGATGAAAGGCTTTTTAAAAAATTCTTCTGATGCATCATTGATAATATTCAATTTCTCATTTACCTCAGAATCTGCACCTTCATTGGTATCAAAAGATAATGTATGGGTCTGCTCGGTACGATGATCATAGTACTCTGCCTTCGGCACCCGCTTATCAAAGGTGATTGTAAAGTCGTTATTTTCTTCTACCCACCAAAAGTACCATATAAGATGGCGCATTTGCAAATGATGACCGGTCACCACCTGTACATCCCCTTTGTCCTCAAAGGTCTTTTGTGGTGTATAGCTCACATAATCAGGAACGGTACCTCCTCTATGAACATACCCTACAATCCAGCCCGGCGACGCTGTTATCGTTTCAACACTTCGTATACTAAACTATCATACCTATCACAAAAAGCAACTCAAACAAATAGCACAAATCCACTTTCTCCTTCTTCGAGAAAGTAAACAGTTCTCGTAAAGCTCATGTTTCCTATCTCGTTCCATGCGTCTTTCCATTTGCTTTTTCCAATTCATGTTCATACCTCTTTCTGTCATACAAAACACTACTATAAACAATTGGTACTTTCAGTATATCGAAGAGGAATGACAAAATATGTCATTGTGAAAGTTTTTTTGTAACTGTTATATGTAGGGCTTCGAGATACAACAAATTTCATCGTCCGTAATACTAAAAATATCTTCCCTTATGGTTCTTATCATCAGAACAAAAATACATACTAGGACACCTCACATGTATTTTTCATTGATTCTTTACTACCTCTACATCAAAAGATTTTAGCGGTATATAACTTTACAACCGTTCCTTCCTATCCTATATATCCTACGTCATCAGCTAGTATATAAATTGTCCCTATTTCTGATATACTTATAGGTATATAACTATATGAAATAAACCACTCACTCTAACCCGTGAGTAGCTACGATGACACCTCAGAAAATAAAGGAGTTTTTATGCGATACAACACACGAATGACTAAAGAGCAAGCCAAAGAAATCTATGCTGACTTAGGGTATTTATCTCAGCCCTTTCCGTATGCGTCTGCTCCGTTCCTTGAAAGTTATGCTCGTCTATTAGGTCTTTCACCGGCCCCTGCTAGTACAGCTCGCATTTTGGAAATCGGATCTTCCTACGGCGGTAATTTAATTTCTCAGGCCTGTTCTATCCGAAGGCGACTTTCACAGGCATCGAAATTGCCCCGACACAGGTGAGTGTAGGCAAGACCTACATCGACCAATTAGGGCATCACGAACCTTGAATTTGTTAGAAGGTGATGTGAATGAAAGTCACGAGCACCTCGGCACTTACGATTACATCATCGCTCATGGTTTCTATTCTTGGGTGACGAGGAAACGAAAGACAATTTTCTTCGCCTCTGCAAAGAGCATCTAGCAGAGAATGGTATCTTGTACATGTCTTATAACACCTACCCAGGTTGGCATAAAATGGACAGTGTTCGCGCTCTCTTAGAGTTTGCCAACAAAGATATCGACACCTTGAACCATCGTGAAAAAGTGCGCCACGGTAAAACGGTGGCTAGTAAGCTAGGCGCTCTCATGCTTGAGTACGATACAGTAAAAAACCCAACAGGCATCACTTTTACAATCCTTGCGTCAAACATTGCAAAAGCAAGATTGCTATGTTGGTCATGACCATTTAGAACCAGTGAACACGCCGGTGTACTTTCACCAATGCATGGACCATATGGCAGAGCATGGATTTACCTACCTCTGCGACTGCGATTTGAATTTATCATTCCCTGATGTGTATGACGAAACATTGCGCACTAAATTACAGGAACTAGCCCCACATGACCCATTGGCACGAGAACAGTACATCGATTTCATGCTGAACACAGCATTCCGTAAATCCTTATTTCACCCACAAAGGGGCTACACCCAAAACGCATCACCGAAACATCTGTCACAGATGCAGGCTTCCAACACAGCTTGGAGCAATTCCTATTCACCCTACGCATTCCATCGGAACATTTAGAACCAATCTTTGAAGACTTGGCAAAACGGATGCCAATCTCTACAACAGATGCTACTAATGACACATGAAAATGTGCTACGGATAGCTAATACTAATCTGTGATACATCTAATGATAACTCTAGTCGATAACTCTAGATGATAACTCGGTAATCGTCACCCATACTGAATCTGTAGCTAAGTACTTAGCAAATCTATTCCAACAAGAAGGCCCTCATTTCTATGTAAAAAATAACACATTAGTGACCTATACAGGAGAACACAAAATCCCTGATATGTGCTTACCATTGTTCTATCAATTCTTGGTAGAACACATCATTCAAGGCGGTATCAGCCTGTCTGTGTTAGAAGCAGAGCATCCTTTCAAACATCATATTTTTGAAGAGAAGAAAAGCTATATCCCTGAACGGTACATTCCATTCGTAGAGATTATGCCACAAGAAGGTGTGAACGCTTACATCTACCCTGGCAATCGCTACAATGACCCTATTTCCGATTTTAACGAAGAAGATTTAGAGTTTATGAAACTCCTCAGCAAGCCCAACCACAAAACATGATGTGATGTGCAAAATCTACGAGGCTATGACAGAAGAGTCCATTAGCCCTCTGGCCCTACAGCAATCTAACAAATACACCATGATCCTTGCTTTCTACGAAGAAATGATTCGACGTATGGAATACTTTGGATTCCTTGAGGTAGAAGAAACACAGTTTAGTTGATCACGATACTGCAACCCTCAACTGCGGCACTCTATCCTGCTATAAAGTAAGATCGATCACATACTATACGATTGCAAATGCAACGTATATCAAAAACAGCGACTCCATCCCACGGGACAGAGTCGCTGTTTTCATTTATTCAGGTTCTATAATAAATATTAGCGACTACTCATATGAGTAGCCCCATAGTTTATTATAGAGCCGCAAAAAAGGCTGTAACAGAATGAGTGAAACTCATCCTATCACAACCAGATTGCGTTTGATTATACAAGCTCAAGAATAGCCAATGGAGCTGCATCGCCTTTACGAAGGCCAAGTTTGATTACACGAGTGTAACCACCGTTGCGCTCAGCATATTTTGGAGCAATTTCATCAAATAATTTTTTTACTGCATCTTCGTTCATAAGAAAAAGCAAGAACTTGACGACGAGCATGTAAGTCGCCACGTTTGCCTAATGTAATCATTTCATCAACATATTTGCGAAGCTCTTTTGCTTTTGCTTCTGTTGTTTCAATGCGTTCATGTACGAAGAGAGATGTTACCATACCGCGGAACAACGCTTTACGAGCGGAACTGTTGCGGCCTAATTTTTCTGTATGCCATTAGTCTTTCTCCTCTTATTCGCTTTGAGATGTTAAGGAATCATTACCCTCATTGTAAGATTGTAATTTCTCTAGAATTTCTTCTACAGATTTTTTTCCCTAAATTGCGGATTTTTCCTAATTCGTCTTCTGTTTTTACCAGTTAAGTCACCGATAGTATGAATGTTAGCACGTTTCAAGCAGTTGAAAGCACGAACAGACAACTCAAGATCTTCAATAGGAATTGTCTGTTGGTCCTTTAGGTTCAGCATCAATATCGCCACCTTCTTGACCATTTGCACTTTGTTAATTCTGCTTCACTTTCCCTACATCGATCGTATCATGAGAATGAGCTAATCGAGTAAAGTTTCTAAAGTAGGAAATCATGATTGCTGCAGATTTAGCAATTGCATCAGATGCTGTAATAGAACCATTTGTCCAAACTTCTAGAGTAAGTTTATCAAAGTCCATTTCGTTGCCCACGCGGACATCGCTGACTTCATATTTTGCTCTTAGAATTGTGAGAAGATAGAATCAATTGAATTTGACCAATCACATCATCTTCACGTTTATTCTTAGTAGATGGTACATATCCTTTACCGCGTTCGATACGCACATCCATTACAAGATGAGCTGCTTCATCCATTGTAGCAATTACCAATTCTGGATTTAAGACTTCGATTTCAGGAGGCATGAATTGAATCAAATCACCTGCCGTTAATACTCCATCTTTACGAACATCAATATGTACATCCATCGGTACAGGTGCTTCATCTTCAGAGACGAATGCACAACTGTTTAAGATTCAGAATAATATCGGATACATCCTCACGAACACCTTCAATCGTAGAGAACTCATGAAGTACTCCGTTAATCTTGATGGAAGTAATTGCTGCTCCATCTAAGGATGAAAGCAAAATGCGACGCAAGCTATTACCGAGAGTAATACCATAACCACGATCCAATGGCTCGCATACGAATTTACCGTAGCGGCCATCTTCGGTCATTTGTACTTTCTCGATTCTAAGTTTTTTTTCTTCGCTCATCAGGTATACCCTCCTCAAAAACTTGTCACTATTCTAAGTATATAGCTCAGATTATACGCGACGACGTTTTGGAGGACGACAGCCGTTATGAGGAATTGGAGTCACATCTTTGATGCTAGTTACTTCAAGACCAGCTGCTTGCAACGCACGAATCGCTGCTTCACGACCAGATCCTGGACCTTTAACAAATACTTCTACAGTGCGAAGACCGTGTTCCATAGCTGCTTTTGCGCTTGCTCAGCTGCCATTTGTGCTGCAAATGGAGTGGATTTACGGGAACCACGGAAACCTAGACCACCAGCAGATGCCCAAGAAAGAGCATTACCGTTTACGTCTGTTACTGTAACGATAGTGTTGTTAAAAGTGGAGCGAATATGCGCTGCACCAGATTCGATATGTTTCTTTTCTTTTCTTTTGGATCTAACTGTTTTCTTAGCCACAATATCCCTCCTTTATTATTTCTTCTTACCTGCGATTGCTTTACGAGGACCCTTACGAGTACGAGCATTTGTCTTCGTACGTTGACCACGACATGGAAGTCCCATACGATGACGTTTACCGCGATAGGAGTTGATTTCAATTAAGCGTTTAATGTTAAGGGCTTCTTCACGACGAAGATCACCTTCTACTTTATACTCTGCATCAAGAAGTTCACGGATTTTTAGCTACTTCATCTTCACTCAAATCACGAACGCGAGTATCTGGATTGATACCAGTTTTTGCTAATACTTCTTTAGCAAGAGTAAGACCGATACCGTAAATATAAGTTAAACCAATTTCCACACGTTTGTCACGTGGTAAATCTACACCGGCTATACGTGCCATCTATTCATCCACCTCCTATCAATTATCCTTGTTTTTGTTTATGTTTTGGGTTTTCGCAAATAACCATTACGCGGCCTTTACGTTTAATAATTTTACATTTTTCGCATATCTTTTTAACTGATGGTTTAACCTTCATAAGTACCTCCTTTGTGGATCCTATGCTTACTTAAAGCGATAGGTGATGCGACCACGGCTTAAGTCATATGGTGTCAGTTCCATAGTAACTTTATCACCAGGAAGGATACGGATAAAATTCATACGCATTTTACCTGACACATGAGCCAAAAACCACTATGACCCAATTTTCCAATTCTACTTGGAACATAGCATTCGGTAATGCCTCAACGACCGTACCTTCCACTTCAATAACGTCTTCTTTTGACATATCTTTTATCCTCCGGTTACTGGTTATTGTATTAACCTCGGTGTATCACGCATAGTAAGTATTTCTGTGCCATGTTCTGTAATGGCGATGGTGTGTTCAAAGTGAGCAGCTGGTTTACGGTCCATTGTCACCGCTGTCCAGTTATCTTCAAGCACTCTTACTTTGTGCGTGCCCATAGTAATCATTGGCTCAATACAGATGACCATTCCTGGTCTAAGTTCTGGACCTTTGCCCTTAGTACCATAATTTGGAACTTGTGGATCTTCGTGCATACTGCGTCCTAAACCATGCCCTACAAAATCTCGCACAACGCCATATCTATGACGTTCTGCATGAGATTGTACTGCATGAGAAATATCTCCTACATGATTACCAGCTACAGCTTGTTTAATACCTTTGAAAAGACATTCTTCTGTAACCTTTTAGTAATTCATAGACTTTAGGATTTATTTCACTACAGGAACTGTAATAGCGGAATCTCCATGATATCCATTAATAGATGATACTAAATCAATGCTGATGACATCGCCATCTTTTTAGTATACGAGATGCGCTAGGAATCCCATGTACTACTTCATGATTTACGGAAGCACAGATAGTTGCTGGATACCCATAGTAACCTATGCAGCTTGGAATTCCTCCATGACTGCGAATATATTCTTCGGCAAATTGGTCTAACTCAAGCGTTGATACGCCCGGCTTTACTAATTTAGCAAGCTCGGTTAACGTTGCTGCTGTCAGTTGAGATGCCTTACGGATATGCTCAATTTCTTCGGGCGATTTAAAAATAATCATTGATTATTTCTCCAAAGCCGTAACGATATTTGCAAATACTGTGTCCACATCCTGTAAGCCGTTGATTTCTACATATTGACCACTATTACGGTAGTAATCGATCAATGGTTTTGTAGACTCTTCGTATACAGCAAGACGTTTCTGTACTGTTTCCGGTTTGTCATCATCACGATTTTCAAGACGTGCTCGTTCACTGATGCGTCGAACCAACTCTTCAGATGGAACACTTAAATTAAGTACAGCATCAAGAACTATATTCATTTCTTTTAAAATCGCATCCAAGGAAACAGCTTGTGCTGTTGTTCTAGGGAAGCCATCTAAAATGAAACCTTGTTTACAGTCATCCTTGGACAAGCGTTCACGAACGATGCCAATGGTAACGCTATCTGGAACAAGTTGTCCAGCATCCATATATTTCTTAGCTTCTAATCCTAATGGAGTAGCTTCTTTTACAGCGGCACGGAACATGTCACCTGTAGAAATTTGAGGGATACCATATTTTTCAATCAGACGAGCTGCCTGTGTGCCTTTACCAGCACCTGGAGGTCCCATTAATAAAATATACATATCATAATCTCCTATTTCACAAAGCCCTTATATTGGCGTGTTAATACTAAAGATTCTACTTGTTGCATTGTATCTAATGCTACGCCCACTACGATGAGTAGTGCTGTACCACCAAAGTACACACCTTGAATGCCTGTCAATCCACCAATCATATTCGGCAAGATTGCAACGAAAGCTAAGAAAAATGCACCTACTAATGTAATTCGAGTCATTACCCGATCCACATAGTCAGCAGTTGGTTTACCTGGGCGAATACCTGGGATAAAACCACCGTGTTTTTTCATATTATCTGCCATATCCGTAATATTGATTGAGATAGCTGTATAGAAGTATGTAAAAAATAAAATCAATACAGCATACAAAATAGTTTGTATCGGCGTTCCCCATTGGAAATAACTTGCTACAGTTTGTACCCAAGGTACCTGTACAAATTGTGCCAATGTAGCTGGGAACATCAATATGGATGACGCAAAGATAATTGGGATAACCCCTGCTTGATTGACTTTCAAAGGCAGGAATGTTGAGTGACCACCATACATTTTTCGTCCTACCACACGTTTAGCGTATTGGATAGGGATACGACGTTGGCCTTGTGTCACAGCAATTACAAGAACGATCATAGCTACCGCAATGATAGCAAATAGAATCGCTTGAAATACATTGATTGTACCTACTTGTAGGTATTGGTAAATGGTTTGAACCCCATCAGGGAATCGAGCCACGATACCAGCAAAGATAATGAGTGAAATACCATTACCTATGCCATGAGCTGTAATTTGTTCCCCTACCCACATCAACAAGCATGTGCCTGCTGTAAGAATAATGGAAATCAAAATAACAGACATGAAGCTATTGTCTATGAGCGCATTGCTTGCACGCAAAGCATAGGTCATTCCAAAGGCTTGAATAAAACCAAGAATAACTGTGCCATATCGCGTTACTTTTCGCGATCTTTTTTACGCCCTTCTTCTCCATCTTTTGCTCCATGCTTCAAATGTTGGCACTACTGCCCCTAACAATTGCATGATAATTGATGCATTGATATATGGTGTAATACTCATTGCAAAGATAGAAAATTTACTTAACGCACCACCGGCAAACAAATCTAATAAACCAAATAGATTACCACTGGTGAATAAGCTTTCAATAACAGATGCCTCTACGCCAGGCACCGGAATATGGATACCTAAGCGAAAGACAATGAACATAAGTAATGTATAGACTACTTTTGTTGCGTAATTCCGTTACTTTTGTGATGTTCAAGAGGCTATCTAGCACCCTAGATCACCTCTACTTTTCCACCTGCTGCTTCGATTTTTTCTACTGCAGATTTTGTAAAGCCGTTAGCGATAACAGTTAATTTACGTTCTAAAGTTCCGTTACCAAGGATACGGATACCATCACGTACGTTTTTCAAAATACCAGCTTCAATAAGAGCTACTGGATCTACAGTTGCACCGTCTTCGAAACGATTCAATTGGGATACATTAACTTCTGCATATTGAAGTGCAAAGATATTTTTGAAACCACGTTTTGGTAAACGACGATAAAGAGGCATTTGGCCACCTTCGAAGCCAGTGCGCACACCGCCACCACTACGAGAATTTTGACCTTTTTGACCACGACCGGAAGTTTTACCTAAACCGGATCCAAGACCACGACCTACACGAGTACGAGTTTTTTTGGAACCTGCAGCCGGAGCTAATTCATGAAGTTTCATTCGTGCACCTCCTTATCTATTATACTTCTTCTACTTTTACTAAATGTCTAACTTTGTGAAGCATACCTTCGATTTGAGGTGTCACTTCTTTAACTACTTGGGAGCTTGTTTTTTTCAATCCAAGAGCTTTAACAGTCGCACGTTGATCTTCAGGACGACCGATTAAGCTTTTTGTTAATGTTACTTTAACTTGTGCCATTATTGGTCTCCTTATTAACCGTAAATTTCTTCAAGAGTTTTGCCACGAAGTGCAGCCACGTCTTGAGCTCGTTTCAATTGAGATAAACCTTCTAGTGTTGCGCGAACCATGTTGTTAGGATTGGAAGATCCTAAGGATTTAGTCAAGATGTTACGAACACCTACTAATTCCAATACGGCACGAACTGGGACCACCTAGCGATAACTCCAGTACCTTCTGCAGCTGGTTTCAAGAATACGCGACCTGCGCCGAATGTTCCTGTAACTGTGTGAGGGATTGTACCATTTTTACTAACAACATGAATAAGGTTTTTCTTAGCATCATCAATACCTTTACGGATTGCATCAGGTACTTCCGCAGCTTTACCTAAGCCAACACCTACATGACCGTTGCCGTCACCAACAACTACAAGGGCGCTGAAGGAAAAACGACGACCACCTTTTAACAACTTTGGCTACGCGGTTGATGAATACTACTCTTTCTTTAAGATCAAGAGTTGTGTAATCAATTCTTGCCATGTCTATAGTTCCTCCTTCTTAGAATTTTAAGCCTGCTTCACGAGCACCTTCTGCAAGGGCTGCTACACGACCATGATAAATGTAACCACCGCGGTCGAATACTACTGTATCGATACCTGCAGCGATTGCTTTTTTTCGCAACAGCTTCACCAACTGCTTTAGCAGCAGCTACGTTACCACCGTAGGAAAGATTTAATTCTTTATCTTGAGAGCTAGCAGATACTAATGTTTTGCCAGCTACGTCATCAATGACTTGAGCATAAATATTGCTTAAAGAACGGAATACGTTCAAGCGAGGACGTGCAGCCGTACCAGAAATGTGACGACGTAAACGTAAATGACGTTTTGCACGAGCAATTTTGCGTTTGGATGTTCCTGCCAAGATGTCCACTCCTTTCTAATGTAAACTGTTATTACTTACCTTTAGCGCCAGCTTTACCTGCTTTACGACGAACAACTTCGCCTTCGTAACGGATACCTTTACCTTTGTAAGGTTCTGGTTTTCTCCATTTACGAATATCAGCTGCCACTGCACCAACAACTTCTTTGTCTGCACCATGTAACAACGATTTTATTAGGAGCTGGGAACATCGATTGTAATACCAGCAGGAGCTTCCATCTCAACTGGATGGGAGAAGCCCAATGTTAAAAGCAAGTTTGTTACCTTGCTTAGCCGCTCTGTAACCAACGCCATTGATTTCTAAAGTTTTAGTAAAGCCTTCATGTACGCCTGTTACCATATTTGCAACAAGAGCACGAGTTAAACCGTGTAAAGAACGGTGTTCTTTTCCATCGCTAGGACGAGTTACTGTGATTACATTTTCTTCTACAGCAATGTTGATGTCCGGATGGAAAGTACGAGTTAATTCACCTTTTGCACCCTTAACTGTTAACGTATTCTCTTTTTGAGATACTGTTACGCCAGCTGGGATCTCGATAGGGCATTCTACCGACACGTGACATTCTTTCTACCTCCTATTGCTATGATTACCAAACGTAAGCGATTACTTCGCCACCTAAAGCCTTCTTTACGAGCTTGTTTGTCGCTCATAATGCCTTTAGATGTAGAAATAACTGCAATACCTAAACCACCAAGTACGCGAGGAAGTTCTTCCTTTTTCGCGTATACACGTAGGCCTGGTTTAGAGATACGTTTAATACCGGTAATTACTTTTTCATTATTAGAACCATATTTCAATGTTACTTTTAAAGTAGCATGTTTTTCATTTTCAATTGTTTCAACTTCCTTAACGAAACCTTCGTCTTTAAGGATAGCTAAAACAGCAGCCTTCATTTTAGAAGCAGGGATTTCAACTGTTTCATGAAGTGCAGAGTTTGCATTACGGATGCGTGTCAGCATATCCGCAATCGGATCTGTCATTACCATCTTCTAAAAACCTCCTCTCGTTATCCTATTACCAACTAGCTTTTTCACGCCAGGGATTTGTCCTTTGTACGCCAATTCACGGAACGCAATACGGCTAATACCGAATTTACGCATATAACCATGAGGACGACCTGTTAAGTTGCAACGGTTGTGCAAGCGTGTTGGGGATGCGTTGGCAGGTAATTTGGATAAACCTTCATAATCGCCTGCTGCTTTTAACGCTTCGCGTTTTGCTGCATATTTTGCAACGATACGTGCACGTTTTTTCTCACGTTCGATCATAGATTTTTTTAGCCATCTATCGTTTCCTCCTAATTATTTTTCAAAAGGCATGCCGAATTGTGCCAATAATTCACGAGCTTCTTCGTCAGTGTTAGCTGTTGTTACGAAGATAATATCCATACCTGTTACTCGTTCTACTTGATCGTATTCGATTTCAGGGAAGATTAATTGCTCTTTTAGGCCTAATGCATAGTTACCACGACCATCAAACGCTTTTGCGCTGATACCACGGAAGTCACGCACGCGAGGCAATGCCGCATTAATCAATTTATCGAGGAATTCATACATGCGTTCGCCACGAAGAGTTACTTTTTGTGCCAAGAGGCATACCTTCACGAACTTTTGAAGTTCGCAATGGATTTTTCGCGCGAGTTACGACTGGTTTTTGACCAGCGATAATTTCTAAATCTTTAACAGCTGCATCCAATGCTTTGGAGTTACCAACAGCATCGCCTACGCCGATATTGATTACGATTTTTTTCTAATTTAGGAATTTCCATTACGTTGCCATATTGGAATTTCTCTTGTAAAGCCTTCTTAATTTCAGAAGTATATTTTTTTCTTGTAAACGAGACATTTTGTAAAAAGACCTCCTTTCCTTATCAATTAAAGTTTAGCGCCACTTTTTAACAGCTACGCGAACGAAAGAACCATTTTTCCTCAACTTTTTTTAGTACGAGTTGGAACTTTTTGTTCAGGATCTAACACCATTACGTTGGATACATGGATTGTACCTTCTTTTTTCAGATGATGCCACCTTGAGGGTTCGCTTGGCTAGGTTTTGTATGACGTTTAACTAGGTTAAGACCTTTTTACAGTTACTCGTTCTTTTTTTGATATCAACAGCGATGATTTCGCCTTGTTTACCTTTTTTCCTTGCCGGAGATAACAACAACTGTATCACCTTTTTTTAACATGTAGTTTTTGGGACATGTTGAGCTCCTCCTTCTTATAACACTTCTGGAGCAAGGGAGATGATTTTTCATGAAGTCTTTTTCACGAAGTTCTCTTGCTACAGGTCCGAAAAATACGAGTTCCGCGAGGGCTTTTGTCGTCTTTAATAACTACAGCAGCGTTCTCATCGAAACGGATATAGGAACCATCTTGACGACGGATGCCTTTTTTTAGAACGAACAATAACGGCTTTTACAACGTCGCCTTTCTTGACAACGCCACCGGGTGATGCATCTTTTACAGAAGCAACGATTACGTCACCAATATTGCCAAATTTACGGTAAGAACCGCCCATCACTTGGATGCACATAATGCGTTTCGCACCAGTGTTATCGGCAACATTCAAAAATTGTTTGTTGCTGGATCGTGACTTTTCCTCCTTACATCACTGATTATTTTTGTCTTTCAATAATTTCTACAACTCTCCAACGTTTATCTTTAGATAATGGACGAGTTTCTACGATTTTTACAATGTCGCCAACTAAGCATTCGTTGTTTTCATCATGTGCTTTAAAACGTTTTGCTTGTTACCATTGGCTTGCTATATAATTCGTGAGGTACTTTTACGATCGATTTGTACAACAACTGTTTTTGTCCATTTTGTTGCTTACAACTTTACCTACACGTGCTTTTCGTACATTTCTTACTTCTGCCACGACTTTAAGCCTCCTATTCAATCCAAACAAAATTTGTTATTATGCGTTACCTTTAATTTCTTCTTCTCGTTGTACAGTTTTGATACGAGCGATAGTTTTCTTAACTTCACGGATACGCATTGGATTTTCTAATTGACCAGTAGCGAGTTGAAAACGTAGGTTAAACAACTCTTCTTTCAATTCGGAAACTTTAGTGTTCAACTCGGCAGCGCTCAAATTGCGAATGTCATTAACCTTCATTTACGTCACCACCCAATTCTTTACCCTTAACAACGAACTTCGTTTTGATTGGAAGTTTATGGCTTGCAAGACGCATAGCTTCACGAGCCACTACTTCTGGTACGCCGTTCATTTCAAACATTACACGTCCTGGGCGAACTACTGCTACCCATTTTTCTGGAGAACCTTTACCGGAACCCATACGAACGCCTGCTGGTTTTGCAGTGATTGGTTTATCAGGGAAAATTTTAATCCAAACTTTACCACCACGTTTAATGTAACGTGTCATAGCAATACGGGCTGCTTCGATTTGACGGTTTGTGATCCAAGATGGCTCTAATGCTACTAAACCGAAATCACCATGAGCAACTTTGTTACCACGCATTGCACGGCCTTTCATACGACCGCGGAATTGTTTACGATGTTTTACGCGCTTTGGAATTAGCATTAGTTGTCACCTTCTTCCTTTTTTTAGATGTTTGTTTAGCTTCTGGCAAAACTTCACCTTTGTAGATCCATACTTTAATACCGATGCAACCATATGTTGTATGCGCTTCTGCTGTTGCATAGTCGATATTTGCACGAAGTGTGTGAAGTGGAATGGAACCTTCACGGTAGGATTCGCTACGAGCGATCTCTGCACCGCCAAGACGACCAGATACCATCACTTTGATACCATTAGCGCCTAAACGCATAGTACGACCTACTGCTTGTTTCATTGCACGACTGGAAGCTTACACGGCGCTCCAATTGGCTAGCAATGCTTTCAGCAACAAGTTGAGCTTCCATATCTACTTGTTTAATCTCAGCAATATTTACATCGATTTGTTTATCTGTAAAACGTTTCAATTCTTTACGGATATCTTCGATACCTTGTCCACCTTTACCGATAACCATACCTGGTTTAGCAGTGTGGATAGTTACTTTAATACGTTTATTTGTACGCTCAATTTCAATGCGGGAAATACCAGCAATGAAAAGTGTTTTCTTCAAGAAGGTACGAATTTTAACGTCTTCATGAAGGTTAGATGCGAAATCTTTATCAGCATACCATTTTGCGTCCCAATCTTTTACGATACCAACACGCAAGCCATGTGGATTTACTTTTTGACCCACTCTGTTTCCCTCCTTCGATTAAGCTCTTTCTTTAACAACTACTGTTACGTGGCTAGAACGTTTCAAAATTTTGAAAGCCTGTCCACGGGAACGAGGATGAATGCGTTTCATTGTTGGGCCTTGATCAACAAAGATCTCGGACACATAAAGATTATCTACATTCATATCAAAATTGTGTTCTGCATTTGCGATAGCAGATGTCAAAACTTTAGTTACTACATCGGCGCCAACTTTCGGAGTAAACTTCAAGATGGCAAATGCTTCGCCGATGTTTTTACCGCGCACTAAATCTGCAACGATGCGGATTTTACGAGGCGCAATACGAATATGTCTAGCGATTGCTTTTGCTTCCATGTTAAATCCTCCTATTTTCTGCCTGTAGTTTTTTCGTCCTTACCATGACCTTTATAAGTACGTGTAGGAGCGAATTCACCTAATTTATGACCTACCATATCTTCTGTAATGAATACAGGTACATGTTTGCGACCATCATGCACAGCAATCGTATGGCCTACAAATTGTGGGAAAATAGTAGATGCACGGGACCAGGTTTTTACTACTTTTTTATCATTAGTTTCATTTAAGGCATCAATTTTTTCAGAAGAGATTCTGCAACAAAAGGGCCTTTTTTAATTGATCTGGACACTGTTATATCTCCTTCCTATATCCTATTTTGTACGACGTTTAACGATTAACTTGCTAGAAGCTTTTTCTTGTCGCGAGTTTTAACGCCATGAGCTGGTTTACCCCAAGGTGTAACAGGATGTTTACGACCAACTGGAGATTTACCTTCACCACCACCATGTGGATGGTCACAAGGGTTCATTGTAACACCGCGGTTGCCAGGACGAATGCCTTTCCAACGTTGACGGCCAGCTTTACCAATAGTGATATTTTCATGGTCAATGTTAGATACAACACCTACTGTAGCACGGCATTCTACACGGACACGACGAAGTTCACCAGATGGTAAACGAAGTAATGCGTAGTTGCCTTCTTTCGCCATTAATTGAGCGGAAGTACCAGCAGAACGAACGATTTGTCCGCCTTTACCGATTTTCATTTCGATGTTGTGTACTTGAGTACCCAATGGGATATTAGCCAATGGTAACGCGTTACCTGGTTTAATATCGGATTCAGGGCCGGAGTAAACTACATCACCCACTTTAAGACCATGTGGAGCAATGATATAACGTTTTTCGCCATCTGCATAGTTTAGCAATGCGATACGAGCACTACGGTTAGGATCGTATTCGATTGTAGCTACGCGAGCTGGGATATTATCTTTAGTACGTTTGAAGTCAATAATACGGTATTGACGTTTATGACCGCCACCTTGATGACGTACTGTCATTTTACCAGTGTTATTACGACCACCTTTAGAAGTTACTTTCGCGAGCAAGGATTTTTCAGGTTTGCTTGCTGTAATTTCAGTAAAGGCAGACACTGTCATAAACCGACGACCAGCGGAGTACGGTTTAAATGATTTAATTGCCATTATTGGGCCTCCTTACTAGACTCTTATACACCTTCAAATAATTCAATAGATTCGCCAGCTTTTAGAGTTACGATAGCTTTTTTGTAATCGCTACGTTTACCCATTGTGCGACCCATGCGTTTAGTTTTTCCTAATACACGGATTGTGGCTACTTTTTTTCTACTTTTTACGTTGAAGATAGATTCAACAGCTTTTACGGATTTCTACTTTGTTCGCAGTCAAAGGAACTTGGAAAGTGTATTTGTTTTTCTTGCATTAACAAAGTTGTTTTTCTGTAATGATTGGACGAATTAATACATCAAATTTGTTCATTATCCAAGCACCTCCTCAATTTTTTGCAATAGCACCTTCAGCGATGAAGAGTTTGTCGTGGTGCAATAAATCGAAGATATTGATGTTCGTGTATGGAAGTGCTTTTCACACCTTGGATGTTACGAGCGGATAATTCCACATTTACATCACCATCAGTGATGAAAAGAACTTTTGCGTCACCAACTTTGAAGTTATTAAGGATGTTTAATACTTCTTTAGTTTTTGGTGCAGCTAATTTCAATTCGTCGATTACGAACAATTCGCTGTGATTTACTTTATCAGATAATGCAGATTTAACTGCTAAGCGTCTAGCTTTACGAGGCATAGCTTTATAGTAGCTACGTGGTTGTGGACCAAAAGTGATACCACCACCTACCCAAATTGGGGAACGGCTAGAACCAGCACGAGCACGGCCTGTACCTTTTTGTCTCCAAGGTTTTTTACCGCCACCGCGTACTTCTCCTCGAGTTTTAGTTGCATGTGTACCAAGTCGTTCGTTAGACAATTGACGAACTACGGCTTGATGCATAACAGCAGCGTTTACTTCAACACCGAATACTGCATCATTCAACTGGATTTCGCCGACTTTAGCGCCGGACATGTTGTATTTAGTTACTGTTGGCATTATGTATCCTCCTTTCGACAATTAGTTATTTAACAGGTTTTACTGTGTTGCGAACCATCACTAGGCTACCTTTAGCACCAGGGATGCCACCTTTGATTAATAAAAGGTTACGTTCAGTATCAACTTTTACAACAGATAGACGTTGTACAGTAACTCTGCCACCACCCATTTGTCCAGGAAGTTTTTTACCTTTAAATACTTTACCGCCGCCACCGGAGATCATTGGACCGATGGAACCTGGTTCACGATGAGATTTGGAACCATGAGTTTCAGGACCACGGCTAAAGTTATGACGCTTAATTGTACCAGCGAAACCTTTACCTTTACCTGTACCCACAACATCTACTAGCTCACCTTCTGCGAAGATATCAGCTGCCAGAGTTTGGCCCACTGTGTAATCAGTTGCTTCAGCAAGGCGAAGTTCACGAAGATATTTAACTGGCGCTACGCCGGCTTTATCGAACTGGCCTTTTACAGGTTTTAGTTAAATGTTTTTCTTTAATGGAACCGTAACCAAGCTGTACTGCATTGTAACCGTCGGATTCAACAGTTTTCACTTGCACTACTACGCTAGGTGTAGTTTCCACTACAGTGACAGGAACTAGTTTGCCTTCAGTTGTGAAGACTTGAGTCATTCCTAACTTTTTACCCAAAATAGCTTTAGACATAATCGCACCTCCTTATTTCTTATAATTTTATTTCAATAGACACACCAGCTGGCAAATCTAAGCGAGTGATTGCATCTACTGTTTTCGAATTTGGTTCAATAATTTCTACTAAGCGTTTGTGTGTACGCATTTCGAATTGTTCACGAGAATCTTTGTTAACATGTGGAGAACGAAGAATCGTGTAAATATTTTTTTCTGTAGGCAATGGAATTGGTCCAGAAACCAATGCACCATTGCGTTTTGCAACGTCTACAATACGTTGAGCACTTTGATCCAATGCTTTGTGATCATATGCTTTCAAGCGAATACGGATTTTTTGTTGTTTTGCCATTGTTATATATCTCCCTTCGTCCATTTCCAGAATGAACTGCTCCATAGAAATTCTCCCTCGCAAGGGCAACCTTCTATATCATAGTTTATACACAACCTAAGAGCGGCAGGTTTGCCGCTCCTCGATTGCACGGTTTATATAGATAATCTTTCAGTTAGATTATGCTTCGATAGCTGTAACAACACCAGCGCCTACTGTATGGCCACCTTCGCGGATCGCGAAACGTAAACCTTCTTCAATAGCGATTGGAGTGATAAGCTCGATGTTCATAGTGATGTTATCACCAGGCATACACATTTCTGTACCTTCTGGTAAGTTGATAACGCCAGTTACGTCAGTTGTACGGAAGTAGAATTGTGGACGGTAGTTGGAGAAGAATGGAGTATGACGGCCACCTTCTTCTTTTGTCAACACGTATACTTCTGCTTTGAATTTAGTGTGAGGTTTGATGGAACCTGGTTTAGCCAATACTTGACCACGTTCGATGTCTTTACGGTCGATACCGCGAAGAAATGCACCTACATTGTCACCTGCTACTGCAGATTCCAAGATTTTTACGGAACATTTCAAGACCTGTAACTGTAGTGCTGGATGGTTCTTCTTGAAGACCAACGATTTCTACTACGTCACCAACGTTGATTTGACCACGTTCTACACGGCCAGTTGCTACTGTACCACGACCAGTGATTGTGAACACGTCCTCTACAGGCATCAAGAATGTTTTGTCAGTGTCACGTTCTGGAGTTGGGATGTACTCGTCAACTTTTTGCCATCAATTCGTTGATTGCTTCAACGTATGCAGCGTCGCCTTCTAAAGCTTTCAATGCAGAACCTGCAACAACTGGGATGTCATCGCCAGGGAACTCGTAGCTGGAAAGCAATTCACGGATTTCCATTTCTACTAATTCCAATAATTCTTCATCGTCAACCATGTCTTTTTTGTTCATGAATACAACGATAGCTGGTACACCAACTTGGCGAGCTAACAAGATGTGCTCACGAGTTTGTGGCATAGGGCCGTCAGCTGCGGATACAACTAGGATAGCGCCGTCCATTTGAGCAGCACCAGTGATCGTGTTTTTTAACATAGTCAGCATGGCCTGGGCAGTCAACGTGTGCATAGTGACGAGTATCTGTTTCGTACTCTACGTGTGCAGTGTTGATTGTGATACCGCGTTCACGTTCTTCTGGAGCTTTGTCGATCATGCTGTAGTCTTGGAAAGTCAGCTTGACCTTTTTCAGCAAGAACTTTTAGTGATTGCTGCTGTTAAAGTAGTTTTACCATGGTCAACGTGACCGATAGTACCAATGTTAACGTGTGGCTTTATTACGTTCAAATTTTGCTTTTTGCCATTTTGAATTGTCCTCCCGGATAATTAAAACTTTATGTATAGTAATCCTACGGGGCTAAGCGCCCCACAGGATGTACTTTTGATTAGCCATTTTTCTTGGCTTGAATTTCTTCAGCAATTTTCTTAGGCACTTCTTCGTAATGATCGAGATGTCATGGAGTAGTTACCGCGACCTTGTGTTTTGGAACGAAGGTCAGTAGCATATCCGAACATTTCGCTCAATGGAACATATGCTTTGATATGTTGGGAACCGTTGCGAGCTTCCATTCCATCCATGCGGCCACGACGGGAGTTTAAGTCGCCGATTACGTCGCCCATGTATTCTTCTGGAACTTCAACTTCAACAGCCATGTATGGTTCAAGTAATGCTGGGTCAGCTTTACGAGCACCCTCTTTGAAGCCCATGGAACCTGCAATTTTGAAGGCCATTTCAGAGGAGTCAACATCATGGTAGGAACCGTCAAATACGATAACTTTGATGTCAACCATTGGATAACCAGCGATAACACCGGATTCCATAGCCTCTTTAACACCGTTCTCAACTGGTCCAATGTATTCACGAGGAATAGAACCACCAACAACTTTATTTTCAAATTCGAAACCAGCACCTGGTTCTTGTGGAATGATTTCCAACCAGCAATGACCGTATTGACCTTTACCACCAGATTGGCGAACGAATTTACCTTCAGATTTAACTGCTTTACGAATTGTTTCGCGGTACGCTACTTGAGGTTTACCTACATTACATTCAACCTTGAACTCACGGTTCATACGGTCAACGATAATGTCAAGGTGAAGCTCACCCATACCGGAAATGATTGTTTGGCCAGTTTCTTCATCAGTACGAACTTTGAAAGTTGGATCTTCTTCAGCCAAACGAGCTAAAGCCATACCCATTTTTTCTTGGTCCGCTTTAGTTTTTGGTTCCACAGCAACAGAGATAACTGGTTCTGGGAATTCCATGGATTCAAGAATAACTTGCGCTTTGTCATCACAAAGTGTATCACCAGTCGTAGTATCTTTAAGACCTACTGCAGCAGCGATGTCACCAGCGTACACGCGTTCGATTTCTTGACGGCTGTTAGCATGCATTTGCAAGATACGGCCGATACGTTCTTTTTTGCCTTTTGTAGAGTTGAATACATAAGAACCAGACTCTAATGTACCGGAGTACACACGGAAGAACGCTAATTTACCAACATAAGGGTCAGCCATGATTTTGAAGGCCAACGCAGCGAAAGGACCGTCATCTGTGGAAGGACGAGTAGTCTCTTCACCAGTGTTAGGGTCGATACCTTTGATCGCTGGCACATCTGTTGGAGCTGGCATGTAGTCAACTACAGCATCTAGCAACATTTGTACACCTTTGTTTTTGTAGGAAGAACCGCAAAGAACTGGGAACAATGTGTTTTCACACACAGCTTTACGAAGAGCTGCTTTGATTTGTTCTTCAGAAATTTCTTCGCCTTCCAAATATTTTTCCATCAATTCGTCATCAGTTTCAGCCACAGCGTCAACTAACATTTCGCGACGTTCTGCTGCAACATCTGCATATTCTTCTGGAATTTCAGTGATTTCGTATTCTTTTCCGTCATCACTGATGTAGATTTCAGCTTTCATCGTTACCAAGTCGATGATACCTTTGAAAGTGTCTTCTGCACCGATAGGCACTTGGATAGCAACGCTATTAGCGCCTAAACGAGTTTTCATCATATCAACTACGCGGAAGAAGTCAGCATCTACTGTATCCATTTTATTTACATAAGCGATACGAGGTACGCCGTATTTATCCGCTTGACGCCATACTGTTTCAGATTGAGGCTCTACGCCACCTTTTGCACTGAATACAGCTACGGAACCGTCTAGTACACGAAGGGAACGTTCTACTTCTACTGTAAAGTCTACGTGACCAGGAGTATCGATAATGTTGATGCGATGACCTTTCCATTGTGTAGTAGTCGCAGCGGACGTGATAGTGATACCACGTTCTTGCTCCTGCTCCATCCAGTCCATCGTAGCAGCACCTTCATGTACTTCACCGATTTTGTGAACTCGACCAGTATAGTAAAGGATACGTTCCGTTGTGGTTGTTTTACCAGCATCGATGTGAGCCATGATACCGATATTACGAGTTTTCTCTAAAGAAACTTCTCTTGCCACTTGTATATCTCCTTAACTAATTACCATTTGTAATGAGCAAATGCTTTGTTAGCTTCTGCCATTTTATGAGTATCTTCTTTTTTCTTAATAGCTGCGCCAGTGTTATTGAACGCGTCCATTAATTCGCCTGCTAAACGTTCTTTCATAGTGCGTTCACCACGAAGACGAGCATAGTTTACCATCCAGCGAATACCTAGAGATAAACGGCGATCAGCACGAACTTCAACCGGTACTTGGTAGTTAGCACCACCGATACGGCGAGCACGTACTTCTAATACAGGCATTACATTTTTTAAAGCCTGATCAAAAACTTCCATAGGGTCTTGACCCATTTTGGAACGAATAATTTCAAATGCATCATATACGATGGATTCAGCAATGCCTTTTTTGCCATCGTACATTACTTTGTTAATGAAACGTGTTACTAATTTGCTATTGTACACCGGATCTGGTAGTACATCGCGTTTCACAACAGGGCCTTTTCTTGGCATGTCAATTCCTCCTTTAACGATGTGTGTTTTCTAATCTTATGCTAAATTATTTTTTAGCACGTTTCGCGCCGTATTTGGAGCGGCTTTGCATACGGTTTTGTACGCCAGCTGTATCCAATGCACCACGAACGATGTGATAACGCACACCAGGAAGGTCCTTAACACGACCGCCTCTGATAAGTACAACGCTGTGTTCTTGTAAATTGTGACCAATGCCTGGGATGTATGCAGTTACTTCAATACCGTTTGTCAAACGAACACGGGCAACTTTACGAAGCGCGGAGTTCGGTTTTTTAGGCGTAGCAGTGTATACACGAGTACAAACACCACGTTTTTGTGGACACTCTTTCAAAGCTGGAGAGTCAGATTTACGCACTAAAGTTTTACGGCCTTTACGTACTAACTGGTTAATAGTTGGCATGTGGGCACCTCCTTTCCAAACAATTAGATTTATAATTGATCCGTTCGATAATATGTCGTTCGGATATTACCAAAACTAGCGAAGCACGCCGATTGCGGCAGCTCCTACTTTAATGTGAGCAGCATGCCCCAAGTTCTTCCATCGTATGATTTCGATTGACAGGCACATTGTGCTCTAAACAAATTTCCAGAATCGGCAAGATAAGTCGGTCATCGCTATCAAGACCTACAAATACACACTCTACTTCATCGCGAGCCACGGCTTTGCGCGTTTGTTTCGCTCCTATTGTGAGATTTGCATTTGAAAGCATATCGATTGTCATATGCGTCTCCTTCTCATTCGTTACTCACTTTTAGGGCGCACTAGTCCCTCAAAGCACTTTTACTAGTTTACCATTCTTTATGTCAGTGTCAAACAATTTTATCTCCCTATAAATCGCTACAATAAAGCCATTTTATATGTACATGTATCCCGTGTGGTTCAATATTTATATTTTTTTGTATATATTTCCATTGGTTTTATACAATTCTATGAGTTTTATATGTATCTATATACATTTGTTTTTTCTTTTATCTATTTTATCTATGCAAAATTGATATAGGTAAAATGTATTATTTTTATTGATATTTTGTTTATATGAGAAAGACAAAGATAGCGAATAACCATACTTTTCTAGTGGGTTGCTATCCGCCATTCCTTTGTACATTTATAGCTAAATCTATCCTTATTGTTGCCTTATACTCAGATCTGCTGTTTCTACATCTGTGTCTCATTGGCTACATCCGCGTTAACAACTTCTGTATCTATCACTAAGTCTTCTAGATCAGGTCTATGTTTCACCACTTTAATCTTACGATAACGGCTCATACCTGTACCAGCTGGTATCAGTTTACCAATGATAACATTTTCTTTTAAGCCTAATAATGGATCAATTTTACCTTTGATCGCTGCTTCTGTAAGAACACGTGTTGTTTTCTTGGAAAGAAGCTGCTGACAAGAAACTATCTGTTGCCAAGGCTGCTTTGGTAATACCCTAACAGTGTACGAACACCAGTGGCTTCTTTTTACCATTTAAGCGTAAACGACGGTTTTCATCTTCAAATGTATTTCACATCGATAGAATCTCCTGGTAATACATCAGCATCGCCAGCATCTTCAATTTTTCACTTTATGTAAACATTTGACGAACGATAACCTCAATATGTTTATCGTTAATTTCTACACCTTGAGATTTGTATACTTTTTGTACTTCATATACTAGGTAACGTTGCGTTGCTTCTGTACCCATTACACGCATAATGTCATGAGGGTTAATGGAACCTTCTGTTAAACGCGCACCTAAAGACACTACATCACCATCTTTCACAATGATGCGAGATCCGTAAGGGATTAAGTAATCATACTCTTCACCCTCAGCTGTAGTAATGAAGATTGTGTTAGTACCTTTTTTATTGTCAGTTGGTACGACACGCACTGTACCTTCACTTCTGCAATGATCGCATTACGTTTTGGACGACGTGCTTCAAACAACTCTTCAACACGAGGCAAACCTTGTGTGATATCGTCACCGGCAACACCACCTGTATGGAATGTACGCATTGTCAACTGTGTACCTGGTTCACCGATGGATTGTGCCGCAATGATACCTACTGCTTCCCCAACTTGTACTTGTCCACCAGTACCTAGGTCACGACCATAACATTTCATACATACGCCATATGGAGAACGACAAGTCAATACAGAACGGATTTTCACTGTGTCGTAGTGTTTTACCACTTCATCAGCTAGTTCGTCAGTGATTTCACCCATTCAATGGAACGATCAACTTCACCAGTTTCTTTATTGACTAATTCTTCTGCTGCTGTACGTCCTACGATACGATCTTTCAATGGTTCGATGACGCCAGTACCTTCAACGATTGCTTCTACTTCGATACCATGGATTTCATTGTTGCGAACTTGAACTTCTTTTACATCGGAGTTCAAGATAGCCTCGATACCTTCTTCTGTTAACGCTGTATGAGCAGGGAATATTTCCACACCTTCACTATCGATAACAGGGTATACAGTATCTTTATCCCAAGCATATTTTTCGATCATTGTTTTACGCAATGTCGTACGAATTGTGTCGTCTACTTCGCCTAATGCAATAGTTTGAACGATGTTCGTATGATTGATGTCGCTGTCGCTACCCAATTGTGCACCGCGCAAAGCGATGGATTTCACTTGGGATTCTGCCAATGCTTCGATAGTTGCTTCTGTTACGATACTTTCAGCATCTGCAATGACCTCACCAGTCATAGGGTCCACTACATCGCGATCCAAGACACGACCAATTAAGTCATCTTTTAAGTATGTCAACGCATCTTTTGTATTGCGCGCTAAGCGAGCTCTTTCACGAGCTAAGTCGATACCTACTACATCGCAGTCTTCTTCACGAACGATTACGTCTTGGGATACGTCAACAAGACGACGTGTTAAGTAACCGGAGTCAGCTGTACGAAGTGCTGTATCGGCCAAACCTTTACGAGCACCGTGAGAGGATGTAAAGTAATCCAATACAGTCAAGCCCTCTTTAAAGTTTCGCTTTGATTGGCAAGTCGATGATACGACCAGATGGGTCCGCCATCAAACCACGCATACCCGCCAACTGACGGATCTGTTGTTTGTTACCACGGGCACCAGAGATGGCCATCATGTATACTGGGTTGAAACCATCTTGGTCAGCCGCCATGTTATCCATCATGGCTATCTGTTACATGTATCGATAGCTTCATTTCCACAGACTCGATAGTTTTACGATAACGTTCTTCTTCTGTAATTAAACCACGACGATATAGACGGGATACTTTATTAACTTCTACGTCTGCTTCTTCTACGATACCAGCTTTTTACTTCTGGCACTTTGATATCCGCAATAGCGATTGTCATACCTGCACGACGAGCAAAAGAGTAACCCTAGGATTTAATGCGGTCAAGCAATTCTGCCGTTTTTCGTTGCCGAAGGCTTGGAAACATTGGTCAACTAATTTACCAACCATTTTCTTATCCATGACTTTACCCAAGGACCATGTGCCGTCTTCTTCTTTTCACGAAATTGACGGATTTCAGGATATAAAGCTTCGTTGAAAGATCAAACGACCTGCTGTTGTTTTTAACTGAGACCATATCCTTCGATACGAATGTAGATAACGTCTTGTAAGCCGATTACACCAGAATCATATGCCAAACATCACTTCGTCATAATTAGCGAAAAGCGTTTTCGCTTTATCTTCTGTACCTTTACGAACCACTGTTAAGTAGTATGTACCCAAGATCATATCCTGAGATGGAACCGCTACTGGTTTACCGTCTTTTGTGGACAAGATGTTATGGGATGAAAGCATCAAGGTACGTGCTTCCGATTGTGCTTCTACGGACAATGGTAAGTGACACGCCATTTGGTCACCGTCAAAGTCGGCGTTGAAAGCTGTACATACTAATGGATGCAATTTGATGGCACAGCCTTCCCAAAGGATTGGTTCGAAGGCTTGGATACCTAATCTATGCAAGGTAGGGGCACGGTTAAGTAACACTGGATGTTCTTTAATAACTTCTTCCAATGCTTCCCAAACACCTACACCGATGCGTTCTACTTGGCGTTTTGCCGCTTTAATATTGCTAGCTTGTCCACGTTCTACCAGACGTTTCATTACGAATGGTTTGAACAATTCCAATGCCATCTCTTTTGGAAGACCACATTGATGCATTTTCAATTCTGGACCATACTACGATAACGGAACGGCCAGAGTAGTCAACACGTTTACCCAACAAGTTTTGACGGAAACGACCCTTGTTTACCTTTTAACATATCGGACAAGGATTTTCAATGGACGGTTGCTTGGTCCTGTTACTGGACGGCCACGGCGACCATTGTCAATTAACGCATCTACTGCTTCTTGTAGCATACGTTTTTCGTTGCGCACGATGATATCAGGAGCACCCTAAATCCAATAAACGTTTTAAACGGTTATTACGGTTGATAACACGACGGTATAAGTCATTCAAAGTCAGACGTAGCGAAAATCGACCACCATCTAATTGCACCATTGGGCGCAATTCAGGTGGGATAACTGGTACTACGTCCATAATCATCCACTCTGGACGATTGCCGGATTGACGGAATGCTTCTACTGACTTCCAAACGACGAACGGCACGAACTTTACGTTGACCAGTCGCTGTTTCTAATTCAGCACGCAACTCATCGTTCAATGCTTCTAAGTCTAATTCGCAAAAGTAACTCTTTGATGGCTTCTGCGCCCATGTCGATACATACAGAAAGTATATTCTTCTAAGGCACCTAAGCTCTAATTTTTCTTCACGAGTTAATACTTCGTATTCTTTTTCTTCTTCTGGAATCTCAGTATTCGCCGCAAGCTCTGCATTCACAGCTTCTTTGTGTTTAGCAGAGTTGATCAATTGCAAACGTTCACGACGTTGTGCAATGGTTTCGATGATGACACTTTTTACCGCCCGATTTTGTAGTCAGCGTCATTGAACATCGCTTCGTATTCGCGGAATTCAGTTTCAAACAACAATTGCTGTTTAGACAATGGAGTGTCTCCTGGATCGACTACGATATACGCAGCGAAGTATAATACACGTTCCAAGGAACGGAGATATGTCAAGGATCAATCCCATACGAGATGGGATGCCCTTGAAATACCAAATATGAGACACTGGTGTAGCCAATTCAATATGACCCATACGTTCACGACGTACTTTGGCACGAGTCACTTCTACACCACATTTATCACAGACTACACCTTTATAACGGATGCGTTTATATTTTTCCACAATGACATTCCCAGTCCTTTCGTTGGTCCGAAAATGCGCTCACAGAATAAACCATCTCGTTCTGGTTTTAAGGTGCGGTAGTTAATTGTTTCAGGTTTTTTAACTTCTCCATGAGACCACTCCAAAATTTGTTGTGGCGAAGCTAAACCGATTCGCATGGAATCAAATTCATTTACGTCTAGCACTGTATGCTCCCTCCTTTACGAGATAGTGGTATTACTCATTATCAGAAGATTCTACATAGCCACTGATTTGGCTGATGATATCGTCTTCTTCGCCTGCTGTGACAGGTTCTTCTTCTACAATATATCCGTCAGGTGTGCCTGCTACTGTGGATGCTTCTCCCTTCAACAGTAGCTTCTGTAGGTACCTTCTTCCATCACTTCACGAATATCATCATGACGTGGTACATCATCATCATCTAATTCTTTGATGAGCACTTCTTCTTGATCTTCGTTCAAGATTTTTCATCGAGACCAATACTTTGTAATTCTTTCAACAATACTTTTGAAAGATTCTAGGTACACCTGGTTCTGGAATGTTTTTCACCTTTTACGATCTGCATGCTTTTACACGGCTACAACATCGTCAGATTTTCACAGTTAGCAACTCTTGTAGAGTATAGGTGCGCCATGCGCTTCAGAGCCCACACCTCCATCTCACCGAAACGTTGTCCACCGAATTGGGCTTTACCACCCAATGGTTGTTTGTGTAACAAGGAGTACGGACCTGTGGAACGAGCATGGATTTTATCGTCAACAAGATGGTGAAGTTTCAACATGTATACGTAACCAACGGTAACTTTGTTATCCATTCTTTCGCCCTGTACGTCCATCGTACAATACTGTTTTACCATCGTCATCACGACCAGCAAATGCGTAAGCGTATCGAATACGTCGCTTTCACGAGCACCGTCAAATACTGGTGTCGCAATGTGGATACCTGCTGCATCGTAGGTTTTGGCATACCATATGTATCGTAATCGTAACCGTATTTTTCTAACTCAGCCACGTAAGTAATGACGTTTTTCACGAACTTGTTGAATTGTTTCTTTTACTTTTACGACGACGAAGAGCACGTAATTCTTCTTCTAAGTCTGCATCCATTTCTGGGACGTTCTGCATCTACATCATCAAATGTTTCAATACCCAATTCGTAGATACGTTTTTCTTCAGCTAATAAGAAGGTTATAACGTTCTGCGCCACCAAGCTCTTCAAATTTTTTTCTTCTGCACGATGTAAAAATTTTATCTAAAGCAACTACTTTTTTTGTCCATCGATTTGTTTATCTGTTTCCAAGGTAGTTAGCAATTGTAGGATCTAGCAATGGCTTGTTCTAAGCTTTCAATTTCTGCATAGATATCTTTTGATACCGTCGATTTCATCCCCAGTAGGTACCATTCAATTTAGCTTCGTTCAAGACTTCTTTGATTTTTAAATCAGTTGCTTTGATTTGCATGCCCAAAGCCTTGTACAGCCCAACCTAAATGAGTTTCCAATACCTGTCCGATGTTCATACGGGATGGTACGCCTAATGGGTTCAATACGATTTGTACTGGTGTACCATCTGGCAAGAATGGCATATCTTCTTGGCGCATAACGCGAGATACGACACCTTTGTTACCATGACGACCCGCCATTTTATCGCCTTCGTGGATCTTTACGTTTTTGTGCTAATGTATACGCGGACCACTTTATTCACGCCAGGTTGTAATTCGTCGCCATTTTCACGAGTAAAGATTTTTACGTCTACGATTTTACCTGCTTCACCATGTGGTACACGCAAGGAAGTATCGCGAACTTCACGTTCTTTATCACCAAAGATAGCACGCAATAAACGTTCTTCTGGAGTTAATTCAGTTTCGCCTTTTGGAGTGACCTTACCAACTAGGATATCGCCTGGTTTTACTTCTGCACCGATGCAAATAATACCGTTTTTCATCCAAGTTTTTTAAGATTATCATCGCCAGTATTTGGCAATTCACGTGTGATTTCTTCAGCCCCTAATTTAGTGTCACGAGCATCACATTCGTATTCTTCAATATGGATGGATGTGTAGATATCTTCTTTACAAAGTTCTTCACTTAATAAGATCGCATCCTCGTAGTTGTAACCTTCCCAAGGCATGAAGGCTACTAGCACGTTGAAACCTAATGCTAATTCGCCGCCATCTGTAGCTGGACCATCCGCCAATACTTGGCCTTTCACAACGGATTGACCGCGGTATACGATTGGTTTTTGGTTAAAGCATGTGGATTGGTTAGAACGCATGAATTTGTTTTAATTTATATACGTCAACACGACCGTTTATCACGTTGTACATGGACTTTCACTAGCCCCAACAACGAGTAACTACCCGCTTCTTTTTGCTAATACGCAAACACCGGAGTCTGTAGTCGCTTTGTATTCCATACCTGTACCTACTAAATGGTGCTTGTGCACGAAGTAAAGGCACTGCTTGACGCTGCATGTTCGCACCCATCAAGGCACGGTTCGCATCGTCATTTTCAAGGAATGGAATCATCGCTGTACCGATAGATACTACTTCTTTGGACTTACGTCCATGTAGTCTACTTTATCTGGAGATACTTCTAATCACATCATGACCACGACGACATGCGATGTGCTCAGATACGAAAGTAACCCTTGTTCATCAATGAGAGAGTTCGCTTGGGCAATTGTCATGCCTTCTTCTTCATCAGCTGTCATATACACAACTTGGTCTGTAACGCGAACTTTCAATACTTTGTTAGCATCTTCGCCTGTACCGTATACTTTTTCAATTTTTACGGTATGGTGCTTCGATGAAACCAAATTCGTTGACTTTCGCATAGTTGGACAAGGAGTTGATCAAAGCCGATATTTGGACCCTCTGGTGTCTCTGATTGGACACATACGACCATAGTGAGAGTGATGCACGTCACGAACTTCGAAGCCCGCGCGCTCACGAGATAAACCACCCAGGTCCTAGGGGCAGATAGACGACGTTTATGTGTCAATTCGCCCAATGGGTTAGTTTGGTCCATGAACTGAGACAACTGAGAAGAACCAAAGAATTCTTTGATCGCTGCCACAACTGGACGGATATTCAACAACGCTTGTGGTGTAATCACAGATACGTCTTGAGTCGTCATACGTTCTTTACCACACGTTCCATACGCGTTAAACCGATACGGATTGGTTTTTGCAACAATTCGCCTACGCAACGAAGACGACGGTTACCCAAATGGTCGATGTCATCAGTTTGACCAATGTTTTCGATCAAGTTCATCATGTAACTTACGTTAGCAATCATGTCTTCACGAGTTACTGTACGATGGCTGAACGGCAAGTTGCTGTTGTTACAGATAACTTTTCACCACCGTACCTTCTGTATTCACTACGAAGAACTCAGGTACTACATCGCCGCTGTATACACCGCTATTAGCTACGACTTCAAGAACTTCTTCGTTCACATATGTGCCGGATTCTACGATGATTTCGCCGTTTTCGTCTACGATTGGTTCCGCCAAATGTTTGACCGAAACATGCGTTGACGCCAACCCAATTTTTATTTAATTTATAGCGACCTACGCGAGCTAAATCATAACGGCGAGGGTCAAAGAATAAATTGTCGAATAAGTTGCGAGCACTTTCCACTGTTGGTGGTTCGCCTGGACGAAGTTTTTTGTAGATTTCTACCAACGCTTCATCAGCAGATTGTGTGCTATCTTTTTCTAATGTACGAAGTAAACGTTCATCGTATTCTGGATGACCATTTTCGTCCACTTGTCCATTCCAGAATAATTCTAAGATGGATTCAGTTAGTTTCCCAACCCAACGCACGTACAAGTACAGTAGCTGGTAATTTACGGTTACGGTCGATACGTACGGACACGATGTCGTTTGCATCTTTTTCTAACTCAATCCAAGCACCACGGTTTGGAATCACTGTGGAATCATACAAACGGTTACCCATCGTATCGATGCTACCACCGTAGTACTACACCTGGGGAACGAACTAATTGGGATACGATAACACGTTCTGCACCATTGATGATGAAACGTTCCTGTATCTGTCATCAATGGGAAGTCGCCCATGAATACTTCTTGTTCTTTAATATCTGGATTTTCTGGATCATTGTTAACGAGACGAACATTCACGCGCAAAGGTGCTGCATAGGTTGCATCACGGTTTTGCATTCGTTGATGTCGTACTTTCGGTTCTCCAAGGCTGAATCCTTCAAAAGGAAAGTAGCTAGCTTTTCCCGAATTGTCTTTAATCGGAGAAATATCGTTAAAAATATCTTGTAAAACCGCTCTCTAAAAACCACTCATAAGACTTGCGTTGAACGTCTAACAAATGTGGCATTTTCGAGAACTTCGTTAATCTTAGCGTAGGTATATCGGGTACGCTTACCCACCTGCTCAGGTTTGAACATGTTCTTTTCACCCCTCATAAAAATTGGCTTACATATTCTATAACGGTATGATGCAGACGATTTCCAGGTCTCAGTTTTCCTGCTAACCAATGACAAAATAAGCAAGGCTCTAATTTTTTTCTTGTGAACCTTGCTTTCCTCATTTCAGCACAACCTTGGATATATTATCCTTCATCAATTCAATGTTATAGTTACTGCAATTAAATATTATAATCGTATCATGATTTGTCAAGAATTTCATTGAAAGTTACATCATATTTATGAACGATATATGATACTGTCATAATATACACATAAATAAATTTCAAAGAGTAACAAAAGACTTGGCACTCATATGTACATGCATCAGTATCCAAGTCCTTTTCTTTTACCATCTGCACGGCACCCACTGGGCATATGGCATAGCAGTCGCCACAGTGAATGCACATGTCCTGATGGATGACATAGCGATCACCGTTGCGCGTGATAGCTTGCGTTGGGACAATCCATGGCACAACCAGCACAACACACACAGGTATCTTTGATAGTGAAAGTACATAAACAAGCCTCCCTAGTCTTAGTATACTACGAGGCTTGCTATTCGCCTATATATTACCAAATATATTTCACACTTACATTACCACGATAGCCTTTGTAGTATGCGCCACCTAAGTTTCTTTCAAAGCGTAGATCGCCGTAAATATACACGCGGTCATTTTTACGCCATTGTAAACCTAAGCCTAGCTCACCAATCGTAGCACCATACGTTCCATTTTGAACACATCTTGGCCAATATGAATCGCATTGCCATTTGTAAATGTTCTCCACACATTCGCTACGCCATAGACTGTGCGTGTAGCCACGCCTTCCGCGTTGTAGTTATCGCGGGAGAAACGAAGTCCTAAGCGACCTACTAAATTGGAATGTCCACCATGGGATACTTCTTTATCGGTACCGTGAATGCCATGAAGTTTCGCATAGCTGTACACCAATTGCGCTTGTGGCTCGATGATGATACGTCGACGGTCGTTTTCACGATTGATGTACGGATGACCAAATTCAATGGAACCAGCAAAGCCCCAACCAGATTGTGTTTCTCTGTCATGGCCTACCGCTTCATAGGTGTTGCGAAGCCAGCTGAATTGACCTACTACATCCATGTACTCTTCGTGTTTGTTATATTTTGTCCGTGTAAGACCTAGGGAAAGATTGCGAACTTTGCCAACGCCTGTTTGCAAGTTTGTCACTTGTTTACCTTGGTCATCTGTGTGAAATTATCTTGGAAATTAGTATGACCATATTGGTATGCCACATAACCACTATTCACACTTGTAGAACCATCTTCTTTCGTTTTCACATTCCAATCACGACCCAATTGGATGCCATGTGTCTGCAATGTGTAGCCAAAACGATCATCGATATGGCGGCCATAATCTTTCAATACTTTTGCCCAGAATGGATGATCATCACCCTCTTCATGATGGGCATACATCACACGGCTCATTGGATAGAATTCCATATGACGTTGTTCATGTAATACACGTGGGTTTTCACTACGACGTTCATGCAAGGTGCGCAAAATTTGCCCCATCATACGAGAGTTCACCGCTGGCATTTGTAGGCCATAACCAGGCGTACGTTTATCTAAATTAGGCGTTTTATTCAAGCCCATCAATGTCCAGAACCACTCATGTTTGCCGTCTTTCACACGATGCGCCAGTTTCAATTCACCAGCACCTGTTGTTTTAGCCACCCCTGTGAAAAGCCCCTTCTTCGCTGGATTCTACGTCAGCACGAACCACTGGTACTGTATTTTTCGTTAAGTCTGCTGCAATGGAACCAATGGATCCATCGATCACAGCTTCTGTGCCATCTGCTGCTACAGGTACTACTGTGGTGGAGCCTGTCGCAGTGCCTGTAATATGCACTAAGTCGGATACGGAGTTAGCCCCTTCTTCATCACCAGGGGAATCCCACTTCGTATTCATTTTGATAACGCCATCTTACCCTGTGTAGTTACCATTCAATGTCAATACATCTTCATAGGATTTGTTAACTGTGGTGATAATACCACCTTCATTTTTGAAATCAGAAACAGTAGTACCATCTTTTGTAGCCGTTGTCACAGTATATTCTGCTTTCACATCATCTGTTAAATTCGTACCCGCATCAAGAATACCACCATTAGACAATGTCACTGTCGTAGCCGTAGATGTTTGTGCACCTGTCAAATCTTTCTTTTTCGCTAATTTCCAAGTCGCTGCTTTATCGACTGTCATATGTAACGTGGATTCTTTATCGGCATGGATTAAACCTGCAAGGACAGCTTTATCTGCAATCGTTGCTGTTAATTCAGACGTAGTCTCGGTCTGTTTCTGTAGTAGCCTCAGCATTTTCAGATTTAGCGCGGATAGCCCCAACCTTTTTCGCAGCTTTGTCGCTTCGGATAATTCACCGGAAAAGAGTGAAATTGGCGTTTTTTACACTTTTTGCACCCCTAGTCGAAATGACTTCTTCAAAACACCTTCTTTGCCTAATATGCCAGCGCCCCGGATTAAAGAACCATTTTTCTTAAATTCAGCATTTGCAAAATTAAATCATCTACCTCTGACGTAGTTGATAATCTTTGTATTATGAAGATTCACTACACTATTAATGTTTTCTTTCCCACGGATAAAACCTCTTTAAAGTTAAAGAATAAATACTTAACTGCTCCTAGGTTTTTATAATCAAAGGTATCAAATACTATAGCATTAGTACTAGATTTAATTTCCGATGCTTTTGTTGTGTTAGCACCGGTAACAATGAACTTGAATCTTTGTCAAATAGTCGTATCGCTCCAGAACCACGATATTCTTTTTCTATCCCGTGTGGACACACCATTTCGTTCCTAGTCGTGTCTACGGTCAGTTTTCCATTTGCTACTACCTGAGCTCCGACTCCAGCATCACCATTCCCTGGTTTACCAATTTTAATGCCCGCAGAGTTGATTCCTTCGCCTTTTACCGTAATCGAAGTGTCACCATCAAATGTGGCTTTTGCATCTATCCCTGATAAGCTACACGCCAACTAGATAGTCTGCTACTTTAGCTGCACTTTTATCTTCTACTGTAACATTTACAGCCCCTGTGCTATGAAACTCAGGCTTTGCTCCGCCAGAACGGTATACACGAATCCCAGACATTTGGTATCCCGTTTCAAACTTTCCTCCAGGAACAGGTATACCCGTATAATTACCTCGTTTCGTATCTTCTGTATTATTGACTACTATATTAGCATTATTCACATTAAATTCCGTGGTGGCATCTTTGTCACCGCCATTCCATCCATAGCCAACAGCCACACCATAGGCGGCATCAGAATCTGCGCTTTGAGACGTATCAGCTTGTCGATTTGACTTCGTCACGGTTACATTCAAATTCTAATATCCGCCGTAGATGTGCCACGTACGATCATACCTTTCGGACGGTTATTGACAGCTTTGTCTCCTGGTGTAACAGTAATTGTTAAATCATCAGCCGTTAGCTTACCGCCTACCACATTGATGCCTAGACTTTCATCAGAATGTTCATCCATCGTAAGGCTAGATTCTCGGCACCAGTAATTGTTAGATTACCGCCTACTACACCAACACCATCCTTAACAAAGGTATCAGTTCCCCAGCTACCGTTTCAGCGGTATAATTCGTTTGGTTTTGCAACGCCCCTACAACTTACGTCTGGTCGTCAGGGCATACGCGCCAGTAGCGCTCCCATCGTCATCATACTACGTTTTCTCATGCTTCTTCTCCTTGCTTTCTATTGGGTACTACAGCACCCATATCAGATTACTATATATTTTAATACATATTATGCTATGTTTCTATTATCATATATCACATGTACAGCTGTCAACATGTGGAGTACATCTAAATGCTACCTCACCTAGACCTATTATACATACATACAAAAAGGAATGCCGACTCATCAGCATTCCTCTATCTATAGTATCTTCTATATTATACCGAGATATAGTATTCTTCTACGTTATGCTAGCATATATATTATTCTTCCACAATGCACTGACACATCTTCATGGTCAATAGTGTCGCCTCATGGGATTCTTGGGTCACCCCTGCGCAACATTTAGGATCCACATGAAGTGGAACTTCTGGCAAACCAGCTTTTAGAATCAAAGCATTGGAAACCACGCAAATATCCGTACATAAACCAATCAAGGTTAAAGGATTCGATAGGTTCCTCTTCATGCATTCCTTTAAGATGGGCCAAAGCAAATCTAAGGACCCAAAGTTAGGTTTATCTAGTACATCTACACGTTGATCTCGTTCACGAGCCACTTCCAACAGGTCATCGGCAATCTCCCAACCTTTAGTGCCACGAGCACAATGTTCCACTGGCAAAATGTTTGCCCTCTTGGCTTTCAAGATAACCACTATCGTGTGTATCACGAGTGAATACGATAGGACCAGTAAAAGTGCAGATTTTTTCACGTACCGCCGGTACGATCGCCTGCGCCTGCGGTGAACCTAATGTTCCATCAATAAAATCATGTTGCATGTCTATCACAATCAATACGTTCATAGGCATCTCCTCTGTTATAAAGTAGGCAAGGAAATGATATACTTCCTTGCCTTACCTAAATTGATAGTACTAAACCTTTGACTACTTATACTATTGTCATTATCCTTTGACTACGTCAGCGCAACGAGCACATAATGTTGGATGATTTGTATCTTGACCAACTGTGTCGCGGTGAATCCAACAGCGTTCGCATTTTTCTAACTCAGAAGGAGTTACCACGATGGATAATGCTCCGTCTTCTACTGTTACTGCGTTGGCTGGTGCATTGTCACGGCCTTCCACTACATGCGCTTCAGACACGATCAACAAGCTAGCTAGGGAACCGCCGAATCCAGTCAATGCTTGGTACGCGTCGCCATCTGCATAGACAGTGATGGATGCATCCAAGGAGTGACCGATAGCTTTATCACGGCGAGCCCCTTCTAAGGCTTTTGTCATTTCACTACGAAGGTCTAGCATCGTTGCCCAACAAGCGGACAATTCTACATCTACATGGTCTGCATGACCTTGTGGCCAATCTGCTAACATCACGCTTTCTTCCATGCCCTCTTCTTTTGGCATGTATTGCCATACTTCTTCGGCTGTGAAAGAAAGAACTGGGGACACCATTTTAACCAATGTTGTCAAAATTTCATAGATAGCAGTTTGCGCACTACGACGAGCTACGTTGTTTTCTTTCTCTGCGTACATAGTATCTTTCAACACGTCTAAGTAGAAGGAAGATAAATCAACTGTACAGAAGTTATGGATTGTATGATATAAAGATGTGGAATTCATAGTTTTCGTAAGCATTCGTTACTTTTTGACGAACTTCTTCTAAAACGATGCAATGCCCAACGATCAACTCTGTCAAAGTCTTTATAAGCTACTTTATCTGTATTCGGGTTAAAAGTTATCTAAGTTACCCAACAAGAAACGGAATGTGTTACGGATTTTTACGATATACTTCCGCCAATTGTTTTACGATATCTTTGGACAAACGCACGTCTGCCTGGTAATCTGCAGAGGATACCCATAAACGCATTACATCAGCACCGTGTACATCGATGATGTCGGAAGGAGCCACTGTATTACCTACAGATTTAGACATTTTACGACCTTCCCCGTCCACTACGAAACCGTGAGTCAATACGGCATTGTATGGTGCATGACCACGTGTAGCGATACCTGTTAACAAGGAAGAGTTGAACCAACCACGATGTTGGTCGGAACCTTCTAAGTACATAGCGCAAGGTACTTCCATTTCATTTTGTTCCAATACGCCAGACCAAGAGCTACCGCTGTCGAACCATACGTCCATGATATCTGTTTCTTTGTGGAAAGAATCATGTCCGCAAGATGGACATGTGAATCCTGCTGGCAATAATTCTTTCGCTTCATGAGCCCACCAAGCATTGGAGCCTTCTTTGGCAAACCATTCTTGTAAGGAAGAGATAGTATCATCATTGATGATGTGTTCTCCACAATGGTCGCAATAGTAGATAGGGATTGGCACACCCCATGCACGTTGACGAGAGATAACCCAGTCCCCACGGTCTGCGATCATGTTATAAATACGGTCATGACCCCATTTAGGAATCCATTGTACTTGTTCGTCGATGGCTTTCAATGCTTCTTGACGGTAGCCATCCACGGAAGAGAACCATTGTTCTGTAGCACGATAGATAACAGGGTTTTTACAACGCCAGCAATGGGCATATTGGTGACGAATATTGCCTTTTTGTACCAACGCACCGTTATGAGCCAAGACTTTGATCACTGGCACTTCTGCATCATGGATTTCAACACCTGCTAGTGGTTGTTCTGTATCACCATAACGAGGTTCATCTACTTTGGCAATATAACGACCAGTAGCATCTACTAAGGATAAAATGTCAAAATCGATTTTACCAGCATCTTTATAAGCTTTCACTACGTTAAAGTCATCTTCACCATGAGCAGGAGCCGTATGTACACAACCTGTACCAGCGTCTAATGTAACGTGAGAACCCAACAAGATAGGAGCATGACGATCGGCAAATGGATGTTTAAAGTTCGCTAATTCTAATTCACTACCTTTGAATGTGTTCAATACTTCATAGATTCTACGCCCATTTCTTTGGTAGCTGTTTCGATTAATCCGTTTGCTAATAACCATGCTTCATCGCCGATTTTTACCCAAGAGTAATCTAATTCTGGGTTCACAGAGATTGCTTGGTTGGCAGGCATTGTCCAAGGAGTTGTTGTCCAGATAACGGAAAAATAATTTGCTTGTATCAAAACCTGCTGGCAATGTGCTGTCAGCACCGTTTACGTAAGCAAATTTCACATAGATGGAGAAAGATTTTTTCTCAGCATATTCAATTTCCGCTTCTGCCAAAGCAGTTTCACAATGCGTACACCAGTAAACAGTTTTCAAACCTTTGTAGATGTAGCCACGTTTCGCCATTTCACCGAACACGCCGATTTGTTTTCACTTCGAACTCAGGGCGCAATGTCAAATAGGGACGATCCCATTCGCCAAGCACACCGAAACGGATGAAATCTTTTTTTGTTCTTCCACACAATTCAATGCGTATTCACGACATTTATTGCGAAGATCCAATGGGACTCATTTCATGACGATTCAAAGCCAGTGTTTTTGATAACCGCATGCTCGATAGGGAAGACCATGTGTATCCCAACCAGGAATGTATGGTGTGTAATGGCCTTGCATCGTTTTATATTTCATCACAATGTCTTTTTAATGTTTTGTTCAAGGCATGACCGATGTGCAATTTACCATTCGCATACGGAGGGCCTATCGTGTAAAGATGAAAAGATTTTTACCTTTATTTTTAGCTAAGCGTTTTTCATAAATTTTATTATCTTCCCAAAACTTTGATAAATTCTGGTCTGCGCTTTGGCAGAATTGCCACGCATAGGAAATTCTGTTTCAGGCAAGTGCAACGTCTTACCATAATCCACTTCATTAGACATTCTATTTCTCCTCTCAATACAAAAAGCACCCGCTCCCCGAAGGGACGAATGCAAATCCGTGGTACCACCCTACTGATGATTCTTGTGAAAGTTACCACCAACGAATCATCGCTCAAACATATAACGGTGTCCACCGATGTGAGTACCCCCAGTACGGGCTCCCCAACATATACTCAAAAGTGATCTGCCATGCATTCACCCATGAGGCTTTCACCATCCCTCACTCGCTCGGAGCTACCTTGCATGACCGTCTTTATCGACGTATTAACATATATCGTTGTCAATTACAGATACAATTATATACTATCTCTGGAGCTGTTGCAATAGGGGAAAATTAGATTAGGGGTGTAACAAATTCCACTTATATGCTACCATAGGTACATGGATGATGATAGTTTTACACCACGCACATAGGAGTCAGTATGGAACTTTGGAAACGCACATTATATGTCTGTTTATTTGGTGCCTTCATGGCATCCGTAGGGCTTAGTCAAGCAGCCCCTCTCATTCCGTTATATTTACAGGACCTAGGAGTCCACGATCAGGCGGACCTCGCCAATTGGTCTGGCCTCGCCATGGGGATGACCTACCTCATGGTGGCACTCTTCGCACCCTTTTTGGGGAAAACTACTGACCGCAAAGGTCGCAAGCTCATTCTATTGCGTGCCAGTCTTGGCATGGCTATTACCAAACGCCCTTCTCGGCTTTGCCCAAGCGCCAGAGCACATCGTTATCATACGGATTCTAAACGGAATGATTTCCGGATTTTTCTCTGGCTCCATTACCCTCGTAGCTACACAAACGCCACAAACACAAACAGGTTGGGCTCTTGGACTCCTGTCTGCTGCCAACCTCGGTGGGTCCCTCTTGGGTCCCATGATCGGTGGTTACATCGGTGGACTCTTTGGCATTCGCTACGCTTTCTTCATCGTGTCCGCCTTATTGGGGACCGCTTTCTTATCCACCTTGTTCTTTGTGAAAGAAGACTTTACGCCGCAACCAAAAGGGGCATCCCAATCGCTGGCAACGTTGAAAGCATCCATTCCGGATTGGAAAGGGCTCATCTATATTTCTATAGGTTCCTTTATCTTTGCTTTCACCACCATGGCTACCGCACCTATCCTATCTGTATTCGTGCAACAAATCGTGGGACAAGGGGCAGAGCACATTGCCCTCTTGGCAGGTTTAGCATTTACCGTAACAGGTTTGGCGCAAATGGTGGCTAGCTCCGTCCTCGGTAAATACATCGACAAACTAGGACCACGGTTCATCCTGTGGACTAGCTTCATCTATGTAGGCCTCGTGACCATACCGCAAGCCTTTGTAACCGACATCTACACCTTGTGCATTTTGCGATTCCTACTCGGTATCGGCCTAGGCGGATTATTACCAGGTATTAATACCTACCTCTCTAGCATTACACCAAAAGCATTCGCAGGACAAGTCTTCGCCTATAACCAATCTACCTTATTTATGGGCTACTTCATCGGATCCCTTGGAGGCTCCTTTATTGCATCCCAATGGGGATTCGGTACTATGTTTATCACTACTGGGGCGATCATTGCGCTTACTGGGAGTGTTTTTGAGTTACCTGAGGGCGTGACACAAACAGTTGGTAACTAGTATCTTTACTCAGAATCACAAAATATTTTACATGTTATACTATGTGCTCCCGTGAGGATGCACATTACAAAATATACATAGAATATAAAAACAGAGGTCTCATTCCAGGCTCTGCTAGTTATATACATAATAAGTATTTGAAGTGTCTACCAACTAAACTACTATTAGATTGTGCAGTCAGACCTATGGTATTCACACCGTCTCTAGCGGGAACCCCTCATAGTCACCCAGTCTAGATAGACATATGAGTCTACTTTATATTGCATTTGCCAAGTTCCTCACTTTTTAACTATGTGATTAAAATCATAATTGTATATTTACAACCTTCTTTAACAGATATCATATAAGTAACTTAGTAGAATATCTATTCATAGAGGGCTATCATGAACTCAAAACAAGTATTACGTCTATCTGTTCTTGGCGCAGTACTTCTACTTTCACTATTCCAGTATTTGCTGCTCCTGCAACAAATCCAGCCGGAGAAGGTCCTGGTATTGCTATTGTGCTAGGGTCTAATGCCAGCCATGAAGGGTGGTTGCCATTGGTAAAAGGTGCTAATGCACGCTATACTGGTGGTTCTGGTTATGCGAAATATTGATGGAGACATTGCTATTGGCGAAAACGCTACCACTCATAATTATTATGACCAATCTGGTTCGGTAGCAATTGGTAAAAATGCCTATGTAGAAAATATCGCTGGCCGTTTAGAGAGGATGTTTGCTTTTAATCAAACGGGGTTTGGCGGTTTTTAGGACTTGAAGTTCCAAAAAGCCCCGATAAAAGTCGTTACTGGTGTTGTTGTAGGTAATAATACCTATGTTCGTACTGGTGGCTACTCATGATTGGGTCTCATAATTATCGTGGTAAAATTGGCGATATTGAAGTAAACACCGATTCTTATGATACTAAACGTAAAAGCAGGTCTAGGGGTTTATTCTACCACTGTTGAAATAGTTTTTACAAAACGGAACTGTAGCCACTAATACAGGTGCTCTTAACGTAATTTCTAGTGACTATCAAGGAGGTGATCCTGCAAAGCACTCTAAAAACTTTGGAGCCACTATCAACGGTACCTTAAACTCCATTGAGTCAGCAACGGTTAAGAGTGCAAGCGCTGGTATTGCTAATGCCATCGTAGGTGTAGCGAATCAGCAGCCAATACTAATGGCACCTTTAGTCTTTGGGAGCAGGTAACGAAATCACCAATTCATTACAGATATTAATTTATCCTCGATGGCTAGTGGTTTTGGAGGTCCGCTTCTGTGACAGACATGTCCAATACTATTAGAAAAACTGGTTAAGGATAGTAATTCTGTGGTGCTACCTTGCTATTGGTGGAGGCAATAAGGCTGATTATACGTTGCGCACTACTATGATTGGTGTCAATAATACGGTGACCGGTACGGAGACAGCTGGCGCCACAGAAAACTTTGTAGTTGGCTTTAACAATACCGCTTCTAATGTAACTGGTACCACTATCATCGGTACAAATCGTAAAGCCACAGGTACTCATAACTCTATTATCATTGGGTCTGCCACAAAGGAAACCGAAACCACTGCTAGCGATACTGTAGCTATTGGTAACAATGCCAATGTCACAGTGGACGGAGGTATTGCCTTTAGGGCTAGCTCCGTTTCTAGTCGAGATCTGACTAAGGAAACCTCTGGCTATGATTGGTCTACTGGCACCGCTTCCTCTGATACATCTTCCACATGGAAACCGACGAATGCCGCTGTTTCTATTGGTGATGGTACTACTGTAACTCGTCGGATTACCTCACTTGCAGCCGGCGCCGAGGATACAGATGCGGTTAACGTAGCACAATTAAAACGAGTTGTGAATCATGCTGATGAGCAAGCTAAAGCTATGAATACAAGTTTACATGCATTGGGCTCAAGAATAGATACGGTGGGATCTCAGAGTGCGCTGCATTAGCTGGATTGCACCCCATAGATTTCGACCCAGATGCGAAATGGGACTTAGCGACTAGCTATGGTAAATATGAAAGTTCCCATGCATTTGCCGTTGGCGCTTATTATCGTCCTAACGAAGATATGATGTTGTCCGCCGGTACATTACTAGGTAAAGAGCATAACATGCTTAATGTTGGTTTTTCAATCAAAGTAGACGGTGCAAAAACGAGATCACAAAAATCTCGCACTAAGCTAACTGAGACGTATTTACCTTACAGCAAGAAGTACTTACTTTACAACAAGAGGTAGCTGAACTAAAAGCTATGTTAGGATTACAATCTACTGTCAAAAAATAAATATTCCAAACTAAAAAGGGGCTGTAACAAAAATAGTTCCAAATATAAAAGAGGAAAGTTGATTAACACGTATCAACTTTCCTTTTTATATACAATGTATTCACACTCTGTCTCCAACGAGGAATCCCTTCATAGGTTACCCAGTCGCTAGAACTACCTAGGTACATGGCTGGTTCTACACCGATTTCAGCGAGGACAATCATCAAGTTCAGCCGCTGTCACCCAGATCCACAATAGGTGACGATAGGTTTCTCCACCTTAGTTAAAGTCACCGTAAGCTTGTTCTAATTCTGCAATCGGACGTACACCATCAGCGGTAAATCCCCATTCGTAGAAATGATTTGATCGCTCCAGGGATATGTCCTGTCATACCATCCATGGTATCCACTACAGATCCATCGTAGCGTTGTGGTGCTCGTGCGTCGATGATGGCATGACTCCCAGATTCACTAGCTTTGTAAGACTTCATCACGATGCATGAGTAAATGGTCTTGCAAAGTATACTCCAATGGTTTTGGATCTGCCACTGTTGGTGTTTCCTCTTGGGTCAACGGATACCCTTCACGATGCCAGCGCTCAATGCCACCGGCTAGGACTTTCACATTGAGTGAAACCCATGTATAGCAGTAAGAACCGTAACCGACCGGCAAAGGAAATCACGCATCGTACACCACGATGTGAGAATCCATGGTCACACCGCATTCGCTCAAACGATTTGCTAAGACAGACATATCTGGCAAGGGATGACGACCACCGTGTACGCCTAAGGGACCACTCATGTGTGCATCCATATCGATAGCAAAGGATCCCGGAATGTGGGACGCTGCATAGACATCGAAGCCACGTGCATCTAACACAACAACTGTATCTAATTGTTCTTGTAATTCTTTCGGTGAGATTAAAACACTCATTGTTACACCTCCAAGTATAAACTAGTACATATATATTTCAGGCCATCTTATTTAGTAGGATACATATCTCCCCTAAAGTCAGTATAAGACCTACACTGCATATGATATACACTCTACAAAGTAGATAGCCATACACCTCTACTATCTGGTGCAACATAGATGCTAGTTTCGATGTGTATGGCACTGTTTACTTCATACGTGGCATGCTATTACATAGCATGTATGTTTCGTCGGGTTTCCATCACCCTGCTTAGAAAGATCTTTATTCTCGTTACCCTCTAATTGCCTGAAACGCTTCTTTTGCAATTTGCAATGTGTATGCCAAGTCTTGCTCGCTATGGCACGTAGACAAGAAGTTACTTTCATATTGGCTGGTGCGTAATAGATACCGTGTTCCAAGTTGTAATGGAAGAACGTTTTGAAAGGCTTCCATATCGCAAGCGCTGGCGTCATCAAGTTATGCACCGCTTTTGTCTGTGAAGAACAGGGTAAACATAGAGCCCACGCGTTGCACCACCACAGGTACGCCTACTTCTTTTGCCGCCGCTTCTAAGCCTTGGCAAAAGCAATTCCGTAGATTCCTCGACTTGACGGAAGGCAGTTGGATTTTTGCAACATCGTCAATGTGGCAAGACCTGCCGCCATGGCTACCGGATTACCACTCAATGTGCCTGCTTGGTACATAGGACCGGATGGAGCGATGGCAGACATGAGTTTTCTTTTCTTGCCACCGAACACCGCCATCGGTCAAGCCGCCACCGACGATTTTTTACCTAAGCATGTCAAATCTGGATAACATTGTAATATTTTTGAGCCCCTCCAGAACTGGATCGGAATCACGACATCACTTCATCAAAGATGAGAACCGCGCCATGTGCTTTCGTTACTTCACGCAAGGTTTCCAAGAATCCTTCCACAGGAGGCGCACAGCCCATATTACCTGCCACTGGTTCTACGATGATGGCTGCGATATTTTCACCATGAGCTCTCAAACAATTGGCGAACCGCATCAGAATCATTGTAGGGGCAATGTAATCGTATCCCCTGCCACCCAGTCGTACACCCTGGGCTATCAGGTCACGCCAAAGGTAGCTAAGTCGGAACCAGCTTTTCACCAATAAGCTGTCGCTATGGCCATGGTAGCAGCCGATAAATTTTACAATTTTTGTCACGACCTGTATAGCCACGAGCTAAGCGCAAAGCACTCATGGTAGATTCTGTACCGGAGTTCACCATGCGCACCATTTCCATCGATGGATAGAAGGCTTGGATTTTCTTCGCCACTTCTGTTTCTAATAGAGTTGGCGCTCCATAACTAGTGCCACGAGGGATGGCTTCCAAAATGGAGGCCACGATTTCAGGGTTCGCATGGCCTAGGAATCATGAGGACCCCCAAGACAATACGTAATCGATGTACTCATTGCCATCGATATCGTAAAATGCGAGATCCGCTAGCAGAACTGATGAAAGGAGGATTGCCCCCTACACTGCGGTAGGAGCGAACAGGACTGTTCACCCACCCGGCATATATGTACGAGCCTCTGTGAAGGCTTGTTTTGATTTTTCTAAACTAAACATAATGGCTCCTATGTTTCCACACTATTTTTCTTGTAGCAACAGTGCCACATCAAGGGCATGATAAGTAATAATCATCTTTCGCACCTGCTCGTTTCATGGATAGCAATGTTTCTAAAGTAATGCGTCTTTCATCTACAAAACCCTGCTGCTAGCCGGTTTTAATCATGGCATACTCACCGCTGACATTATACACGGCTAGTGGGCAATCAAAGTTGTCTCGCACTTCACGAACGATATCCAAGTAGGATAGAGCCGGCTTAATCATGATGATATCCGCCCCTTCGATGATGTCTTGCTCCACTTCACGCAAGGCTTCCAAACGGTTCGCTCTCGTCCATTTGGTATCCTTTACGGTCCCCAAATCCCGGTGCAGAGATGGACAGCATCACGGAATGGTCCATAGTAAGCAGATGCATATTTTGCCGCATAACTCATGATGGATACATGGCTGAATCCCTCTGCATCTAAGGCTTCGCGAATCGCTGCGATACGTCCATCCATCATGTCCGATGGCGCCACCATGTGAGCGCCCGCTTTCGCATGGCTCACCGCTACATTGCACAACAATGGCAACGTCGCATCATTGATGACTTCATGATGTTCCACATGACCGCAATGTCCAGTGGATGTATATTGGCAAAGGCATACATCAGAGATAACGATCAAATCTGGCACTTCTTTGCGGATGGCCATAATCGCTTGCTGTACCGGTTGTTCCATATCCCACGCAGAAGAACCATCTTCATCTTTGTACGTAGGTATGCCGAAAATTTCCACACCCTTGATGCCTAGGTCATAGGCCTCTTTTGCCAATTTCACAGCTTCGTCCACGGACACATGGTATTGCCCTGGCAAGGAAGAAATTTCTTCTTTCACAGCTGTTCCAGGAACGATAAATATAGGATAGATTAAATCATCTACTTGTAATGTTGTTTCACGAACCAACGCACGCATGGCTGGGTTGATGCGCAATCGTCTTGGTCGATTTCGTAATTCCATAGTGTGCCTCTTTCTATTTGCAATCGTTCAAGATTAAGTCCACCATCGCAGGGATTGTGAAAGTTTCCCCAATCAAATCTGGTTGATCCTTCTTCCACGCAAGTAGCTCCTGTAATCGGTCCAATGCAGACCACTTTTTGTATTTGCCTAACAAGCTCACTGCATCGGTTCCGAGCATATCCTTCGTATTCGTCACTGTAGAAGAACTTGTGAAGGTAATATAGTCCACCTCTCCTGTACGTAATGCTTCTTCTAAATAGTCTTTGTGGGACGTGTCTTGTACCGTCTCATACAAACGCAATACCGTCACATCGCATCCTGCTTGTGAAAGTCCTTTATAAATCACATCGCGCGCCACTTTTGGTTGTACCAACACAAAGCGTAAATCACCTAACGCTCGCTCTGGCCATACACGACCTTGTTCAGCAGTGATTGTTTCTACCACAGATTCCGCTTGGTAATTCGGTGGCACGATGTCTGCACGAATGCCTCGATCTAATAAGGATTTCGCCGTAGCACTGCCAATGGCACATACTTTCATAGACCCTAAGGCACGACTGTCAAGTCCGCGGTCTAATAAGCCATCAAAGAAGAACCGTACTCCTTCCGTAGAGGTGAAAATCAATCCATCATAGGAAGATAAGCTATCGTATGCCACATCCATCTCCTCTGTACGAGGCAAGGCTTGTGTTTTAATAGCAGATGCCTCAATGACATGGGCACCCAATTCTAGTAAGCGTTCTGATAAGGCGCTAGCTTTGCTACGAGCTCGTGTGACCACGATGGTTTTACCAAATAATGGTTTATTATCGAACCAACGCAATTGATCCCGTAAGGATACCACTTCCCCAACGATAACGATGGCTGGCGCTTTCAATTGTGCTTTCTCTACATCCTCTACCACATGTTCCAAGGTAGATACCACAGTTTCTTGAATTGGTTTTGTGCCCCAACGAATGACCGCCACTGGCGTTTCCTTTGGACGACCGTACTTGATTAAGTTAGTAGCAATGCTCGGCAAATTGGAGATACCCATCACAAAGGAGATGGTATCCACAGATTTTGCTAAGCCTTCCCAGTTCATGCCGGATTCTGGTTTTGTAGGGATCTTCGTGACCAGTAACGATGGCAAAAGAGGTCGCCATGGCACGCTGTGTCACAGGAATCCCTGCATAAGCCGGCGCAGAAATACCAGACGTAATGCCCGGTACAAATTCAAACGGCACGCCTGCTTTAACCAGTGCCAACGCTTCTTCACCACCACGGTACCGAACACAAGCGGATCGCCCTCACAGACGGGCCACCGCTTTACCTCTAAGCCACATTTTCACGAGAAGTTCGTTGATTTCCCATTGGTGCATCGTATGGTTGTTGCTACCAGCATAAATGAGTCTCGCTCCTTCTTTGGCATAGAGACAAAGAAATGAGCATCCGCTAAATAGTCATAGACAATAACATCTGCTTTTTCAATGCATCTCTTTGCCTTTTTTAAAGGTGATTAATCATGATCCCCTGGTCCAGCACCAATTAAATATACAATCCCTGTCATTTCAACACTCCTCTTTCTACTAAATCGTCAATGATGGCTTTGCCCCTTCTTCATAGAGTGCTTTCATAGATGCGACCTAACATATCTGCTTTTCTTTTGGTCCGACAACTCCTTCAAAGCAATTTTTCCATCCAAAAGGAGGCAATGATTGCTTTTCAACGTCAATTGTCCTTTATAAATCGTCCCATGCACGCCCATCGGTACTCGGCAACCTCCCTCTAATTGGCGAAGGAAACTACGTTCCCACGGGTCGCCCACATGGTGTTATCATCATGCAATACAGTTAACATGTCTAGCATTTCCGCATCATCCTTGCGACACTCAATGCCGAGCGCCCCTTGCCCTACAGCAGGAATGATTTCATCGCTGGTGAAAGTCTGGGTAATCACAGACTCCAAGCCCAACCGTTTTAAGCCTGCCTCAGCTAATACGATGGCATCAAAGTTTTCTGTTTCCAGTTTGTTCAATCGTGTTTGCACATTGCCACGAAGGACAGAAATTTGCAAATCTGGACGGCGATTCAACAGTTGTGCTTGACGACGCAAACTACTAGTACCTACCTTAGCACCCTGTGGCGAATTGATCCAATGTTTTATACTTTGGAGATACTAAAGCGTCGCAAGGTGTTTCTCGTTCTGTGATGGCCCCTAGCACTAAATCCTCTGGCAATTCCGTAGGCATATCTTTCAAGCTGTGCACCGCTAAATCGATGCTACCATCACGCATAGATGCCTCTAGTTCTTCCGTAAATAAACCTTTCCCACCGATTTCTGCTAGCGGTTTTTCTAGAATGCGGTCTCCTTTTGTACTGTGATGTACTAACTCTATCTTGCACTGTGGGTAATGTTTGCGCAACGTATCTGCTACATGATTAGCTTGCCATAAAAGCAAGAGCACTACTACGGGTGCCTATACGAATTGTGTCTCTCATAGTGTGTCATCCTCCACTTCCAAAGCAAACATATCTTGGAATAACTTCCAATAATCTCGCTCTTTTTCTTTGCCCGCTACTTCTCCAAAATGAATCATTGGAGTCGCGCAATAATTTGCGCACTAACATCCGAGACATGTTGCTGATAATCTTCCGCTCCTCCTCTGTGGCATTCGGTAATTTCGCCATAGCACGGTGCACTTCCCGTTTCGAATAGCTTCTGCTTTTTCGCTGAGCAAGACCATGATAGGACGAACCGATAAATATCGTAATTTTTCTTCGATTTCCTGTAAAGCGCTCTGCAAGAATTGGTTCTGCTTTGCGCGCTTCCTCTTCCCGTTGGTGCTTGTTGGCTTCCACTACACTTTCCAAGGCATCAATATTAAACAAGTAGACCCCTGGAATGCAGACACATCTGGATTGATGTCACGAGGCACGGCAATATCGATCATGACAATCGGTTTGCCACCACGGCTATCCATGATTTCCTCTGCCTCTTCTCGTTCAATGACATAGTGAGGAGCTCCCGTAGAGGTAATAATAATATCCGCTGTTTTAGCTTCGTCCACAAAAATAATCAAAGTCCACCGCTTTACCATTAAATTGTGTTGCCAATTCTTCCGCTGTTTTGAAAGTCCGGTTGGATACAAAAATACTCTTTACACCTTTGGCTTGCAAATGGCGTGCTGTGAGCTCACTCATTTGGCCTGCCCCTAGGATAAGCACCTTCGCATCAGCCATGGGGATATCTAAACTATCTTCCGCTAAATTCACTGCCGTATAGCTAACGGACACAGGCGTATTCGCAATGCCTGTCATGGTCCGCACTCGTTTTCCCACAGCGATGGCTTTTTGGAAAATAATATTAAATACAGATGCCGTTAATCCCTTGCTATAGGAAGAGATGTAGGCCATCTTTAATTGACTCAAAATTTGACCTTCCCCTAACACAAGGGAGTCCAAACTCGATGCCACTCTAAATAAATGTGACATACAAGCAGTTCCCTCATAGAGGAAGAACCATTTCTCATCTACGTCTACACTATCTTCACCTTTCAGATGAAGTAATAAGCGTATCATATATTCTTTTACATTCTCTACATCATCAAGGACAACATAGAGTTCCGTGCGGTTGCACGTCGATAAGAGGACGCATTCCTCTACTTCTTCATGGGCATAGATATGATCCATAGCGTGGTCTAGTGCTTCTTTGGAAAACGAAAATTTTCACGCACTCTCCACCGAGCACTTCTATGATTCAGCCCTAATACGACTAATTGCATGTACAATATTCTCCTTCACCGAGTCTCCTTGACCCTCTAATACTTGTATAAACTCCGATTCTCCTAAATAGGTCCGCCAGAACTGTTCTCGCTCCTTTGGCGTTTGTAGTAACTGTTGTAATTCCTGTCTCCATAGACGAATCTGAGGTAGCCACTCGGCTAATACGGCATATCTTCTTTCTATATCTTGGCGGAGTAAACGACTGACACGAGGACTCACTTGATTGGTAAAAATAGAAAGTTCTAAGTCACCCATCTTCGTAGCACTACCAAACACCCAAGTGGAATCGTCTTTCACATCGGCGCGATTGATGAAAGCACCCACTGCCATCGCATCGTCCATAACCTGTGTGTTAACAATGGGATTATCTGTGGCAATGATGACAAATTGTTGATCCACCATATATTCTGAGCGGTAGGTCCCTTCAATCCATTGCAACTGTAGCCTTTGCGCATGGTATGTTTCAATGTCCGGTAGTACCACAGGGCTCACCACCAGAATCTGGGCTTCTTCCTCTATTAACTTAGTAATGCGCCGTAACGCCACTTCTCCACCGCCCACAACGAGGCAAGGTCTGCCTGTCAGTGAAAAGTCCTACTGTGATCATTGTCCTATCCTTTTACTCTCTACAATGGCAAAAACGGCGAATACTCAAGCCGAAAAATACCTTATGCTTCTGTTGGCAACTCTGCAGATGTTGTGTCTTGCAAAAGAAATACCATCTAGTAATTGTAATTATGCTGTTAAAATCGATTCTACCTTCGCATCTGGAACACGAGCCATTTCATTGGCAATGGTAGCATATCTTGCTTCTGCTTCTCGCAATGCGCGATTCGCATCTTCTAAGATTACCTTACGTTGTTGCTCTGCATTTTGTAGAATCAAATCCGCTTCTTTACGAGCTGCTTCTTTTTACGTTTTCACCAGTTTCTTGAGCTAGTACTAATGTATTTGCGCATCGTTTCTTCGATGGACTCATATTGGTTCAAGCGTTTTTTTCCATTTGTTCCACTTTATCAGTCATTTCACGATTTTCACGATACAACACTTCATAGGCTTGTACCACTTCATTCAAGAACTCATTGACTTCATCACAGTCAAAGCCTCGAATACTTTTTCCAAATTCTTTATTATGAATATCCATTGGTGTTAACATAGGATCAGCCTCCTTACATAAATCGTTTTAAATGGACGCCAATGCGCCCTTTTTAGACGTTCCTGTAATCCCTTCAATTTGCATACGTACTCTACCACGAAGAGAGATGATATCTCCTTCCTTCACTTCTTGAGCAGGTACCCTTTCGCAGGTTGCCAATTGACTTGTACCAAGCCTGCCTTGATGGGCTTCCACCACTTTTTGTACGCGAAGTACTAAAGCCTGAAGAGAGCGATAGAATCTGAGTCGCATAGGATGCCACTGTGGTCCGTACTTCTTTTTATCTTTTCTTCTTTCGGTTGTAGTTCGCTTAACTCCATACGGGATACTGTGACGGACACCATGGCAATCTTTGTGAGTTTTTGCATCACAAACTCTGCTATCGTCTCGTCTACAATGACTTGCGCACCACCGCTAGTGACGATAATATCACAAAATGAGTACGGTCGATACCGAGCCCCATCAAGGACCCCTAACACATCGCGATGCGTCAACAGACGAATCGTGGGATCCCAAGATACTTTCAAAACTGCAATTTGTAAATCTACAGTCCCCTTGAAAGTGTGGGTCTACAAAGGCTACGCGAAGGCGTTCTGCCCCCTCATAGCCACCACTGGCCATCGTATCAATACCACCGAAGTTCGCTTTTACTGCATCGGCAATCACAAGACCTGCAGGGGACATAAAGTCCGTCACCCGATAGGGGCGACCCGCCTGCACCTGCTCCGCAAGGTCAATCATGCGGCGCGCCTCTTCTCCATTGCCAGATGCTTCAAAAATAACGAATTAACTTTTCTTTATCTTTCACGTTGTTTTTCCTATTTCATTTGACCGCTCATAACAAGCCACCACGCCTTCCATAATAGAAGAGCGCAATCCTTCTTTTTCCATCGCTGCAATCCCTGCAATCGTCGTGCCCCCTGGGGATGTCACTTGGTCTCGCAACACGCTAGGATGAGAGCCTGTTTCTAGGGCAAAGAGCCCCGATCCGTACATGGTTTGCACCGCCGCTTGCAAGGCTAAGGTTCTAGGCAATCCAATGCGAACGCCTGCATTTGCCATGGCATCCAATATGGTGTACATATAGCCCGGTCCAGCCCCCGCTAAGGCGCCAATGCGGTCTAAATCCGCTTCCGAACACACCACTGCTTCCCCCAAGGCTTCGAAAATGCGCAACGCTTGTTCTCGCTCACCTGGGGTGACCTGTTCACTGCTGGCAATGGCCGTAAAGCCGGCTTTCACCAGAATCGGCGTATTCGGCATAGCCCGCAACCAATGTGCGCTAGGCGCAAAGGTTTGCAATGTGTTCAGGGTTATCCCTGCAGCAATGGAAATACACAGAGTCCTAGGTTCGATTTGTGGTCCCACCTCTTCCATGAGAGACGGTAACACTTGAGGTTTCACGCCGAATACAATCGCTCGGTATTCGTCAAAGGCAGGGATGGCATCCACTTCTGTGAAAGCAGTAACGCCAAAGGTGCGCTCTAGGTCAGAGGCCTGTTCGCTACGACGTACTAAGACATCGATTTCTTCCGGACCCCACACACCTTGTTCCAAAGCACCACGTAAAATGGCACCACCCATGGACCCTACACCGATCATCAGTATTTTTTGCATGGCTACCTCCTAATACTTAGGCTTGTGGCTCTTTCCAAGCTAATTTATCAGACAATTCTGCGTACTCTTTACCAGAATAATCAACGGTTACATTCACAGGTGTGCAAAAGGAATACGTCCTTTGCAACTTTTTCTAATTTGCCATCTAACGCAAATGTTGCACCGCTTACGAAGTCCACAATGCGAGATGCTTCATGAGGGTCTGTATTTTTCAAAATTAATAAATACGGGACGCATATCGCGCAATTGATTTGCAATGTTTTCAGAATCTTCGAACACTTTTGGTTCTACAATTACCACTTTCATACCGCTAGAACGTTGTGCCACTGTATTATATCCTCCTGTTTTAGGTTTCGCTACTGTTGCGCCAGATGCTGCACTGCCAGCCACTGGAGCTGTTACCACTGGTTGTTGAAGTTCTTCTTCATAACCATCTTCTGCATACTCATCGTATTCAAATTCATTATCTTGGTTACCAGCGAAAAAGTTTTTCATAGAATTCCAACTATCTTTCAGTGCCATCGTTATTTCCTCCATTACTCATCATAGTGACGCTCTCCAAATATCGCCGTTCCTACGCGGACAATATTGGCGCCCTCTTCAATTGCTACTTCAAAATCATGGGTCATCCCCATGGATATATATTCAATCTGACCTTCATCGAAATGAAGTTTCATATCTTCGTATAAAGCATGTGCGACTCTAAAAATAGGCCGTGCCTCCTCTGGATCATCAAAGAAAGGAGCCATACACATGAGTCCTTTCACCCGTACATTAGGTAATGTTTTGGCGTAATCTCGTATGGACGGAAATTCTTCCACATCCATGCCGGACTTACTATCCTCACGAGCCACATTGACTTGTAGTAATACCTCTTGTACCACCCCTTCTCTAGCGGCAATACGCTGGATCTCATCCAGCAATTTGACACTATGAACGGAGTGAATCAAAGAGAATTTACCTACCACATTGCGCACTTTATTGTTCTGTAATTGCCCAATCAAATGCCATTGTAATGCGGGACCTTCGTAGAGTTCCATCTTGTCTTTGGTCTCTTGTACACGATTTTTCACCCACTGTGGTTACCCCCAGACGAGCCACTTCCTGTACAGCCTCTACGGGATGATTCTTCGTCACCGCTACCAGTGTAACCGAATCAGTTCTCCCCACACGTGCTTTCGCGGCTGCTATGCGTTCCTGCACGTCATGTAATGCTGTTGCAATCATATATGTCAGTCCTTTTTCGTCGTTACATTCCACCGTAAAAGGTCTTACTAATAAAAATAATACTTTATCTTTATTATTATAAACGAAAGAATAAGAAATGTACATAGAAAAAGCATGATTTCAAGCCTATTTCTGTGTATTTTTCTTATTCTTTGTGATACATTGTATAGATTTGTCAAGTTATACTTTCTCTCTAAAAACTGCGAACATCGCCATCCGCCCCGTACTTCCTTGATCTCGTCGGTACGAGTAACATCCGTCGGTGGTCATCGTGTCAGTTGATGATACCGACACTTGATCCAGTGGTACACCCTTTTGCACTACGCAAGCGGCGATGTATCCTTTCAGATCCACATGGGGCGTCGCTGCCGCTTGACCTGGTCGCTGTATGTAGCGAACGATGTTATCTACCTGTGAAAGTCCTAAGTCACGCATGTCATGACGGAATTGTTCTGCTATGTCCTCGCTAACCTCGAAGGAGTCTGCCCCAATGGAAGGGCTGATGAACAAGTAACAGTCCGACGGCATCGTGCCGTACGCCTCGTGCATGCTGTTCATAGTCCGTTCCACAATGTGAGCTATGGCGCCGCGCCATCCCTGCATGAGCTACCGCCACCGCATGATGCGTCGCATCATAAACGAGGACTGGCACACAGTCCGCCACCAGTAGCAAGAGTGGCACATTCACCAAGTTCGTGTGAATCGCATCACTATCTGGAATACTATCGTCCCAGCTGAAAGCACCTCGACCAACGAGCTCTTCCGTTACCTCGTCACACCCACACCATGCACTTGCTCGCCACAAGTCAACCGATGGGGATCCACACCAGCACCTGTGCTAAACGCCGGCGATTCTCCGCCACCGCTTCCGCATCATCACTTACATGAAGACCCATATTGAAACTGTCAAAACAACCTTCACTAACACCACCATACCGATAGGTCACACCGTGAGTGAGAGGGAACTGATTTAGGAGAGGGGAGTATTCGTAGGTGATGCTTCTATCGGTGGTGTTAGGTTTGGAGTAGGGGAATTGGCGGAGAGGATGGGTGGGAGTTTGAGTTTTTAATCATATTTAGGGGTTCCTAAGTTATTACTGGACTAATTGTGATGTAATGAATATAGAGTTTATCTCACTTAATTGTCAAATTCATTTTATTTTGTGGTTAGGAATATGTTCGGGCGTCTAGAATTAATGTGCCTCTAGCTTTATCTTAGTTACTCTTTCTCCATCATTTTTCAAAAAGAGATTCCGAAATAAAATCTGAGTTCCACATAAATCCTCCATAGAACCATGTGTTCGTCTTGAAAAATATGTATCGGTCTTCCATACACCCTCATACACTTTTTCCAATGTGTCACCAACACCAATACCTCTATGTGTAACAGCATCCCGATTAGTAATTTCAATGTAATCTACAACATATGAATCTTCACTATCACCCTTTGTAAATGCTTGAGTAAACCTTACTCCTCCATACACTAATCCATGCCCTGGAGAAGTTGGTTGCCCCAAGCTCGCTTTAACCCTGTCCAAAATGTAACTCCCATAGGAACTCCAAGCACCTGATATTCAATCGAGTCTAATGAATGACCCTACAACTTGATTAAGACCAAAGTTACTTGGATACTCGGATCGTTGTGGCAAATACATCACACTCTCAGATGGACTGCTTGTTTCTGTTGCTGTCGTATGTGTTCCAGACTCATTCCAAGACTTTTCAATCTTTTTCCATGTCTTAGATAACCAGCTCGCTTCTACATGAGTTGGTGTGAGGATGGTAGCACTGAATAAAGCGCTAGTAAAATGGATGTCGTTAATTTTTCATAAAAGTACCTCTAAGTATGATTTAACCTTTTCCTCTACTTTCAAAAAGTTTTGCAAAACTCAGAGAGTAAAGGAATATTTTTTCAGTTCTTTTTAGTATATCGTTTAAATGCTTCTGTAATAATTTGAATATCTGTATGATTTCTTGGTTGTAATATATCACATAAAGTCCTCTCTACAGAGTATCCCTCACCGTGTTGCCACTGGGCGTTACTAATTCACTTATGCCAATATCATATAATGATGATCGTATACCCCTGCATAAAATTCCATCGGCCTTTGGATATGTTAAATTGTAGCCATAAGGAAACGTCATATTGAATCGTATCGGTGTTCTATCAGTTAAATCGGTTAAATATAACACTGTATCCAACGAATAAATCCCACGTTTATATCGACTTTTGTAAGACAACAAATTCATCTTCCCATACTTCCGGTAATATATATACCCCTCTTGAAGCACGCTCTATGCGCCCTTGTTTTACCAAATATTGCAAACTACCACGAGGGATACCTTCTTTTACAACCATGGCAGTCGTCACTAGTCCATTATTATACGTTGCCATTTCTAAAATTCGTTTTGAATGATCGATAGGTATCCCTCCTTTTAGAGTACTTTCATTTACTTTTCTTGCCTCAATTTTTACAACTTAAGTGCATAAAAGTAAATATTGCCTTTTACATTCCATAATGTTTGTACAACTCTTGTAAAGTGATACTAATACCTTTATCTTCATATACTTGTTTTCCTTTTTAAATAAAAGCTTGTAGCATCTCTTTTTTATCCAAATCTATAGCATAATAAAGTTCATATGCTATATTATCGAATCAGAAAAACAAAGTAATTCATAGGTTTATCTGTTTTTCTTACATTCCCACGTTCTATTGTCTCTTGTCTTACAAATTCAAAAACTCTTCAAAAATTCCATGTCCTCTACGCAAGTATTCTTGGAACTTTTCATCTTCTCCTTGCAACTGCTGAAATGATGTATTCATATGTCACCTTATCTAACAAAGTAAAATACTTTCTTAAGCTCGCTATGTTAAATGCTGAAGTGGTTTTTGATGCATTTTATTAATTTCATCTTCAATTTCATGTTTTTACTTTACGTGCAATATCTAAGATTTGATTTTTAATCCATAGATGTGCTGTTGTTCCTTCTGATAATCAGCCTCTGCCAGCATATCTATACGGTTTGCAATCTCATAACATTTTTGCTTGCTTAAAAGGAGCTTCATAGTCGCTCATCACCTTTTTGCATCATTTAGCTTATACACTCCTAGTGTATAACCTCCACCTTTTTACAACAGAAAATGCAGGAATATCACTAGGTCCATCCGCAATATAAATAATATTACTAAACGGGATCCGTCTACTTTCTGGAATAGAAGAGTTTACATCAATATTCCATTCCCTTGATATTAGCACCTTTATTAATTTCAAATAAAAGCTCTCGTTTTGAGACGTATTATCTATAGTATAACCAATCTCAGAAATAATCCATTCATCATCTTGAGTTTTACTTTGAATTAATTCACAACCCCAAATACCTTTTACATACAGACTGACTATACTTCCTCTTAATCATTTCTGCAAAACCAGTGCTAACAATATAATGTTCGACTGAAAATCCATATCCACTAAACTCTTTATTATCATCAAAAAGTTTCTGTGTAGATTTAAAAATCTCTTCAACTCCATTGTAGAACTTTATCTTTTGCACCTAAACTTCTAAGAACCGCATTATTTAACGGTGTAGTAATTTTTGACCCTTTGGTTGCTTTTCCTTTTGCAAAAATATCCATTATTTTTAGCATGATTAATAAAGTGATTTAAATAAATCGTTTCTCTATTAATCTTGACCTCTTGTTCTTCTGAATATTTTGCTCCTAATTCATTTACCTCATCCCAAAATGGTTTCCCTTTGCAAACCATAAGCATCAAAAATAGGGTCTTGCATATATCCATCTACTAATGTTTTATCAAAGTCCCAAACTACTGCAATAACATTTTCATTTCTTAATCATCCTCCCCTATCTCATAAGATTTTCCCGGTCATGAAATCCTCAAAGCTTCCGATAGGCGCAAAATCAATGTATATCTTAGATTTGTCGCCATCTATGTGCCACAAGCGAATGGAGTCAGTTCCTTTTTCTCTCAACCATTTTCTAGTTACCAAGGTACGTTCTCGTAATCCTAATACATCCACTAATAACCATTCACCTAGCGCACCTTGTCCAAAATATACACTGCTTTTCATCTTTTTCGGTTCTACTTCCAGATTGGAATCCTTTCATCCCACTTTGTGATATCAATCCAGGAATTTCTTTTCCATTTGGCAATACAATATGAAAGCGTAAATCTTGTTTTTCTTTTCCAGCCGCTACATCAGCTTTTTGTTGCTCCTCAAAATCAAAGATATTATCCGTAAAAGTCTGGGCATTTTCTATGAAATTCCTTTGGAATCGGAACATAAATCTCTCGCACTGGTCTAAGTGTAGTAGACCCTTTACTCTTAGGCCTGACATTCCAGGCATTTAATCGATTTTCTTCTACTTCTTTAGTCCGATACGAATATAAGGGCAAAAATACTTCATGAATCATAGTATCCACTTTTTCAGTCTCGAAAGTAACATCTTTATAAAAAAATTCTTAAGACTATCAAATGGATCATCAATAATATTGACATCAAATTCTTCTACGACCTCGGTTTCTGGTTCATTCATACCAAAAATACTGAAAAATCTGAGAATCGCCATAGGTATATTTATAATGTTTAAGCCCATCAGACCAAGAAAATGATGTAGAGGTTCTTTCAAAAATTACAAAGATTTTGTAAATCTACTAACGGATACGACGTTTCCTGAATCACAAATTTCCATAATCTCTCGTGACATAGTGATATATGTTATTACCGTTCGTTAAAGCCTAATCGGTAATAATCCGACTGCATTCTCTCGTTTTTTATCGTCGATATGGTCATCGCAATGTGCAATGGATCATCTAGCGCAAGGTCGCATCAATATCTGCTTTATAACTTTTCAGCTGCATCACCTTTTGGTAGGATGGTTTGCTATGCATCCACGTTTTTAAAACCAATGCCTACACCGCAAAATCACCAAACACGGATAGTATGTCGTGCGGAGTATTTCAATATCTACATTTTGCGCCTGAAATACTCGTGCAAAAATAGTCTCTTGGAACTTAGAATCTAAATAGGAATCATATCCCCTTGTTTCTGCCTAAACAAATTGACATTCCACCATAGACTTTTTAAAAATTGAATATATTCTTCATGCTGCTTCTTTGGATACCGTTCCCAAACTGACATACTATCACCTACCTTACATTGCTTTTTTTATCTCTTCTGCAATTCTACGGACAACTGGCACCACTACACTATTACCTGCTTGCTTATATAAATGTGACTTCGCCATATCAGGTAATTGAAAGTTTTCTGGGAAATCTTGAAATAAAAGCATTCCCTTTGGTGAAAGTTTACGGATTCCGCGATGCGTCTTAATTAATGGTACATTATGACCACCGGTCCCCATATTTGCTGTTAATGTAGGGCACACGTTAGACTTATTCTCTCTTACATATTTCCGTCGCCACTGATATACTGTATCTGTCTTGGTCATAGATCCTTCTAATACATCATAGAAGTTACATTTTTCTCTGTATAAAATAAACTAGGATCCCAGTTCGTCATGATCGATGATATCCTTAATACTCTTTTCTAATGGGATGGATTGAGAAACATAAATTTTGAGCTACTTCTTGTCTAAAAACCAATGATATAGATATGTTCTCGATTCTGTGGCACATTCCCATATGTCATGCCATTCAGAACTTGGTACTTCACCGTATATCCTAACTCTTGTAATGTATCTAGGATAACTCTAAATGTATTTCCATTATCGTGCCCCACTAAATTTTTCACATTTTCTAGAAAGACAATCTTCGGTTTTTTCACTTCAATAATGCGTGCTAATTCAAAGAATAAATCGCCTCGTCCTTTTTATCCTGAAATCCTCACGATATCCTGCTACCGAAAAGGCTTTGGCAAGGAAATCCACCTAAAATAATATCTACATCTGGTACATCTTCTGCTTTACATCACGAATATCTCGACCATCCACAGTGAGGTCGAAATTATGTTCAAATGTAGCTCGTGCTTTTTCATCAAATTCATTAGCATATACGGTTTTACAGATATTTTCAAATCTCGTAATCTATGCCTCCAACACCGGCAAAAAGATGCACACTTTAACATATCTATACTCCTAATATAAAAATAGCATAGGCCGCAATTTACCGTTCTAAAAATTCCCTACTTTCAAAAATTATAAAAGGGAATATATATACTTATTTTTATCACAGAATCGTCCTTCACTGCATGACATCTCTTTTTATGATATTTTCCAAATATCTTGCCATTCACACGCCACACCCATACATCCGCCCATCGTAATATCACATGTTACAACACTCCACAAGATCAGTAGCAAATAGTAAAAGACTCGATAAGGAAAGGACTGTAAACGAAAATGTAAACATGTACATTTGGTTACAGTCCTTTTTTGTACTATATCTTTTCTAATTCCCCTCAGCCAATTCTCTTCCTTTTTCCGTCACTTTCAGCATAATTTTTCTGGTGACAAGCAGTCCAAGAGATACGTCCCCCCTAACACGTTAAGATACTTACTCGAGTTCTCGCACTAATTCTGCGGTGATAGTAATGCCTTCGACTCGAAGTGCCAACAAAGCATCTAGGAAAGCATGGACGATGCGCGGATTGATTAGATGTGTTCCGTTCTAAGATGTCCGGTATAAAGCTAGCTTGTTCGCAAACTAGTTTCGTTAGCTCAAATGGGTCTGACCGCTGTCCATCATAGGTCAAGCGCCCGATCCACCACAGGCGAGCCACGCCTTGTCGAGTCAAGGACACCCGTGGTCCCATGCCAAAGAAGAAGTGATTCCGCAAGGTATCCACTGAGGAGCGCCCATCAATGCCCCAACGGTACTTGATATACTTCCAAAAATAGCTGAGCCCTAACCCCGCCCACAGGCGTTCGTCCGACGCTTGGGAGTCCGTCAAAAACTGTAAATTGCTATACACAATTTCTACGTTCTTCGCTTCTGTGGCAAACGGATTTTCCCCATCCATCACCAGTTCAAAATCTGGAATGTCCTCATAGGACGTAGGCAAAAATAGCATTCCCTCTAGCTTTTCTTCTAGCCATGTAGCGTCGTCCGCATCAAATCGAGTTTTCCAAATTTCTAAATTACTCTTTGATAATATCGATGCTGTCTTGGGAGATTAATTGTAATTTCATGGCTCCTCATCTCCTATCGAATCCATTCCATACACAAAGGTACTGAACGCCCCTGAAATAGGATTGTGCAACATTTTCTGAGCTAAGTCCATCATGGAATATTCCTCAAATTCTTCGCTTTCTAAGGTACACTGAAAGCTCCTCTTCAATACACTGCGAATGGTGCGATACCAAATTTTATCTTCATAGTCCATGCGCTCTTCCACACGCATCTGTTTTAGTTCTGACAACACGTAGATGAGGGCAGGAATAATCGTCATCGAGTGCGAACCTTACGCATCGACACATTCCGAAAAATCGCTTTATAGCTCGTATAATCGTGGACGGGCAGTTTGATAATCAATTTCTGTTGCTCATAGTCCACCACCATGTGTTGGTAACTTTCATCAGGATGTTTCGTAATCGTAAAAATAGACGGCGTGTTGGACAGATCGTCCACTACTTTTTCAATATCTGTATCAAAGGTATCCCCTACGGCAAGTGATGCATCCTTCCTCGATTTCAAAAAGGATTGCCCTACATAATCTTCGTGAAAGTTCGACGACGTATAGTTCGGAATATCTTCCTTTGCCACGATGAATGTACAGATTTCCAAGCGCCCATTGATTTCCTTATCTAACAATAAACACTGCAACGACCGTTCTCTCGACTCGTACACACGGCGAAAACCTGTTTGCGCGCACTCAAAGTGATAGCGCATAAACAGCGCGCCCTTCAAAGATGAGCGCATCAAGGCCAGAGCAAGATAAGTTCGCCTCTAAGGTGACTTTCACATCATATCCATCATTGGCGAGCTGTATATCTACTTGAAAGGAACTATCCACATAATCATCGGAATAGTTTGCTAAAACCGGATACGGATACAGCTTTTGTCTTATTTCCATAGGCCACTACCTCCATCGAACAGAAGTCTCTTATAATCGATGCGAACCGTAATCCGCATCGGCGTATCTTTCACAAAGGTCAATCCACGAATGCGGTTTCCTCCATATAGCAATTCGGGTTCCCCGTGCAGTCCACCTCTAATAGGTTCGCCCGATAATGGCTACTTTCCGCCACCATAAACACGTCCATCATGCCGTTTTGGGCATGCACCGTTGGGACAAACACAATCTGGTAGATTCCCTCTTTGCGGTTTAAACAGATGATTCTGGATCGTTTGAAAGGAATCACAGAAATGCGCTTTTGCGCCGTCATCTGACGATCCCCGGCACGGGTCGGCAAGGTGGTGCGCTGTCTTCGTTGTCGTGTAATCCGCTTTCTGACCGAGGGCTCCCCTTCTAGTTGTTGGGTCTGTGCTTCTTTGTGAGGCTCGTAATCTTCAAAGAGAGATCGTCCCCTTTTTACAGACTCTTCGTAACAAGCGTTTTTGCTTGTTCACTTCAATGTGAGAATCCGGTCCGACACATGGTCCACCTGTTGTTTCTCTTCTCCACCCTGTCTCCAGGGCTGGTAACAGTTCGCCTACTGCAGGGTCCAAACTGTCTTGTACATCTTCGCTTTGCAAGGTTTTCAATTGTTCTTTCATAAATCTCGTGAAAGAAGACAGTAACTTCCGTGCCTCTTCTGGTCGGTCTGCCCGTTCAATTTCCCACCCATGTGCTGTGGGTTTTCTAAATTGCGCAAATACCCATTCAGTTCATGACCTTTGATATACAAAAGTACCACCGAATGGGATGACCCCGTTGATGCGATCTTTTATCTAGGATTTTCATACCCGTTTCACGAATCACGGCAACCTGACGGCACGTTTGCAAGTCTTCGTTAATTAAGAGGCGTAACTCTACTTCCCCACGCATACCTGGTTTTGTCCACGGTCATGGTAAACGTAGGACACGTCTCTTCGTCTCCCGTCAAAGACACGATAGTACACGTCGGCATAGCCTTTTCTGAGGTCCGGACGATCGTTTTTTCGCTCTGTATAGCGCTCGATCAGTGCTGGCAAAGTCTCTTTCGAAATCTCTTGATGGCCTACTTTCACCACCAAAGTGCCACGCAATATGGCATAGAGGAATCCATCGAGGATGGCGCCGATCATATCTTCTTCCCAATGGGCAAAAACTGTGAAAGCCTAGCACAAATACATCTGTCCCTGTACACATCGGAAGGACGTGTGGAAATCAGGGTCTAAGAGTACTGATTCCCAAATGGGCGTATTTTTCCCTGCCCATAAAAAGCCTGTCCCCTGCGTAATAGTTCCATCTTCTTGGGTAAAGGATGTCAGACGAGACACACCTTGGTAAGCAGACACGCCATCTTGCGCCACCGTACTGTACAAGACTGTGCGCAACCGAGAACACGCATAGGGCGCAAATTTACCAATCCCGAAGGATCCCCCTTTGGTGCCACTTTTATCGGAAGCACCAGTCGATTTAATCAAGTTGCACCACGGCGAATTGTAGGTATCCTTAGCACCGGTCAGCCCCTGTTGTATGAAAGTCGCTTATCGTAAACAGGTCATCATCATTTCATGGGTAGCATCCATCACTCGACTGTAGAACTTGCGAGCCTTGTCAGATTGTTGGATGGACCAAAATTGGTAGCCCCGTTGAAAAGCATCCTGCAATGTCTCGATGCCAGGAATATCCCCTGTAGGAATGGAAAAGGCGCTAAACTCCACCCGCACTGGATGTCCACTACCATCGCTAGCATCCAAGGAGTTCTGACAAATTTCTCGTGCTAATGAAGTAATAGGAGACCCATTAAAGGTCTCCACTCCAGGAGTCGGCTATGCCAAAGATTTGTCCATTGTCATTGGATGGAAAGCGCCATGCTGTTGTATCTGTTTGTGTCGTCCATGTTCTTACCACCATCTCGTTAATATAAGTATGTTGTTTTGATAGGCACGATTCAATACTTCAAGGATATGGTCCGGTCCTGATAACTTTATCTTCAGAGGCCAGTTCTGTCGCCGTCATGCGTCCCATCAAGAGTAAGCTCAAGGCACCCACCGTAATCTCGATTTTCGCATTTACATCCATATATCCTTATGTTTTACCACGTGGGCTTTCCCTCTTTGTAGGACTATCCATAGGTACCATGGTTCCAGTCACAGAGATAATCTCTGATAGAAAATTGGATGGACCCTTCTAATGCCACTGGAACGGGAATGCTTTCCAGCTAGTTTCACGTCTACCACACGACTCATCATGAACGGCATCGTGCTGTGGCCTGTTTTTCCATTCGGGTGAAAGATGTAACCTTGGTCGATACTACCCTCATTCCAGCGAACCGTCTCACCTTGGGAGCGATGATTATACAAGAAGTTCAACAGCGCTTTTGGGCACGACGTGTGGTGTACACAAATTCTGGACACCGATTTCAGTTCTCCCAAGGATAGAAACAATACCCTTCTAGCTGACCAGAGTCGTTTTTCTCACATACCCTACTTGCACACCTTCTGCGAAAAATAGATTCTAAGAGGCGTACCCATTCTTTTTCTTTCCGCACCGCATAGCCCGACAAGGGTTTCGTGTACGTTTCATAGACCCCAGCTAATCGTTTCCACTCCCGTGGAGATCGCAACATGCCATAGGACAATCGACGCTCTGTAAGAGGGCTCAGCTCTTCTAATTTCATGGCTTGCACCCATTGATGCGCATAGAGTTCCCAACCATGTTTTTGGTAAAAGCCCGCATAAGATGGCATGAGGATTGTCAAACCTTGTCCGCGCTGTTTCAATTCTTCCATAGCCGCTTGCAATAATTTTTCACCAACCCCCACTGCGACGGGCGATAGGGATCCGTAGCCACCCTACCATATAAGATATAGGCAAGTCCACTCCGCGCACACGAATTGTATTTTGACGCAAATGGACGGTACTCACCAAGTAGCTACGATCAATACCGACAAGGGTATTTTCTGGCTCATAGGCTTTGCTGAAATAGTATTTAAAAAATGGATGATCTTCTGGTTCAAAACAATAGGCCCACAATCGTTTTACATCCTTTGTGTCCGTGTCTTTTGCTAGTCTAAATTTCAAAATAATCCCTCTTCCATCGCATGGTATATAGAAAAATAATTCGAATACATTATGGTATTATTATATATATAAGTACTACTGCTAGACCCTTTATACACTTCTTTTGTGAAAGTTTACTGACATAGAAAAAGAGCCAGCGTAGTGGCTCTTTCAAGTATGCATCCTGAACGCATACCCCAGTTAACTATTATAGTACAATATCTCATCGGAATATGCAACGAATGATTTCATAAAGTATATATACAGCAACACCTGTCTATAAATAACTCTCGCCCCATAGCTGAACAAAATCAATCCGCAGATTCGATTAATCCAAACCAATTGCGAAATCTTGATGCGCTTTGACAGCTTGTGAATGATCGATTGACAACGCACCAAACCAAGCAAAAAGAGCAGATACGATATATCCTAGCAAGAAATAGAGGAGGCTTTCCTCTGAATGCTGGCTTTCACAGCGCCAAACATCATCGTCACATCGATGAGTGCCTGCGGATTCAGCCACGCCACCGCAAAGGCGGTGGTCACGATATTCCAGATGGTCACATTCGTATCCACATGAGACGTGTCTGGCTCCGAATTGAACACAGTGTAGCCTATGTAAAGATGACCGCCCCCACCCAAGAGGAGCACGATGCCTTTCAGAAATGGCCAAATGTCAAAGATGGCACCGATTCCGTAAAAGGCGGACACGCTCAAGGTGAGGTCGAAAAACGCCACGATGAGAATGGTCGTGATGATGCGCGACACCTTTTGCACTAACGCTGTTAATGATGAATAAGTTCTGCATCCCGATAGGCGCCAATACGGCAAAACCGATGAGCAATCCTTCCCAAAAAATAGGTCATGGATGCGTCTCCTCACAAGCGCCTGCTTTGCACAGCGAGCATCATATTTTTCAGCAAAATGGTCTGGGTTATAGGACTCTTTCGCCATGCGAAGACCTAGTAAACCCATGTCCTCTTCACGATTGATAAACTTCGTATCAGCGAACTCATGACGAATAAATTCATTATTGATAGCTTGTACAAACCACGAATCGTCAGATTTGCTTTCTCAATATGAATGAGCGCCATATACTCATTGAGCATTTCCCCAATGGTGAAAAAGCCTCACTGCTCCGAACAATTTAATGCAACCACCTACAAACACTAATGCATCCCAATGATCGAAAAGAGTAAGTTGATAACCGTTAACTCATCTTCAATGCCTTCTTCATGATGTGTTTCACCCATTGTGCCGTCCTTCACGACAAAGAGGAATCGTATTTTTCATCAATCGGCATATATTCGTAGTTAGAATATTGCATGCGGAATTGGTTTAAATGATTTTTCTTTGACGCAACTTTACCAGATAAAGTAATCATATCTTCCGTACGGTAAATATATTCAAAATTGTCACGGTCAGGTGTAAATTCACAACAGTCAGGACAAAGCTTTTGTATCCGTTCCATCATGATCGGGTTAACACCTTTTCAACAAGAATGGAATCTGATTCTCCTTGAACCATCCTTTCGCCATTTGTAAACCATCTACAAACTTTGCATCTTTTTCTCTGCAAACGGCGGTAACATAAACGGAGATTCCGTCACACCGCCACCTTTAATAAATAACACACCTTCTTCTTCTGCCCAAGTAATGCCATAAATATCTTGCCACATAAACAACGTAGTAAAACTATTATCTGACGCTTCATAATGATGCTCCGAGAAATACGCATCAATACGGGGCCTATCTTCTAAGGTAAAAACGCGAGGTCTAAAAATAGGACTCGCCTCCTAATACACTGATTTTTATGATATAACATTACTATTATATGCTATTCATCGATAAAATTCAATGCAGGAAAAAGTATAATGTCATTTTTGAGTAGTAGCCCTGTGGCGTTCCTTACCACCTAAATCTACAAATGTAGAAGAGCACGACTCACACACTCCCATGAGGAACGTAGTTATGAGTAGTAGCCTTGTGGCGCCCCTTAACTACCTAAATCATAAGCAGAAGACCGTAATACCCTGAACAAACCTACCGTAGGATCAGTTTGAGAAGGGGTGTACGGTCTTCCTTATACTAATTTAGACAGAACGCCACAGGCTACATAGCGGAAACAAGTGACGACTTTCATTTGCAAATGGCTAGATAGTAACAACAAATAGTGACTAGCCAAAGCCGTAACATAACGAGCAAAGAAAAAGCACAGGCGGCAACCCTGTGCTTTTTGGTGTATCAATGCCAGACACATTTTCTGTTTTAACTCACCATTATTGTAACATAACTTAACGTAAAGGTAAATAACCCAAACTCTGAGGAACGCCATTTCGAGTAGTAGCCTGTGGCACCCCTTAACTACCTAAATCTAAGTAGAGAAGAGCGACATGATGTTCCGGAGCAAACCTAACCACTGTATCAGTTTGCGGAGGAATATGTCGTGCTCTTCCTTTATCTAGTTAACACCACAGGCTCATAGCGAAACAAGTGACGAACTAGAACAAGCTTTTCGTCCTCTTTTAACTCATCCTCCAGAGATTACCGCCACAGAGGCAATTTTATCTCCATCATCCAAGTTCTGTGTTTTCACGCCAGAAATGGCTTTTGCTTTTTTCTTCACAGCAATGTCGTTCACGTCAAAGCGAATGATCTTGCCTTGTTCAGAAATCGCATCATTTCATCGTTGTCATTTACGATTTCTACAGCTACTACTCCCCAGTTTTGTCGGTGATTTTAAAGTTTTTCGTTCCTTTACCACCACGTTTTTGCACTGTATAGGAGCTTTCTACATTACGTTTGCCATAGCCTTCTTCACTGATAGTGAATACTTGGCATTCTTCGCCTGTACCGTGGATAATGCTAGCACCTACGACTTCGTCACCAGCGTTGAGGTTAATACCTTTCACCCCACGAGCAGCACGTTTTAACAAACGTACGTCACTTTCATGGAAACGAATGGCCATACCTTTTTTGGTACCTAGCAATACATCTTGGTGCCATAGGTCGCTCACAGAGATCAACTGATCCCCTTCGTCCAATGCCACTGCATTCAAGCCGCCACGGCGAATGTTGCGATATTCATCGATGGATGTCCGTTTTCACAACGCCTCTGTTTTGTGACCATGAACAAGTCTCACATCGCTGGAGATGCGTTCTAAGTCGATCAGTGTTTGTCACCGTTTCTCCTACATTAAGAGGAAGTACGTTGATGATGGCTGTACCACGAGAGTTACGGCTAGATGCTTCTGGCACTTCGTAGGCTTTCAACCGATACGCACGGCCTGTGGATGTGAAGAATAACAATGTATTATGAGTGCGCACGTGCATAATTTGCGCCACATAATCGTCTTCCTTCGTTTTCATACCCACAAACGCCTACGCCGCCTTTATGTTGGTTGCGGTACACATTGGCATTCATGCGTTTGATATAACTTGACGAGTTAAAGTGATGACCATTTCTTCGTCAGCAATTAAATCTTCCACATCAAAGTCGGATGTATCGATAGTAATTTCACTACGACGTTTATCGCCATATTTTTCTTTCATGGCAAGTCAACTTCTTCTTTGATGATGTCACGTTGACGTGCATCAGAGGCTAAGATTGCTTTCAAGTCCGCAATCAACACCAATAATGCCGCATGTTCTTCTTCGATCACGTTCCAAACCTGTTAAACGAGCTAAACGCATATCTAAGATAGCGTTCGCTGAATTTCTGTAAGGCTGAACTGTTCAATCAAAGCAGTGCGAGCAATATCTGTTGTTTGAGAGCTCGCGGATCGTATGGATCACTTCATCAATGTGATCTAGAGCGATCAAATCAAACCTTCAATACGTGGGCATCGAGCTTCAGCTTTTTGCCAAGTCGAACTCAGTACGGCGTACGATCGACTTCTTGGCGGTGTGTTGAAAGTATGACCTCAGTACTTCTTTTCAACGTCAATACTTTTGGATAGACCTTTTCACCAATGCTAGCATAATTACGCCGAATAGTATCTTGTAATTGTGTGTGTTTATATAGTTTATTCAACACGATATCTGGTTGCACGTCAGCACGCAATTCGATAACGATGCGAAGACCACGGCGGTCACTTTCATCACGAAGGGCCGTAATGCCATCCACCACTTTATCACGGCTTAAATCTGCAATGGTTGCAATCAGCAGCGCTTTGTTCACTTGGTACGGAATTTCTGCTGACCACAATACGGTGTTTTGCCCTTTCGTCCTAGCCTCAATGCTGAGCTTTCGCGCGCATTTGATGCTACACGACCTGTGGCGTAGGCTTTTTAATGCCCTCGACCAGGATGGACGCCCCCGGTTGGGAAGTCTGGACCTTTGATGCGTCATCAATTGGTTCACATCCACCTCGGATCGTCGATGAGCATCACGAGACCATCTACTACTTCTCCTAAGTTGTGAGGCGGAATGTTCGTCGCCATCCCAACGGCAATGCCGGCGGAACCATTGATCAGACAAGTTTCGGAATCTTTAGCAGGAAGTACGGTTGGTTCTTCAAGATTCGTCATGAGTTCGGCATAAAGTCACGGTTTTTCTTCTCGATGTCTGCAAGCATTTCTGTAGCAATACGAGACATACGAACTTCCGTATACCGCATAGCACGCACGGAATCACCGTCAATGGAACCAAAGTTACCATGACCATCCACCAGTGGATATCTTGTAGCTAAAATCTTGGGCCAAACGCACCGTTGCATCGTACACATGATCTATCACCATGTGGATGGTATTTACCAAGTACGTCGCCGACGATACGAGCCGATTTTTGTACGGTTTTCGACGGTGTCATGCCTGTTTCATGCATCGCATATGAGAATACGACGGTGCACAGGGTTTCAGCCATCGCGTACATCTGGAAGGGCGCGCATAACGATAACGCTCATGGCGCGTAATCGATGTAGAAATCGCATTTCTTTATCGATTTGGACCGGCAGGATCTTTGCCGTGACTCAAGCCTTTTCCTCCATTGTATCACCTCATTTTTAAAAACGAATCTATTAACTAATCTATTATAGCATTTTGTGCACTTTTTTCTATCTTTTTACATGAAAGTTTCCATACACTCAAAATATAAACACTTACGAAACGTATATGTTGCATAAATATTCTTATGTTTTTATTTTTGAAAGCCTAACATAGCCTCATTTAATCGATTCATGCGGAATGCTTCCACCACATCGATCAGTAAAAGCGTTCATCATGGATAGAGTTCATCCATCCTTTGAATAGAGTGCGACTCCAGCAATGGCAATCACTGCAACCAAAGCCTTTCACCTCGCTACACTAATAGCCTTCATCGCCTTTCGCCAATTCACATTCTAGATCAGCTGGAGCTACGAGATCGGTAAAAGCCGCCACAACCGATGCTGACACTGCGCAAATAGTCTAAATGCCAATGTTTCTTTTTCCGCTTCCGTTTATGACGTTCAATGCGTTTTTCTAAATTTGCCTTCGCTGACCTACATACACATAATACCCTGAGTCAAGTGCATGTCTCCCTTGCTACCGATGGTTAACGTTACCGGTTCTTCCACTTGCAGCACCATGAGGTAGTCTCTCGGTCCTCCGCTTCTCGACACTGTCTCATCATTGACAAAGCACTCACGCACCACTGTAGGTTTAGTGAACTCTGGTGTCACTGCAATGCCATCGCCTTCCAGTCAATAATTGTGGTCTACCTCAATAAATGTCTTCGTAAATTCCAAATCCGTGTGAAAGTCTGGAGAAAACCACGCGCTCGTTCCACTGCACCCAAAGTAGAATCGCGTCGATATCCCTCTTGTTGCAACTCTTGGAGATGCAGCAAATGTTTTCGACCACGCTCCGTCACCGCATCAGGGAACATCGCTCCTTGATCACCAAATAAAGTGCAGGACTTCACTTCTAGTAAAAAGTGTTCTTCTTTATCATTGGTCAGTCAAAGTCAAAACGACTATGCCCCACCGTGTACTCTCGTCGTACCACTGCCACTCTTCCCATCCTGGGATAAGTTGTTCAGCGATCATATACTCCGCCATGTCATTACAATAATTAGTGTCTAACATGATGGGCACACCATCACGTTCAATGCCGATGACACGGTATTGCGTTCTCGCGCCTTCTTTTGGATGATGTACCACATACATCTTCACCCTACAAAGAGGAGCTCCCACATGCGACCTGGATTCTGCAAGTGAGCTGCTATGATCTGCCCTGTAATTCATGGACCACAAATGATTAGGTCGCTCTACAAAGTGGCAACCTGCAGATTTTCATATAATACTTTCATACTATATTCCTATACTTTAACTTCTTCAGTTCAACATGATTATGGTAAATCATCTGTACTACTTTTTATGATATTTTACGCCCTCGATTATTATATATATATATATCAAAGATTAATCTACTATAAAATTAATCTCCAGCAGAAACAAACAACCGCTTGGTTCATAATACACCTACACATCACACATACACACCATACAGTACACTTGATGAGCGTACAGACTCGATATCATAGTACAGTCCACACATATGTAACTATTCGTAACATATACACTATCCTGTGGATAACCATGTGGGTATCCTGTGTCTATCTTGTGCGTAATCCCTAGGTTATTCACTTACTATCGCTTGAAATGTGTATAACTCTGTGATTATCTTGATGCATACTCTGTGTGTCATCTGAGTATCTATTTAGGATGTACTTTTTTATTTTTGTCTTAACTTAATCACTTTTTGTGGATAATTCTGTGTGTAACTTCAAATTTCCCGTGTATAAGCCGTGTATAGTTTGTGAATATAATTCGTTGCCTCAGCTACATACAAAAAGTACTTCTTATAGTATACTAGGAGCATAGGCTTTCGCCTAGTCATGTATAGCAATTATATAATGTATTTTCATGAAACTGTACGTCTAACACAATTTGATGCAAAATACTTCCTATAATTTTATACATACTACTACATAACTCTACAATAGATATACATTTCCTTTCATAGATTGAATAGATACCTTTATGGCTATCCAACATCATCTACGGTAGGGATGATCTACTTTCATATACAAATATTTACTCAATACTAAGGAGATACACATGGCACAAGTGGCAGGCAGTTTACAACGTATCCGCAATGGGAAACGCACATACGCGATTACCCTCGCATTCCCGGTGGTTTCGTACAACCCCAAATGTTACAAAAATTTATCGACGTGGCAAACACATTCCACGCAACTTTGAAAATTACGGGTGCTCAACGCATCATGATTACAAACCCAAAAGGCAGAAGATGTAGACAAAGCGTGGGCCATGCTCGGCATGGAACCAGCGCACACTGTATCCAATCGTGTTCGTTCCGTGAAATTCTGCCCTGGCACGACATTCTGTAAACGTGCAAAACAAGACAGCGTACATTTAGGCATGCAATTAGAACGAAAAATACATCTCTAAAGAAATGCCATCTAAAATGAAAATTGGCGTATCTGGTTGTCCTAACTCTTGCGCCGAAGCCATAACAAAAGATATCGGCGTTATCGGCAATGATCAAGGTTGGCAAATCTATGCAGGTGGTAGCGCTGGCGCTCATCCACGCTTGGGCGATTTAATCACAGAGGTGGCTACCGAAGAGGAAGTACTAGCCATCATCGACCGCATGATTGCGTACTATAAAGAAAAATGCCCAAATCGAGCGTATGGGCCAATTCATTGAACGCATCGGTCTTGCCGCTTTCAAAGCTGCTGTATTGAGACACAGTGGATGCTCGAAACTGCTCCGAAAGTCGCTGCGAGAACCAGCTGTCAAATTACCAGGTCAAGGCAATGCAGGTCTTGTAGAAGCAGCTGCACCGGCTAACGACAAAGGGGCCACACCGCTTTCACCAGGACAACTAATTACAAAAGACACCATCGTTCGTCATATCGTCGACGTATATCCAGAATTGATTCCTATTTTACAATCCATGGGCATGGGGATGCCTGGGCTGTCCGTCTTCTACTGGGAACCTCTATGGCAAGCGCCGAATATCCACGGCATGGACATCGATGAATTAGTAGCAAAACTCAATGCATGGTCGCCAGTATCTGAAATTGCTATTACAAAAGATTCCATCATTCGTGATATTATAGATATGTATCCACAAACAGTACCTGTGTTACAATCCATCGGTATGGGTTGTCTAGGCTGTCCATCCTCACAGGAGAACCTATGGCAAATGCCGCTAACATTCACGGTATTGATGTGGACGAACTTGTTTCTAAATTAGAAGTCGCACGAAAAAGGAGCGTAACATGTCAGCAGTACTAGGACACATTCATTTCTGGTTATACAAAAAGAAAATTCAGCTTATCGCTGAACGTGAACAATTGATTAAGAAAGAGGCTCAAAGTCGCCTCGACGATTTAGCCGATGAGTTATATGCCAGCAGCTATCGATTTATGACGGAAACCAATTCCCTGATCGTCAGTTGGACCGCATCATCGATCACAACAACATCCACGGTTGGTTACACAACCAGTTACAAACCTCTTCCGTTCGCGAAGCTACTTTCATCAAAGATTTAACAGATTGTGGCGGAGACGATGGTATCGATGCAGTATTAGAAGCGTTCATCAAACAAGGCGCAATGTGCGGTACAGAAGCAAAAGAAAAACTTACTGCTCAAACAGCACCTGCTATTTACACAGTGATGCAAGACTACTACGTGAACGGCATGCCTTGTGGCCCAAGCGATACTATCATCGAGCAAACTGATACTACCTTTAGTTGGTACGGAAATCACCAAAATCAAATTTCCTATTGGAAAACAGCCGGCGTAAATCCAATTATTATGGCACGCCGCCTTCCAAGCATGGTTCAGCGCTTTCGTGAGTCACGTAGCACCGGACTTCGCATTCAATGTGAACCTTGATGGTGATATTCCTGTATATACAATTGCAAAAAGCTAAGTAGCTAAACTCTTTTTATATTTTTAGAACAGCATAACCGCTGTTAGTATTGACTTTCACGGCTGTGAAAGTCCACGAGAATAGGAGGTTCTACTATGGCAGGAACTGTAAAACAAGAACTAGGTTTAATTTTTGATGGCCTGAACTACAAAATTGTGAAAAAAGGTGGCGTCGCTGGTGACAAAGTGGAAAAACACAATCACCCAGAGGCTAACGTGATCTTCACTGTAGTAAAAGGTAAAGTGAATGTATTCCTTAACGAAACAGAATCCCATATCTTAACACCAGGCGAAGTATTACATTTCGACGGCAACAACTACATCCAAGCTACATTGGTGGAAGATAGCGAGTTTATTGTAAACCTAATTCATCAATAAGTTATCGAAAGGTGGAAATCCATGCTAATCATATAGCATTGGATCTCACACCTTTTTACTAACTCATTTTTCGTCCTCGATAATCCTCGAATATCGTAGAACATATAAAATAACCCCCAGGTCATACAACCTAGGGGCTTTTTCATATCTTATTTGTTGATGCGTGAGTACGTCTGGTGTTAAAGTCGATAACTTTGTTACCTTCTTTCACAGCGCCTGCAGATATAGGGGTTAGCTACTAATACATCGATATCTTTTTCTCTTTGCAATCGCTTGGATAGCTTCTGCTACTTTTTGTCCAATGGAGCTAATACATTCCTTCTTCTTGATTGTATTTTTCTTGAATGCTACGAACGTTTTTGTCGAAGTATGCTTGTTTTTCTGCATCAGTTTTGAAGTTGTTTAATTTTTGAATTCCCTTCTAATTTAGGGACCGTATTCACCGCAGCAATTTTTCAATTTGCATTTGGATAGCACCAAAACCATTGAAACCAGTGTAGATCGCTTCGTCGTTCACTACGCCTACGTTAAGTGCGTTGGATACTGTGAAAGCACCTACAACAGCAAAGTGCGCCTAATGTTTGCAATTTTCTTTAGTTAAGTTCATGTATAAAGCCTCCTGTGAGAAATATTTTTCATCTATTTATCTAGTATAGCAAAGTTATATGCATTTAGCAAATGACCTTACTTCATTACTATACTCTATGTATATGAATAGCGCATGAAATGTATAGCTACAAATCTATAGCGAATCATTTGCAATTATTTTTCTTCGCTTACATATACATATTCTTCTTTTTTCAATTTGCTGATAATTTCTGGCACCATGCCGATCAAACGATCAGAAACCAGTGTATTTAGCAGAACCTTTGATATTGAATAATTCAATGCGCTCCCTTTGATGACAAGCACGGCTGTTGGCTCTACTTTCGCTCCGCCACCGCCAGCTTTTGAGCAACCACTCAAACCAAGAGATACATCCACGAATGGAACGATAGTAGTATCTCCCAATTGTACAGCTTCGCCCACTACGGTTTCACGCGAATCATTTCTTTGAATTGCTCAAATAAAGGCTCTAAATTGTCTTTTAAGTTTGTAAGTTTAGTATCCATCATGACCTCCTACGATTCTTCAACTTCTGAAAGTTTATTATTTTTGCACTTTGCTTACGACGACGATACTGTAAAAACGCTTTTGGCGCAGTCTATGAGACATTCTCTCACTGCTTGTTTTACTATGAATAGAGTTCCATAGAATGCAAACACACCCAATTGCATATGACCTTTCACATCCAACTGCCGGTATAGAGCAAACTCTGTATAAGAGAAGTTAACATCCTCCACTTGTTTTCGGACATAAGGTATAAGTGCTGCTGTAATGAGACCCATTTCATAAGGTCTAGGAATTCCCAAAATCCCTTCTAAGTGGAATACTCTAGGACTAGCATGACCAGCACATTGCTTTACTTACGATAAACAGCGCTTCATAGAGTTTTTGGGTTCGATACATGTTTCCACCACCAAAAGGTTGGCAATTCTTTTTGTATCCGTTTGTGTTGCTTCTTGTTCTTCTTCTCTGTCGTGAGACTCCACTGGTTCAAGGACCTTCCCATTACGCATCAAATCGGACAGATTTGATGGGTTCTGGACCATCGTATCCAGACAATGGATACGGATCAGGCATGTCTGGCATGTTCTGTGCTTCCACATCTTCTTGGGTTGATGTTTTTTCCAATGGCTCCAGTTCTTCTTTCACCCTGCGATTTAACCAATCTTCGTAATCGCGGGCAGAACCGACTTTCATAGACCTAGTACATAGACTTCTTTAAACAAGGAATGACCTTGCTTATAGGCAAGATGCACTTTCAACATGCGATACATCCACTCTAATCGGAAATCAAATTCATAGGGCTTGCGTGAACTTACTTTCAGACTATATGTGATAGGAATACATAGAATGGCTATGATGAAAGCTACTACTAATAGTAATAGAATCATCCATAGTGACATCGATACCACCTACCCTTTCAGTACGTTACAAGATATATATACTTCAATTATATCATTCTTTAGCCTTAATGCTCAATACCAAGACGAGCTTCTACACCTTGATCGTAATAATGTCGGTATGCTTCCATAACGGTCACTAGGTCCGCCTCATCCAAAAGCCACTGTGGAGCGCCTCGTCCAGTAAAGATAACCTCTACATCTGGGTTTGCGTGCCGTCAGCAAGGCACGGCCCTCTGCTTCGTCGATTAAGCCGAAAAACAACGCCATGTTGTACTCGTCGAGGATGACAATATCAAAGTCTCCGGTAGCCACTGCCTGCAGGGCCCGTTCTTGACCAATGTGGATCAAATCTTTGTATTCTTGTGGGGGCTGTCCTTTTGGAAACACCACCACATCATCACCCCAACGACGCAACTCTTCTTCGCTTTTCATTCCTTCTGGAATGATAAAGAATGGTTTGCCTACGGTCTCCACTGTGATTGGTTCTAATTGATCTAACACAGCATGTTCTGAATAGACCTTAGATTTCATAAATTGCAGTAATAGCACTTTCTTGCCGACCCCCGCTGCTCGTACAGCAAGGCCGATGGCAGCTGTCGTTTTTCCTTTGCCATCACCAGTATAAACTTGTACATAGGATTTCATAGTCGCCTCCTATTGAATGGGCAGAAATAATAATGGGTCCGTGGCCACACCGTTCACCCGCACTTCGTAGTGAACATGGCTTCCTGTACTTTTACCAGTACTCCCCATGAGTGCAATGGATTGACCTTTTTTCACAGTCATTCCCGTCTGCACGAGAAGGGCTGAGTTATGCCCATATTTTGTCACAAATCCATTGCCATGATCAATTTCTATGAGGTTGCCATAGCCCCCAGCATATCCCGCATAGGTTACAGTACACTGCCGCCGTTGCCACTACTGTCGTTCCTGTATCATTAGCGATGTCTAAGCCTTCGTGGAAGGCGCCACCACCATACACAGGATCTTGTCGCGCTCAAAGGTAGAGCTAATCACACCTTTCGCAGGCCAAATGGATGGCATATGGCTATTGGCATCTGTTGCATCACCTTCCATGGCTAGCATAGATTGGAGTTCCCGAATGTCTTTGCCCACTCCATCTTTGAGGACATTGTACAGAGTGTACATGGATACCATCCGTCGTTGTACCTGGCGGTCCAAGCTAGATATGTGGGCTGAAAGTTGGGTAGTGAAAAGTTTTATTTGACGCTTATGGGAGAAGGGTCCTCTTTCTCTTCTTTTCCTTGTGTCGTACCCTCTGCTTTTGTACAGTATCCCGACTCAGTGCCCCTGATCATGTTCCTAATATTCTGGTCTAATTCGTCCAGAGTTTTCATATCTAAGACCTCTACTTTTTGGTCTAATAATTTAAGTTGTTCTTTTTGTAATTGGTTTTCTTGACGCAATTGCAACACTTCGACTTGCCGTGCCACACCCCAAATGCCGAATCCCCAAAAAGGATAACTAGCAACCCCACCAATATGATGGCGATGAGTTTAAGTTGTTGTTTAGTAAATCGCAAATGCCAGCTTCACTGGTCTCTTCCAGGTGTGACTGCAACCAATTTGGTATTTGCATAGACAATCCTTTCTACGCCGACACGGAAGAACTCGCTAATACATCTCCATTGCTTCGCTGTCCCATGGCAGATTGCAAGCTAGCTAGCTCTTCCTGTGAAAGACTGGCTAAACTTTTACCATTCACGATAGGTTTTGTAAAAGATGCGAGATTCGTTTCTTCCATACACGCTAGAAATAACAATTCCCATTGTAATTTCCATCTAATAAAGGTGAGAGAAAATGACAATTCATTGCCAATGTTCTCAAAAGCATTATATTTCACAAAGCCGATATGTTGAAACGTCTGTGATTGTGTAGATTGAATCATCTTTTTGCTCTGCCATAATCGTTTCCCAAGTGATCGCCATATCTCGTAATTCTTTCACTTCAATGGCAAGGCGTCGTTCTATACTCTGTACTTTCACCATTCATAAAATAGTCGATAGCGCTTGGTCAGTCAGACTCACCTGTATGTAAACTTAAAGCATGTAATACTAGAGGACGATAACCCCCAGCTAGTATCCATGGTAACCAAGGTAATAGTTGTTCTAACACAATAATCCTTTCTATTCTAATTCATGCTCAAATGGCTGATAGCTCGTTGCAAAATACCGTGCAAGGAGGCAATGAGCACACCATAGTTGACGATAGGCACCCCTTGTATGGATGCCACATCAATGCGTCGCAACACCTCACGGCGCGTCAACATACAGCCACCGCAGTGAATGATAACATCATATTTAGAGACATCATGAGAAATGTCCACCGCTTGTCCATTCTAATGCTAAGTCTGTGTAGCCTTTTGCTTGTAGCCATCTTGGAATTTTACAGTGCCGATGTCTTCGCATTGTTGTCGGTGTGTACAGCCTTCACTGATCAACACCTTGGACCCTGAATGTAGTCGGCTGATGGCATGCACGCTGCTACTAAAGTCTTTTAATTTTCCCTTTAAATCGAGCCATTAAAATGGAAAAGCTAGTTAAAAGGCTATATGCTCCGGCACAATGGCGCTCACCGCCTCAAAGGCTTGGGAGTCTGTAATGACTAGTTTAGCTGGTTGGTGCAATTGTGCTAGGTCCCTAGTTCTTCTACTTGGCACACCATAGCCATGCCGTGGTGATCTAAGATTTCTCGAATCATTTTGTACTTGCGTGCAAAATGATACGCCCTTTCGGTGCCGATTCATCAATAGGGCACACCAAGACAAATACGTCTTTTTCTTCGATGTAACCGCCTAATAAAAGATTGTACGTCTTCATCTACAGGTTTTAATCGCTTAGCGCCTCTAATAGAGCCATACGGTTCCCGCTGTCGCTCCATCGGCTATCACATACCTGTAGTGTATAAGGTTGTAATTCTCGCATGAGTTTGATAAAATCCGCCCCTGCACAACCTGCACAATTTCATTGATGACCACTAATGTAGGGATATGACTGCTTTCTAGCTGTTGCAACCATCCGATATCTTCTGGAATGGGCTCTGCATCGGTGCGCAACATATACACAGCGAGATTCATAGTCTCCAATACTTGCTTTGTTTTTCTCCACCCGTAACAGACCTAATTCAGGATGTATCATCGATACCCGCTGTATCCACGATCATCACCGGCCCTAGCTGGCAATAGTTCCATCCCTTTGGACACGGGATCCGTAGTGGTACCCGCAGTAGGGTGATACCAAGGAAATCTGCTGTTCCGTCAATGTATTAATTAAAGTGGATTTTCCCTGCATTACAGCGCCCAAAAAGCCTATGTGCAAGCGATTGCCTCTGTTGTTTCATGACCATAGACTTCCTTTCTATTCGCCTTCCATATAACTAATTAAACGCATCAATTCTTCTTCGCTTTTGAAAGACACTTCAATAGTACCTTGTACTTTTTCGTATTCTTTAACCGAATGTCAACAGGAGCACCAAGCTATGTTTTCAATCGTTGTATCAACTTGCGCAACTTCTGCGGTTGCCTTTTCGGTTGCGTAGAAGTTGGCGTACCACTTTGTAGTTCTTTCACCAGCTGTTCTGATTTGACGAGCATTCAAGTCTTTTTCTTTAATTCGTTCCAAGGCTTGTCGTTACAAATGCTTCTCCATCCAACGCGAGTAGCGGTCTTGCTTGGCCCACTGTTAAAGCGCCCGTTTCTAGCTCTTGTCGCAAGAACTCTGGCAACTGCAGTAAGCGCACAATATTCGCCACATAGGAACGACTACGGCCCACAGTCGTAGCAATTTCTTCCTGTGTTTTTGAAAGTTTCCATCAGTACTGATAGCCGACAGCTTCTTCGATGGGATTTAAGTTCTGCCGTTGCAAGTTTTCTATCAAGGCAATTTCGCTCACTTCTTCTGTAGTAGTCATCGAACAACCACTGGAATTTTCGTCAAGTCCTGCTATGTTGGCAGGCACGCCAACGACGTTCACCAGCTTCACGATTTCGTAATGATCATCTACCTTGCGAACAGCAATGGGTGCAATGAGACCGTGAGCCTCTATGGAAGCTACTAAGGTTTCCATATCCTCTTCGGTAAAGCGTTTTCGCGGTTGGTTCGGATTGGGCTGTATTTTAGTAATATCGATTTCTATAGCCACTTTTATGACCATCTTTAAAAAGTTCCAGATAAGCCAAAGGATCCCAGTCCCTTACCAGACCACCTTTTGTTTCTTAGGCTCCACGTCAATTACCTCCCGTGCTAAGGCACAATATACTTCCGCCCCTTTTGATCGTTTATCATAAACAACCACTGGTAATCCATGACTTGAGACTTCTCCCAATTTTACATTTCCGTGGTATCGTCGTAGTGTACTACAGCATCGCCAAAGTAATTGGTTACTTCTTCTGCTACTTGTACAGCTAGTTTTGTTCTGCCATTGTACATAGTGAGCACAACACCTTCCAAATCTAGGTCTGTGTGTTAAGTTCTTCTTGGACTAGTCTCGATAGTTTTTCACCAATTGGCTCACCCCTTCTAGGGCATAGAACTCTGTCTGTATAGGGATTAACACGCTATTCGATGCTGTTAAGGCATTGATTGTCAACATACCTAGTGAAGGCGGACAGTCTACAATAATATAGTCATAATCATCTACAATCGGTGCTATACACTGTTTCAAAGTGTACCCTTTATCTTCCATAGCGACCAGGTCCACCTCAGCTCCCGCTAAATCGATAGTTGTGGGTGCAATATGGAGCATATCAATCGTCGTCTCTGCGATGATATCCTTAATCGATACACCATCTACTAACATTTCATATACACCTTGTGTCAAGTCTTCTTTATCATCCCTAAGCCACTCGTGGCATTTCCTTGAGGATCTAAGTCTAATAAGAGCACTCGTTTCCCTTCTACAGCTAAACAAGCACTCAGATTGACAGCAGTTGTCGTTTTACCAACACCACCTTTTTGGTTGGCTACGGCAATAATTCTAGCCATGATTTCACCTCTTTCTTATCGTCTTATCACATTATAACATAGATTGTTGTGTTTTTATGAAAGCTATAGGGTATTTTCCACATCTCATATATATAATGTTTCACGTGAAACACTATGACCAATTCTTCCTTTCATGTGTAAACATCATCTATACATGTAAAGACAGTATACCATTTGATACAATCAATATATACTGCCACGCATTGTTTTTAACGTGAAACATAGTCATATACACTCTATCCTATTAATACTATGTTATCAAACATACTAGTTCTCAACCCTTCATTATGATAATACTATCCATAGTAAAGACATGAATTATTTCCATCTTTGATTTAGTCTAGAACCATAGAATGTATCTCTATCAAACACTATCCCACAATCATATACTACCGGAACAATATGAATGTATCCAACAATGTTTCACGTGTAAAACAGTACATACATTTATACTCATTCAATCTATATGCCATAGCATTGCTTTCACTGAAACATAGGACCCGCTGTCAGTTAGATCGACTCTATCTCCCAGTAGGTCCTTCTGTCCTTGTATCTGTCCTATCCATAATAAAGCGAACGTTGACTTCTTATCTTTGGCCAACGTTCTACGCTATATAATCCATGAAAACCTAAAGTATCACAAATTATCTCAATATTGTAGTCATGTTGTTATGTTCTCATAATATTGTCACACATACTACGCATCCAGTAACAACTCTTTATATTACTAATCCTCAACCAGTGTATGCTTCTCAACACGTAGTAGCTTTTATACGACGGCAATGTTCAATAGTTTGTTAAGCCATCCTAGTACGTCTAGATACGCTGATCTCATGCGTAACTACTGCAATATGCCCTACTAATTAGATATGGTATGCTAACTCGTCACCTAACAATCCTTTTACGATATTGACTGCGGAGATGACCATCTTTTGCATAGGAGTCAGCTCCCAGCTTCATCTGCATAGGCTTGTGATAACACAGCACCACCTACAAGAACTTTCGCATCCACACCAGCTTCACGAATAGCGCAATGGTTTCGTTGATCATCGGCATGGTCGTTGTCATCAAGGATGCAATGCCAATAATCGGTGCATTATGCTTCTTTTGCTGCTGCTACGATTTCTTCTGGGAGATACATCTTTTCCTAAGTCCACGATTTGGTATCCATTGTTTTTCTAACAAAGCAGATACGATATTCTTACCTAAGTCATGAATGTCACCTTTTACCGTAGCTAAGATAATCGTCGCCTTCTTCTCTGCTGTACCTCTGGCAACACTTCTTTGATCGTTGTGAAAGCCGCTTGCATCGTTTCTGCTGCTAGCATGACTTGTGGCAAGAAGGCTTTACCAGATCCGAACTTTTTCGCCGACTACTGCCATAGCATCGGATAAACCTCTACGAGTCACTTCCAATGGATCTAAATCCTTTTGCCCAAAGCATCTTTTACCAACGGCACAACCGCCTCTTTTTCCCCTTGTTCTACGGCATGTTTAATGCATTCAATAGGATCTCACTATGGAATGCTTCTGCTGTGCTTTTCACCCTTTTTCGTCACCACTGCATTTTTCATCGTCATCACCATACTCAGCAATAAAGTCCGCTGCAGCTGGGTCAAATCCCATGAAGGTGCGACCTGTAATGAAAAGCTTTTCGTACTATTTCATTCATTGGGTTCATAATAGGACAAGTCAAACCACTGCTCAATGCCATCGTCAAGAACTGTGCATTCAAAGTACGCCCGTTGTGGCAATCCAAAGGATATATTGGACAAGCCCATCACCGTTGGGAATCCAAATGTTTCTGCATAGAGTTTTAATGTTTTTAAGGTTTCTCGTGCTGCATGTTGGCTACTTGCTAAGGTTAACACTAATGGATCAAGTAATAGGTCATTTGGTCGTAAATCCATAGTTATACGCTTCTAAGACGATTTCCTTCGCTAAAGGACACACGCTCTTCTGCCGTTTCTGGTAATTCTTTTTACCTAATGGCAAGCATAGTAATGCTGCGCCATAGCGTTTTGCCAATGGTACATACAGCCTCCAATTGCTCTGGCTCTGCGTTCACAGAGTTCAACAATGGACGACCTGGATAAGCTTTCAAACCTGCTTCCATTGCCACTGGGTCCAATGTATCGATGGATAACGGAACCTCCACAAGCATCGTTAATTCTTCGATAGCTCGTTTCATCGTTTCCCTGGGTCAACGCCTGTGACACCCATGTTCACATCAATACGTCTGCCCCTGCTTCTACTTGGGCTAAGGCATCTTTTTTCACCATTAAGAAACTGCCCTTGCGGATTTCTTCTGCTAACACCTTACGGCCTGTTGGGTTAATCCGTTCCCCAATGATGATTGGTTTTTCTTGCAAACCTACTTTCACTACGCTAGTCCGACTTGTGAAAAGCAGTAAACGGTTCTACATATGGTCGTTCTGCCGGTGTATGTGCTCGTGCCGCTTTAGCGATAGCCTCGATGTGTTTTGGTGTACTACCGCAACAAGCGCCCTAAGTAGGTCGCCCCTGCATCGAGGAAACGAGGCGCATATTCGCCCATCTCTTCTGGTCCCAATGGGAAGATCGTTTCTTTCCCTACGAGTTGTGGCATACCAGCATTCGGCTGAATGCTGATTGGCAAGTTCGTTACTGCTGCCATGCGTTCTACCAGCGGCAATAATTGTTCAGGTCCCAAGGAACAGTTAATACCTACGATATCTGCTTCCATAGCATCCATCAAGATCGCTAGCTGCTGGTGGTGTGCCCCGTGATGGTACGATCCATCTTCACTGAAAGAGAACTGACAGATGATTTTTCACATCGTCTTTTTGTTTTTCCTAAATCATCACGAGCATCTTTGGCACCCAATAAAGCAGCACGCATTTCTTGGATGTCGATGATCGTTTCAATAATCAGGTAATCTACCCCGGCATCGATAAGGGCTCTTGCTTGGTCTTTGAAAGTCTCATAAATCTCATCAAATTGAGCTACCCCTAGTGGCGCCATAAAGCGACCACTAGGACCCATATCCCCTGCGATTTTCGCATTCGGGTTAATCTTATCCCGTGCAGCTTGTGCGACTTTCACAGCAGCCCGATTGATTTCATCCATACGATGACCCAATTGGTATTCATCCAGTTTTAAAAGCTGTCCCACCAAAGGTGTTAGTCGTAATAATATCGCTACCGTGACGCAAATATTCTGCATGGATATGCTCCACCACGTCCGGATGTTCTACGTTAAATAATTCTGGACAAGCCCCGTCACCAAGGCCTGCCGCTTGCAGCATGGTACCCATGCCGCCATCTATAATATATACCATATGTCCCTCACTTATGTATCAGGGCACATTGCTCGCCCAAGGCAATATACTTCGCATAGGATGCCTCTACTCTTCCCATGGGTTCATACACCATGTTACTTATCATCATCTAATTATTATTCTTAATCAAAATCTCTTTATTAGCATCTTACAGTTATCGGTATGATATAAAGACTCTACCGCAGGTAAGCCATACAGCTACTATAGCAACTTATACTGATTAACACTGTATACCAATGATAGTACCACTAACATTATTATACCTTACAAAAACATCAATTATGTTGCAGTATCTATCATATCTATCGACTAGATATCCCAGTATTGTATCTAAATAGCACTGACGTACGTCCCTTTCTCTGGTACTTTACGGGATGCACTACTTGGCTACAGATGTGCAGCCTCGTTGCGTCTTTGGTCCTTCTTCATCGGCGGTTTGACAGCCCACGATAGCCGTTGCTGATTTACGTGGAAATAGCATGCTTGTATCTGTCACCGTCAATCAATTTCTTCTGTTTTAATAATCTTGGCAAATTCTTGCTGTACTGTGACAGGCCAATTGCCATAGCCTGGGCTAAAGCGCCATGTCGTTTTAAAGCCTTGTTTTTGCCTCTCTGTCGATGAGTTCATTTACCTGATACTGCCACTTGTTCTACGGCAGTTGTAGTCGCTGCATCCACGAGGAGACCTAGTGTAGATTTGCCTTCTTTAAATAAAGCAGAACTGCGTTCTTCTACCCACTTCTCCTACTGTGACAGCGAGACATATACTTTTTAGCATTCCTAAATGACGGATGATGCCTGTTGCATCTAGCACCATCGGTGGTCACTAAGGGATTGTATGTGTTCTGCATCGTAATCGCTAGCTTGGTCACACCACGAGGTTCTGCTACTAGTTGCACTTCTAGAGGCGAGCTTCTTTCACATACTGCTCTGGAAAATCCCTCCGCATGTTTCAATCCGGAGTATCGTTTTATTTCATCTTCATTGAGTTTTGGTAATCGTCCGTTATAGATTGCCATTGTCTCACCCTCAATCTTGTATTAGCAAATATAAAACATGTGCGAACACAACGTGACCACACATGTAAAAAGAAATCTCATTAAGTATACCATAGTTCATACTTATAAGCATTTTTCTATATTTTATTATAAGTTATAGTACAAAAGCTATAAAAGGTTTTGTTTTAATCTCTTTTGGTTTGCGAGGGTATTTCTTCGGCGTAGGTTTTACCTTTTTGATATACGATAGCTCGTTTATCATCTAAAGGTAGGTAACGTCACTTCTTTCACCTCTACGATTTCACCGCCCTAAGATGGATCAGCACGTTTACTTTCCTCTAGCTCTTCTTGGACGATAGAGACCTTTTAATGCCACCATGTAGCCTCCCTACTTTTCACGTAAGGGAAGTCCCCATTCCAATAAGATGGATAAACGAGCCACCGCACGGCTAGTGAGAAGATCGAAAGATTCTCGGTACTCTTGATGTGCCAAATCTTCTGCACGGCCATGTAAAGTTTGTAATCCTTGTAAGTCTAAGTCCTCAATAACACCATCTAAAAGCGCAGTCGCTTTTTGCAAAGAGTCAAATAAAGTAATTTGCAAGGATGGATCATAGATGCCTAAGGGAACCCCTGGAAAACCTGCCCCTGTCCCTAAATCGATGACCGTCGCACCCTTTGTAAAATACTTAGGGTCATAACAAGATAGAGAATCTACCACATGTTTTAAAGCAAACTCTTCTGGCTCCGTAATACCCGTTAAGTTCATGTGCTCATTAGTAGTTACCACTTGTTCGTAAAACCGTTGTAGTTGGTCAATTTGTGCCTCTGTGAGGTCCAACCCATAGGTATTGGTGTGGGCTTTCACATACTCTGAAAATGTCATATTAACCTCTTTCACGATAGTACTGCTCAATTTGCACTAAGAGCACGAAATGTCCCGCAGGAGATACCCCAAATACGGCTCGCTTGACCAATGGAATGGGGGCGTATAGCGTTTAATTTTTGGATGGCCTCTAAGGATACACCCTTCATAGAGGTGTAATCCCAGTCTTGAGGAATAATCTTAGCCTCTAATTTGCGAACCTTTTCTACTTGTTCTAGCTGTTTTTTAATGTAACCATCGTAGGTAATGGTAATATCGATTTCTTCTTCCACCGGCGCTTCGTAGCAGGGCAATCCGAATGCCTCTGCCACTACCCATAGGATAGTTCATTTACGTTTTCACTAAATCGTAAGCCTTGATGCCCGTTTTGATGCGAGGTGTACCCGATACGATCTAAGATTTGTTGCGTTTCTTCGCTAGGGTTTACAGGTGTATCCGCTAGTAATTGAATGGCTACTTCAATTTTACCTTGTTTCTCTTTAAAAGCTCTATATCGTTCTTCCTTAACAAGTCCGATTTCATAGCCTTTTTCTGTTAAATCGCATATCTGCATTGTCTTGACGAAGTAACAAGCGATATTCACTGCGACTCGTCATCATGCGGTACGGTTCTTTCGTTCCTTTTCGTTACCGATCGTCGATAAGCACACCGATGTAGCCTTCGGGCGAGATAAGATAAATGGCTCTTTTTCCTTCTAACCATAAAGGCGCATTGATACCTGCCATCAAGCCTTGTGCTGCCGCTTCTTCATAGCCAGATGTACCATTCGCTTGACCTGCAGAATACAAACCTTGAATATGCTTCACTTGTAAAGCAGGTGTCAATTGCAATGGATCTAAGCAATCGTATTCAATGGCGTAAGCAGGACGCATGATTTCTACATCTTCCAAACCAGGGATAGTGCGTAGGAACGCGTATTGTACATCGATTGGTAAGCTTGTACTCATACCTTGGACGTACATTTCGTTGGTGTGATTGCCTTCTGGTTCCACGAATAATTGATGGCGTTGTTTATCTTCAAAACGAACCACTTTATCTTCAATGGATGGGCAATATCTTGGGCCCGTCCCTTCAATGACACCCGTGTACATAGGGGCACGATGTAAATTGCCACGAATGATATCATGTGTATTTTGATTCGTAAAAGTCAACCAACATACTTGCTCATTGCGGTCGATCCAATCAGACATAAAGGAGAAGGCTCTATGGTGAGAGTCACCCGGTTGCATTTCCATATTTTCTGTGTGCAAGGTTCGTTTATCCACACGAGCTGGTGTACCTGTTTTGAATCGCATCAGCTTAATGCCGTGATTCAATAAAGATTGAGACAACAATTCCGCTGTTCGCTGTCCATTAGGACCACCTGTGTATACGCCAATTCACCAGTAATAATCTTGCCTTTTAAGTACGTACCTGTACATAAGATGATTGCCTTTGCTTGGTATACTTCCCCAAGTTCTGACACAATACCTTTCACAACACCCTCTTCAATGAGCAACTCATTGACCATGATTTGCTTCACATTGAGGTTCTCTGTAGTTTTCTAAAACTTCTTTCATACGGCGTTGGTACGCAACTTTATCGGATTGGGCTCGCAAAGAATGTACCGCAGGTCCTTTTCCCGTATTGAGCATGCGCATTTGGATAGCCGTCGCATCCGCATTGATGCCCATTTCACCGCCCAATGCATCTAGTTCGCACACTAGATGACTTTTACCAGGTCCCCCAATGGCTGGGTTACAAGGCATAAGGGCAATGTTATCTAAATTCAATGTGGCCATCAAGGTACGGTGCCCCATGCGAGCTGTGGCTAACGCAGCTTCACAACCAGCATGACCACCGCCAATGACGATCACATCATACGTATCTACTAAATACATGTATTCTCCTATTTTCCTAAACAGAATCGTTTTAAATAATTCATCCACCATGGATTCACGTAAACTTTCACCAGTAATATCACCCAGTAACTCCCAAGCAGCGCGAATGTCCGTGACGATTAAATCGATAGGCATGCCGCTATCTATGGCAAGAATGGATTGGTCCAAGCTAACTTTCGCCTGTTCCATCAAGGTAATGTGGCGCACATTGCTGAGCATCGCCTCATGACTAGCCTGCACAGAACCTCCTTGTACAAGGTATGTGATGACCTTCGCCATCTCATCCATCCCTTCCCCTTGGGCCGCGCTGATGGTGACAATCTCTGTGAAAGTCCCTAGTGCCGCAATCTCTTCTTTGCTAACACATTGCACTTGATCTGCTTTATTCAAGAAGATAATGCTTGGACGATTCGTAATGAGCTGTAGCAACTCTTGTTCTTCCGGCTCCAATGGTTTGGATCCCATCAATGACAAGGACCACCACATCTGCTTTATCTAAGTATTGACGTGCTTTTTCAACGCCCATACTTTCCACAATATCTTCGGTCTCACGAGTCCCTGCGGTATCAATTAAGCGCACGGGAATCCCTTGGATGGTCAAAAATTCTTCAATACTATCACGGGTCGTGCCTGGAATGTTCGTCACAATAGCACGGTCCTCACGAAGTAAAGCGTTCATCAAGCTAGATTTGCCCGCATTAGGACGACCGATGATGGACACCATCACACGTCACGCAATAATTTTACCACGCTGTGCCGTCGCCAATAAAGTATCCATCTTCTCAAGGATAGGGCTAACCCGTCCGCACCTCTTGAGCTGACACCTCTTCAATATCTTCCTCTGGATAATCGATAGTTACCTCTAGGGTGGGCAATCATAGCGATTAACTCATCTCGTAAGGCGCGAATATACTTGGATAAGGTACCGTCTAATTGATTTACCGCCACTTCCAAAGATTGCTCCGTCTTTGCATCAATAATGTCGATAATGGCTTCTGCTTGGGTTAAATCAATGCGACCATTCAAGAACGCTCGCTTCGTAAACTCCCCTTCCTCTGCCTGACGTACCCCCTCTGAAAGTAGGACTTTCAGTATTTCACGGACTGACACAAAACCGCCGTGACATTGAATCTCTACCACATCCTCTGCCGTATAGGAATGAGGGACCTTTCATCAACACCACAATGACCTCATCAAGGTTTTTACCCGTCTTAGGGTGAACAATATGACCATAATGGATCGTTCGCGTCTGGCGCTCACCCAGTGGGTACAGATTGTTTACTGTGAAAGATACGATTCACAACATCACAAGCCTCAGGACCACTGACGCGGATAATACCAATACCGCCAATCCCCGGAGCCGTCGCAATCGCTGCAATCGTGTCATCTAAAAACATAGTATCTCCTGTCTACATCAATGTCAGCTCTGTCTCTAAAGATATATCTCAGTATACTTATCATGCGCTTTATAGCGATACCATATCATACATGAGTATCAGTAACATATCATTATGACACTTTCATGATACTCTAAAAGAACATATCTGACATCGAGTAATACCATTTTCACATAAAAAGAAAAGGCCTTGTGGCCTTATATAAATTATATCATGCAACCAAAGTAACATCAATGATAGATAGGAGAAAACTCCTGAGGAACGCCGTTACGAGTAGTAGCCTTTGTGGCGTTCCTTTCTAACCCTAAATAATATAGCATGCAAGAAGCCCATGGAGTACTCCTGAACACATTATGAAATACCGTTTGAGAAAGAAGTATGCCGTATGGCTTCCTCTATGATTCGGTTACAAACGCTCACAGGCTAGACTATAGCACGGAACAAGTGACGACCTACATATCGAAAATAAATCAGCATGCGTTCCGTTCTAGACGCTACAAGAATTAATCATCATCTATCGCGCAAATTAATAGCCAATCTGGCTGGATATGACATTCTCTAAAACCCTATATGAACCGCTAATGCGTAGTCTCTATGTTTAGGTTCAAGTGGCTCTTCCTAGCACATAATTTATCTAAAAACATCTTTGCAGTAAAGAAAAGATTATATCCTCTCTCTTATCCTCTTATAGTCCTTACGAAACTTAGTTGATATTTGAAGCTTCAACATAATAGTTAAGCCTCCATATCTAGATCTTCAAAAAGCTCTTTAGTAGAGTGATATGTTTTTGCTTGAATATTACCAGATATAATATCACGTACCCTCTTGCATAGCAGATTCAGTTTCAGCATTATATCTTGGTTGCTTTATAATGAAGGAAACTCCTCCTTCCATAATAGATGTATGTAAAAATATTAATAGTCAGTAACGGAAATCCAAAACTATCATAAGTTTTTCTGCCCTTTGTTTTACCCTCTGGTTCCAATCCGAACATTAATATTTTGCAGTTTTGCCACAGTATACACCCCTTATGAAGTAATTGTATTACAAATGTTAAACAATTGCAATATAAGTATGATATTCCCCGGACAAACATAACCACTGTATCTTTTGAAAAAGGAATGTGTGATCTTCCAAAAGCCCCCTGAGGAACGCTATTACGAGTAGTAGCCTTTGTGGCGGATCTTGCGACAAAATTGAACAAACACAAGAAAAGAGCACGGCGTGCCCCGAACAAACATTATGAAAATACACGTTTGAGAGGGGTATGCCATGCTCTTCCTATCATATTCAGTTACGAACGCCACAGGCTACATAGCGGAACAAGTGACGACTTAGTTTCTTTTCTTAATCATCCAATAAATATAGTAAATCACCAATCCATACGTAAGTACATCATATACTTATAAGAATGGAACCATGGCAGATAATCGTTTAAATCCATGTACGTGGATATTAGCACCAATTAAACGCTACTAAATTCAATCTATGAATCCCAAACCAGCTGCTTTACGAGGCATAGATGTAGCGATACCTTTAAACCAAGGCGTTAGGAATAAAATCCCTACTAGAAAAGCAATAAACATCCCTACAAGAGCTACGTAGCCGCCCCACCAGCCTAATGCTGTTTTAGCATGACCAAAATATACATACCAGTGAACACCTAACATAGCAGTTACTACAATACCTACAATACGGTGTACCTTGTACATTTCACCTACATTATAACGTGTAGTAAACCATTTTGGTTTTGTCGCAAGATACGTCAACACTACCCAAGATGAAAATGGAATCAAACCTAAATAAATCTGCCATTTAAATGGAGGTCTATTTTGTAAATAATATCCATACTCAACCATACCAATCAGTGCTAATGATAATAGAGCAATCCATACTAAAATATGATACTTGCTCTTAAACTGTTTTTGTCCTGAACTTTCCATCGTCACATGACACTCCTTATCCAATAATACCAAAAACAAAAATTTATACTGTTAAAGTATAACAATATCAATTATCATTGTAAAGAATCAAAACAGTATGAATTTCTCATAATATACAGACCTTTTACGCATTCATATTAGATAAGACATATCATTTATATGTTACTACCCTGAAAAGCGCCATTACGGTAGTAGCCTTGTGGCGTTTCAACTACCTAAATCACTAATACAAAGCCCGTAACATACCCTGAATAAACCTACCGTAGAATCAGTTTAAGAAGGGTATGTTTGCGGTCTTCAATCCCTGAGGAACGCGGGTACGAGTAGTAGCCTGTGTGGCATTCCTAACTACCTAAATCACAAATACGAAGCCCATAACACCCCTGAACAAACATAACCACTGTATAGTTTGAGAAGGGGTGTGCTTCACTTGTCTATATCCAGTTAAAGAACGCCACAGGCTACATAGCATAACGAAACGATACATTATGACTACCGTTTGAGAAGGGATGTGCTGCTTCCCTTTATATTATTCAGTTACGAACGCCACAGACTTTCATCAAAAACTAGCGACGATTGTACTGACCATCCACCTATGCTATACTTAACTTGTAAAAAGAAAGAGCCACCAACGTGCGATCGGCGTTAGGCTCATCTCGTAAAACAGAAAACTTTGATGCGCCTAACGTGTGAGGTCCGCGAAACCTCATTTCGTTAGGCGTTTTTCAGTAGCTAGCAATGAATAACTTCTAGCGATTAACATAGAAAATTGAATCAATAAAAATAATTTTTCATAGTGGTCATGGTATCACCTTCATCTATAGTAGGAAGAGACCTGAGCCCAACTCACGTTGATAACTCTTCTTACCGTCATTATATCATTTAATCGATATGTGTATTTTTAATTATATAGATTTATATAATACACATCATTATCAATCCCTGAGAAACGCCGTTACGAGTAGTAGCCCTTGTGGCATTTCTAACTACCTAAAATGACATAAATACAAGGCGCCCCTTTATCGTAGAAAGCCTTTGTGGCGTTCCTTCACTACCTGAATCACACAAACACAAGAAGAGCACGGCGTGCCCCGAACAAACATTATGAAATACCGTTTGAGAGGGGGTATGCCGTCCTCTTCCCTATCATATTCAGTTACGAACGCCACAGGCTGCATAGCGGAACAAGTGACGACTAGCGACGGTCTCGTTTTACGATACACGATAAATGGTCGTGCTAAGTAGTTAAATGGTACGCTCAAGCAATGTACTAAACGGCTGAATGGGAATACGATCGCCACAATCATCCAGGATAGCATATGGAACTTAAAGATACCAGGTACATTTTCCATTAAGGATGGATCTGGCATCGCCATCAATACACTACGGAACCAAGGTCCAATAGATACACGATAGTCAAAGAATCCAGACGCATTCAATAATGTACCAGCCATACCACTTACGATAGCTAGTGTAAAGAACAAGTACAACCATACATCCATTTTTAGATGTGTTAGCACGTAATGTCAGGTGTTGTGAAACGACGTTTTCATGAGCATCAAGAATCCTAAGATAAATAGGAAACCAGCTACAGCACCCCATGTACAACGCGCCTTGGTGGTACATATGGTCATCCACGCCGATCATAGCAGTCCAAGTTTTAGGAATTAATACCCCTACCACGTGACCACCGATAACGCAAAGCAAACCAAAGTGGAACAATGGGTTCGCAATACGCAATTGTTTCTTTTTCTAAAAATTGACTTGATTTTAGTAGTCCAGTTTCTTTCAAAGTAAAAGAAACGAACAAGAGTCCCTCGACAAAGAAGGTGAAAGCGATATAAGGCAGGGCGCCCCATAGAAATAAACTCATAGTACACCGTCCTCCAATCCATTAGCAACAGATAAAAATAACATCAAATAAGAAATGCATACGGTAATTTCGCTTCAATGAAACGCTCCTGAATATATTCTAATTTTTGGTTTACAGTATTCATAAATTTCTTTTTGCTTTTTTTCTTCTTCGATAAGCGCACATAATTCAAGAATAGCTGGGACAAAGTCTGGCATTTCTTTTTGGTAAGTCATAGCCATTTTCAAGGAAAAATGCTGTATTTAACAAGTTCTTCTGCTTGTTCCCTGTACCTTGTAATTCATAAGTAGATAAATACATATTCGTATTTTTTGACTAAAAGTCAAAGGTACGCACATATTGATCTTCAAACTCTTTACGAGGTGTTTCTTCCACATAGTCGAAAGAAATTCTACCAAGGCTTGACGGAGTTGAGGGTGCGCAACAGATGTTGCGTCCCCCTTCCATTCTTGTAATTCATCATACCAAGTGGCATCAGGATAGCGAAGCAGAAATGACGCGATAAGCGCTATTTTCTGAGCATCATTCATTATTGACATCCCCTGTAGGACAGGCAAAACCACGTTTATGTTGCATATCTGCGACGGCCTTCACGAGACGCTTTGATATCCGTAGGAATCACAAAACGATCATTGTATTTAGACAAGGCTAATAATTTGTACATGTCGTACATTTGATCTTCTGTTAAATCAATTGGATGTTGAGGTGCTTCACCGCCTACATCACGACGACGCATATATTCACGCATATCTAATACACGTTTGCAACACACGAGCTAAGGCATCTGCATTACCTGCTGTAAATAGATTTGCAAGGTATTGTACAGGCACGCGCATTTCGCTCGCATCTGGCAAGTATACTTCAGATGTAATACGTTGTACGATTGGGCTCAATGGTGGCACATACCAAACCATTGGCAATGTACGATATTCTGGATGCAATGGTAAGCCCTTTCCATTCTTTGATCAATTTGTAGACTGGAGATTTTTGTGCTGCTTTAATCCAAGCTTCACCAATACCTTCTGCACGAGCCGCTTTTACTACTTCTGGATCATGAGGATCTAAGATTAAATCCACTGTATTTTCGTAGATATCTGTATCGTTTTTGGAAGCCGCTGCTGCTTCTACTTTATCCATATCATAGAAGACAACGCCTACATAACGCATTCTACCTACGCAAGTTTCCGCACAAATTTGTGGTAAACCATTTTCCAAACGTGGGTAACAGAATACGCATTTTTCAGCTTTATTCGTTTCCCAGTTGTAGAAGATTTTTTTGTATGGACAAGATGGTACGCAATGGCGCAGCCACGACATACGTCTTGAGAAACAAGAACTACACCGTCTTCATCACGTTTGTAAATCGCACCAGATGGGCACGCTGCCACACATGCTGGATTTAAGCAATGATTACATAGACGAGGTAAGTAGCGCATGAATACTTTTTCATAATCGAATACGATATCTTCACCCATTTTTGCTAAATTCACGTCAGAGCGAGCGTGTTCACCACCAGCCAAATCGTCATCCCAGTTAGGACCCCATTTGATTTCCATACGTTCTTTAGTTACTAAAGAGCGTGGACGTGCTACTGGTTGGTTATTTTTACGACCAGAATGAATCAATGTTTCATAGTCATATGTCCATGGTTCAAGTAGTCTTTCAACTCAGGTTGTTCTGGATGGTAGAACAATTTCATCAAACGATTTGTTTTGGAACCTGTAGCCAATGCTAATTTTCCATCGTTACCAACAGTCCAGCCAGCTTTTCCATTTTCTCTTGGTCTTCCCAATGACGTGGATAGCCAACACCTGGACGAGTTTCTACGTTATTAAAGTACATATATTCCGCACCTTCGCGGTTTGTCCATGTATTTTTACAAGTGACCGAACATGTGTGACAGCCTAGACACTTGTCTAAATTTAGGACCATAGATACTTGAGCCTTAATCTTCAAGCCAATCTACCTCCTTCATTTTACGAGCCACAATAGTCATATCCCGTTGGTTGCCAGTTGGGCCATAATAATTGAATCCATAACTTAATTGACCATAACCACCAATCATATGTGTTGGTTTCAAATGAATGTGAGTTGGTGCATTGTGTGTACCACCACGTTGTTTTTTGATTTGCGCAGCAGGTACGTTGATGTGACGGTCTTGAGCATGGTGCATGTAGGAAATACCACGAGGAATACGTGGGGATACTACAGCACGAGCTGCGACGATACCGTTTTTATTGAAAGCTTCCACCCAATCATTATCTTGGACATTGATTTCTTTCGCATCATCTTCGTTCAACCAAATTGTTTGTCCACCACGGAACAATGTTAACAATTGTTGACTATCGAAGTACATACTATGAGTAGACCATTTTATTATGTGGTGTCAAAGTATTTCAATGTGATTTGAGGAACGCCCTCTTGTGCATAATCACCTTTCACTGGCGCGTAAGACAAGACTGGTTTATAAAGAGCCATAGCCTCACCATAGTCACGCATCATTTCATGGTCACAATAGAAGGATTGACGACCAGTGATCGTACGGAATGGCACTTTATCCTCAGTAGATGTTGTAAATGGAGAATAACGACGGTCTTTATTATTTTTTACCTGTACTTGTCACAGATGGAATGATAAAGCGTGGTTGACGTAACCATATCTTCGAAGGTAATACGTTCTTCTTCACGACCTTTTGCATTCTTTTGAAGATCTGTTAAGCCTGTTTTTTCTTCCATAGCCTGCCAAGAACGAACTGCTAATTTACCATTCGTACAAGAGGACAATGTTAACACAACATTACAAGCTTCACGTGCTTCGTAGATGCTAGGACGACCATGAGATACGAAACCTGGTTGGTTGATGGTACCATTTTGTTCATATAAAGGGATTGGTAAGCATCAGATACATCCCATGCTAAACCATGAGCGCCCACTTTATTTTCAATGTTGGGACCTAAACCGATGAATTTTTTTCAAAGATTTTTACTGTAGTCACGTTTTACGTGTACAAGATTTGGCATAGTTTTACCCTGGAATTGGTTTCACATTCGCCTTTGCTCCAGTCTAATACTTTACCCAATGGTTGCGCCACTTCGCCTGGGCTGTCATGACCCAACGGTTGTGCTACGATATCTTCGTATTCAGTGAAAACCAGACTCTTTTCGCTACGCGAGATACTGTTTCTGCCAACGTACGGAATGTATCCCAGTCAGATTTAGTGTCCCATGCGCAATCAACTCGCTCGCTTGAATACGTGAACGTATGGATGCATATCTGTGGAAGATAAGTCTTGTTTTCGTACCATGTCGCTGCAGGGAATACGATATCGGAGTATAACGCAGTAGAAGCCATACGGAAATCGATATCGATTAACAAGTCTAATTTACCTGTTTCTGGAGCTTCACGCCAGTTGATTTCTTCTGGACGTACTGGTGCATCTTCATCTTCAATGACACCATTTTTAGTGCCCAATAAATATTTTCAAGAAGTACTCTGCGACCTTTAGAAGAAGAACCAATCAAGTTAGAACGCCATACGAACAAGTTGCGTGGATGATTTTCTTTTGCAGAAGGATCTTCTACGCAGAATTTCAATTCTTTATTTTTCAAGGCTTGTACGATGTACTGGTTAATTTCAGCTTCAGTACCTGCGCCTGTAGCACGAGCATCGTTGATCAAATCTTGATAGTTACGGTTGAAAGTAGGGTAAGATGGCAACCAACCTAAACGTGCTGCCAATACGATTATAGTCACCAGGGTGTCTGTAACGAGGTGTAGCTAATTTAGATACACGGTCTGCAAGGTCAATGCAGTCAGAACGATATTGTTCTGTAGCAAAGTAGAACCAAGATGTGCCATTTTGTAAACGAGGTGCTTTACTCCAGTCGTTCGCTGTCATAATACCAGCCCAACCTTCTACTGGACGTAATTTTTCTTGTCCTACATAATGAGCCCAGCCACCGCCGTTAACGCCTTCTGTACCACAGAACATGATCAAGTTAAGGATCGTACGATAAATTACGTCTGCATGATACCAGTGGTTGATACCAGCACCCATGATGACCATGGAGCGACCTTTTGTTTGTTCTGCGTTGTCTGCAAATTCACGAGCTGTACGAATCACTACGTCTGCTTTTACGCCAGTGATTTTTCTTGCCATGTTGGTGTATATGTGGAGTGTCTTGCTTCATAGCTAGTCGCCTACTTCACCGCCCTAAACCACGATCAATACCATAGTTAGCAAGAATCAAGTCGAAATACTGTTGTTACTTGATACAGGGACCTTCTTTTGTTTTGTACTGTCATGACAGGAATAGCACGTTCAATAATACCTTCATGTGCTTCGTCACCGAAGTATGGTAATTTCACTAATGCTACGGAATCACGTTGATCGATGACAGATAAACGAGGGAGATTTTTTCTCCTGTTGCACGGTTTTTCAAGACGTAAATTCCATTTTTTTAGGATTTGTATGACGATCACCCTAGTGTACCATTTGGTACTACTAATTCATTCGTATTTTCATCAACCACTACGGTATGGAAATCAGCGCCAGCTTCTGTGCTGCCTAAGTCTTGGTTATTCAAGAAACGGCCCGCTTGTAAAGCACCATTGATTTCTTCTACACGTACTAAGAATGGGAAAGTCAGTAAACTCTTTTCGCATATTCTTTGAAATATGGAGTTTCTTTATCAATATAGTATTCTTTCAGAATGACATGACCCATTGCCATTGCCATCGCTGCATCAGTGCACCTGCTTACATTCAACCAAGTATCGGAGAAAGTAGTGGATTCTGCATAGTCAGGAGACACAGAGACTACTTTTGTACCTTTATAACGTACTTCTGCCAAGAAGTGAGCATCCGGTGTACGAGTCAATGGTACGTTGGAACCCCATGTAATGATGTAACTCTGCATTGTACCAGTCGCCAGATTCTGGAGTATCTGTTTGTTCACCCCAAACTTGTGGGCTGGATGGTGGCAAGTCAGCATACCAGTCATAGAAGGAAAGTGGAGTACCACCCATAAGGTTCAAGAAACGCGCACCACCTGCATAGGACAACATGGACATAGCTGGAATTACAGAGAACCCCTGCATTGCGGTCTGGACCATATGTTTTTGCTGTATATAATAAGGAGGTCTGCTACGATTTCTGTAGATTCATCCCAAGTAGAACGTACAAAGCCACCCATACCACGAGCAGATTTATAACGTTTTGCTTTTTCAGGATCTTTCTACAATAGATTTCCATGCTTCGATAGGATTTTTTTAGCAGTTTTTCTTCGCTTCTCTCCAAAGCTCAATCAATTCACCACGTACATATGGATATTTTACGCGTAGTGGACTGTATAAATACCAAGAGAATGTAGATCCACGAGGGCATCCACGTGGTTCGTAATCCGGCATATCATCTGGTGTTTTAGGGTAATCAGTTGCTTGATTTTCCCATGCAACAACACCATTTTTAACGTAAATGTTCCAGCTACAAGAACCTGTACAGTTTACGCCATGTGTGGTACGGACTACTTTTATCGTAGGACCAACGGTCACGATAAAAAATTTTTCCCATTCACGACCACCTTCTTCTGTGATTTGATGGCCTGTTGGAGATACGTCCTTCTTGCGAAGAAACTTAAATTTTTGAGATAAAAGACTCATCTCATGTCCTCCTTAAAAATACAAAAACCCTTGCCTTCGTATTGCTCACAGCAAGGGGGTATAACCTCAATCATTCGATATTGCTAATGTTAGGATCGATAGTATCGATATCCAAATCTAGCAGTCCGATTAATGCATCAAAGTCACAGATTACCAGATGGTGTTTATCATAGGCTACATAGCCCTAACTTTCGTAACTCACTTAGCATGCGGTTTTAAACCTTCCCGTGATGTGGCAGTAAATTCAGCTAACTCTTGGTTGCTTTAATGCAATGTCGATATAAATACCGTCATCTCGCTTGATACCATAACTATTTGCTAAACGCAATAATGTAGAATAAAATGCACCTTTCTTACCGTATAATAATAAGTCTCTATACTTAGCTTGTTGGCGACGCATATGAAGCGTATAAATCTTCATCATCGCAATGGCTAAGGAATGATCCTTGGCAATGGCAGGCTCTAATACATCATAACGTATACAATAGACTGAGCAATCTTCTCTTGCTATCGCATTAAACACATACGTCCTCGTATTCGTCTCATACAAAGGAATTTCACCAAGCACATTATTTTTCCCCACTAAGCGCAGTGCAAAAATATGTCCCGTAGCTTCAAATTTCTTAATACTCAGAGCGCCCTCTCTGAACGATATAAAAATGTTCTGCCTTATCGCCTTCGTGAAATAAAAATTCTCCCTTTTTCAGATGAATCACTTCACCCGGCAATGCTAGCAATTGATTGATTAACTCCTGTTCCATACTACCACCATGCATCTTTCAGTAACATTCGATACCTATGATACTGATAGACTTTCACCTATCAAACTATCACATACATATAAACTTTTGCGTACATTACTATTATAACTTATTAATAATTATATAAGTTGTGCTTTTTATCACATTCACATTATATAATATCTTATATAATAAGTGTGTGATTTTTAGGCACATATTATAATGAAAGTATGGGAATAAGTCAATATTTTTTATACTAATTTGTGCCTTCGAGTTACTGTGATACAAAAAGTATCACAAGTTGTACGTTGAAATGATTAAAGGAGTGTTCTCATGTCAGAGATGAAAATGCCTCAAGTGGGTGCGAGCCGCAAAGAAATTATTGCGAACTGGCAACCAGAAAATCCTGAATTTTTGGGAAAAGTTTGGTAAGAAAAATTGCTAAACAAAACTTGGTAGTTTCTACCATTGCATTAACGTTATCATTTTTGCGTTTGGTATTTATGGTCAACCATCGACAGCACAATTAAATGGAGCTGGATTCCATTTTCACAACAGAACAGTTATTTACACTAGCTGCCTTCCCAGGTTTAGTAGGTGCTACGTTCCGTTTTATCTATACTTACATGCCAGCTTTAATTGGTGGTAGAAACTGGACTTTCATTTCTACAATCATTTTATTAGTACCTGTAGTATGGTTAGGTTACGCTGTACAAGATACAACGACTTCTTACGAAACGTTCATGATCTTAACAGCTTTGATCGGCTTAGCCGGCGCTAACTTCTCCTCCTCCATGGCGAACATCGGTAACTTCTTCCCTAAAGCTGAAAAAGGGACCGCTCTTGGTATCAATGGTGGTATCGGTAACCTTGGTATCTCCGTAATTTACTTCTTAGCTCCATTCGCTATGGGTTCTGCTACATTAGGTAATATCTTGGTGTCACACCAGCTATCGTCAAAGGCAATGCGGTGTACTTAGCCAACGCGGCGTTTATGTGGATTGTGCCTTTAGTAATTATCTTAGCATGCATGACTCGTTACATGGATAACTTTGCCATCAGCAAAAACCAAATCCTAAAGCACTGGCTCAAATTTTTCAGCAACAAACACACTTGGGCTATGACATTGTTATATACATGCGCCTTCGGTGCGTTCTCCGGATATGCAGCAGTACTTGGTTTACTTGTTAAAACAGAATTCCCTGAAATTCCATTTGCTCACATCGCATTCGTGGGACCATTAGTATCTGCCAGCCTTCGTCCAGTAGGTGGTTGGTTAGCTGACAAAATCAATAGCGGTACAAAAATTACTTTCATCGGTTTGATTGGTTTATGTATCACTACTGTATTGATCGCTGTAGGCGTAGATATGCATAACTTCGATTCTTCTTTGGTATGACTGTGTTGATGTTCGTATCCTGCGGTTTCGTAACAGGTTCTACATTCCGTATGATTCCTCACATCTTCACAGATGGATTACAATCTTCCTTAATTGCTGGTTTCGTAGCAGCTGTAGCTGCGTACGGTGCCTTCATTACACCAAAAATCTTTGGTTATGTGTACACAACATTCGGAAGTATCCACCCAGCATTCGCAGTATTACTTGCTTTCAATATCGTAACAGTATTCGTATGTTACTGGTTCTATGTTCGTAAAGCAGCTAACATGAATGTATAATTGAATCTAAAAAAGAGCACGGTTCATGCCGTGCTTTTTTGTATGCTTAACGATTCTGTCCTGCCATATGAGTTGTATTGAAAGTTACTAGAATTTGCTATTGATTCGCCTATTGAATATTCAATCGCCTAAAAATATGGTATAATTAGGCGAATATAGAAAGGAGTAGGCGAATGAAAAACTTTTAATTATTCACTCTATGAAAGTACTCTATGGGATAGTGAAATTATTACATTTATTAGCACAGATCCATGAACACAAGGGAAAACAGGAACTATTCATACAACAAAAAGCTCCCTGCTGTGCTAGATACACTAGTGGAAATTGCAAAGATTCAAAAGTATCGAATGCAGTTCAATCCTAAGTAAATCCACCATAGAAAATATGTTGAAACAATTAGTAGAAGAAAAGTACATTGAACGACACGGAAAAAGGGAAAGCCACCTTTATGTGAAGAAATAATATACCAATGAATTTAATTATACTAAACTAGTAATGCCTCGCCAACTAGTTTTACCATTGGATTATGGCATGTTGATGATAAAAGAAACAGCTCCTATGCGGTTACTCGATGCTGTATTGAAGGAATTAGACTATAAAGAGTTACAGCATTTGTATTCTTCTAAAGAAAATTTGTCAACTGATCTTGACAATATCAAATCCCATTGTTGTCATAAGGATTGGTTTGTTGTAAAATGAAGTTGAATAGCGAAGGATATGACGATGATTACTTTAACTGAGCACCCTAAAACGATATAAAATACGAATTTTTGAAAGGAGCAAACATCATGGTAAATGAAATCACAAACGATTTTGCAACGCGACGTTTTCGCGTGGCAAATGTGGCAAAGGCGGGCAATGTCGCAACGCGCACGCCAATCTACAGCACGGAGTCAACGAGCGGTGTCGTCTGGGTCATAAAGCCTGGGCAGACGATTCAGCCGCACGGTCACGCCAATGCAGATGATATATGGATTTGCATTGAGGGAGAGGGCGTCTTTTACCCTACCCCCGGAGAGGGCACCCCATCGCGAAGGGCGATGTCATCGTCTCAGCGAAGGGCATGTGCCACGGGATGAAAAATACAGGCACGAAGGACTTTGTCTTTGTTGGCATCCTTGCCCCCGTCCCTGCGGATTATTTCCCCATCGAGCCGTAAAGAGTCTGTAGACAGTAGGAACTGATCTTGATAATATCAGTATCACCCCTATGGGAAATTAATAACCGTGGATATAACTGAACCACTAAATAGCTATATAAAAACCTAATAACTATATTATTTCTTTTTAATATATACACTATATAAAAAGGGGCTGTAACAAACAGCCTCTTAAAATAAAAAGCTATGAGTTGATTTTATATATTCAACTCATAGCTTTTTCTATATTTCTAAGAAAAGGACCCCTGAAGGACCTCTTCATAGTTATAGATAATCTGTTACTATATGCCACAAATCATCTATTGTCATCTCTACAGATATGCATATACATCAATATAAAAGTTGATGATATATAGTAGAAGTCTCATCGTTTGTAATAAATCACAATATGACGATATGGTTCTTTGTCCTTCGCCATCTGTTTTGATATGTTTTTCGTTTTGCAAATGCTACGTGAATGATTTTTCGCTCGAAAGCATTCATTGGTTCTAGGCAATTTTTGACGTGTACGTCGTACTTTAGCGCCCTAAGCGATGTGCCAATTGAATCAAAAGTTTCTTCACGACGGAACGATAATTTTTCCACGTCCACAACAATTTGGCAACGACGGTGAACTTCCTTATTAGCCACAAGGTTTGTTAAGTATTGGATGGCATCTAATGTTTGACCATGTTTACCAATCAAAATACTCTAAATCTTCCCATGTACTTGGAATGTAATCTTATCTTTAGTAGTCAATTTTTCAATTTGTACAGATAAACCCATCTTTCCAAACATGCCTAATAAAAATTTCTTTACCTGTATCGGCAATGAAATCTTGTTCTGCTTTTTGTAATACCATCTTCACTACTACAGGAATTTCAGTAGTATCTGTTTCCACAGTATCTACATGCTGTTTCTGTAACAGTTTCCACAACTGATACTACTTCTTCTACAACAGCAGTACGTTCTGCTGTTCCTTCTTCAAAGTATACGCGAACAAGAGCATCTTTTTTACCAAAGCCTAAAAAGCCTTTTGATGGCTCTTCTAACACTTTCACAGACGTAACAACTCGACCTTGAGATTCAATTTGCGCTGTTGCTTGTGAAGTTGCCTCTTCAATCGTTTTTTTGCTGACACTTCAATGTAATCCATGCCTAGCCTCCTATTTGTTATTACGATAAATTAATGTTTGTTGTGCTAATTGGAATAGATTTGAAACTACCCAGTAAATTACCAATCCACTAGCAAAGTTTAAACTGATATAGCCAATGAATAGTGGCATAAAGATGTTCATAATCTTCGCTTGTTGATTATTACCACTGTTAGCAGATGTTTGTTTACTCATGATGTAAGTAGACAAGGCAGATAACACTGGTAATACATAGATTGGATCTGGATCACTCAAATTTGGTAACCATAAGAATTGCGCATATTGAGGATCATATGGATATCCTTGCAATGCATAGAATATAGCAATCAAGAATGGCATTTGCACAAGAAGTGGTAAACAACCAGCTAATGGGTTGATGCCTAAGTCTTTGTACATTTTCATAATTTCTTGCTGTGCTTTTTGTGGATTGTCCTTATATTTGTCTTGGATGGCTTTTCATTTTTGGTTGTAAATCAGCCATCCCCTTTCATAGACTGCACTTGTTTTTGTGTCAACGGTGCTAATATAAGTTTAATAACAATGGTAAGCAAAATAATCGCGATACCATAGCTCGGGAAGCCCATCGCTTTTGTGCCCAAAAACGAATATTCCACAAGGCTTCTCATAAAATCTACTAAATATTGAAAGATTTCCATGCCTACTCCTTTTCTTGTTCTCTGTAGTATACACCTTTGTGTACCCATATACGTTATGGTATGGTCTATATTTCATCCATACAGGTACTCAGGTATTTCCAAAAATTGTGCTATGGCAATGGATCGTATCCACCCTTGTGAAAGGGATGACATTTTAAAAATCCGTTTGATGCCTAAATAGCTACCTTTTAAAGGTCCATACCGTTGCAAGGCTTGCAACATGTACATCGAACAGGTGGGATAAAAACGACAAGTACTTGGCTTTAAAGGAGATAGAGCATATCGATAGAACTGAACTAATCCAATTAACAAGTAATTTACAAGTTTACTAATCACCCATTAGTTTCTATCCTTTAGTAATTTACATTTTTGAATAGACGCATCATCTCACGCTCTGCCTGGTCGTATGTAGCATTGGCCAAGTAACCTCGTCCAACTACGACAATATGATGACCTTCGCGCAATTCATGTTGATGCAGACGATACACTTCTTTCATCAAACGTCGAGCTCTGTTGCGCTGTATAGCGCCTCCTACCTTTTTCCCTGTGACAAAACCGATCTTATTCTTTTGTTTTGCCACTGGCATATGATAGACCACACAAAGACGTCCTACTTCATAGCGACCGTGCTTATACACCAATTGATATTCATTGTTTTTCCGTATTCTTCTATCTTTTGTTAAACTATTCATAGTTATCCTTTAATACCGTACATACAGAAAAACTTGGCTGTTCGGCCAAGTTCTCTTACTGTATATTTGATTATGCAGATAAGCGTTTTCTGCCTTTAGCGCGTCGACGTTTTAACACTAGACGGCCACCGATGGTTTTCATACGTTCACGGAAACCATGAGTACGTTTTCTCCAAAGTGTATTTGGTTGGTAAGTACGTTTCATTACAACAACACCTCCTCATGATAGGTTTATTTTTTCGTATACCATAACATAGTAATTATATGTATAAACCCCTAATTCTGTCAATATAAACCTTGTGTATTCCCTATATTTATATGACATACATACAAAATACTATCACATACTTTTTATATGTATATTGACAAAGGAAGTTATGTGACAATCTTTCTCTATCCATCGTCTATAAAATCACTATAGACTCCATAGCAAAGCAAAACAGTTTTTGGTATAATGAATATATCTATACAAGCAAACTATCGTATGGAGTTTTTTAATAATTATATGTTTTTAGAGTTATAAACAAGTTTTCCACATTTTTAGACCTTATCCACTGACTTATTCACAACGTTGTGGATATTTACAATCCAGAGTACTATCTTGTTTATAAGCTCTTTTTCTTTGTCTAATTTTTAGTTATCCACACCAATGATAATGTGGACAAATTATTCTTATACACAAACAGGAAGGTTTCTTATGAGTGACTTAGATCTCTACTCCCTATGGGACCAAGTGATGCAAAAACAAAAACAAAATGCCACAGCAAAATGTGGGACTCCTTGGTCGTTAATTCTTTGATGCCTTATTCTATGACATCTACCACCCTAACGTTATTCGTTATGGATCCTAGTAAGCTCAAATATATTCAAACGCCTTTAGTACATAACCAAATTTTAGAGGCTGCGAAAAGTTTACTTCCTACCTTGCAGACCATCGATTACCTAACAGATATGGCTACATCAGATACATCTGTGGCGAATACATCTATGATAAATACCGTATCATCAGATACGACAGGTATGCAGGATCGAAATCCTCCTATGCCACCCTATCGATATGCCATCCTTTGATGATACGACCATAGAAAGTACATCTCCTTCCATAATCCCTCCCCCTTGGGATGCAGAGAACTATGATGAAGTGTTGCCAGATGGAGTAAGCCGTCCTAGCTATGATTCTCCTGTCATCATTCAAAGAAATGCATCTACTACACAAGGTATCCAAAAGCCTGTACCTACCGATTTATTTGCTACTAAGACTGCTACTCCTATGCCACCAGCACCGCCTATACAACGAGATATGAGTAGTTCTTCGAAATCTCACTTAAATCGGGCTTTCACCTTTGATAACTATATTGAATCTAATTCTAACCGCGTTGCTTTTAGCGCGGCGAAAGCAGTGGCAGATAATCCAGGTCTTCGCTACAATCCTCTATACATTCACTGCCAATCTGGTCTCGGTAAAACCCATTTAATGCATGCTATCGGTAATGAAATTTTAGTTAAAAATCCAGCAGCAAAAATTATGTCCATTACCAGTGAAGATTTTATGAACAGTTTTATTGAATCCTTGCAGGACGAAAAACGCCGGATCAATTCCGCCGTAACTTCCGAGATATCGATGTACTCATCATTGACGATGTACAATTCTTAGAAGAAAAAAATAAGAAAACTACGCAAGAAGAGTTTTTAATACTTTCAACCATTTACTCAGTCATAATAAAGCGGTTATCCTGTCCAGTGATAAACCACCAAAAGATTATAAGGAAATGGAAGAGCGCTTAATCACACGATTCAATAGTGGTCTCACTGTAGAAATTGAAGCCCCCAAATCCTGAGATGATTGAGGCCATCATTCACGAGGAAATTCACCATCGTCGAGATGAATATCCCAACTCTATATGTACCAAAAAGAGTAGTTCATTTATTTGCTCAATATTTTCAATAATCGAAATATTCGTGAACTAAAAGGAGCTTTTGAAACATTAATTACACAGGCGACCATTAGTGGTCGATTAGAATCCATTGATGTGGAATTTACCAATAAAGCAATTAAAGATTTTATCATCCATACAGAAAAATCGTCTTATCTATTAAATACATTCAAGAGTTTATCGTGGATTACTTTCAAAATCAAATTGGAACATTTAGTCAGTCAAAAAGCGAAATAAACAATATGCCCATCCTCGGCAAATTGCCATGTATTTAGCCCGTGAAATCATCAATGAAAAGCTACCCTCAAATTTCCTATGCCTTTTGAAAGAAAGATCATCTACAGCACTCCATGCGTATGAAAAATTTCTAGAGAAATGAGAAAAGATCCCAGATTTGCGCTTTAACCATTGAACGGATTCGACAAGAATTAGAAAAAGCCCAGCAATAACAGTTATGTGTATAAGCCTGTGTGTAGATTGTGTATCCTTTGTGAGTACCTTGTTAATACTTTGACACTTACACACAAGTGAATATGAAGGGTTGTTAGTATGTGGATACAAATTTTCTAATCCCACCATTATAAACATGTGGAAAACCTTGAAATATTCGCATTTTATGCACCTATCCACTTATTCACGGCCCTACTACTACGGCTACTACTTTTTAAACAAATCACTTTAACATAGTCTTATTAGTCAAAAGGAGATTCTATGAAATTACAATTTAACAAACAAGAGTTGATAAAAAGCAATCTCTCCATTCCAACGAGTTGCCTCCAAATAAAACAAGCTCTAACTTTACCTGGATCTATTTATATTTCTACAAAAGAAAACTACGTAGAATTACAAGTCAACGACTTTGAAATCGGCATGCGCTCCCAAGTAGATGCAACGATTTTTAGAACCAGGTACGATTGTGGTAGGTTCTAAATACTTTCAAGAGATTCTAAAAATTACCTGGTGAACAAGTAGAACTGTATAAACCAGACAATTCGAATCATTTGCAAATTAAATCTGAGAATTCTGAATTTAAGTTAGTCACTATGCAAGTAGAAGATTTTTTTCCCTAGTGGAACAAATTCAAGATGATACGAGCATCTTAATTGATGGAGAACAGTTAAAAAGAATTAATTGATTTAACTGTGTATGCTACGTCTACAGATACAGATCGACCTATTTTCTGTGGTACTTTGGTGGAAATTGAAGGTAATGAATTAACGATGGTGGGTACAAATACACATCGTATGGCTGTGAAAAAAGTAACCTTAGAAACAGCCTTAGAACAACCAATGCGCATTGTCATTCCTAAACGAACTGTAGAAGAAGTATCGAAAGTATTACCTTCGGATCAATCTGTGATGGTTAAATTAATATGGAATAGAAATCAAGTAGCCATCGTATTTGATACTCTGTACATCATCTCTCGTTTAATTGAGGGAACTTATCCAGATTATAAACGCGTAATTCCAAGTAAATTTGATGCTAGCGCCACTTTAAATCGTAGAGAATTTGCTAGTTCTTTGGACCGTGTGTATTTTCATGGCAAAAGATATGAGTTTATCTTCTATTCGCTATGATTGGGAACCCGATCAAGTTACATTGAGTTCTCAAAGTGCAGATATTGGTATGGTAAAAGATATTGTTGTTTGTACCTTTTGAAGGTGAGCCTTTCACCATCAATTTCAATGGTAAATATATTGATGATTTATTGAAACATAGTAATAGTGAAAGAATCCATATGTATTTACAAGCACAAGGTGCTATGGTGATTCGTCAAGATAACAATGACAATTATACCTATGTGGTAACACCAGTTCACACACATAATTAATAAAAATCATAAGAGGATATTATGAATACAGAAACAGTTGCGATTCATACGGATTACATTCCAGTTGGATCAATTATTAAAATATGCGAACCTGTTATCTACAGGTGGACAAATTAAAGTATTATTAGCAGAAGAAGCTATCACACTAAACGGTGTGATCGTCACAGAGAAACGGAAAAAAATTTATCCTAATGATGTTGTCATCGTAGGAGATGAAGTATCGATCACTGTGGTGAAGGAGGGTTAATTGTGTATATGACAGAATTGGAACTCATACATGTTCGCAATCATAGTCATAAACAGATTACTTTCACACCGAATATCATTGTCATCCACGGTACCTAATGGGCGAGGCAAAACGAATATATTGGAATCTGCCTACATTGCTACGATGGGGCATAGTCATCGCACATCGGATATGAAAGATGTCATCCATTGGAATGAGGACGAGGCCAGTATTATTGTTCATTTTATGAAAGCCGAAACGCCTCATACATTGCAGATTAAATGGGGTCGTCAGGGAAAAAGCTAATTCGGTTGCACGACAATCCTTTGTCTCAAAAAAAGAATTAGTAGGCACCTTGAATACAGTGATTTTTTCTCCTGAAGATTTGGAGTTAATCAAAGGGACACCATCTCTGCGTAGACGATTTTTTAAATATGGAAATCAGTCAAACAAGCCCACAATATTATCATCAGTTGACGATGTACCAGCGGGCTGTGCAACAAAGAAATCGCGTATTAAAGGAGTATAGTCACAAAGCGCATGCGCCTGTTCAAGATTGGGATGAACAGATTGCCACGTTAGGGGCTCAAATTATTCAAAAGCGATTGGAAAGTTTAAAAAAGTTAAATCAATTGATGGATTTAATGAATCGAAAGCTTACCAATGGCAAGGAAGATTTACGACTCCAATATACACAGCCTTATAGTGAACACACATTATTAGTGACGAAAGAGGCTTTATTGAGCGCTTTGCAAAGTCACTTAGAAGAAGATAGACGACGGTTTCAAACCTCTGTGGGACCCCATCGTGATGATATTATCTTTTACTCTGGCCAATGGATTTAAAACGATTTGGATCCCAAGGACAACAGCGTACGGCGATTTTATCTGTGAAATTGAGTGAATTGGAATACATTAAATCAGAAGTAGGAGAATATCCTATACTTCTTTTAGATGATGTGCTCAGTGAATTGGATCAGGAACGACGTCAGAATTTGTTGAAATTTATTCATAAGCGAGTGCAAACAATCATAACCACCACGGATACGGAAGAAACAGCAGGTCTAGATAATGTGCAATATATAGATCTCGGTGAGGAGGTTCTATGATAGAGAGTAATACAAAGGAACTGATGGGTGGACATACACTGTTAGAGGGCATGTTACGAGAACTGGGCATCTATGATACATATCAGATCATGAAATTATGTCACGATTGGGAAGAGGTAGCTGGTCCCATCGTGGCAGACGATGCTAAGATTGTAGAGATTACTCCCCTACATTAGTACTAGAAATTGGTCATACAGTATGGATGCAAGAAAATGGTGATGCGTACGCCACAATTATTAGAAGCTTTTACAGGACTATTATGGTGCACCGATTATAGAAGATATCAAAGTCAATTACCTCGCAAATCCATAGGTGAACAACCAGTAAGGGGTGATGTATTGAGACATGACGCCCTGTGAAAGAAGAACGCATCGACTTTCACAAGGTACCCGTATCTGACGAAGAGGTAGAAGAGATTCGGACATCTGTGAGTTGCATTCACAATGAAGAACTGCGCAGATGGTGTTCAACATGCGGATACAACAAGTGAAAAAGGACAAAGTACTGTTAGCATCGAATTACCATCGTTGTCCTAGTTAGGTACTGTTGGCAAGAAACAGCAGAGGTGTGTTTCAGTGTGAATATAAACGATATCGTTCGATCGTTCAGACCATCAAAGGGCATCTTGCGAAAGTATCCTCATTATAAATATGACCAGGTGAAAGTCATAGCACCTTGGTGCACTTTATGAATGGTTTCGTGTGGCAAAACGGGAAAGTATTCAATTCTATTTAACTCGCTTATTCCAAGGTTCGAAAAGATGCGAACGATATGTATTGGGCTACCATGTTAATCACTTCAAAATCGCAAGAAGAGTTAACTTTAGAGCAAGTGGTGAATATTACGAACAAATATCGTTGGACTGAAACAGATAAAATGCAAGTGAAATAAATTCCTAGTCTTTCATTAATGTGCTAAAGTATTGTATAATAGAATGTATTAAAATATGATGACGAAGATAAATGAGTGGGAATCATATAAAAAGTAGGAGGATGTTAGATGGCAGAACAAACGAATTATGATGCCGGTAATATACAGGTCCTCGAAGGGTTGGAAGCCGTTCGAATGCGACCTGGTATGTATATTGGTAGTACATCTGCCCGTGGATTACATCACTTGGTGTATGAAGTTGTAGATAATAGTGTGGATGAGGCCCTAGCGGGGTATGCGACACATATTGAAGTGACCATTTGCGAAGATAATAGTATTGAAGTTATCGACGATGGTCGTGGGATTCCGACGGGGATGCATGAAACAGGTATGCCTGCGGTAGAACTAGTATTATCCAAACTTCACGCAGGTGGTAAATTTGGCGGTGGTGGATACAAAGTGTCCGGTGGTCTTCATGGGTAGGTATTTCCGTAGTGAATGCCTTGAGTGAGTGGACTATCGTCGATGTATACCAATATGGAAAAATTCAAGAAATTTCCTTTGAACGTGGTAATAAAACGTCTGATTTGAAAGAAATTGGTACGACGGATCGTACAGGTACGACAGTACGATTCAAACCAGATGCACAAATTTTTGAAACCACTATTTTCGAGTTTGATGTATTAAAAACTCGTTTACAAGAGTTGGCGTTCTTGAATAAAGGTTTACGCATTACCTTGTCCGACAAACGTGGGGAAGGTCGCAGTGAAAGTTTCCACTACGAAGGTGGCTTAGTACAATTCATTGAATATTTGAATGAAGCAAAAGAAGCCATCACACCAAGTGTTATCTCCATCGATAATACCCGTGACGATGTAGTGGTAGATGTGGCGTTACAATATAATGATAGTTATAGTGAAACGATTTTTGTCCTTCGTTAATAATATCAACACCATCGATGGTGGTACGCACTTGAGCGGTTTCCGTACAGCTTTAACACGTACGTTGAACGACTATGGTCGCAAGGCTGGCATTTTGAAAGAAAATGAAAGCAACTTGACTGGGGAAGACGTACGCGAAGGCTTTAACAGCTGTGGTGAGCGTAAAAAGTATTGGAACCACAATTTGAAGGCCAAAACAAAAGGCAAACTAGGCAATAGCGAAGTCAAAGGGATTACAGATACCATCGTGTCTGATGGATTGCGTGTCTTCTTGGAAGAGCATCCAGCAGAAGCTAAGAAAAATCATCGAAAAAGCAACCAATGCGAGTCGTGCTCGTGAAGCGACCCGTAAAGCACGTGAATTGACACGCCGTAAAAATGCTTTGGAAGTGAGCTCCTTACCTGGTAAATTGGCAGATTGTTCTGAAAAAGATACAACTATGACAGAAATTTACCTTGTCGAAGGTGATTCTGCGGGTGGTACTGCAAAAACAAAGGTCGTGATCGCCGTTACCAAGCGATTTTGCCATTGCGCGGTAAAATTCTAAATGTAGAAAAAGCTCGTCTCGATAAAATCTTGGCCAATGCAGAAATTCGTTCTATGATTACTGCCTTTGGTACAGGTATCGGACAAGACTTTGATATTACGAAGAGCCGTTATAATAAAATCATTATCATGACCGATGCGGACGTTGACGGCGCACACATTCGTACCTTTATTATTGACATTCTTCTATCGATACATGAAACCATTGATTGAAGAAGGTCATGTATTCATTGCACAACCACCGTTGTACCAAATTAAAAAGGTCAAAAAAACAGTGGTATGCCTACAGTGACCAAGAACTTTCAGATAGACTGGACGAAATTGGACGTGAAAATATTACGATCCAACGTTACAAAGGTCTTGGGGAAATGAATGCAGAACAATTATGGGATACAACGATGAACCCTGAACATCGAACCATCCTACAAGTCAGCATGGAAGACAGTATTGCAGCAGATAAGATATTTAGCGTTTTGATGGGGGATAAGGTGGAACCTCGTCGAAAGTTTATCGAAGATAATGCGGAATATGTACGAAATCTTGACTTATAAGGAGAAGTCCCATGGAAAATAATAAATTAAAAGAAGTTTGAAATCCCGCCACATGAATATGATTGCTTTGGGCGGTGCCATCGGTACAGGTTTATTCGTAGCTGGTGGTGAAGTAGTGAGTACAGCCGGTCCTGGTGGTGCCTTAGTAGCTTATAGTTTTCATCGGTATCATGGTGTATTTCTTGATGACTAGCTTAGGAGAAATGACCACGTACTTACCAGTGTCTGGTTCCTTTGGTACTCATGCCTCTCGGTATGTAGATAAAGCCTTGGGCTTTGCATTGGGTTGGAACTTTTGGTTCAACTGGGCCATTACATTAGCAGCGGAACTCGTAGCCAGTGCGTTCATCATGAAATACTGGTTCCCCGATATACCTGCCATTGTTTGGTCTGCTTTGTTCTTGCTGATTCTGTTCGTGTTGAACTATTTATCAGCTCGTTCTTTCGGTGAAAGTGAATATGTATTCTCTAGCATCAAGGTTATCACTGTTATTGTATTCTTGTTATTAGGTACATTATTGATCCTTGGCGTAGGCAATCCATCTCCAGGATTCCATAACTGGACCTTAGGGGATGCACCATTTGTAGGGGATTCTCCTCTATCTTGGCTATCTTTATGATTGCTGGTTTCTCTTTCAAGGGTAGAATTAATCGGTACTGCTGCTGGTGAATCGGAAGACCCAGAAAAAAATATTCCAAAAGCCATTAACTCTATTTTTCTGGCGTATTTTACTGTTCTATATTGGTTCTTTCATAGTTATCGGTTTCTTAATTCCCTTACAATGATCCAAATTTGTTGAACAGTTCTGTAGAAAATGTGTCCATCAGTCCATTTACATTGGTATTTGACCGTTTTGGCTTTGACTGGGCAGCTCATTTTCATCAATGCTATCTTGTTGATTGCTGTATTGTCCGCTGGTAACTCTGGTTTATTCTCCTCCACACGTATGCTGTACGCATTGTCTAAATCAGGAGATGCACCAAAACTATTTGGCTCCATTAACCAACGTGGTGTGCCAATTCCAGCGTTGTTGGCAACAGCAGCCTTTGGTTTATTTGCCTTCTTAACATCTTTGATTGGGGAAGGTCAAGCCTACACTTGGTTGATCAATATCAGTGGTATGAGTGGATTTATCACATGGGTGGGCATTGCTTTGGCACACTATCGTTTCCGTCGTGCTTACGTGGCACAAGGTCATGATGTGTCAAATTGCCTTACAAAGCATCCTTGTTCCCATTTGGTCCATTGTTTGCCTTGAGCATTTGTGCTTGATCATCATTGCTGGTCAAAAACTATACAGCTTTCATGGGTGAAAGTATCGACTGGTACGGAGTGTCCGTTGCCTACATCAGTATCCCAGTATTCTTAGCTGTGTACTTATGGTATAAAGCAAAACATAAAACAAAAGTAGTACCTCTAAAAGAAGTCGATTTATCTCGTGATTTTTGAGGACTAATAGAAACAGCCTATGGGAAGAAATTCCCGTAGGCTGTTTTTGTTCTTGCTAATTGATTTTATAGTATATTATAATATATGAATATATAATAGTAATATATAGTAATGTAATGAGAGAAAGGATAGTATATATGGAAACCCTAAATCAACAAAAACATACAATACTATCTGCCTTTTCGATATGGTTTTCTTAAAAACAACACCGTTATTATTAGGGATTTTTATTTTTAGGACTATCCTATGGCATTTATATGCATTCTATGGGATTTTCCTGGGGGTATACATTGGCATTAAGTGCTCTCATTTTATGCAGGGTCTATGGAATTTGTAACAGTGGCTATGTTACTATCTCCCTTTGATCCAGTGAGTGCTTTCTTGATTACACCTCATGGTCAATGGGCGTCATATATTTTATGGAATTTCTATGTTAACTATATATAGACATATGGGATGGATAACACCATATCTCATATTTGGAATGACGGATGAAAGTTTTTCTATTAACTATACATCACAAAATTCCTGCTGAAATTTCCAAGAAATGGTGTTATTTTTTTGTAACTCTATTGAATCAGTTATATTGGGTGGTCGGTTCTGTCATAGGTAATCTTTTTGCATCTGTATTATCTTTTAATGCGAAAGGGTTTAGAATTTGTATTGACTGCACTTTTTATTGTGTTGGCTTTGGAGCAATATAAAATACAACGGAATCTGATTAGCTCTGGCATAGGATTAGTAATTCCTGGTATTGCTTTAATTGTATTTGGCAGTGAACACTTTATGATTCCTGCTATGATTGGTATCGTGGTGATGCTAAGTCTGTTACGTAAACACAATGGAGGGAGAGTAATGACTTTTCACAGAACAAATCATAACCATTGCCATTGTTGTACTAGGCACCATGGCAACACGGTTTTTACCATTTTTAATTTTTACTGCAAAACAAAAAACACCTGCTTATGTGCAGTATTTAGGGAAAAGTATTACCATCGGCGACGATGAGTTTTGCTGGTGGTATTTTTCCTTGCGACCATGTGGATCTATCCGGTGTGTATCATGGTATGCCAGATATAATTGCCGTAGCTGTGACGGTACTACTCCATCTATGGAAGGGAATATGTTTCCTATCCATTGGGGTGGAACGATATTGTATATGGTTCTAGTGCAACAAGTATTTATATAGTTATTTTGTGTTGTCTACTTTCATAGAAGGAACTATTCTAAATATGATATAATACGAGTAATGAGATTTGAATCAGATTTGAATCAGATTCAGTGTGAGAATATAGGAGATACGTATGATTATTACAACAACTATGCAAATTGAAGGTCATCAATTAAAGAATATAAAGAATTGTGTTTGGAGAAGTTGTGGAAGGTCGTAACTTTGTGAAAGACTCCTCCATTCGAGATATTGTTGGCGGTCGTAGCGATAGTTATGAATCATCTTTAGCTAGCGCTCATGAGGCATCTTTAAAAAGAAAATGAGTAAACGTGCAAAAACATGGAGCCAATGCGATCGTAGGCATATCTGTAAGCTATGAAACATTGGGAGAAACAGAATGGGTATGCTCATGGTGACATGCACAGGAACAGCAGTTGTGATTTAAGTATTTAGTGAGTTATTTTAATAGATACTTAGATATGTAGTGGACAGTGTAAAATATTTTGTGTAAACGTGTTTAGTTAGTGAAAAAGAACTGAACTTCTTTCAAAGATTTAAGTGTCAAATAAAAATCACTGAAAAGAGGTTCAGTTCTCATGACTCATACTAACATAAATTTATTAAATACACTACAGGTAAATGATCTTATTGATGAAGCAATCCGTATTGAAGTTGAAAAACTATTAATCTACTGCTACAAGAAGACTTAACAGATTTCTTATGTTATGAAAAGCACTCGGTCGATGGATATAACACTGGTAATTCCCGTAATGGATACTATGAAAGGAGTGTAAACACTACACGCGGACCAATTACAGTAAAAATCCCTCGTGATCGTAACGGTGAGTTCAAAAACAGGATCCTTGAGCCTTATAATCGCACCCATAGCGATTTAGAAGCTATGATCATTCACCTTTACAGAAAGGGAATTACAACACAAGATATTGCTGATTTAATCGAGAAAATGTATGGTTGCTATTATACCCGCCAAACTATATCTAACATAACATCTAAGTTACAAGAGCAAGTAGAGGCCTTTCATCAACGCCAACTAGAAGAAGAATATCTAGTGGTCTATTGTGATGCCACCTATCTTTCAGTACGTAGAGATACAGTACAAAAAGAAGCATTACATGTATTAATAGGGATTACTAACACTGGTAAAAAAGAAGTTATCGATTATGCCTTATTTCCAACAGAAAGTATATCTGCCTACGAATCTCTATTAACATCGATGAAAGAACGTGGTGTAAAAAAGGTACACCTCTTTGTTTCTGATGGCTTTAAAGGGTTAGGTGAAATATGTCAAAATATCTATTCTACTAGCCTTTACCAACGGTGTTGGGTACATATCTCCCGCAATGTCAAAGGGTGCGTTAGAAAGCAGGATATTAAGGTTATTTTGGATGATTTAAAACCTATTTACTCTAGTACAACCGAAGAAGCTGCTACCAACGCATTAGTGTCTTTTTTAGAAACCTGGGCAGGAAAATACCCTAGATTACAAGGGATGTTGTCAGATGTAACAAACTTGTTTACCTTTTTACAGTTTCCTGAAAGCATCCAGCGTAGTCTTTACAGCACCAATATTATTGAAAAACTTCAATAAACATTTAAAGCGTTATACAAACCAAAAGGAACAATTCCCTACAGAAGATTCTCTTGATCGATTTGTCTATGCACGAGTAAGCGAGTATAACTGTCGACATCTTGAAAGAATACATAGAGGATTTGCTCACTTACTTTCATCCATTTAATTGCTTAGAGCGTTTATTTCTTAAAGAGTTTACACAAAATTCTTGACAGTACCATGTAGTGTTAAAAATATTATAGTATTCTAATATATTAAATAAGAGTTTATAACATACTAGTAGGATATTTACATATGGATATCAATAGGAGAGATAGAATCAGTGGGCAGTGACATAGGTATAGAAATTTTAATTGTAGTCATACTCATCATTTTGAATGGTTTATTTTCCATGACGGAATTAGCCATTATTAATGCTCGTAAAGGGTTATTAGAAGAAAAGGCGGAAGCAGGGAATCGTGGAGCTCGCATGGCGATCGAGCTAGCGGAAGATCAAGATGAAATGTTTTCCACCATACAAATTGGTATTACTTTGATTAGTATCGTCACTGGTTTGTATTCGGGGGCTACCTTTTTCCGATCATATGGCGACACTATATTAAAGAACATATACTGTGGCTAGCTGATTATGCGGATACGGTGAGTCCCTATTTTTCATCGTATCTTTAACAACTATGTTATCCTTAGTCATAGGGGAATTAGTGCCGAAACAGTTTGGCCTATAATTCGCCAGAATCCATCGCCATTATGATGGCCATCCCTATGAAATACTTCGTCACGATTACAAAACCATTTTGTGGCAGCTTCTCGCAGTATGTCTAGCAACGGTGCTACTGAAGTATTGGGCGTTAAACACAAGGAAGAAGCACCGGTGACGGAATCGAAATCAATAAAATGCTTGTACAAGAGGGTGGAACTAGGTGCTTATGAAGAAGAAGAACCAGTGCTGGTAGAAAATATTTTCCGCTTAGCTGACCTTGATGCCAGACGATATTATGACACCTCGTACGCAGTTGACGTGGATCGATATCAACGCTAGCGATGAGGGACATCCTAGAAACTATTATGGAATGCAACGAACATCGTATTCCAGTAGGTGACGATTCCTTAGATGAGTTGAAAGGATTAGTGTCTTCCGTGGATGTGTTGGCACAACAAATGAAAGAAAAGCCATCGTCCGATGAAAGATATTTCTGGCCTATTGTATGCGTAAAACCAGTGCTCGTACCCAGAATCTTTGTCCTTGATGAAAGTATTATCTACTTTTCAGAGAAGAAGGTACCCACGAAGCCATTGTCCTAGACGAATATGGTGGCATGAGCGGGATGATTACGTTCCACGATATTATGGAAGAAATCGTGGGATTGATGCCATCTGGGGAAGAGGAAAAGAAAGAAGAAGAAAATCGTATCGTTCAACGGGACGATGGGTCCCTACCTAGTAGATGGTCTTATCAGCATTGAAGAACTGAAAAGAATACTTTCGAAGTGGATGAACTATTGCCAGGTGAAAGACGATGCTGTATAAAAACATTAGGGGATTCGTGACGTACTTAATCGGTCGCATTCCAAAAGAAGCCGATCGCTGTCACTACGGACCATTGCAATTTGAAGTCATGGATATGGATAATACACGAGTGGATAAAGTGATGGTGACACGGAAAGTAGAGGTGGAAGTAGTTCAGACTAAATTATGTATTTTAGATGAATCTATAAATAGATTGCAAATCCTAATATGTAATGATTTTTAGAGATTTATTCTATGGAATAGAATGATTATTGGATAAAAATATAAATAAAACAGAGGAAAGTTGATGATATAGTACAACTTTCCTCTGTTTCTATTCTATTCATAATATGTCCATAAACTAATTATTTTAACAACTTTTTCTTCCTCAAAGACCTCATACACAAGTCGGTGTTGGATATTAATGCGACGTGAATATAAGCCTTCTAAATCGCTCACCAATTTTTTCATACCTTGGCGGTGTTTGATGAGGGATTGACTTTAATAATCTCTAGTAATGCCTTTGCTTTTGTATCAAGTTTTGCAGATTTTAACTTAGGGTATATCTTTCACATGCAGATTTTGTATGAAGTTAACGTATACATTACCAAATAACCTCTTCTTCTGAAATACATTCGGATAATGGAGTGTTTTTCCTTCTAGTAAAATTTCTTTCATACTAGGTTTGGATGTTAAATATAAAGTTTCTAATAAGGATAAATAATCATCTTCGCTTAATAGGACAGCGATTACCATCTTTAGTACTGATGCTGGAGTGGTTCATTGTATTTAATAGTCTGTGTTAAATACTCAAAAATATTTTTTTCTAAAATTTGTAATATTAATAATTGCCATGTATCACCTCTTTATGTACATTATAATGTACGTAAATATAAAAACAATGGTATAGACAGACAGTGTAAAAATATTTTGTGTAAACGTGTTTTAGATTAGTATTGAAAAAGAACTGAACTTCTTTAAGATTTAAGTGTCAAATAAAAATCACGAAAGAAGGTTCAGTTCTCATGACTAATACTAACATAAAATTTATTAAATACACTACAGGTAAAGTGAGTCTTTGATTGATGGAGACAATCCGTATTGAAGTTGACTATTAATCTACTGCTACAAGAAGACTTAACAGATTTCTTATGTTATGAAAAGCACTCGGTCGATGGATATAACACTGGTAATTCCGTAATGGATACTATGAAAGATTGTAAAACACTACACATCGGACCAATTACAGTAAAAATCCCTCGTGATCGTAACGGTGAGTTCAAAACAGGATCGTGAGCCTTATAATCGCACCCATAGCGATTTAGAAGCTATGATCATTCACCTTTACAGAAAAGGGAATTACAACGCAAGATATTGCTGATTTAATCGAGAAAATGTATGGTTTGCAATTATACCCGCCAAACTATATCTAACATAACATCTAGTTACAAAAGAGCAAGTGGAGGCCTTTCATCAACGCCAACTAGAGAAGAATATCTGGTGGTCTGTTGTGATGCCACCTATCTTTCAGTACGTGAGATACAGTACAAAAAGAAGCATTACATGTATTAATAGGGATTACTAACACTGGTAAAAAGGAGTTATCGATTATGCCTTATTTCCAACGAAAGTATATCTGCCTACGAATCTCTATTAACATCGATGAAAGAACGTGGTGTAAAAAGGTACACCTCTTTGTTTCTGATGGCTTTAAAGGGTTAGGTGAAATATGTCAAAATATCTATTCTACTAGCCTTTACCAACGGTGCTGGGTACATATCTCCCGCAATGTCAAAAGGGTGCGTTAGAAAGCAGGATATTAAGGTTATTTTTGGATGATTTAGAAACCCTATTTACTCTAGTACAACCGAAGAAAGCTGCTACCAACGCATTAGTGTCCTTTTAGAAACCTGGGCAGGAAAATACCCTCGATTACAAGGGATGTTGATCGAGATGTAACAAACTTGTTTACCTTTTACAGTTTCCTGAAAGCATCCAGCGTAGTCTTTAGCAACCAATATTATTGAAAACTTCAACAAACATTAAAGCGTATACAAACCAAAAGAACAATTCCCTACAGAAGATTCTCTTGATCGGTTGTCTCATGCACGAGTAAGCAGTATAACTGTCGACATCTTGAAAGAATACATAGAGATTTGCTCACTTACTTTCATCCATTTAATTGCTTAGAGCGTTTATTTCTTAAAGAGTTTACACAAAATTCTTAGACAGTACCTATAGACATTGAAAGTATCGTAATCATTTGGAGTAAACTGCAATAGAATTAGAAGTATCTATATTGCCACTCACTTGGAAAGATACGATATAATAGGAACAGAATACATCAAAGTATGAGTATAGTATATATCGTAACTTATGTTAGTCATGAAAGAGGGTACACCATGGAATGGGTATATTTAGCAATTCATTATGGAGATAATGAGCGCGGTCATATTGCGTATAACAAAGAAACAAAAGAATGCCAAGTGGTATTAGATGATGCAACTTGGAAAGAAAAGTAGAATCCTATTTGCAAAACAGAACAAACGGTAATGCATGCTACAGGATTGAATACATATGATGAGTTGACAGTGCAACCATTGGAGTCCTATGAGTATTTAAAATTAGCATTAACTCGTATGTGGAACAAAAATGGCGTGCAAGTTGACTGGGGGATTCCAGTAGAAGTAGATGGTCAATTATACTTTGCTGAATAAGCACGATCATATAGTGGATATGTATTGTAAGCCACATGGTGGCTAGTGTACACTGAGAAAGTATCATCGTAATAGAATATTTAACATACATAGTATGTGAAAGCCTATAGAACAGTCGAATTGTTCTATGAGGCTTATGTGTATATAGTAGATGGTGAGAGATAGCTATGTATTGTCATATATGTAACTAATAGTAGATTCATGTCATGAGGAGATAGACATAATAGTGGATATAGTGTAAAAACATAGAACAAAAAATACTTTTTATCGTACATATGGAACAGTTATCCACTAAAACTGTGGATAACTTAGTGTATAACTATGGGTATAGGCTGTGGTAGGATGTTAATACCTTGTGTATTTGAATGTTAATAACTCTATAGTTATCCACATTTTATACACAAAAATGTGAATAACCCTTGTAAAATAAGGCTTTATTGAATCGTATTGGTTAAGAAAGAATGTTCTGTATTGTGGATATGCACATACGATACAGATTGAATCTTATTTTAGATTTTCATATTGCTAGGTGCAGTACAGTTAGACTATAATAGATGTATACTATGCGTTCATAGCTCAGTAGGATAGAGCGACAGTTTCCTAAACTGCAGGTCGAGGGTTCAATTCCCTCTGGGCGCACCAGATATATAAAAAGGAAGTTGCTAATAGGAGTAACTTCCTTTTTATTTATATAATTATACTTTTTACTTTCATAATAATCGATTAATTTCATGAGAATAGTTTTTAAATACATAAAAGTATGAAATAATGAATCCATATATTGTTAGTGAAAGCATATACGGTAGATATAACATTACGTGTAAGATGTAAGAGATGAAAATATTACTATATTAAGTATGTATATGGTATAATTTTTCAATAGTAGTTTATACTAGAGTACTGTCAAGAATTTTGTGTAGACTCTTTTAAAGAAATAAACAGCTCTAAGCAATTAAATGGATGAAAGTAAGTGAGCAAATCCTCTATGTATTCTTTCAAGATGTCGACAGTTGTACTCGCTTACTCGTGCATGAGACAAATCGATGAGAGATCTTCTGTAGGAATTGTTCCTTTTGGTTTTGTATAACGCTTTAAATGTTTATTGAAGTTTTCAATAATATTGGTGCTGTAAAGACTACGCTGGATGCTTTCAGGAAACTGTAAAAAGGTAAACAAGTTTGTTACGTCTGAGCAACATCCCTGTAATCTAGGGTATTTTCCTGCCCAGGTTTCTAAAAAGACACTAATGCGTTGGTATAGCATTCTTCTGGTTGTACTAGAGTAAAATAGGTTTTAAAATCATCCAAAATAACCTTAATATCCTGCTTTCTAACGCCACTTTGACATTGCAGGAGATATATTACCACACCGTTGGTAAAGGCTGATAGAATAGATATTTTGACATATTTCACCCTAACCTTTTAAAGCCATCAGAAACAAAGAGGGTGTACCTACACCACGTTCTTTCATCGATGTTAATAGAGATTCGTGGCAGATATGCTTTCTGTTGGAAATAAGGCATAATCGATAACTTCTTTTTACCAGTGTTAGTAATCCCTATTAATACATGTAATGCTTCTTTTGTACTGTATCTCTACGTACTGAAAGATAGGTGGCATCTGCAATAGACCACTAGATATTCTTCTTCTAGTTGGCGTTGATGAAAGGCCTCTACTTGCTCTTGTAACTTAGATGTTATGTTAGATATAGTTTGGCGGGCTATAATTGCAACCATCTTTCTCGATTAAATCAGCAATATCTTGCGTTGTAATTCCCTTTCTGTAAAGGTGAATGATCATAGCTTCTAAATCGCTATGGGTGCGATGAGTAAGGCTCAAGGATCCTGTTTTGAACTCACCGTTACGATCACGAGGGATTTTTACTGTAATTGGTCGCGTGTGTTGTTTACACTCCTTTCATAGTATCCGTAGGGAATTACCAGTGTTATATCCATCGACCGAGTGCTTTTCATAACATAAGAAATCTGTTAAGTCTTCTTGTAGCAGTAGATTAATAGTTTTTCAACTTCAATACGGATTGCTTCATCAATAAGATCATTTACCTGTAGTAGTATTTAATAAATTTATGGTAGTATTGTCGAGAACTGAACCTTCTTTTCTGTGATTTTTATTTGACACTTAAATCTTAAAGAAGTTCAGTTCTTTTTCAATACTAACTAACACGTTTTACTACAAAATATTTTACATGTCATATACTAAGGAAAGGAGAGAACATGATGAGAATGGTATTAGCAACATTAGTTGTACCTCGTTTGTACATCATCTATATTTGCCGAAGAAGTTAATCTAGGTAAAGAGGATATGATGCAACAGTTAATAGTAAGTTTGGTATTTCTATTGGTATGGGTGATATTGGTACAGAAGGAACTACAATTGCAGGTCCAATAGGAATTGGACATTTACATGAAGTTAACGCAAAACTTGGAATTGCTATAGGATATAAAGCGACAGTTGAAAAATAATATGCAGAACAAGGAATTGTTAGTGGTACAGCTTCTTATGTAGGTAAGTTAACAAAAGATGAAGAATTAGGGAGAAGTACCTCAAGATACGCCTACAAAAAGTAACTAATCAATCAGAAGTATTAGAAGGTAATACATTACCACTAGATAAAAATAAAAATCCAAATGAGACACTCAACGATTCCTGAAGGTAATGAAAATAGAGTATCATATCAAGCAATAGCTATAGGTAATCACAATCGAATTTATGGGTTTGATGCTGTCAGGAATTAGTAATGGCGTTCAGTGCTAACGGAAGAGATTCTATTTCTATTGGTAAAGCTGAGTCGCGCTTGGTTAGATAACTCTATTGCCATGGGTTCTCAAGCCATTACAGCTAAAAAAGATAGTATTGCCATGGGTCGTCTCGCAGTGAATTTAGCAGAAGATGGTATTTCTATAGGAACTCGCTCAGGAATCTCTTCGAAAGCAGAAAATAGTGTTGCCATAGGTAGCTGGGCTAGGGCTACACAAAAAATAGTGTATCCTTGGGTATTTTCTCTTCACAGAAGGAAGAGGTACGCTATGGATGGTACATCAGCTTTTTTCAGGGGAAACAGTCAAAGAATCTCATGGTGTTGTGTCCGTTGGTACGGAAGGATACTCCATGCAATTCGATAATGATACTTTAAACATTCCAGAGGTAAAACGAAGAATTGTCAATGTAGCTGGGGGTATCAAAGATACAGATGCAGTCAATGTAAAACAATTGAAAGCTATCACAAATGCGCTAGGATATACACCTGAAGAAATCGAGAAAATAAATGCTGGTACGGGAACAAAACCAGAAAGCATCGTCAGCCAAGTTCATACTGTGAGAGCCATGGCAGAAGAGGCAGTGATACAGCAAAAATCGCAGGGGCCTCTGCTATGTGCCTCAGGTGCTTTAAAAGCGTCTGCCATATGATGGTACAGATCGGACCAAGTCATGGCTGGTGTAGAGCCAATTTAAAGGTACAAAAGGTGTGGCATTGGGAATAGGTCATTATACAAATAGAAAGATAGATTCTATAATTTTGGACTTAGCCTTGCGGGACATACCCTATCTTGGAATGCAGGGAGCTTCTTTCAGAATCGGCAAAGATGAAAAGAAACCTATGATGTCCAACGATTATGAGATGCGCATCCAGCAGTTAGAAGAGAAAAATGCAGAGTTAGAACGAAAAATTGAATCAGTTATTGGTGATGCAAGGAAAATAACATAACAATAGAGGTCATAGTTATACAACGTAACAATGACCTCTATTTTTCTTCTCACTAAGGCTATGAGAAGACTACCATGAATATATTATAGAGTTTCTCGATTCGAGTATAGTGCTGATATAAAGAGTATATAAAACAGTACTAAAGGAATCAATCAAGCAGATAGCACCAATTGTTTCTGTCATCAGAATTAAGCCACATTGGAATGATTAAGACCACAAGCGATGAATACACTAGATATGGTAGGAATTCTCCATATGAGTAGGGGATAAAATAGGTTTGATAGATGTAGTTTTCATAGGGATATGATATCGTTTCATAATCGTTAGGATGATTCCTAATACCATACCAATGATGAGGATAATATCCCAAATAGCCCATAATATTTTTTTAATGCCATGGAATTATGATTATGAATATGTAAGTTTATCATAGTTTTCATTCCGGTAAAATACCAAGGAATTTCTTTTGTTGCATATTGATCGAGAGTTGAATCAGTATATAAATTGGCATATACAGGCTGTCCTAAAAACATGGCAGGATCGTCATCATTTTGGCTACCTAAATAAAAAGGCATAGTGATAATTGTTAAATCTTGAAGGATAATCCATAGAAATAAGTTGACGATTAGGATAGGTTGATAGAGATTCGTTGAATTGCTTCTAGAAGGAGATAAAATTTCGGATGTATGATTAGCTAATTCTTGTGTTGCCATAGAGGCTACACTTTTGTGTAATAATCATTAGCAATAAAAACCACCAATCCATACACCTGTTAGAGATAATACAATTCCCCAAACAGAAGCAATCATAGAAAATTCACGATGAAGAGCACTGATATGTAATCGATTTGATGTTTGTGTACTTCGCTTATAGGCTGAACTGAAAGGGCCCGTATAAAAAGATACCACTAAGGATGGATAAAAAGGCATATCATAGATAGAAATAGTTACGAGATAAATACACAAATTTTCCTATAGGCTAATCGAGTATGTAATTCATGAATTGTGTGAGTGCTACTTCGTACCCATGGATGCACAGGGGTGACACGATGAGATTCAACAAGTGTATTGGAATTTGGGTTATATAAGGTATAGTCTCCTCCCATACCCATTCGTGCGGTGGGGCAGATGTGGTTTGATGAATCAATAATTCTATAGCGTAATAGAGTTAGATCTATTCATGGTTGGAGAAATATTCAAAATATCTTTGGATGGATATTGTTGTGTTTACCAATGCGACTTCGCATCTGCTTGCATCAAATATAGAGGATGAGGATGGACTCATTGTCATAGTAGATGTACTATGAGAGGGTTGTCCTAAAGACCAAAGCATTTAATTCATTTCTAAATAATAATAATAAAACCGGTAATGCAAAAACATAAGATATAATAGAAAAAGATAGATATTCTCTTATGCCATTTGTAAAAAGTTGACATATAGTTACTCCTTTCATATAAAAACATAGTTATAATAACTTAAATAGGCTGAGAAATTCAATCATCTATGACTATGAAAAAAGTTTTAATGTATATAAATTATAGTTTTTACCTATTACTAGTGTAATAAAATTTATATTGGGCAAGAAAGATTCTTATGATATTCTGTATACTCCAGAATTGAAATATAATTTTTATTAGTAGTACTTGTGTGATGATAAGTTCAGTTGTAAATTAAAAATCATTATTTACACTCCCTATTGGTGGGTATATTGGCGTTAGGGCATTGCGGGCTGTGGTACATCCACAACGACGCAGGACACTACGAAGAAAAATTAAAATTGGTGCTGCGGCGGGTCCTCATGCACAAGTGGCTGAGGCGGTAGCGAAGGAAAGCACAAAAACAAGGTATCAGTTGAAAGTGGTGGATTTTCCGATTACATCACACAGACAAGGCTTAGCAGATGGAGATATCCAACTGAATGCATATCAACATGTGCCGTTCTTGGAAAACTTTTAACAAGCAAAAACAATTCTAAACTCGTGCCGATCGCAAAAACGATTTTAATGCCAATAGGTATCTACAGCAATTCTGTGAAATCTCCGATCGATGTGAAAGAATGGTGACACAGTAGCAATTCAAATGATCCAACGAATGGTGGACGCGCTTTAGCTTTGTTACAACGAGCGGGACTTATCAAATTGAAAGAAGGCGTTGGTTTCAAAGCCACAGTAGCAGACATTGTGGAAAATCCTAAGAACCTAAAAATCCAAGAACTTGAGGCGACACAATTACCTCAGTAGCTTAGATGATGCTGACATTGGCGACGATTCCGATGAACTATGTGCAAAGGCACGAGCATCAACGTAGGTGAAAAAGTTGTACTCAGAACCAAAAGATGAGCCATTAGCGGTGATGATCTTGGCTACACGTGAGACAAGATAAAGACAATGAAACTTACATTGCAGAGAGTTTATCAGTCTGGAGCAATCAAACAATTCATTGCAGAAACTTTCAAAGGACTATTACATCTGCCGATTAATCACACTACTAGAGAGGTCTACCTATGTGGTGGACCTCTTTTTTGTATCGTTGCAACGATAGTGAAACGATAGAGGTATCGTTACATATGCGTATACATGCGATAGTATAGCGGTTTATCAGAAATTGTATCAATATTATATACCCTATCGTTGCAAGTGTGTGAAACGATAGGGGTATCGTTCATAATATATAAAAATACATAGTTACACACTGTGCGCACATATGGTATACTATAGGATATATCTTTTAGTACTTTCACTAAGAAAAGGAGTGCCTATCGTCATAAATAGAACAAGGGTGTAGCCATTGTTACAGTGAAGTATAGTTGCCTATGGTATACTATAGATATAATATCGAAATAAATAAGAATCTATACATAGAGTATATAAAGGAAAAGTGTGTCACCAGAGTGGTGCAAGGAGGTCTTTATGGAGTTAAGACATGAGATAGAATTTGATAAAGATTATACGATGGAAGAGGCTTTTATAGAGGCGAAGCGTTGTTTGAACTGTGCGAAACCGTTGTGCCGTACAGGTTGTCCTATTGAAAAATGAAATCCCTCGTTTTATCCAAGCTATGTGAATGGTAATTTTGAGTTAGTAAACGATATTATTGCAGAGCTATGACACTTGCCAGCGGTGTGTGGCACTGTGTGTGCTCGTGAAAACAATGTGAAGGGGCATGTATTTTTAAACCGTGCAAACAAACCCATTAATATCGGTAAATTAGAGCGCTTTGCAACCGATTTTGAAAGTGACAATAACCTTCGTAAGGTGAAACCAAATCGTAAAAATCAAGGTAAAATTGCTGTGATTGGATCTGGCCCTGCAGGATTGACTGTGGCTGGAGATATGGCAAAATTAGGCTACGCTGTTACGGTGTTTGAGCGCCAAGATGAGCCAGGCGGTATCACTTTTATTTGGTATTCCTGAGTTCCGATTAGAGTAAAAATTGTGCGCCGTGAAGTGCAAAGCTTGGAACGATTAGGTGTTACTTTTTGAGTGTAATGATAACCATCGGTCCAGATCGCCAACTTAGATTCTTTATTTGAAGAAGGATACGATGCTATCTTCATCGCTACCGGTACCCATGTGCCAGCGGAAATTTCCTTGCCTGGCGATGACACAGCGGGTATGTTACAAGCCATGGCATTATTGACATCGGTACAGTTGGTGCAAAAATGGCGAGAGCCGAAGAAGAATTGATTCCTGTGTACAAAGGTGATAAGTTGTCATCATCGGTGCTGGTAACGTGGCGATGGATGCGGACTCGTACTTGTATCCGTCTCGGTGCTGAAAGTGTCACTGTGACGTACCGTCGTGGACAGAGCAAATGCCAGCAGATCAACTGAGTTTGAAGAAGCAAAAGAAGAAGGCATTCAATTTGAATTCTTAGCAGCTCCAAAAGAAGTAATTGGTTCAGATATCGTAGAAGGACTTACATTAACTAGACAAGAGTTACAAGAAGATGGATCTGTAAAAAGCACTGGTGAAGACTTTACCTTACCAGCCGATAAAATTATCGTGGCCATCGGTCATAAACCGAATGCTCGCTTAGTGGGTCCTGGCAATGGCATCGAAGTGAATGAGTCTGGCTATGTGGTGACACGAGATATGCCATATGGTATGACGAGCCGTCAAGGCGTATTCGCAGGTGGTGACGTAGTGCATAAACCAGCAACCGTGGTATTGGCTATGCGTGAAGCTAAAAAGTAGTAGAAGGTATCGTAAACCACTGCGAAGCAAAAACGTTTCTTAGGGGAGTAAGATTTAAATTTTTATTAACCTATGATATAATGGAGATGAAATTGAGGACTTTCCAATTATAAGTAAAAAGAAACTCCACGGTCTGCTAATCGTGGGTTTCAATGTAATTATGATATAATGCACGCAAGCGAAAAAGTGTAAAAATAGTTAACATTAGGTTCGACAAAAACACCCAGGTGGCGAGACCTGGGTGTTTCTTATATACTAGAAAATATACTAGGAAAGTGATATAATGGGTATGGAGAAAGTTGAGATTTCAATTATAAGCACCCCACGGTCTGCCAACCGTGGGTTTTTGCTTTTATGAGAGCTATCTCTTGTTGGGCTAGTTACTTCGTTTCTTTCTCTGTTTAGCCACTTGCAAATATAGTTGCTGACTATACCTGCCACGACAGAAATGATAAAGTTGATGACCATATCCAATTATAAGCACCCCTTTCTGTTACCAGTATAGGAAGTAACACTTATAGTATAACAGATTGTGGAAAAATAACACATCTGAAAGAGTATATATAGATATGTACTTGCACACAGTGGACAAAGGTGTTACAATAGTGAGACAGTTATTTTTATTTTTAAGTATTACACTTACAGTTAAGATTCGTACGCATATCGTACAGAAAGGAGATTATCATGGCATTGTTAGCAATTTCGTGCTCGTCCTGTTCCTAGTCGTGAACGTCATTAGAACTAACAATTCCATAGAGGTCACTTTTCTTCGGTAGAGCTACCATCTTAGGTTTCTTTTATGTACAGCATAAGGAATCTAGGTTGTTGTAGTCTATTTGATTAACGTGCATACATATATATTAAAAGGCGATTCCCTAGGGATCGCCCTTTTTATGTCTAACATACTATGTCAGAGTAGCTACATATAATTAGGGACTCACTTAGTGAATACACATAGTACATAGACAAGAATATGTAACCATAACAAGTGTTATAAAATATTTATATATAGTAGAAAGGATCATCATATGGTACGCAGTGATAGAGTAGCAAAAGGAGCTACACGAGCTCCCCATCGTTCATTATTAAAAGCATTAGGTTTTCATCAACGAGGAAATTGGAAAACCAATCATCGGTATTGCCAATTCTTTCAATGAAATCATTCAGGTCATGTGCATTTGAAAAATCTGGTGCAATCTGTAAAAGATGGTATCCGCGAAGCTGGCGGTATTCCTATGGAATTTAATACCATCGGTATTTGTGACGGATTGACGATGAACCACATCGGTATGAAGTATTCCTTGGTGACACGCAATATCATCGCTGACTCCATCGAGGCTTCTGCGATGGCTACACCATTCGATGCAATGGTATTCATTCCTAATTGCGATAAAGTCGTGACCAGGTATGTTGATTCTGTCAGCTCGTTTGAACTTACCATCTGTATTCGTTTCTGGTGGTGCGATGCTAGCAGGCGTGCACAATGGTAAAAAAATCGGTTTATCCGATGTATTTGAGGCAGTAGGTAAATTTGAAGCAGGTCTCATTTCTGAAGAAGAATTAGAACATATTGAAAACGTAGCATGCCCAACTTGCGGATCTTGCTCTGGTATGTATACAGCGAACACCATGAACTGTTTAACAGAAGCATTGGGTATGGCATTGCCAGGTAATGGTACGATCCCAGCGGTTTACTCCGAGCGTTTACGTTTAGCAAAAACGTGCGGGTATGCGAAAGTAATGGAAGTCTTACAAGAAGGCTTACGTCCAAAAGATGTATTGACGAAAGAAGCCTTTTGAAAATGCGGTAGCTGTGGATATGGCATTGGGCGGTTCTTCTAACACAGCGTTACATTTACCAGCCATCGCTCATGAAGCGGGCGTGTCTTTAACATTGGATGATTTCAATCGCATTGCAGGGGATACACCACAATTGGCGAAATTGTCTCCATCTGGTAAATATTTCATCGAAGATTTACATGCCGCAGGCGGTGTGTATGCGGTGATGCACCGTTTGCAAGAACAAGGTCACTTGCATGAAAGTGCGAAATCTGTGAGCTTGGTGGACCAAGGTACGATTGCAAAAACTGTGAAAGTTCTAGACGAAGATGTGATCCATCCTTGGAGCGACCCAGTATACACCACAGGTGGTATCGCTGTATTGAAAGGTAACTTGGCTCCAGACGGTTCCGTTGTGAAAGAAGGCGCCGTAGATCCAGAAATGCTTGTTCATTCTGGTCCAGCGAGAAAGTATTTAACAGCGAAGAAGAAGCAGTTGAAGCCATCATGGGTCACAAAATTGTGAAAGGCGATGTAGTCATCATTCGCTACGAAGGTCCAAAAGGTGGTCCAGGTATGCGTGAAATGTTGACACCAACAGCGACAATCACAGGTATGGGGCTTGGTAAAGACGTAGCCTTAATTACAGATGGTCGTTTCTCTGGTGCTACCCGTGGCGCATCTATTGGTCACGTATCTCCAGAAGCGACTTCTGGTGGAACGATCGCCATCGTAGAAGATGGAGATATCATCGAAATCGATATTCCAAATCGTTCCTTGAATGTGAAACTTTCAGAGGAAGAAATTGCACATGAAGAAAAGCAAATTTAGCACCGTACAAATCAGATGTCATGGGATACTTGAAAAATATACTATGCATGTATCCTCCTGACACAAGGCGCGATCGAAATCCTAGACGAAGCATAAGAGGGAATGTTGTCAGGATATAGACTTAGGAAAGGACGTTTATATGCATAAATTATACGATTTCATGGAGGCTAGGGAGCGACTTGCTACCATCGCCGTGAAAACAAAGTTAATTCATAGCTCTGTGTACTCCCAAGAAACAGGCAATGATGTATATATTAAACCGGAAAATTTACAGCGTACAGGGTCTTTCAAATTACGGGGTGCGTACAATAAAATTTCCAAATTAACAGAGGCAGAAAAGGCGTGCGGCGTTATCGCCGCCTCTGCCGGCAACCATGCGCAAGGTGTGGCACTAGCAGCGCAACGATTGGGTATTAAAAGCAGTCATCGTCATGCCACGCCACACCGCTTATCAAAGTAGAGTACCACACGTCAATACGGCGCAGAAGTGGTGCTCGCTGGCGAAAGTCATGACGAAGCTTATGAAAAGGCTTGTGAACTACAAGAAAAACACGGCTATGTATTTGTCCATCCTTTTGATGATGAAGATGTTATCGAAGGACAAGGGACGATTGCCTTAGAGATTTTAGAAGAATTGCCAAATGCAGACATTATCTTAGTACCAATTGGTGGTGGCGGATTGATTTCTGGTGTGGCGGTAACGTAGAGCTGAAAAATCCACAAGTGAAGATCATCGGCGTAGAGACCAGAAGGTGCGGCCTAGTGCGAAAGCGACGGTGGCGGCAGGAAAAACCAGTGAACTTACCATCTATGAGCACCATTGCCGATGGGGCGGCTGGAAATTAATCGGCTCAAAGAATTTAGAATACATGCAAACCTATGTGGATGAAATCGTCACCGTATCCGACTATGAATTGATGGAAGCTTTTCCTATTATTGGCGGGAAAAACATAAAATCATTGGCGAAAATGCAGGATTACTTTCAGTGGCAGGGTTGAAAAATCTGCGAGTACGAGGCAAAACTGTGGTCAGCATCTTGAGCGGTGGCAATATCGACGTATTGACCATTGCGTCCATGATTACTAAAGGCTTAGTCGTACGGGTACCGTATTTTTCACATTTGCTGTGAATTTATCAGATAAACCAGGTCAATTAGTGGCGGTGTCTGAAAATCTTGGCAGAACAAAAATGCGAATGTCATCAAAGCTGGAACATAATCAGTTTAAAACTTAGACCGATTCCATGAAGTGGAATTGGTGGTGACCGTAGAAACGAACGGAGAAGAGCATATCAAGAAAATCACGGCTACTATGGCGGACCGTGGATATACGATTCACCGGATTAGTTCTAACGAATTTAATGAACATGACTAATGAATACGATAGATATAGAAAGGGATACACTATGAGTGAACAGAAGATGATTCGAGGAGCCCGCATACTCCTAGAAACATTGAAGCGCTTGGGAGTAACAGACATATTTGGCTATCCTGGCGGCGCCAGTGATTTCCTATATACAATGAAATTTATGATTTTGAAGGTATCAACCATTACTTGGCACGTCATGAACAAGGGGCAGCTCATGAAGCGGACGGCTATGCCCGTGCGTCTGGCAAATGTGGGGTCTGTTTAGCTACGTCTGGTCCAGGGGCGACGAACCTTGTGACAGGCATTATGACGGCGCATATGGATTCCAGTTCCACTCTTAGTATTACCGGACAGGTGTGCGACCCACTTGCTGGGAAAAGATGCGTTCCAAGAATCGGACATTGTGGGCATTACCATGCCAGTGACGAAAAATAATTACTTGGTGAAAGATATCCGAGATATGATTCGCACTGTGAAAGAAGCCTACTACCTAGCGACTACAGGTCGTCCAGGTCCGGTGCTCGTAGATATCACACGAGATGCGCAATTAGATGTCATTTCCTATGAAGAATTTGAAGCTATCTTCAATGAACCAATCTCTATCGAAGGCTATGATCCGAATTACATTGGACATCAAAACAAATTGAAAGCTATCGACCTGTTGAAAAGGTGCGAAACGACCCTTATCACTAGCAGGTCATGGAGTGCTATTATCGAAGGCTACAGAAGAACTTTATAAATTGGCGACTACATGCCAAGTTCCAGTGGTGAATACGTTATTGGGCTTAGGGTCCTTTCCAGGAGAACACCAATTATCGCTAGGTATGCTAGGTATGCATGGTACGGTGTATGCTAACTATGCTGTCAATGAAGCAGATGTAGTACTTGCCTTTGGGCATTCGTTTCGACGATCGTATTGCGGGAGTTCCGAAGGAGTTCCCGCAAAGATGCCACTATTATCCACGTAGATATTGACCCGCAGAAATTGGTAAAAATAAACTCATCGATGTGCCAATCAGTTGGGGATTTGAAACATGTATTGAACGAAAATGAATCATGAGATTGACTCCACAAACGCATGAAAAGTTGGTTGGACACGCATCCGTGAATGGCGTGAAGAGTATCCAATTCGTGTACGTACTCATGAGGGAACTTCCTTATTACCACAAAAGGTCATTCAAGAAATCGATAATATCGTGAAAGGCAATGCTATTGTTGTGACCGACGTAGGACAACATCAAATGTGGACGTCTCAATTCATTACTTTCTCAAGCCGAATACGATCATCACATCCGGTGGTGCTGGTACGATGGGCTTTGGTTTGCCAGCGACTATCGGTGCATAGTGGCACAGCCAGATAAAAAGTAGTTCTCATCACAGGTGATGGGGCTTACAAATGAACAGCCAAGAGTTGCTCTTATTGAAAGCTTACAATATTCCAGTGAAAGTTGTGATCATCAATAATGGTTTCTTAGGCATGGTTCGTCAATGGCAAGAATTGTTTAATCAACGTCGCTATTCCTTCGTAGATTTAGAGGTAAACCCAGACTTTGAAACCTTGGCAAAAGCCTATGGTGTACAAGGGTGACACTATCCACCATCGAAGACTTGCGCGATATTGCGAGACCTCATCTTATCTGACGAACCCGTGGTGATTAACTGCGTAGTAGAACGAGAAGAAAATGTATTCCCAATGATCCCAGCTGGTTGCACAGCGAAAGATATGATGGGATTGAAAGGAGGCATGACAATGAGTAAAGTACAACAACACCAAGTGTTAGTGTGATTACAAAAACAAACCAGGTATCGGGGCAAGAATCCTTTCCTTGTTCAATCGCTGTGGCTATTCGGTGACCCAAATGACATCGGGCATTTCCATCCCTAAAGATCAAGCACGGATTACTTTTAACGGTGGGAAACTGACGAAGTACAATTGGATCAAATCCAAAAACAAATCTACAAATTAGTAGATGCCATCAGTAAAAAGTATTCTCTCAGAACAAGTGGGTGCGCCGTGAATTGATGCTGATCAAGGTAAAAGCGGACGTATCTGTGCGACCACAAATCATCCAATTAGCGGATGTACCGTGGCAATGTACTCGATGTAGGACCTAGCTCCATCGTCATAGAAATTACAGGAGAAACGCAGAAACTAGATGCTTTCATAGAGTGTGAAAGAATATGGCATTCTGGAAATTGCAAAACAGGTTGCACCGCTATGAGCCGTGGAGAAAAATGTAATGGACATAGCAGAACCAAAGCAAGGTGAGTTGTTACACTACGAGGGGGTTACCTTCGTCCCCAATGGAGAGGCTATTTTGCGAGGTGTAGATTGGCATGTAAACGCAGGGGAAAATTGGGCATTGTTAGGTCTCAATGGGGCAGGCAAGTCCACCTTGCTGGGCATGATTATGGCGTACACTTGCGCCACCGTGGTGAGGTCCGTGCTTAGGACATACCTTTGGACAATGCGTGTGGAAAGACGTAAAAGATCGCATCGGATTCGTCAGCTCTACATTAGGACAATTTGAACGAACCATGCGAGACGAAACGGTGCGACAAATTTTGCTATCTGGAGCGCATGGTACCATCGGTGTGTATCGAGAGGTGACAGAGGAAGAAGAACAACGCTGTGATGCGGTCCTAGCAAGTATGGGATTACAGCATTTGGAACATCGTCACTTTGGGTTATTGTCCACCGGTGAACAACGACGATCCCTCATCGGTCGAGCACTGATGACCAGTCCAGACTTGCTCATCTTAGACGAACCATGCAATGGGTTGGACGTACCGAGCCGAGGAACAATTGCTCGTCATCTCAATCAACGTGAGACTCCAGGACAGTCCTTGTCCGTTTATCTGTGTGACCCACCAAATCGAGGAAATCCTTTCCCACAGTGACCCATGTGGCACCATTAAAAGAAGGTAAAATCTTTCAATCAGGTACGAAACGAGAGGTCGTACTGATGAGATTTTATCGACATCACTCTATGAGTTTTGTCTGTGAAAGTAACTTGCGGGTCCAAAGCTTCGACCTCGCGTACAAGTACTTTCATAAAATGTTTTACAGAGTGTACAAAGGGCGCTAATCATACCGATTTATCATAGGTGTGCAGTGGTAAAACTCGTAGTCGAAAGGCTGAAAACTCGAAGTTAGGAATTTCACTAGAAAATCTAGTAAATTATAAAACATCATTATGTATTACAAAGTAGGAGGTTATCACAATGGCAGGTAACATTTTAGGCACACAAGTATTTTATGATGCAGATTGCAGTCTATGTTAATTAGTAGGTATTACAGTTCTGGGTTACGGTTCCCAAGGTCATGCGCATGCGTTGAACTTGAAAGAAAGCAGATGGACGTACAAATCGGTCTTCGTGAAGGTTCCAAATCTTGAAAGAAGCAGAAGAAGTTGGTTTCGTAGTCAAAGAAACAGGCGAGGCTGTAAAAGGTGCAGACGTTGTGATGATCTTAATTCCAGATGAATTACAAGCAGAAACTTACGAAAACCCATCGCTCTAACCTTAGGTGCGTACTTGGCATTTGCTCATGGTTTCAAACTATCCATTTCGGTAAAATTAAACCATCTGCTGACGTAAACGTATTCATGGTCGTGCTCCTAAAGGACCCTGGTCACTTAGTACGTCGTACATTCCAAGAAGGTTCCGGTGTTCCTGGCTTGTACGCTGTATACGCGAGATCCAAGCGGAGACACTAAAGAAGTAGCATTGCCGGGCATCTGGTGTGGCGGTACTGTTCCCGGGTATCTTGGAAACTGACTCCGTCAAGAAACTGAAACTGACTTATTTGGTCGAACAAGCAGTGCTTACTGCGTAGCGTTGGCAGTTGATGCAAACTGGTTTCGAAGTATTGGTAGAAGCTGGTTACAAACCCAGTTAATGCATACTTTGAATGTGTTCATGAAATGAAATTAATCATCGACTTGATCTATGAAGGTGGTTTTGAAACAATGCTAAATCCATCTCCAACACAGCTGAGTTCGGTGACTATATTACAGGACCAAAAGTAATCCCAGCAGCAGCGAAAGAAGCTATGCGCGGTGTATTGAAAGAGATCCAAGACGGCAAATTTGCTGATCAATTCCTTGGTGACTATGCAGCAGGTTACCCTTACTTACAAGAACAACGTAAACAAGCAAAGCAAAGACATCAAGTAGAAGAAGTGGCGCACGAATTACGTAAAATTGATGCCTTGATCATAGGTCGTCACTTGTACACTATGTAGCCTTGTGGCGTTCGTATAGCTAACTTGTGCAAGGGAAGACGACGATATTCCTACGCAAACTGATACAGTGGTTAGGTTTGCTCCGGAACATGTCGTGCTCTTCTTGTGTTTGTGTGAGTTAGATAGTAAAGGAACGCCACAAAGGGTACTACTCGTAACGGCGTTCCTCAGAGGAAGGAAAGACCGCAACATAATTTTTCTTAAAACTAAGCCTATGGTAAATTTGTTTTAAGAGTGTTGTGGTCTTTTTGTTTCTATGACGATCAGTGCTGCAAACTTGCGCTGCTTAGTTTGCTGATTATTATGGTATTAGCTTTATATAAATAATACGAATAGATTGTGTTATAATAAGAAATGTAAGAGCCATTGACGTGTTGTTAGGCTCATCTCTTCCTAGTAGGGAGGAGGTGGTTGCTATGACTAAGTATGAAAAATCTCTTTGATGATTTCTATTGCTAGTTTAGCAATTCAGCTCATTGATCTCACTTTCTATAGACACGAAAAGCCTAACGTATAAGGTCTAGCACACCCAACACGTTAGGCAAATTTCACTTATTCTTCTGAGATGAGCCTCACGCCAGCTACACGTCGATGGCTCTTCTTTGTTGACTTAATTATAGCACAGGTTGTAGGGAATATTACAAACACTACTACTCGTAATGGCGTTCCCCAAATAGTATTCGTAATGTTATTATTTCACATATTATATTTTTGATATATAATGATTGTAAGAGAGTTACTAACGTGAGTTAGGGCTTGTCTCTTCCTAGTATAGGGAGGAGGTGATACTATGAGAAAGTATGAAAAGTATACTTTATTGCTTTTATCTAATTTCTGTAATAGTAAGTATCATTGACCTATTTAAAGATTTATTTAAATAGACAATGAAATGCCTAACGTAAAAATAAGTATAACCAGTACTTATACACGTTAGGCATCATCAGTTCGTAGTCTTTGAGATGAGCCTAACGCTAACCGCACGTTAATGGCTCTCTTTTGATACCCCAAGTATAGCATAGTTGCTATCAAATACAATCGTCACTTGTGACGCTATGTAGCCTTGTGGCGTTCGTATAGCTAACTTTGCAAGGGAAGAGCACGACATATTCCCTACGCAAACTGATACAGTGGTTAGGTTTGCTCCGGAACATGTCGTGCTTCTTGTGCTTGCGTGAGTTAGATAGTCAAGGAACGCCACAAGGCTACTACGCGTAATGGCGTTCCTCAGAGGATGATGCTACCGCAACATAATTCTTCTTAAACTAACCCTATGGTAAGTTTGTTTAAGAGTGTGTTGCGGTCTTTTTGTGTTTGTATAAGATCATTTGCAAACTTGCGCTTTGCTTAGTTTGCTGAGCATAGAGGTATTAAATTTATATAAACAGTACGTATAGATTATGCTATAATAAAAATGTAAGAGCTATTGACGTGTTGTTAGGCTTATCTCTTCCTAGTATGGGAGGATGGTACTATGAAAAAGTTTAGAAAAATCGATTCTATTGATTTTTAATTCTAAAATTACTAGTACATCTCATTGATTGGTTTAAATAAATCGATTAATGAAAAAGCCTAACGTAAAAAGATAAGTACTACTAATACTTATACACGTTAGGCTATCCATTTTGAAAGTTTTGAGATGAGCCTAACGCCAGCTACACGTTGATGGCTCTTCTTTTGTTGACTTAATTATAGCACAAGTTGTAGGTGCAATACAATCGTCACTTGTTCCGCTATGCAGTCTATGGCGTTCATAATTGAATAGGCAGGAAGAGCACGACATATTCCTACGCAAACTGATACAGTGGTTAGGTTTGCTCCGGAACATGTCGTGCTCTTCTTGCGTTTGTGTGATTTAGGTAGAAAGGAACGCCACAAAGGCTACTACTCGTAACTGCGTTCCTCAGGGGTTTGAGACATGCAACACACCCTTCTCAAACTGATCCTACGGTAGGTTTGTTCAGGAACATGTTGCGGTCTTTTGCATTTGTGTTATTTAGGTAGTAAAGGAACGTCACAAGGCTACTACTCCTAATGGCTTTCCTTAGGGAGTGGGGGAGAATAGATATGGCATACCTTTATTGATGGGTATCATGTTTAGTAATTGTATAAATCTACAAATATATAATAGTTGTGATTACTTGTATAGGGTAATGAAGTATAAGATTTTTATTAAATAGACTATGAATTGGCAAATATAGCATTAAATATTCGTTTCGTTTAAAACGGGGAGAGGATAAAATAGTAATTTTTATCAACTTTTTATTGTATATATTCAAAAATATAGTATGATGATGAGGAATCGAAAATTTTAGATACAGTTAAATACAATTAAATTGAAAGAGGCGTGTGTTATTGTAAATGATACATGCCACATTGGTTATATATTACTTTTAGAAATATGGAACCACAGATGGTCTTGTTGCTACAATATAGACCTTAAATCTAAACACACTTCAATGTATTTACTGATGATAGGATCTAATGAATGTTTACAAATTATAGATATTATTACATGGAACGTATAGTAATGGCAATGTGTAATATAATAAGAAAGGAATAGAATGTATGAAAGGTAAAAATTTTTAAAAAACGTAATAAATACGCTGTTGCACTGTTAGTCGCAACGGCGCCGACAGTAGCGACGTCATTTTCTCCTAGTGCACCATTGGTGATGGCTAGTACAACTGCTTCTGATGGGGAGCATATACCAGATAATTTTAATCCTCCAATATATACGGAAATACCCCTATGATCAAGATACGGATAAAATAAATATTCCTTTTTATCATGTGGAAGCAGGTAATAATGTAAGTGTTACAACGAATACTTTTTACAGCAGATGATTATAACGGAGACGTAAAAGCTACGTTTAACAATTTCTGTCGTAACAGCTAATGATACTATTATAGAGGATAGTGGTGATATTGTTGTTGATAAAGGTGACAAGTGAAAATGCTGAAAAAGGTGAAGAAAACGGTGTCACCCGTAAGTATAAATTAAAAATTAAGTGATTCTTTAAAAGAGGAACTTAAAATGCTCGCCGGCGGTGGCGGTGGAGCTACCTGTCTAAATTTGAAAATGGAACGAATACAACTGTTGAGGGCGATGGCACAGAAAACAGCCCTTACAAATATAATGTAAATCCAGCCTTAACAGGTATTACATCTATCACTGGTGATACATTGACATTGAATGGTGGTACAACAGCTGTTACGATCAATGATGATGGTGTTAATGTAGGTGGTAAAAATCACTAACCTAGAAGAAGGTGATGTATCAGAGAATTCTACTGATGCTGTAACAGGTAAACAGTTACATGAAACGAATGAAAAAGTAGAAGCTAAGTTAGATAAAACAGCGGAACGTCATATTAAACCAGGTGAATATACAGTGGAGAACGGCACTGTTACATTAAAATATGAGGATGCTGATGGCACAGAAACATCAGAAACAGCCACAATTTCTGGTTTAAAACCCAGTGAAATCTGTTGCGTCTGGTGATACGAATACATTAACTGTTACTGACAACAATGGCGATATTACAATCACACCTGTAGTGGTCGCTGATGTGACAAATGCTGACGATGCAAAAAAACTTGCGACAGCAGGCGTAGTCAATACAGCAATCACTAATGCAACAGCTCCATTGGCGGATAAAAACTTATCCAACATTACAGATGCTGGTAAAAAAGTAATTACTGGATTAGGTACAGAAGTCGTAGCAAGGTAATGGCGTTACAGTTACTTCCAGCGAAGATGCAAAGAACAGGTAAGAAAACATACACTATTTCTAGCTAATGCAAAGACAACCAAACTTTGCAAATGGTACGAACACAACTGTTGAAGGTGATGGCACAACAGCTACCCTTACAAATATAATGTAAAACCCAGCATTAACAGGCATTACGTCTATTACAAATGCAGCTCCAGTAGATCCAGCACAGCCTGATGCAAAAAGTAGCAAGCACTACATTAACAATCGGTAGCGATGCATTAACTGTAGAAAACAAACAAGCTGATGGTGCAACATCAACAGTGACAATCGGCAAAGATGGTATTGATGCTGGTAATAAAAATCACTAACGTGGCAACACCGGAAGCTGAAAAAGATGCAGCTAATAAAGAATATGTAGATGCTCAAAAATGGGGCTTAAAAAGTTCAAAATGGCGATAATCCAGCGGAAGCTGTAACAGCGAAAGATAAAGCGATTACATTAAAAGCTAGTGCAGATACAAACGATGCTACAGACACACCTAAAAAAGGTATTGTCATTGCTAAAGATGATGAAGGTAACATCACACTTGGCTTAGAGAAAGCAGACCGTACCCACATTAGACAAGGCAGTTAATATTGGTAACACAGGTTCTGATGGACGTGATGGTCAAGCAGGTGCTGGTAAAGATGGTGCAACAGTAGCTGGTTCTGCAGGTGCACAAGGACCGACAGGTAAAGATGGCTTAAATGGTAAAGATTTAACATCTAAAGTGAATGCACTTCGTAATGGCGAAGCTGGTACGGTAGTGTATACAAATGCAGACCCGGCGACCGTGTAGTGAAAGCTAATGATGGCAATTACTACAAAGCTGATGAAGTAAAACCAGATGGCAATGTAAAACTGAAGCTGAAAATGGTGTAAAGCTCCTGTAGTAGTGACACCAGAAGCACGTCTAGTAAATCCAGATGGAACAACAGCTGGTGATGGAAATAAATTATCTAACATTGCTCCTGGAACAGTGTCTGCTACGTCTAAAGACGCAGTGAACGGTAGCCAATTGCTCAACGAACGTGTGACAAGCCCTGTCATCTTCGTAGATAAAGATGGTAACCAAGTATTCAAAAACAGCAGACGGTAAATTTACTACTAAAGACGGTGCAGAAATTACCGATACTAATGAGCTAGCTAAGATTCACACAAAAGTGAATGCAACTAACCCAATGACACTGGATAACGTAGCATCCGCTGTTAATAATTTAACAGGTACTACATACCTAGATAAATTAGCAGAAGGCGTTAAAGCCGATAATAAAGTAGCTAACTCTGCAGTGAATGTAACAGATTTAGCATGCAGCGAACAACGGCAATTCTGGATAAACCAATTACGTTCATCGGCGACAATGATACGAACGATAAAATCGAACGTAAATTGGGTGAAACTTTAAAAATCCATGGCGTGAATAATATCACTGTAACGAAAGATGCTACTAATGCAGATACATTGAATGGAGCATTAAAACCTACATTGACTGGCATTACGTCTATTACAAATGCAACAACAGCAGATGGAGATGGTACGAAATTAACTATCGATGGCGATAAGCTATCCGTAGTGAACAAAAACGGTGCTGATACAGCAACAGTGACAATCGGCAAAGATGGTATCGATGCTGGTGGTAAAGCAATCACTAACGTGGCAGAACCAACAAATGACAAAGATGCAACCAATAAAAGAATATGTAGACGCTCAAAAATGGGGCTTAAAAGTTCAAAATGGCGATAATCCAGCAGAAGCTGTAGCACCAAAAAACAAAGCGATTACATTAAAAGCTAGTGCAGATGCAAGTGATGATGAAGCAACTCCTAAAAAAGGTCTTTTAATCACTAAAGATGATCAAGGTAATATCACAGTTGGTCTAGATAAAGCGACTCGTGCCACATTAGACAAAGCAGCTGAATATTGGTAACACAAGTTCTGATGGACGTGATGGTCAAACAGGTGCCAATGGACAAGGCGCGAGGTGGCTGGTACAGCAGGTGCAACAGGCTTAACTATAAAGATGGCTTAAACGGTAAAGACGTAACTACTAAAGTGAATGCACTTTCGTAACGGCGAATCTGGTACAGTAGTGTACAAATGCACGAGGCGATCGTCTTGTGAAAGCAAACGATGTAAGTACTATAAAGCTGATGAAGTAGAGCTTAATGGAGAGAAAAACCAGGAGCAACTGCGGTTCCTACAAAAGAGGTAATTGCTAGCCTAATATCTCCAGATGGAACAACAGCTGGTGATGGAAATAAATTATCTAATATTGCTCCTGGAACAGTGTCTGCTACATCTAAAGATGCTGTCAACGGTAGCCAATTGTTCAACGAACGTGTGACAAGCCCTGTCATCTTCGCAGATAAAGATGGTAACCAAGTATTCAAAAATGCAGACGGTAAATTTACTACTAAAGATGGTGCAGAAATTACTGATACTTATGAGCTAAATAAGATTCACAAAAGTGAATCGCTAAACCAATGACATTGATAATGGCATCCGATAGGTGAACCAGTCAAGATGATGATTACTTAGCTAAATTAAAAAGAAGTCACAAGAAGGCAATACAGTTAACTCTGCGGTAAACGTAACAGATTTACATACATACTGCGAATGCGATCGTTGAGAAAAAGGCTTGAAATTAAAGTGCAACCTAGGAGATGTAATCGCCATTAGGCGAACGAAACTTGACATCGTAGGTGAAGGTACAGTAGAGCTCATGTAGTCAGTCGCGAACAACTATTCGCACTAAAAATGTTGATGGTAAAACTAGAAATTGGCTTTAGTAAAGACTCTAAAAATATTACGTCCATACAAATGCAGCCCAGTAGATCCAGCACAACTGATGGAGACAAAGCACTACATTAACAATCGATGGCGATGCATTAACGGTAGAAAATAAACAAGCAAATGGCGATAAAAGCAACAGTGACAATCGGCAAAGATGGTATCACGCTGGTGGTAAAATCACAAACGTGGCAGAACCAACAGAGAAATCAGATGTAGCTACTGAAAGAATACGTAGATAATCGCGCATGGAATTTACATGTTGATGATGGTACTGGAACTGGTCATACAGTAATACCGAGAAATAAAGTAATTACTTTCAAAGCGGGTACTGGTACAATAGCACCAACTGATTTACCAGCAGGTCAGATAGCTCTAGCAAAGATACTCGACGGATTAAGACCCTAAACAGGTGGTTGTAGAAACTGATAAAAACGGTACGATTACGATTGGCTTAGAAAAAGCAGATCGTACTACATTAGATAATGCAGCTAACATTGGTAACACAGGTTCTGATGGACGTGATGGAAAAGCAGGAAAAGATGCAAATGGTGTTGTAGCTGGTTCTGCAGGTGAAAAAGGTCTAACTGGTCAAGATGGCTTAAATGGTAAAGACTTAACATCTAAAGTAAACGCCCTTCGTAACGGTGAAGCTGGTACAGTAGTGTATACAAATGAGGCTGGCGAACGTGTAGTGAAAGCTAACGATGGTAAGTACTATCCAGCAGGTAAAGTCAATGCAGATGGCACAAAAGCAGATGATGCAGTAGCAGTGACACCAGAAGCACGTCTAGTAAATCCAGATGGTACTACAACAAATAGTACAACTGTATTAAATAATATTTCTTCTGTAGTGACACCATTAGCGGGTGCAGATACATTAGAAAAATTAGAAAAAGCACTAAAGATGATAGCAAAGTAAAATGCGACTACTAATGTAACAGATTTACATAACACTGCAATGCGATCGTTGAAAAAGGCTTGACTTTCAAAGGCAATGCAGGCGATGAGTTCATAAGAACTTAGGTGAAAAACTTGATATCGTAGGTGAAGGTACAGTAGCTGATGCAGCAACAGCAGCGGACGACATCCGTACTAAGAATGTTGATGGTAAACTAGAAATCGGTTTAGTAGATAAACTGACAAATATTACTATCTATAACAGCTAAAGATGGACAAAATGGAATTACAATTACTAGTCCAGGGAATGGTACAGATACTGCTAAAACTGAATTGAAAGTAACCAATGAAGCCACAACTTTCACACATGTAGAACCCTGGTCAAGGTGATGTTAAAGACCGGACAACAACAGTGAAAAATCGGCAAAAGATGGTATTGATGCTGGTGGTAAAAATCACAAACGTGGCAGAACCAACAGAAAATTCAGATGTAGCTACTAAAGAATATGTAGATAATCAAGCATGGAATTTACATGTTGATGATGGTACTGGAACTGGTCATACAGTAATACCGAGAAATAAAGTAATTACTTTCAAAGCGGGTACTGGTACAATAGCACCAACTGATTTACCAGCAGGTCAGGATAGCCCTAGCAAAAGATATTGATGGATTAAGAGCTAAAACTGGTGTGGTTGTTGAAACTGATAAAAACGGTACAATTACGATTTTACCTAGAGGAAACAGCACGTACATTAGATAATGCAGCTAACATTGGTAACACAGGTTCTGATGGACGAGATGGCAAAGCGGGTGCAGGTCAAGATGGTGTAGCCGTAGCGGGTACAGCAGGTAAAGAAGGTCCAACTGGCAAAGATGGCTTAAACGGTAAAGACTTAACATCTAAAGTGAATGCACTTCGTAACGGCGAAGCTGGTACAGTAGTGTACACAAATGCAGGAGGCGATCGTGCAGTGAAAGCTAACGATGGCAAGTATTACAAAGCTGGTGAAGTAAAACCAGATGGCAATGTAAAAACTGAAGCTGAAAATGGTGGTACAGCCCCTGTAGCAGTGACACCAGAAGCACGTCTAGTAAGCCCAGATGGTACTGAAAATCAAAATGGTACAACTGTATTAAATAATATTTTCTGTAGTGACACCATTAGCGGGTAAAGATACATTAGAAAAATTAAAAGAAGCAGCTAAAGATGATAGCCCAGTTAAAAATGCAACTACTAACGTAACAGATTTACATGATGCAATTACAGCTGCTATCGATTCTGATGTACATGTAAAAAGATGGTAAATACAGTGTTGCCGAAGATGGTACTGTTACATTACCTCTTGTGAAAGGCTGAGGCAGATACTGGCTACTGGTAAGAATGTAGTTATCGATGGTATTGTAACAAAAGCTGTTCTATCTGCAGAGGTAGATAAACATGATTTAAATATTGCCGGTGATGAAAATTCAAAAATACACAACTAAGTTAAAAGATGGTATCTCCATTAAAGGATCTTTCTAACTCTACATCAAAATGAAGCAACGAAGAAGGATGGCATCAATATCCAGCGAAAGCGACAGATAAAGGTTTTGAACTTAAATTATCAGATACCTTAACAAATATGAAAGCTATCACTTTTGCACCAGCCACCCGGGAGCTAACTCTGTGAGCTTGACATCTGCTGGTACTCTGGATAATGGTGGCAATACTATCACTAATGTGGCGCACTGGTGAACGATACAGATGCAGTGAATGTGTCACAGTTGAAAGGAATTGCAAACTACGCAACTAATGTGGATAGCCGTGTTAGTCGTTTAGGGTGCTCAATCTGTCGCGATGGCAGGATTGCGTCACTTACAATACGATCCATTGGAACCAACTACAGTGATGGCTGGCGTAGGTACTTACAAAGGTCAAACTGCATTGGCATTAGGTATTGCGCACTATAAAACGAGTCTCTATTATTCCATGCAGGCGCATCTATCGGCAGCAATCATGATGAATTGATGGCGAATGCGGGCGTTAGCTGGAAATTCGGTTCTCGTGCTGATGAAACAGCAGTGAAAGATGCGTATCGTCAAGGTCCTATTAGCTCTTCTTATACATTACAAGATAAAGTATCTGCATTAGAAAACACAAAATCAATTGCAAAAAGACGAAATTAATGAGTTGAAAGCGCAATTGGCAGAAGTACTTAAATATGTAAAAAAAGGTTAATTTTTACTAACCAATGCGAATAGATTTTGTGAAAGCTCCGGCTTTCACAGGGTCTATGGTATACAAAATAAAAACAATATAGTACAATGTGTGATAAAAGATTAGATAGTATATCTAGATGAGATAATTTTTAGTAAGTAGAATTTGTATAGGAGATATAGGCATGAAAAATTAGTAGTAACGGCAGTATTATTAGTCGCTACAACATCTGGTTTTGCCATGGGAGATGTGTTGTTTGATCAAAAAGAACCCAGACAATATCGTAACACCAGCGATGGGATATGAAGTAGAAGCAGTGACACCAGAAGCAGCATCTGCATTACAAGAATTAGGTATGACATTAGATCGTGCCCATGCGGTGCAGGCAGATTTAGTAGCTCGTCATGAACGTGGTGAGCGTTTGACAGATCGTCAACATCGTTTTGCAGAACATGATGTGAATCATGAGTTCTTACGCGTGTTAGATCGCAACTTGACGAACCGCGTGGAGTTCTTTAAACGTGCTCATAATTGGAATGGGGACAATAAATACGAACACACTGCGAATTACCAAGTGTTCTTGAACAAACATAACGAACATGGAACAGAAGCGGTGAATGGATATAGCAATAGCTATGGCTGGAATGTATTGCGTGGTGTACGTCAAGACGCATTGAACAATGTAAAAAGCCGTGTTTGACCAAAAAGGTGAAGCAACAACTGGTGAAGACATTGTGAATGCGTTGTCACAAGCAGCAGCCTAAACAAGCGTTCACTGTGGATCAAGAAGAACTTCGTTTCTACATCAATGAACTTGTTTTGGTATACAGCAAAACAAACAGCGAAAAGAAAACAAATAAAACAACTAGATCATGTGTTACAATAAGATGAACTAGTGTAGGCATAAGATGCTCGATATAAAAGGAGCCATAACAAAACCTGAGGGGATGTTGTGGCTCTTTGCTGTGTACGCTTATAGGGATTGCGTATACTAGTCTATGGTGATGGGTATTGCATTTAGGGGTATTTTGTAAAGGTACTATACTGTTAGGGCCATAAGTTATGATATAATAAAAGATAGATTGAGTAGAATATGATTCAGTATGTTATATAGGAGATATAATTTTGAAACGTTTAGTATTATCAACAGCATTGCTGCTGACAGTAGGCACAAGTTTTGGTATGAGTGAAGACATTTTCGCTCGTCAACATCCATCCGAGGTGACAGAAGTAGCGAAGGGCTACCATTTATTGCCGATTATGCCAGAAACAGAAAAAGCCATTGATGGCTTAGTACGTACCATTGATGGGGAACACCCGATGGCAGAGATGACGAGCACACCTATTCAAGGTATCACATTAGAAGAATTGTCTCATGCTGTAAAAGGTCATGATTCTGTGACTCCTACTGCGACAGTGTCACACATCACAGAAAAACCAATCCAGGGTATTACAATGGATGAATTACTGACAGCTTTGCAAGAACAGGGACAAGACAAAAGCGACTGTTTATGATGGCGCCCAAGTGTTATCTATTTTTGGACACAAAGCTTACAAAGCGGTTGCTGATTCTTTTAAACGCATTCACAACTGGCATGGAGATAATAATCTAGATCGTTCTAACTGCACGCAGCAGCCATTGAGTTGGCTAGAAATGAAACTGCGGAAAAAGGTAGCTATGCATGGTATGTGTTGAAAGATTTGCGCCACGATATCTTAGCGAATGTAGAGGAAGTCATCCAGTGAAAGGTAATCCGTTAACAGGTGAATATATTGCGTTAGCTATTGCAACCAGCAGTAAACACTAATGCGAGACATGTGAAAAGCGAAGAACTCGCTATTACATGAATGAACTCTGTGGTACTCTGTCACAGAGACAACGAAAGAACTAGGTAAATAATCGTTACCAGAAAGGACGATGACTATGCAAGAGATTGTAGTAGGCGGTTTATATCGTCATTTTAAAGGCATGTTATATTATGTCATCGACATTGCCATCCATTCCGAGACGGATGAACCTCATGTGGTGTACCAACAGCTGTATGGAGAGCGCAAAAACCTTCGGACGCCCTTTGGCGATGTTCGCCAGCGAGGTGGATCATGAGAAATATCCAAATGTGGGAGCAGAAGGATCGCTTTCAGTTGGTAAACGGTTGGGATGAAGAGCAGCATTTGCGCTGAGGAGGACCGAATGGACAAGAAATATTTTTTCTTCGATATTGATAATACCCTAGCGGTCTGGCCAGATGGAACGATTCCTGAAAGTGCTCAGTACTCATTGGAGTATTTGCAGGATAGAGGGCATCACGTGGCGCTTGCCACAGGTCGTTTGCAGGCGGATGCCATGCGGTTTGCGAAGATGGCAAAGACCCCAAATTTTGTGGCTGATGGTGGCTATAGTATTACAGAAAATTACGAAGTGCAATGGATGCAGGGCATGGATCGGGACCGTTGCGTGCAGTATCTCAAGTATTTGACGAAACACAATGTGCCTTGGGGCGTGACCCACAAAAATGAGTTTGTCCGCATTACTCCTTATGAAAGTGTTCTAGCCTGGGATCCGGAGTGGGAGCTGATACAAAATGAAGTCGTACCAGACTTGGTACCAGAGGACATTGAACACTTTTACAAGGTCTATGCCTTCATCACTGAAGAAGAGGAACAGCGCCGTGGCATTGTGCACATGACGAAGGATTTGATTCGCTATGGTGAAGGGATGTATTTTGTTTGAACCTATGGAGAAAGCTTATGGGATTCGGAAAATGATCGATGGTTTTTGGTGCATCCTACCAAGACGTCATCGTATTCGGCGATGGGTATAACGACCTGTCCATGTTCCGACCAGATTGGCTGAACATCGCCATGGGGAATGGCCGTGACGCACTGAAAGAAAAAGCTGATTACGTCACAGCATCCTGCCATGATGACGGGATTTATAAAGCATTGCAAACATTTTGGGTTTATACCAAAGCAGTTTTTAGTCAATAATTATGGGGCGTACTACAATATACTAGAAATAGATAACACCATTAATAGTTATATTACATAAGTTGCTTTAGGGTTTCTAAAGAGTGTAAAAATTTACACTTTACAGATTAGCGTTTTTGTGATATTGTGATGGTAGTAAATAGTGCCCTTTGTTGTAGGCTTCCCGGTATATGGGGAAAGCTGAAGCATAGGGCTTTTTTTATGGAAGGTGCTTATGAAAAAAGAGTTGGCATATTGGTGGATGGAAGCTTTTATCAAAAACGTATGTACTCTTTGAAAAACATGAAAAGATCCTAAGAGTGCAGTAGACTTTTTATTGAGTATTGTTGTAGGCATTTAGTTGCAGACCGGTATGAAGAGTATTCTTTATATCGAATTTTTTATTATGATTGCCCACCTAGTGTGAAAGAGGTATATCATCCATTAACTAAAAAAGTTGTGAAATTGAAAGAGTCTGATCAATATAAATGGATGAGTGAATTTTTGAAAGAATTGAAAACAAGAAGAAAAAGTGAGCGCTAAGATTGGGAAGATTGAGGATAATGATATAGTTTTATAATTTGAGACCCGATATAACCAAAAAATTATTACGAGGTGCCATTTCAGTTGAGGATATAAAAGAGTCAGATTTATATCTTTCAATTGGTCAAAAAGGTGTCGACATGAAGTTAGGTGTGGATATAGCATCATTATCATACAAAAAGCAAGTTCAGAAAATTGTTTTAATTGTTGGTGACAGTGACTTCGTTCCAGCAGCCGAAGTTGGCTAGAAGAGAAGGTATTGATTTTGTACTTGATCCATTATGGAATGGTATTAATGAAGATTTACATGAACATATTGATGGACTGAAAAGCTGTATAAGTAAAAAAATGGTGAAAAATAAAATAGTACTGATGATATATCATTGGCAATATGATGTGAAAGTAATTTGTAGTTAGCAACGATTAACTATGAATGAAGTAGATACTATACTTTCAGCATAACTATATGAAGCGGTTTGAACATCAAAATTAGTTATAGTATAATAAAAGCGTAGATATATCGAAATGGGTCTTAAAAGGAGGACATACCATGGATTTAATTCAAAAGTTTAAAAAGAGCAAGCAAAAGGCTTGGGTAAAAATTAGTATTGCCAGAATTCGAAGATAGCCGTGTGATTGAAGCAATGCGGCGCGATTTTGAAAGAAGGTTTCTGCGTGCCTGTATTGGTAGGCAGAAGATAAAATTCAAGCAGCAGCAACAGCAGCTGGCGTATCTTTGGAAGGTGCTGAAATCATCAACCCAGCTACATTCGGCGAATTAAACAAAATGGTAGATACATTTGTAGAATTGCGTGCGAAAAAAGGCATGACACCTGAAAAAGCACACGCTACTATGACTGGCGATGCGTTATTCTTCGGCGCTATGTTAGTTCGTTTAGGCTTGGCTGACGGCATGGTAGCAGGTTCTGCAAGCCCTACTGCAAACGTACTTCATGCAGCTATCCAAGTGGTAGGTACACAAGCTGGTTTGAAAACTGTATCCAGTTCTATGCTTTGTCATCACCGATAAAAAGAGTACGGCGATGACGGATTGTTGATCTTCTCCGATTGCGGTGTTATCCCTAACCCAACATCTGAACAATTAGCTGATATCGCTGAGTCCAGCGTTGGTAAAGCTCGTTCCGTAGCAGGTATGAAAGAACCTCGCGTATCCCTTCTTGTCCTTCCACAAAAGGATCCGCTTCTTCTCAGAAGTTGATAAAGTTGTGGCACCGTAGAAGACTTGAAAGGCCGTAACGTAGACTTCGCATTCGATGGTGAATTACAATTAGATGCGTCCATCGTTCCATCCGTAGCAGAACGTAAAGCTCCAGGATCTCAAGTAGCTGGTAAAGCTAACATCTTGATTTTCCCTGACTTACAAGCTGCGAACATTGGTTACAAATTAGTACAACGCTTTGCTGGCGCTACTGCGATTGGACCAATCATCCAAGGTTTGGCAAAACCAATCCATGACCTTAGCCGTGGTTGCTCCGTAAGCGATATCGTTGACCTTTGTGCAATTGCTGCAGTGGAATCCAACTAAGTCGTCTCTGGTTGTCCTATGCAATCTTGTGGCGATGTCTAAGTTAGCATAAATAAGCCCGTAACATGCTCCTTCTCAAACTATACAGTGGTTATGTTTGTTCAGGAGCATGTTACGGGCTTTGTGTTTGTATGAGTTAGATAGTTAGGAGCGCCACAAGATGTGCTATGTACAACTGCGTTCCCCAGGGGAAGGGTGCTTGTGATGGTATCGTTTGCAAACTTGCACTTTGCTTAGTTTGCTGTTCGGCATGGTAGTAAGTTTATATAAACAGTACTGAATAGATTGTGCTATAATAAAAATGCAAGAGCCATTAACGTGCTGTTAGGCTCATCTCTTCCCTAAGGGGAGGAGGTGGTACTATGAAAAAGTTTAGAAAAATCGATATCTTGATTTTTAATTCTAAAATTAATAGTACGACTCATTGATTGGTTTAACTAGATAATGAAAAAGCCTAACGATAAGAGGTTCGGACCCTCTACACGTTAGACTTCATCAATCTTTTATTCTTTTCGAGATGAGCCTAACGCCGCACACGTTGATGGCTCTTCTTTTTGTAAGTTAAGTATAGCATAGTTTGTTCTGAAATGCTACTGCAGTTGTTTTATTCAGACGATAAGAAAGTAGCAAACTATGGTAAGTATCACTGTAGTTTTTACCGTAATAAAGCGGTTTATGTAAAATTAATTGAATAAAAGTGAATAGCAACAACACTGTAAAACAATTTATATTCAATCTGTGTAAAACATGGGGGTAAGGCTTCTATTTATCAAAAATGTAGGCTTTATGCGTTGTATAAAGTCTAGCAAATTGGTATAATATGTAGTAAACGTATACATAAAGATATGTACATATTGATTTGATTTAATCAATTTAAACATCTTACTCGTTTTGTATATTTACTTTAAAAATTCAAAAATAACATAGAATAAAAGATAATTCACGAAGTGTGATGAATGTACAAGTGTTCGTACAAATTGCGTAGTATGACTGTGCAATAATTCAGATGGTTAGTGCACCATGAATCATATGCATATAATTTCAGATATATGTACTGTGAAGGTATATATCCATATCTATGTGTATACATGTTGTAATTATAGTTACACCATATATAACAGAGGTACTAGGGAGTACGCTGTAAGGATAGAGTAGATAGTGGTGAATGGATTGCTTGTGAAAGCAGAAAGGATAAGCTTATGGGTAAAAGTTTCGAGTTTAAGGAATGTGAGCGATTTCTAAAACGAGTGTTAAAAGACAAAAGGGATGTACAGCAAGGGGCAGTTATTGCCTTCTTGATTACTGGTGGTATTGGGTTTGTGGCACCGGTGTTGTTAGGGGATTCCGTATATGCTGCTACTTATAGGTACGTAAAAGTTCAGGCTGAGACAGGGCGAACCTTTGGTGAAAACGAGCAAGACGGAGAAACAAATTCCGTTATTTTAGCGCCTACATCTAATAATGATTTAACAGTATCATCTACTTATAAAATTTCTCCAGGCATTTTTAACCGCAAAGTTTATAACAGCGTCATCACAGGGTATGGTGCCTATGGAAATGGTTTATCATCGGAAACAACACCAGGTAGTTTTACTCGCTATTGGTGCGCTGTCTCATGCCTATGGTGGACAGGGGACTGCTGTTGGTAGCGGTACTATTGCAGGGATTCAAGCGACGGCTATTGGTAATGACGTATATGCAACTGGCGATTCGTCCATTGCCATTGGTAATGATGATATTGCTACCAAATATCGAGATCAACTGTCACTAGAAACGATGAAGTCTGTATATGGGGCAGGTCCAGGTAAAGGACTGTTTGAAAGCAAAGAATTTAAAAGTTCATATTCAAATGGAGAAAACAAGAAAAATCTAAGTGCCTTAGATTGGAATCGGTTTAGCAGTTCCTATCTAACTGGTGATAACTTAATTTATAACCCTACTATCTCTAGAGGGATTGGTTCTATTGCTATTGGTTCTCGTTCTACTGGCAAAGCAAAAAGATGGTTCTACTGCGATTGGTACACTTGCTTACGCATTTGCCGAAGGGTCCACAGCGATGGGTCTTCGTGCTTTCACGTCAGCGGATGCGACTGGTGCCGTTGCCATTGGGGAACAATCTCGTTCTTTTGCACAAGGCTCCTTAGCAGTAGGTAACAGGAATGAATCCACTAATTTAGGTTCCATGTCCTATGGTTATAATGCGAAGGCTGTAGGCGAAGGTTCCTTGGCATTTGGTTACAAATGTATTGGCCAATGCATCAATTACGAATACGATTGCCGGCGCAGGAGATACGAAACCCTGCTACGAATGTATATCGTAAAGGCGTTAATGGATAATACGCAAGGATTCAATTATGAACAGTTAAAATATATACGTCTCTATGATGCGTCACTTAAAGAATATGCTGGAAGTGCTAAACAAACCGATTACAGATACCTATACAGAGGCAGATACGAGATGTTGAGCATTATAGATTGAATGTGGTGAGATTCTAAAAAGAATATGATAAGGTCATTAAGGCATTTACGAACTCTGGTGCCAATGCGACGAGGTCAAAATGGACGGAATTTGGAAAATGTTGATAACTTAGACCTTGTCAATAAAGCAGACACAACTGATAAAAATGGAAATAGGGTTACTGCCGTTAGCGCAGCATGATTAAGGATATTATTGGAAAAACGACTAATACGAGTGATAATACCTAAACGTTTCCTTAGTAGAAGATACCAAGTCAGGTAAATATTTAACAACTCAGGATAAGAAGGCAGACGGCACAGTAGTTACGAAAGATATATATAAACTAAAAGCGAATGGGAAGAATGCCATTGCTATTGGGTATTATACCGCTGCATCGGGAGACTCATCGATTGCGCAAGGGGCAGGTAGTATTGTAGAAAGTAGTAGTGGTATCGGTATTGGATCCTTATCCTATGTATCAGATGAAGCAAAAATGGTATTGCTGTAGGGGTAGGATCCTCAAGTACGTAATGCAAAACTCCATTGCTATCGGTACGCAAGTCGCGGTATATGGTGCTAAAGGGATCAGTATGGGACCAGGTGCTCGTGTAATCGGCGATGAGAGTATGGCACTCGGTTATGGTAGTTTTGTAAAAACTAAAGATTCCACTGCACTTGGTGTAGGTACCACGATCGAATACGGTGCTAATGAATCTCATGGCATTAGGAACAAAGAGCTACCTATGTGGAATTGGTAATATTGCAACTCTATCCATTGGTAATAATGCTAGGGTAGAAGAAAATTCAGTTAATAGTGCTTCCATAGGTACAAGTTCTAAGATTGGTAAACAATCTTCTAATAGCGTTGTGTTAGGTACAAGTTCTACAATTGGAGATTTGGCTGCCAACAGTGTTGTGCTTGGTTCCCATGCGAGCATTTCGGATCAGGCTTCCAATTCCATGGCATTGGGAGCGGGGGCAAAAATTACAAATAGCGCTAAAAGCTCTATTGCCCTTGGTGAAGGTTCGTCAGTCAGTGCCTCATCCTCGTTAGCATTTGGCCGTCAAAGTTCGGTTACTGGTGATTCCTCTATTGCTATTGAGCGTAATGCAAAAACCAGTACAGATTCTTCAGTTGCCCTCGGCCGTGGTGCAACTGCAGATTTTAATAACTCTGTAGCGTTAGGGTATCGCTCTACAACATTCTATTATGGTGATGAAAGTACACGACAAGCAGGAACTAGTACAACCGTATCTGGCAATTATAAACATGGTTTAGATATTGCTCCGTATCTTCCAGACAATGCTGGTAAAGGGATTAAGGAAAAACTAGCGTATTTGAATACAGCGGCGGCAGGATACATTTCTGTTGGTGGTTGGGATGTTACTAAAAATGAGGATGGCAGTGCAGAATGCTAGCGGTGCGGGTGCGACTATCCGTGGTCTTCGTCGTATTGTCAACGTAGCACCAGGTGCGTTGGATACAGATGCGGTAACAGTAGCCCAATTGCGTGAATGGACGGACAAGTCTGCTCATTTCTTGTCCTTAGCGGGTGCGGACGAAAAGACTTCTGCAAGTTTTAAGAATGAGACTGCACCTGATGGAACTACTGTTGTAAAATCCAATTTTGATAATGATGGTGCTAGTGGTGAACATGCGTTAGCACTAGTGTGTGTACGCAATGGGGTCAGGTGCCGGATCTATCTCTATTGGTCGTTCTAGCTTTGGTCAAGGGACTAATTCTACAACCTTAGGTTCCTATGGTTGGGGTCGTGGCACAGAAGCGACATCTATCGGGTATAGTGCCTATAGCTATGGGACTCAATCTGTTGCCATCGGGACAAGGACCGTGACAGATTCAGACTGTGGGCGTTGCCATTGGTAATCGAGCCTCGTTCCCTGGAGTGCAGGTAGTAACGGTCATTCTGGTATTGCTATTGGTAGTAGAGCAACGGCGAACTATTGGAATGCGTTGGCGTTGGGTACGGAAAGTAAGGTGCGTGGATGGCACTCCACAGCGATAGGTGCGAATGCACAAGTAGGGATGCCAGAAGTCTTTGATGATAATGGCGTGTCCATGAATGTATTTAATGCTAGATGGAAAAAGCCTTAATAAAGCTAATCAAGTAGTCTATGAAAAACTGGTGAAACTAATACAGAGTATACCGTTAAAGGAATATACACCTGGAACAACAACGGTTGTAAAACGTTTACGATTCAAAAACCATCGACCATTCATAATGCCTTAGCCTTTGGGCATGAGTGCGTCTGTTACGAATGATCGTGTGACAGATGCGAAAGATTCAACAAGAATCAATGAATTTAGTTCAGCAGGGTTCTATTGCCATTGGTGCTAGTGCGAGCGTAAAAGGCTCCCAAAAATTCAGTAGCTCTAGGGTTGAATTCTAAAGTGGTACGTACTGATACTGAAACAAACAGTACAGTCTGCTTTCACAGGGAGATACAACAATGACCCGAGGTAATGGCGTTTGTATCTATCGGAACGATTCGTAATACATCTGATGGCAGGGGAGTGACACGCCGTATCGTCGGTGTTGCTGGTGGCCAAGATGATTTTTGATGCTGTGAACGTGAAACAGTTGAAAACTGCTGTTAAATATTACAAAACCAATACAAGTGATACAGCTAACCGTCCAGTGAATAGTATCGCTGATGTGAGTGCAAATTACAATGGTGAGGGTGCTACAGGCACTGCTTCTGTGACACTGGTCTCTATACAAAAGCTGAGTGGAAACTATTCGACAGCAATAGGTCGTGACGTTATTACAACAGGAAATACCGCTGTAGGTATAGGTACGAATGTAAGTGCCTTTTGGTAACTCTTCTGTTGTATTAGGCAAACGAATGCGATTGCAGGATATACAAAAACAGAAGACTCAAAAACAGTTCCTGTAGGTGCTCTTGAAGGGGTGGCGATTGGTAACGCTTCTGCTGTTGAAAGTAGCTATGCTATCGCTATCGGTGGTAATGCAAAGGTGTTGCGTGATGCATCAGATACCAATAATATTAAGGACTCTGAATCCTCTGTGGCGATTGGTGCTGGTGCTCAAGTAACTGGTGCTAAATACTCTGTGGCATTGGGATTAAATTCTAGAGTTAATGCTGCTGATACAGCTACAAAAACTACGGCAGCTTTCAGCGGTGAAATTAACGATGATCCAGGCTTTGGCGTTGTATCCGTTGGTCAATCTGGTAAATACCGCCGTATCCTAAATGTTGCAGGCGGTGTTAATGATAACGATGCAGTTAACGTGAAACAATTGAGAGCGGCAGACTTGGGGCTTGCAAGTTGAAAGCGGTACAGCAGCAGCGACTGATGCTGACACCAGATGCAACAGAGCCATAAAATTAAGCTGAAAGCGGGTAATAATGTAACCTTAGATAATTCTAATGGTGTGGTAACTATCAATGCCTCTGGCGGACTTAATTCTATTACAAGCGATAATTCGGATGTATAGGGTAACTACTAGCAACGGTGCTGATACGATTACACTCTAAGTTGGCGGGATCCGTTACTAGTACTGACGATGCGAATAAATTAGTGACAGCTGGCGTTGTGAATACGGCGATTGGCAATATTCCAGTGACGACATTTAAAAGCGGATGCTGGTGGTTCCCGCACCAATACGGAAGGTACTTTCACTCCAACGACCTAATAAAAAGGAAATTAACATAACTGGTGCTGGTAAGAATGGAACTGAAAAACAAACTTGGACACAAGGTACTAAACGATTCTATTCTGACAATATTGGTACACATTTAAATAGTGACGGCCGTGTATTAGTTGGCTTGAATGATGAACTTTCAGTAAAAAATATTACTACCTATAAGTATGATGCTGATGGTAAACGAACAACAAATGCAGGGGCCTCTTTAACAACAGAAGGTTTAGTTGGTAATGGTACAGATGCACTTACTATCTCAAATGGTGATTATGCTAAGATTACCGTAAATAAAGGTACGTCTGATACTGACAGGAAGTATTAATGTCAATGGCTCTAAACTGACTGGATTAGCAGATGGCAATATTGCAGCTAACTCTACAGATGCTGTGACTGGTGGACAATTGTATTCTAAATTAGCTGAAAAAGCTAATGCTAGCGATTTGACGGCGAAAGCGAATGTGTCGGATCTAGCAGCAAAATTAGATAAGACAGCAGAACTTCATGTAAGAGCGGGAGACTATACTGTAGGAAATAATGGTGAAGTATCCTTAATTCAGAAGATGTAGATGGTACGCAAAATAGTAACAAAGGGTTTAAGATTAAAGGCCTTGCTACGAAAGCTGATATCACTAATATCAACACTCATTAGGAGGAAAAGCAGATAAATCCTATGCAGATACTCAAATTGGCACAGTGTCTAATTTGGGCTATAAAGTGATTGGTGGAACTGCTAAACAAGTGGCTGTTGGCACAGGTTTAAACTTTGTTCAAGGTGATGGTACGGCTAACACTGCAGCATCTGCAAAAGCTGGTATCGAAATCGTAGCTGGTGACGATGGCAAAGTAACATTTGGTTTAAATGAAGACAACCTCGTAATGCTATCGATAATGCATATAAGTACAGCATATGTAGATACGAAATTTGGTAACGCAGACAAATAAAGATTTAGATAATCTAAATGACGCTGGCAAAAATGCAGTCAAAGACTTAGCAGCAGGCGCTGTAAAAGTAGATGCTGGTAAAAATGTAACAGTGACTCCTGCAACGGCAGACCATGTCACAACTTACACAGTAAACGCTATCGATACAACAGTAGCAGCTGGAGAAGGTCTTGAAGTCACTGGTGGTGCGGAAGATACAAATAAAGTGCGTACTATACAGTAGGATTGTCTGCAGATACAAAAGCTAAATTAGCGAAGTAGATAACTTAGCTAACACAGTAGGAACCATCGGTGCTGACGGCCGTGATGGTAAAGCTGGTACTGGTAAAGCTCCAGAAGCTACCGATGCGCGCAGCAGGCGACAAAAGGCTTTAACTGGCAAGGATGGCCGTGAACGGTAAAGACTTAACATCTAAAGTGAATGCATTACGTAAGGCGAAGCTGGTTCCGTAGTGTATACAGATGAAAACGGCAACCGTGTTGTAAAAGCTAACGATGGTAAATGGTATCCTGCTAGCAAAGTCAATGCAGATGGTACAAAAAGTAGCTGATGCTACGGAAGTAACAACAGTACAAGCTCGTTTTAGTAAATCCAAATGGAACAACAACTGGTGGTACAACTAAGTTAAGCAACATTGCTGACGGTGAAATCGTACGCAGGTTCTCATGACGCAGTGACTGGTGGTCAATTATTTAGTAACTAGCAGAAAAAGCTGACAAATCTGTAGTGAGATAATTTAATTACTACGGTGAATACAAACACTACAGATATTGCAGGTTTAAAAACAACTGTAGACAAAGCGATTACCTTTAAAGGTGATGACAACCAAGGCGTAGAACGTAAGTTAGACACTACATTAACTGTAAAAGGTGCTCGCGAACTTCACACCAGCTACTGATGCGACAGCAGGCGTAAACATCCGTGTGGGAAAAAGATCCAACCACAAATGCTAACGGCTTAGTGGTGAAATTAGCAGATACGTTAACAGGGTATGAAGAGTATCTCCGGTAATGGTACGATGACTTGGTCATCAAAATGAGTGATAAAGCAGTCATTACATTGTAAAACCAGGCAAAAGCCACTGATGCTAAAGGAACAGTTGACTTCGGTGGATCTAAATTAACAAACATTGGAGAACCGGGTACTAATACAGATGCAGAGAAAATAAAGCCTATGTAGATACAGGTTGGTAACGTGACAAACTAAAAGATTTAGGTAACCCAAGCGATGATGGCAAAAATGTAGTCAAAGACTTAGCAAAAGCAGGCGCTGTAAAAAGTAGCACTTGGTAAAAAATGTACGTCACACCCAAAACAACAGACCATGTAACAACCACACCGTAGATGCTATCGATACAACAGTAGCAACTGGGAGTAGGTCGAAGTCACTGGTCGCGGAAGATACAAATAAAGTGCGTGCTTATACAGTAGGATTGTCTGCAGATACAAAAGCTAAATTAGCGAAAAGTAGATAACTTAGCTAACACAGTAGGAACTATCGGTGCTGACTGGCCGTGATGGTAAAGCTGGGTACTGGTAAGCTCCAGAAGCTACTGATGCGTGAAGCAGGCGATAAAGGTTTAACTGGCAAGGGATGGCTTGAACGGTAAAGACTCTAACATCTAAAGTGAATGCGTTACGTAACGGCAGAAGCTGGTACAGTAGTATACACTGATGAAAACGGCAACCGTTTAGCAAAAAGCTAACGATGGTCAATACTATCCGCGCTACTAATGTGACAAAGACGGCAATGTGTTGAATAATGCACAACCAGCAACAACTGTACAAGCTCGTTTAGTAAATCCGATGGAACGACTACAACAGCAGAAGATGCAACAGGTACGAAATTATCAATATTGCTAATGGCACGATTGCTGACAAATCGAAAAGATGCTGTCACTGGTGGTCAGTGTATACTGCTAAACAAGAATTGGCAACAGCTCTCGAGGTAATGCAACAGTTGGTACTGATGGTACATTGACACAACCTACATATAGCATCACGAAAGATGATGCAAGATGGGTGCTGAACACTGTTAAAAATGTAGAGCAGAGCAGTCGAAAATTAGATGCTCGTATCAACAGTGAAAGGAATGGCAAGACAACCATTGACTTTCACAGGCGATGATGCACAAGATGTAACTCGTGCATTAGGCACTACATTAACTGTCAAGGTGCGCGCAAAACTTTACACCAGCTACTGATGCGACAGCGAGGGTTAATATTCGTGTGAAAAAGATCCAACTACAAATGCTAACGGCTTAGTGGTGAAATTAGCGATATTTTGACAAATATGAAAGGCATCTCTGGTAATGGCAGCAAATGACCTAGTGATCAAAAATGGTGACAATGCTGTTATCACGGTAAAACCAGGTGCTGATGGAGCCAAAGGTGACGTAGACTTCGGTGGATCTAAATTAACAAATGTAGGAGCACCTGGTGCAAATACAGATGCAGTGAATAAGTTCTATGTAGATAGAAGCCATCAAAGCGGTGAACAATACAGCAGCTGGAAATGCTAACTTAGGTTATAAAGCAAATGCTGAAACAGCTAAGCAAGTAGCAGTTACTACTGGGTTGACATTTAAATCTGGTACGGGCACCATCAATGCTACTGGTGCGGATGCAACGACAACGAATGCGCCACTACAAAAACTGGCATTGCTATTTCCACAGAAGATGGTGGTATTGTCAATATTGGTTTAGATACAGCAACCCGTAAAGTGATTGACAACGCGCACGAAACTAGCGATACAGCCACTGATGGTCGTGATGGCAAAGTGGGTACTGGTAAAAAGCAGGTACAGATGCTAATGCGGTAGCAGGCGATAAAGGTTTAACTGGTAAAGATGGCTTAAACGAGTACAGACTTAACATCTAAAGTGAATGCACTCCGTAATGGTGAAGCTGGCACTCTGGTATAGCACTGACGAAGCCGGTAATCGTTTGGCAAAAAGCTAACGACGGAAAATACTACCCAGTAGCTAAAGTGAATGCAGACGGTAGCAAAAGCAGATGATGCTGTAGCAGTGACAAACCCACAAGCTCGTTTAGTGAACCCAGATGGAACAACTACAACAGCGAGCAGGTACAACAGGCACTAAGTTAAAACAACATTGCGACGGGTACCATTGCAGAAGGCTCTACAGATGCTATCAATGGTGGTCAATTACATAGTAAATTGGCTGAAAAAGCTGATAAATCAGAGATTACAGCAATCAATACTGCTTTAAACAATAAAGCTAATGCGTCTGACTTGAATACGTTGGCAGAAAAACCGCTTACTTTCAGCGGGGATACTGGAACTAATGCGACTCGTAAATTAGGTGAAACGTTAGCTGTAAAAGGTGCGGAAAACTTCACACCAGCAGCAACTGCAACACCAGGAGTAAATATCCAAGTAGCATCCGACCCTACGAATGGTTTAACTGTGAGCTTAGCAGATACCTTAACTAAAATGAAAGGTATCTCTGGCACTGGTAAGGATGATCTTGTAATTAAAAATGGTGACACTACCATTACAATTGTAAAGGTACTGCAGCACGAAAGGTACTACAGCAATGTTCCAGTCCCTGTAAACTTTGGTGGAGCTAAAGTTAACTAATATTGGTGATGCTAATGCCGATACGATGCAACGAATAAAAAATATGTAGATGACAAAGTGGCAGGTCTTAACTTAGGTTACAAGGCTGAAACGGAAGCTACCAAATCGGTAGCTGTTACAACTGGTTTAACCTGTTAAAGCGCACTAGCACGATTGCGCCAACAAACTTAGCACCTACTGCTGAAAAAGCCCTACAAAAACGACAGATACTGTAACGACTCAAGAAAGGTATCGTTATCTCCACAGAAAACGACGGCGTTGTCAACATCGGTTTAGACGAAGTAACACGTAAGGTAATCGATCAAGCAGCTAAGATTGGTGATACAGCGGTTGACGGCCGTGACGGCAAACCTGCCAATGGTAAAACAGGCACTGCTGGTAACGCAGGCGATCATGGTTTAACTGGCGCCGATGGCTCTGAACGGTAAAGACTTAACAAATAAAGTCAATGCATTACGTAATGGCGAAGCTGGTACTGTGGTGTACACAGATGACCAAGGCAACCGTTTAGCAAAAGCTAACGATGGCAATTACTATCTAGCAGGCAAAGTTAATGCAGATGGTACAAAAAGCTGATGATGCGGCAGTGGCAAATCCCACAAGCTCGTCTAGTGAACCCAGATGGATCTACCACAATAGCGACAGAAAACAGGCACTGTATTGTCCAACATTGCAAATGGCAGGATTGCTGATAAATCTACAGATGCTGTGACTGGTGGTCAATTGTATACTGCTAAAACTGAACTAGCAACAGCCCTTGGCGGTAATGCAGGCGTTGATGCTAACGGAACATTAACAAACCTACATACAGCATCACAAAAGATGATGCAGCAGGCGGTACAGAGACTGTTAACAATGTAGGTGCTGCTGTCACTAAATTAGATACACGTATCAATACAGTGAAAGAAAGCGCTGCAAAACCATTGACTTTCACAGGTGATGATGGACAAGGTGTAGAACGTAAGTTAGACACTACATTGACGGTGAAAAGGGGCAAAGAAACTTCACTCCAACTGCGACAAATCCAACAACTGCAAACGAGGTGTGAACATCCGTATGAAAAAGATCTCGACAGCTAATGCGAACGGTTTAGTTGTGAAATTAGCAGATACATTAACAGGTATGAAAGGGAATTACGGGCAATGGTACACGATCCATTAACGATTAAAAATGGAGATGCGACGATTACTGTAAAACCTAGTAAGCTAAAAAGATGGTGATAATCCAGCAGTACCAAGTACGGTAGATTTTGGTGGTGCTAAGTTGACTAATGTATGCGCAAAGCAACTGATAATGGCGATGTAGCGAACAAAGAATATGTAGATGAAGCTATTAGTAAAGTCAACAATGCAGTGGCTGGAAATGCGACATTGAACTTTGCTGGTAATGTGACGAAAGATAATAGCGATGCAGATGTTGCTAATGTAGGGTTAGCATTGTCCACAGGGTGTATTGAAAGTACAAAGGTGACACTGTTGCTAGCGATATTGTTACGACAGCGAAAGGTGATACGATTACTATCGGATTGTACCAAGATGTGAAAAGACCAGTTAGCGAAAGTGGGTAATACAGCGCCGGACGGCCGTGACGGTAAACCAGGTACAGGTACAACAGCTGGTGTGGGCAAAGACGGCTTAACAGCAGAAGATGGCTTGAACGGCAAAGACTTAACATCTAAAGTGAATGCACTTCGTAACGGCGAAGCTGGTTCTGTAGTGTACACTGATGCAGAGGGTAACCGCGTTGTGAAAGCGGATGATGGCAAAATGGTACAATGCGAAAGCTGTGGATGAAAAAGGTAAACTAAAACCTGCTGATCAACTTCCCAAAGCGTGTAACAAGAGCTGAAGTGACAAATCCACAAGCTCGTCTAGTAAATCCAAATGGAATGACAACTGGTGGTACAACAGTATTCAACAACGTAGCCTCTGCGATTCCAGCTACAGCTAAAGATAGTAAGGACCAACCAATTACAATCCCTCGTTCTTAGATCGCTTGAACACACTGCAAAGAGGCGATGCGAAAAACGCAATATGCAGAGTGAACGTGAGTGACTTGAACACAGCCACAGACATCATCGCAAAAGGATTAACATTCCAAGGTAATGATGGCTCAGCAATCAAAAAAGCATTAGGAACTACATTAGATATTGTTGGTGAAGGTACAGTTCCTGCGATTACAACAACAGCAACGAATAATATCCGCACTAAGAAAAACTGATGATGGCAAATTAGAAATCGGTTTGGCAAAAGACTTAGTAGGTATTACGTCCCATTACAAATGGGGATGACGACGATTACTGTAAAAACCAAGTAAGCCAAAAAGATGGTGATAAGCCAGCAGAAGCAAGTAGCGTAGATTTCGGTGGAGCTAAGTTAACTAATATTGGTGATGCTAATGCCGATACAGATGCAACGAATAAAAAATATGTAGATGACAAAGTGGCAGGTCTTAACTTAGGTTACAAGGCTGAAACGGAAGTCGCCAAATCGGTAGCTGTTACAACTGGTTTAACCTTTAAAGCGGGCACTGCACGATTGCTCCAACCAACTCTAGCTCTACCGCTGAAAGCCCTACAAAAGATACGAGATACTGTAAACACTAAGAAAGGTATTGTTATCTCTACGGAAAACGACGGCGTTGTGAACATCGGTTTAGATGAAGCAACTCGTACAGTCATCGACAATGCAGCGAAAATTGGTGACACAGCTGTTGATGGCCGTGACGGCAAACCTGCCAACGGTAAAACAGGCACTGCTGGTAACGCAGGCGATCATGGTTTAACTGGCGCAGATGGCTTGAATGGCAAAGACTTAACAAATAAAGTCAATGCATTACGTAACGGTGAAGCTGGTACCGTGGTGTACACAGATGATCAAGGCAACCGTTTGGTAAAAGCGAACGATGGAAACTACTATCTAGCAAATAAAGTCAATGCTGATGGTACAAAAGCTGATGATGCAGTAGCGGTGACAAATCCACAAGCTCGTCTAGTGAACCCAGATGGATCTACTACAATAGCGACAGGTAAAAACAGGGTACTGTATTGTCCAACATTGCGAATGGCAAGATTGCTGATAAATCTACAGATGCTGTGACTGGTACCAATTGTATACCGCTAAAACTGAACTAGCAACAGCCCTTGGTGGTAATGCGACTGTTGATGCTAACGGTGCATTAACAAATCCTACATACAGCATCACAAAAGATGATGCAACAGGAGGTACAGAGACTGTTAACAATGTAGGCGCAGCAGTTGATAAACTAGATGCCCGTATCAATACAGTGAAAGGAATGGCGCACAACCATTGACTTTCACAGGCGACGATAAAAAAGATGTAACACGTGCATTAGGTACTACATTAATCTGTCAAGGTGGTGCGAACTTTACACCAGTGGTAGCAAAGGGACGACTACGACAGAAACTACAACTACAGCAACGCCTGAAGGTACAAAATATCCGTGTAGAAAAAGATCTAACAACTGATGCAAATGGTTTAGTGGTGAAATTAGCAGATACCTTAACCAAAATGAAAGGTATCTCTGGTGATGGTCAAAATGATTTAGTAATCAAAAATGGCACCAACACCATCACTGTGACACCAAATACAGCTAGTGAAAAATGATGCAGGGGTAGTTACCAAAGCAGATCCTGGTACTGTAAACTTTGGTGGAGCTAAGTTAACTACTAGTTCGACAGCTGAAGGTGACATCAGATGTAACGAATAAAAAATATGTAGATGATGCCATTAGTAAAGTCAACACTGCAGTGGCTGAGCAATGCGACATTGAACTTTGCTGGAATGTGACGAAAGATGAACACAATGCAGATACTACTAAGGCAGGATTACCATTGTCTACAGGAATATTGAAAGTACAAAGGTGACATCTGTTGCGGGCGATATTGTTACGACAGCAAAAAGGCGATGCGATATCATCGGATTGCACCAAGATAGAAAGACCACATTAGCGAAATCGTAATACAGCGCTGACGGTCGTGACGGCAAACCTGGTACGGGGCACAACAGCTGGTGTGGGCAAAGACGGCTTAACAGCAGAAGATGGCTTTGAACGGTAAAGACCCTAACATCTAAAAGTAAATGCACTTCGTAACGGCGAAGCTGGTTCTGTAGTGTACACTGATGCAGAGGGCAACCGCGTTGTGAAAGCGGATGATGGCAAATGGTACAATGCGAAAGCTGTGGACGAAAAAGGTAAATTAAAACCTGCAGATCAACTTCCACAAGGTGTAACAATCTGCTGAAGTGACACATCCACAAACTCGTCTAGTGAATGCAGATGGAACGACAACTGGTGGTACAATAGTATTCAACAATGTAGCGTCTGCGATTCCCAGCTCGCGGCTAGCCTGGATGGTAGCTAACCTACCTTCTTAGATAACTTGAACACAGCCGCAGGCAGTGAAAAAAACGAAACATGCAGCAGTCAACGTAAGTGACCTAAACAGCACAGCGACAGAAATCATTGCAAAAGGATTGACATTCCAAGGTAATGATGGGCAAGACATCAAAAACAATTGGGTGAAAACTTTTACATATTGTTAGTGAAGGCACACTTGCTATACATGACAACAACAGCGACTGGAATAATATCCGCACTAAGAAAACTGATGATGGCAAATTAGAAATCGGTTTGGCAAAAGACTTAGTGGGTATTACATCTATTACAAAATGGGGATACGACGATTACTGTAAAACCGAGTAAGCCAAAAAGATGGTGATAAGCCAGCAGAAGCAAGTAGCGTAGATTTCGGCGGAGCTAAGTTAACTAATATTGGTGATGCTAATGCCGATACAGATGCAACGAATAAAAAATATGTAGATGATAAAGTGGCAGGTCTTAACTTAGGGTTACAAGGCTGAAACGGAAGCTGCCAAATCGGTAGCTGTTACAACTGGTTTAACCTTCAAAGCAGGCACTGGAACGATTGCTCTAACAAACTTAGCACCCACTGCTGAAAGCCCTACAAAAACGACAGATACTGTAACGACTAAGAAAGGTATCGTTATCTCCACAGAAAACGACGGCGTTGTCAACATCGGTTTAGACGAAGCGACACGCAAGGTGATCGATCAAGCGGCTAAGATTGGTGATACAGCTGTTGATGGTCGTGACGGCAAACCTGCTAACGGTAAAACAGGCCGACTGGTAACGCAGGCGATCACGGTTTAACGGGTGCCGATGGCTTGAATGGCAAAGACTTAACAAACAAAGTGAATGCTCTACGTAATGGCGAAGCTGGTACAGTAGTGTACACAGATGAAAACGGCAACCGTTTGGTAAAAGCGAACGATGGAAACTACTATCTAGCAAATAAAGTCAATGCAGATGGTACAAAAGCAGATGATGCAGTAGCCGTGACAAATCCACAAGCTCGTCTAGTAAACCAGATGGAACAACTCACAACAGCTGCAGGTGTAACAGGTACTGTATTGTCCAACATCGCAAATGGCAAGATTGCTGATAAATTCACAGATGCTGTGACTGGTGGTCAATTGTATACCATACGGGTTAAGTCTGAACTAGCATCAGCCCTTGGCGGTAGATGCGACTGTTGATGCTAACGGTGCATTAACAAATCCTACATACAGCATCACAAAAGATGATGCAACAGGCGGTACAGAGACTGTTAACAATGTAGGTGCGCATGGTTGATAAACTGGATGCTCGATCAATACAGTGAAAGGAATGAAAGACAAACCATTGACTTTCACAGGCGATGACAAAAAGATGTAGACACGTGCATTAGGTACTACATTAACTGTAAAAGGTGCGGAAAACTTCACACCGGCGAAAGCAGATGCAACAGCAGGCGTTAACATCCGCGTGGAAAAAGATGCAACACACAATGCGAACGGCTTTAGTGGTGAAATTAGCAGATACGTTAACCGGTATGAAAGGCATTACTGGCACTGGTAACGACGACCTTGTGATTAAAAATGGTGACACTACCATTACAATTGGTAAAGGTACACCAGCACAAGGTACTACAGCAGCTGTTCCAGGCCCTGTGAACTTTGGTGGAGCTAAGTTAACAACGTTGGTGATGCTAATGCCGATACAGATGCAACAAATATATATGTAGATGACAGTGGCAGGTCTCAACCTAGGGTTACAAGGCTGAAACGGAAGCTGCTAAATCGGTAGCTGTTACAACTGGTTTAACCTTCAAAGCGGGTACTGGCACGATTGCTCCGACAAACTTAGCACCTACTGCTGAAAGCCCTACAAAAGCGACAGATACTGTAACGACTAAGAAAGGTATCGTCATTCCACAGAAAACGATGGCGTTGTGAACATCGGTTTTAGATGAAGCAACTCGTAAAGGTCATACGACAATGCGCCGAAAATTGGTGACACAGCTGTTGACGGTCGAGACGGCAAACCTGCTAACGGTGGGAAAAACAGGCGCCGCTGGTAACGCAGCGATCGGCGGTTTGACTGGTGCAGATGGTTTGAACGGTAAGTGATTTAACAAACAGTTAATGCGACGTAATGGCGAAGCTGGTACGTGGTGTACACAGATGACAAAGGCAACGGTGGTAAAAAGCAAAACGATGGCAATTACTATCCAGCAGGCAAAGTCAATGCAGATGGACAAAAGCTGATGATGCAGTGGCGTGACAAATCCACAAGCTCGTCTAGTAGCAGATGGAACGACAACGGCGGTACGACAAATGTTTAACAATGTAGCATCTGCTGATTCCAGGCCGGCACAGCCTGATGGTTCTAAAACTACATTCTTAGATAACTTTGAGCACAGCCGCAAGTAATGCAAAAACGCAATATGCACGAGTGAACGTAAGTGACTTGAACAGCACAGCTAAGGACATCGTTGCAAAAGGATTAACATTCCAAGGTAATGATGGGCAAGACATCAAAAAACAATTGGGTGAAACTTTACACATTGTTGGTGAAGGCACACTTGCTACTACGACAACAACAGCAGCGAATAATATCCGTACTAAGAAAACTGATGATGGCAAAATTAGGAAATCGGTTTGGCAAAAAGACTTAGTAGGTATTACATCTATTACAAAATGGGGATACGACGATTACTGTAAAACCAAGCAAAGCAGCAGTTGGTGATAAGCCTGCAGAAGCAAGTAGCGTAGACTTCGGCGGAGCTAAGTTGACTAACGTGGGTGAAGCTAAGGATAATACTGATGCAGTGAATAAAGCCTATGTAGATAGTAAAATTGGTGGAGTTGCTGAGATTGGCACAAGGCAGATGCAGAGACAGATACTAGAAAAGTAGCAGTCAGCACCGTAAACTCTTCAAATCTGGTACAGGCATCAATTGCTCCAACAAATTTAGCACCTACTGCTGAAAGCCCCACAAAAAGATACAGATACCGTAAAAACTAAGAAAGGCATCGTTATCTCTACAGAAAAAGACGGTGTTGTCAACATCGGTTTAGATGAAGCAACTCGTAAAGTCATCGACAATGCGGCCGAAAATTGGTGACACAGCTGTTGATGGTCGTGATGGCAAACCCGCCAACGGTAAAACAGGCACCGCTGGTAACGCATGGTGACTCGTGGTTTAACTGGCGCAGATGGCTTGAACGGCAAGGATTTAACAAACAAAAGTCAATGCATTACGTAATGGCGAAGCTGGCACAGTGGTGCTACACAGATGATCAAGGCAACCGTTTGGTAAAAGCGAATGATGGCAATTACTATCCAGCAGGCAAAGTCAATGCTGATGGTACCAAAGCTGATGATGCAGTAGCGGTGACAAATCCACAAGCTCGTCTAGTAAACCCAGATGGATCTACTACAATAGCGACAGGGTAAAACAGGCACTGTATGAAACAACGTAGCCTCTTCTATTGCAAATGTAGAAGCAAAAGATGCACAAAAATCAACCAATTACTAAGGCTACATTCTTAGAACGTTTGAACACCGCGAGCGAGGCGACGCGAAAACGCAATATGCGACAGTGAACGTGAGTGACTTGAACAACACAGCCACAGACATCATCGCAAAAGGATTAACATTCCAAGGTAATGATGGCTCAGCAATCACAAAAGCATTAGGGTACTACATTAGATATCGTTGGTGAAGGTACAGTTCCTGCGACTACAACAACAGCGAATAATATCCGCACTAAGAAAAATAACGATGGCAAAACTAGAAATCGGCTTTGGCAAAAGACTTAGTGGGCATTACATCCATTCTGAATGAAACAGATGCAACAAAACCAAGTACAAAAGTAGAAATCGGCAAAGATGGCATAACTGTTACGAACACACAACCAGCGGATGCAACTGCTGCACTGCGCTCACCACATCTAAAGTGACGGTTGGCAAAAGATGGTGATCAAAAGTAGGCGACAAAGTGACTCATCAATACATCTGGTATGTCTGGTAATGGCACGTGATCCGATTGACAACACGAATGGTGATACGACACTCACTGCAAACCAAGCTAAAGTAGCAGTTGGTGATAAATCTGCAGAAGCAAGTAGTGTAGATTTTCGGTGGAGCTAAGTTGACTCAACGTGGGCGAGAAAGCTTTTCAGCGGACACAGATGCAACGAATAAAGCCCACGTAGATGGTAAAGGATTGGCGCAGTGTCTAAGTTAGGCTATAAAAGCAAATACTGAAACAGAGACTAAGAAAGTTGGTGTAGCTGATGGTTTACACTTCAAATCTGGTACAGGTACTATCGATGCGACTGGTACAGGTGCAGATGTTACGAATGCGACAACTACAAAAACTGGTATTGCTATCTCTACTGAGGGATAATGGCGTTGTGAACATCGGTTTAGATGAAGCAACACGTGAAATGATCGATCAAGCCGCTAAACTTGGCGATACATCCGTTGATGGTCGAGATGGCAAACCTGGTACAGGTGCAACAGCTGGCATGGGTAAAGATGGTGTAACTGGTCAAGATGGCCTCAATGGTACAGATTTGACAACGAAAGTCAATGCACTTCGTAACGGCGAAGCAGGTTCTGTGGTGTATACAGACGCAGACGGTAACCGTTTGGTTCGTGCTACAGATGGCAAGTTCTACAAAGCTTCAGAAGAAAAACCAGATGGCACTGTGAAAGCTGTTGGTGAAGATGGTATTACGAAGGCACCAGTAGGTTTAGAGGCAGATAAAGTAATTGCTAGCCTTGTATCTCCAGATGGTGCAACAGCTCCAAAAGCAGATGATGCAGATAAAAAAGCAATGACTAAATTGTCTAACATCGCAGAAGGATCATCACAGCTACTTCTAATGATGCTATAACAAGTGCAAATCAGTACGCACGGAACGTAAAAGCCTTGGCAACAGTCCTTGGTGGTAATGCAGGGGTAGCTGATGATGGTACATGGACGAAACCAACATACACGATTACTAATGATAGGTGACGCTTACGCACATACAGTGGATAATGTAGGATCAGCTATTACTAAGTTAGATGAACGTATTACGGACGCTCGTACGTATACAGATACAAAAGTTAGTGCGGCTAATACAGCGGGCATGAACTTTGTCGGTGACGATACAGCTTCGGTACATCGTAATCTTGGTGACATACTTGACTGTTAAAGGTGCAAACAACTTCCACCGGCACGAGATGCGACAGCGAGGCGTTAATATCCCGGTGGAAAAAGATCAACAACAGATGCGAGAATGGCTTGAGTGGTGAGAATTGCAGATACTTTAACCAATATGAAAGGTATTTCTGGTGATGGTGAGCATGACTTAGTCATCAAAAATGGTACAAACACGATTACTATGACTGCAGGTACGGCTGAAGTGAAAAATGATGCAGGGGTAGTTACTAAAAAAGCAGACCCAGGCACAGTTAACTGGCGATGCTATGGTTACCGTGAAAAACTTGGATGCTTCTATACGTATCAGTGCGAGATAGTTGCAACAGGCGCATATTAGAACCGTGCAATTAAAAGATGGTTTTTAATTTCGTAGCTGAGTACTGGCACTATTAGTGAAAGCAGGAGCAACATCTGCGACTACGAATGCAGAAACTACGAAGAAAGGTATTACGATTACAACTGGTGAAAAATGGCGCTGTGACTATCGGCAGACGCAGAGACTCGTGACGATCGATAATGCTGGTAAAAATTGGCAATACTGCCTCTGACGGCCGTGATGGTAAAACGGCAGATGGTACAGGTGGTGCTGCTGGTGACAAAGGGTTAACTGGCAAAGACGGCTTAAACGGTGCAGATTTGACTACTAAAGTGAACGCATTGCGTAATGGCGAAGCGGGCACCGTAGTATACACTGATGAAACTGGTAGCCGTTTGGTGAAAGCGAATGACGGTAAGTACTATAAAAGCTAATGAAAGTCGACAAAGATGGAAATGTGATTACCCCAACTGGCGGTACTACTCCAACTGCTGCTACAACAGTAGAGGCTCGTTTGGTAAATCCAGATGGTACAACAACGACAGCGACAGTATTCAACAATGTAGCATCTTCTATTGAGCATGTGAAAGTAACAGATGCAGATAATAAAGAAGTTGCTAAGCCTACATTCTTAGAACGTTTGACAACGGCAGCAACTACTACATCGTCTAAACTTGGCGTGGTGAACGTGAAGAGACACGATGCATCGAAAGAAATCGTGGATCTTGGCTTGAGACTTCTATGGCAATGATGAAACAGAAAAGCAACTGGTAAAGTACACCGCAACTTAGGCACCGCTGTGAAAATTCAAAGGCGCGGCACTCCACTCGTGATGTAGATAAAAACAAACAACATCAATGTGAAACGTAACACAGCACAAGATGGATTTACTGTGGAATTAGCTGAAAATCTAACTGGTATGAAAGAAGTTGCTGGCAATGATACAGATACGTTAGTGCTTTAGCAATGGTGAAAGATACTGCTACGAATACGAAAGTGGCAGTTGATACGAACAAGTTCACGGTGACTACAGTACATCGCACCAGCTACAACGGGGAGGGCGCAAAGGTAACCACAGCGGTGACGAGTCGAAATGAATGCAGAAGGTGCTACTACGTTCACTAATAGCAGAAGCACCTACCAATGCTGTGACAATCACAGTAAATCTGGTGCGATTACGACTGGTCATACCACAGTGAATGGTTCTTCGTGAGTGTTGTAGATGGCGATAGCTCTGTAGTGACTACGGCTAGTGGCACAACGATTACCAAAGGATCTGTGACAACGACAGCTAGCAGCTGGCAAAACAGAGTATAAAGATGGTGATCGTGTAACGACTGTTAGCACAGATGGCATGACGGCAACTGATGGAACAGATGTGGCTATGTATACTGCGGGCGATCTGCTTTCACCGATGCAAAGTAGTACAGCGACGCAGCTACAGCGGCTGGTACTACCTTCGTAACGAGCGATCATGCGGCAAATCATACAGCCCTCTAGATCTACTTACAGTGATGGTACTAATACTGTGGCAGTAGGATCAGCAGGCATTACGATTACTCCATCTCTTTGCAGGGGATGTAGTATCCTTAACGAATGCAGGTCTCAACAATGGTGGTAATGTAATCACTAATGTGGCGGCTGGTACTGCGGATACAGATGCAGTGAATGTGAAACAGTTGAAAGCAGGTAAAACTACTTCCAGTGTAAATGATAAAGATAGTGCAACGACAAATCCATAACCTTGTGTTAACTACGACGGATGCCACAGATGGTCATACGCACCATGATGTCGAAATTAGCTGATACAGTTACATTAGGTAAAGATGGTAATGCTGTTGCCGTAGATGGTACCAAAACGGTAGTATCATAGCTGGAAGATGACAATGCTGCTACTACTGATGCGTGCAAATGGCAAAATTACGACTGGTAGCACAGAAGTAACTGGTTCTGCTGTAACAATCAAAGATCGCGACGAGATGATGCTAAGAAAACAACTGTAGATGCTACTGGTACGACTGTCACTGATGGTACAACGACCGACAACCACAGCAGGTAGTACAATTTATAAAAATGGTACAAATGAAACCACTGTGAATACCACAAAATGTTGTTGTGAAAGATGGAACAGCTAGACAACTACCAAAGCAGATGAAAAGCACAATACGAAGCGAATGGTAAGAACTTGCTGTGAATACTGATGGTATTACTTGTGCAAAGAGTAATGACACAGGTTCTATCAATGCTATGAATAGTACTTTCACAAATGCAACGAATGGTACACAAGTAGGTCCGACGTTGATTCGTGTGAATGGCGAAAACAAAAATAATGCTATTGAGGGTGGTATCGCTATAGGATATCATGCCGACGTGGTAACTAGCGTAGCAACGGCAACGAAGGAAACAGGCAACTTCATCACTGGTTTGGCTAACACAACATGGAATCCAAAAGTAACTGGCGTTGTGAGTGGTCGGGCAGCGACAGAAGATCAGTTAAAAGCTGTGGACGATAAAGTAAACAAAGGTCGTGTATTTACTGCGGATACCAAAGTTGGAGACAAACCACTAGAAGCTATGGTAGGTCTTAGGTGATACGTTATCCATTAAAAGCGGAGCAGATATGACCGCTCTAACAGATAACAATATCGGTGTAGAGTTGAAAGATGCAGAAACGAAAGATGGTAAAGTTGTTACACCTGCTACGATGACTGTGAAGTTGGCCAAAGACGTGAAGATGGGTGATGGTTCCACAAGTTATGTATCTAATCTACCAGAGTATGAAAGAGACGAGCATGGTAATGTAATCTACTACAAAGATAAATTTGGGTACAGTTTTACCAAAAGAAAAGGTAGATGCAACTGGTCATACTATCTATCGTACAGGTAGGATAACACTCCTATTACATTACGAACAACAAAAGTTGATGGAAATTCAACAACTCATATTCTATATAAAACAGGAAAATGGAAATATTGTGTTAACGAAGATGGAAAACCAGTTATCGATGTGATTACTGGTGTAGAGTGCTAATGGTATAGCCATTACAAGTAATGGAAAACCATCTGTGACATTAACTTCAAAGGTCTGGATAACGGGGCAACACTATCAGCAACATAGCACCTGGTGTATACGATTCTGATGCGGCGACAGTAGGTCAATTAAATGCATCTACTAACACTGTGACAACGAAAGTGAACAAGCGAGGCGCTCATCGCCATGACGTGCGACGATGAACCATTAAGCTACGATCCACTTAAAAATCACAAGTGATGGCAGGCATTGGTGCTATACAAAGGCAATCAAAGCTCTTGCATTAGGGGTAGCTCATTACGCAAACGAAGACACTATGTTCAATGTAGGTGTCTGTAGTGTTGGTGGTGGTGAAAACATGATGAATGCCGGTGTGACATACCGATTCGGTGGTGAAGACAGCATGATTCCTAGAACGCTACAAAGGTGGTCCAATTTCTTCCGTCTACATTTTACAAGACGAAGTATCTGCGCTTAAGGCTGAAAATGCAGAAGTAAAGCAGATAACGAACAAGTAAAGCAGACCAATGCACGCAAGGAAAAGAAAAATTATGAAAAGTAATGCAGAGACAATGAAGAAATGAAAGCACAAATTAAAGCTACTTATGGCTCACATGGGTATCAAATAATAGAAGCGATTCTATCTCCTACAACGAAAGGTCATGAGACTTTCATGAAAACCCTCCTGAGGTACATACCTTGGGAGGGTTTTTCTGAGCTAGTGCTGGTGTTATCTGACATGTGATATAATGGAAAGTATACAAAAGAGAGGCAATAACGTAGGTGAGTAGCGTTGGGCTCATCTGGAAGGATAGAATGGAGGTACAACGTGTATGGGCACTAGGAATGCTTATCATAGCAGTTGAGGGCTTTTCACATGTTTAAAGATTATTTCTTCAAATATGTGCAGTGCCGCATGCAGACATGGCGAGATAAAATCATGGTAGATATTGCTTCGAATACGGTCATATTACTTCCACCTCCCTTACCTAAGTAAGAGATGAGACTCTAACTCTGGCTAGAGACTCGCATGGCTATAGTATATCATAATAATATTCGTACCGTGAAAAATAAAGTAATTAGCTAATACAAAGGGCAATCTGTTTCTCATCTCTGTAGGTTGATTGGGCGTGACAGATTGCTCTATATATATGTGAAATGGAAAATATGTTATAATAAAAGTAACTGGCTAAAATTACCACCATTGGGAGTTACTATAGAAAGTTACATATTTAGAGACACTAGCGGTTTTGTCATCGAAGACGCAAACGCGTATATGTATTTGATTACTGGAAAAGATCCAGCCGGTGTAGTAGATACATTAATGGCACGAGCTGACGCGTTACATATCTTTATATCCCATGGCCATGCGGGATCATTATGGTGAAATCAATTTTTCAAATATTTTACCATATACACAGTGTCGGTAATTGCCATGAAGATGTACCAGCTTTACGCCGAGATATTTTTCAAGGAAGTGCAGGAGATGGCAGGCTACAGCAAAATGCTGAGAAAGCTAGTTAGGTAATTAGAAAGAATCAAACAAGGATGTCCTAGTCTGGCCACCAAAAGCCATGACAGAAGGAACATCTAACAGAAGAGTTGGTACTAGTCAAGTATTTTCTATGCACTCCATGAAAGTAGGCGACACAGTAGAGATCGGACAATCCGATCTGTCACTATGTTTGGCTCCTGAGATGAGAGGTGGCTCGTTCTCAGTAGATACAGGTACGCATCGCATCTTTCATGCAGGAGATTTAAACTGGTGGCATTGGTCCGGCGATACGCCGGAGAATGTGCAGAGGCAAAAAGCGTTAAAAAGAGAAAGAGTTTGCTCCCTTTAACAGGTTTATCCGTAGATATCATGATGTTCCCCGTGGACGCACGCTTAGAAGTAGCCGAGAATGGGGCTTTAAGTCGTTAGGTATGATGAACACGAAAACTGTTTATTCCTATGCATGCCAATGGACCTATTTGGGTGCCATCGGACACATTCCGACACACATACCCAAATCAACGTTGTGGATTCCAGAACAGCCAGGTGATGCGGTAGAGGAAGTGGAAGTGCAATGACATCATGGTTACAACGACATGGAGCGACGGCTCTAGTAGTCTTGATGGCAGTCATATTCTTAGCGACCTATCCCTTTCATAGAGATCCCTTCTGGGGCTCATCACGCATATTTCGAAATATGCTTATGGTTGGTGGTTTAGCTGATTGGTATGCGGTGACGGCGCTGTTTACGAAAACCCTTGGGTTCTCTTTCAAAACGGCGCTGATCCCCTAGGAATAAGGAACGGTTTGTGGAAATGGCACGTCACATGATGGTGACAACTTCTTTCGGTATCACATATGTACGAGGTACTGAAACAGGAACGTGTGCCACAGCGGATTGTGTCATTTATGAATAGTGCCACTGGTCTGAGGGTATGTTCTGTGTGTTTTGAGGAATTGAAAGACCATGTACTGCCCCATGTAAGAAAAATTTACTGCAAGAGCAATTGCTAGGGCACATCAAGAATGGTGTGGAGTCTTGGCGCGTGACACCTTTTGTGGTTAGTTTGTGCCGTCAGCTCTTAGAACCAGAACGAGCGGCGGTACTATGGATGCACATCAATCGTATGCTCCAACGATTGCTGGCATGGAGGGATTCCCTGCCCCAGCTAGGGCTAGTATCCTCTGTGATGAATCGCTATGCAGACCATTCTTTTTTACGAGAATTGGCTCTCGCATTAGGCGGGGAGTCACTTTCACCGGAATACATTACGCATATGATACAGGTGAAAGGCTGTGCCTATTTGATGAGCCAAGAGTCCTTGCAGTCGCCTTTGGGGTCTGCGGTATATACGAAGTCGCATGGGCAGTGGATGAACTGGCACAGAATGGACAGTGGCAACAAAATTAGAAGATAAAAAGAATGCTTGGTTCCGAGAGTTCATCGAAGATGGCTATGTGTTGAAGATACGCTAGACTTGGCACTGTATGTAGAGCAGGGGAAGTGAATTGTATCATTTCTTTTGAGCGCTTGAGGGCGAATGCTGTGAAAGGTCGCGAGGCAGAACGATTTATTCTCTTCCAATTCGTTGCATGTCTTAAATTACATACGCCCTGGATTGAACACATTGTCGTCCGCGAGATGAATCGGTTCACGCCAGAGGAAATCACCGTATTTACAACCTAAAGTGGGCTATGATTTACAGATGATACGCATCAATGGTCCTTGGTGGGTGCTATTTTAGGTGGTCTATTCTCTACGGATTGACCTTGCTGAAAGGAGGATCTTATGAGCCCTCGTGTCATAGAAACGCCAAGGAATCCCTATACAACCTATGCAAATCGCTTGCTACTTAGCATGGCTGTTTTGTTTGCCTTGGTGTGGTGGGGACAGTGGTATATCACCGATGCTTGGTATGATGGATTATGTGGTTTGTCCAATCTGCCCCTCATCGGTAGTGGTAGCGGACTGGTTTGCGGTGACCGCCTTATTTCGAAAACCTTTGGGTGTGTCCTATCATAGGGGAGCTGATTCCACGAAATAAGAATCGCCTCATTGAGGATTATCCGCATGGTGAACTACGAAGCTTTCTCACCTATGATCAATGTAAAAGTGCTATTGAACGGATACAGTTTGTGCCTTTTTAGACCAACATATTCCGCAGTGATGTGACGGAATACAGGCGCAAGGATTGCCACCGTGTTGTCGGAGTTGTGGGAACGTCGTAGTGATCGGGAGGGCTCAATGGAGTACAACGGTTGCGAAAAACTTTTGCATAACCAATCCTTTATCGGTCCTGCAACAGATCTACTGCACGTGTGCGAGCACAATCGCTATGAAAGTGTGGTCATTCGAGGTATCGACTATTTGCAGAGGGCTCTGTATACACCGAAAGCACAGCAATGGCTGGAAGCGGTTATTGAGGAAGAAATCGAAAAGCGCAAGAAAGATGTAGCATTCGCCATGCTCATTGGACTTTCAGAAGGGTTGAACATTGTGAATGTCCAAGAAATGGCGGTACATCATCGAAGGAAGCGCATCAGATGCTGAGAACGATGGAAACAGCTGAACAGCACGGAGCGCCTGTGTGGTTACATCAATGGGTGGGACCATTGCAACAGATGGCGTCGAACCGAGTATTACAAAGACTTTGGATGATGCCATCCAACAGTGATTGATGTGCAAGATTGGGGAGCTCATGTTAGAAGTTTATGTATGCCCCGCATTCGTGAGGGTATGGTGATCTGCGATGATGATCACCGATGACTATTGCCTTGAATCAAGCTTTCAAGAGTTGTGGAATCATTACTGTGAACCGGGCCATGGTGGAACGTCTAGAAGAAGCATTGACTCATATTATGTCTACATTGCGTCGAAGAGCCATGGGTTTATCGGTATCATCATCCGTGAAGTCGTCATAGTTTAAGTACAGAACGGTTCATCCATTTTATTGAAAGTAAGGTGGAAGAGGACCTCGCTTGATTCGCATTAACGGCGGCCTCGTGGGTGGTGTCGCAGGATTGGGGACTTGGTTGTTCCTGTATTATGTGTATGAGCCGATGTTGCGTGGATTTGGAATCCTATAATTATATAGGTGGGCTGTAAGAAAATATATATTTTGGCTGTATAATAAATGTTGGGGCTACTCATATTTGATGTGTTTTATGGGTAATGCTATAAGGAGTTAGAGTGACTAAAAGGCATTTGAAATAGTCTATCATGTGTGATAGTATGAAAATAAGTATTATCGCTAACAGGTCCTATGGTATCGTCATGAATGTAATTTAAAAACTATGTATGAGCCATAGCAGAGAGAGTTAGATACTGTATATGTAAATAGTTGTGTGTCCAGAAATGGGGTATGAGTATGAATAAGGTGATGACAGCATTGGCTGTAACAACTGCGTTGGGTGTGAGTACGGTATTAGGAGCTAATCCTTTCACGGATATAACGCCACAGGATTGGTCCTATCAAGCGGTGGTTCAATTGGCAAAACAAGGTGTGGTGAATGGATATCCTGATGGTACGTTCCAAGGGGGTCATAACATCACTCGCTTTGAGATGGCACAAATGGTGGCGAAAGCTTTGCAACAGCAAGAACGCATGAATGGGGAGCAACAAGAGGTATTGAATAAATTGCGGGACGAGTTCAGTGAAGAGTTACGCAATCTAGGTGTTCGAGTAGAAAACTTAGAACATAAAGTGGGCAATGTGAGCTTTACTGGAGATATACGTTTACGATTTGATGGACAAAAGGAGCATGGGCTTTACGTTAATGTGCCAACGGATAATACTATCCTTAAGGTGAATGGTAATGATGTGACGTTTAATAAAGGTATACATGAAGTGCATTTCTCTGAGGAGGGCATCGATGCGCTAGACGGTTGACAATGCAGACGGATCTAGATGCTCTGCGAAACAGTGTTGATAAGAGTGAAAGCGCTACCGCTCTGGCGGAAGGTATATACGTAGAAGAGGCAGATATAGGATCTGTTTTTCATAACAACAGTATGGGACTTGTGACCTATTATGCAGATTATGAAAAATTACTTTCAGATGATGAAAAACATTTCTACTCTGAAACAGAAAAAGAAAATAAATATAATGACTAGAAAGTATACACACACACCAGAGGGATGGTTTTACTGATTTACCAGATTCTATCCCCTGCTCATGATGCGGTAAAGCTAGCCTATGATAAGTGGAAGAAAGCAAAAGCGGAATTTATAAAGCACATACCCTGATGTGAAAGATGACAGTTTTTGCCATAAATGATTTTTAATATAATATTTACCCATTATCTGTATCACGAAGCTAGGATACTTCCAGAATACATTTACTATTTATCTCAACAATATGGTATCAATGGTAAAAGAATCTAGCTAGCATCCTATCGTGTGCGTGTGAATGCAATGGCAGATGTAAATAAGAATACGAAGGTTGGCATCCGCTTGGCTCAGGAAAGTGAGTTTGGAACAGGTGCGCAAAAGAAAACAGAGGTAGACCGGTTATGGATATCCCATCGCTTTTGGTAAATCTCAAGTGGTGGCTGGCTAAGTAGGGCTATGTTTGGTGATGGCTTAGTGTTTGAGGGGGACTTCGATGGTATCGTAGGAAGCGCTAAAATTGGTGCAACGAATCTTACGGTAGGGTATGGATATCCCACTGAATTGACAACGAATGCGAAAGACATGGGTCAAACTATGGCTTATGGTCAATTGCAAGTACCAATTACGAAACATATTTCCGTAAGGTCTCACATGGTATCCTTGAATTCCCATACTACTGCAAAGGATGGGGTAGAGAATGTGTTAATGGGTAGTCACGTAGGTTGGCGCATCGTGCGCGGAGTGGACTTGAGTGGTGACCACGGTCGTTTCTGGGTTGGAATGCAGAGTATGCAAAAACGTACTGTAGGAGAAGATAACCAAATGTTCTCTCCAGTGCTTCGGAGTGGCAAAGGTCGCAACGCATGGATGGCAGGTGCTAATTATACGTATGGCAAGACTACCGTAGGATTGCAGTACTTCTATTTGGGACAAAATAGCCCAATCTTGGCATCCTCCGTATATGACACACGGTACAGTAAAAACTGGAAAGGTTGCTGCAGCTACGTTGAACTATGCATTTAATCAACATGCGAGTGCTAAAGTGGGATACGCTTTTAAAGGTACCCCAGTAGAAATCTATCATGGCGCTGTAGCCCAGCTTCAAAATACTTTGCTCAAGTGGAATATAAATTCTAGGAGTTCTAGATCGTTTCCATAGGCAGGATATACATAGAAAATAAAACAGGGACCGAGTAGTTGAATCGGGTCCCCTATTTCTCATTTGAAAGTTCTATATGGTTGCATCTCTCTAATTGAGACATATAGGTAATGAAAAAGTTTCGTTGTTATAGGTATAGGATTATGCTTCTTGTACGGTGTTAAGGTTGAGCTCGAGGTCTTTGATCATTTGCATGATCATCTGATGGAGAGCGACCAGTTGTTGTTAGGTAGCCACCAACCATGATGCCGTTCAAGCCGCCTTTAATGCGTAAGCTAGAAGTCACGAAGTTGACTTCACGACCACCAGCGCACGAATTAAGACTTTTGGCAAAACGAAGCGGAACACAGCAAAGGTGCTGAAGAATTTCCAATGGAGAAATTGGTTCGTTATTTTGAACGTGTGTGTTCTGATCGGGTTAAGAATGTTCAACGGAACAGAGTCTCACCTCAATCGTTTTAACTCGAATGCCATTTCAACACGTTGCTCTTTGGCTCTGTTCAACCCAAGATACCGGAGCAAACGAATGCCTGCCTTTTGGGCATTGGAGATGGTGAACATTTTATCTTCATAAGAGTGTGTTGTACAAAATGTCTGGAAAATGGCTTGGTGTTGTTTCGATGTTGGAGTGATAGCGAGTCACACCAATCTCTTTTCATTGCACCGCTTGCTCGTAGGGTCAACAGACCGAGGGAGCAAACGAAATTTCTAAGCCAGCTTTTTACGAATACGAGTGAGAGTGCTCAAGATTTGCTCAAACTTTAGGATTGTTTGTGTTACGACCACTTGTTGCCGATGAGAAGCGGATCGCACCAGCTTCTTTTCGCTTTTTGAGCGGTATTCAATGATTTCATCCTTTCCATGAAAAGGATACAGTAACACCAGTGTCATGATGGGCGGATTGAGCACAGAATTTACAGTTCTCTGGGCATTTACCGGAACGGGCGTTCACGATGGCTATATAGGTCTACTGTATCGTCATTGAATTTTTGACGGATTTATCACATGCAGCCAATAGGTATCATAGTGTCTTCGTCAGACGTGTGAATCGAGTTGCTCTGCCTCTTCACGAGCGATCTGCCACCATCTAATACTTTTGCGCGTAGGCTATGATTGTTTTTCATAGGAAAATAGATTTTGACACGGTTTCATAATTACACCTCGTAATAGTTGTTTGATTTTAATGACTACATCATAATGACTACATTATATATCTATTAGTTAACTTTGAGTCAATAGTAGAAGTGTTAATATTTGAACCGTTACTTGTTCTGCTAATTTAGCCTGTGTCGGGTTTTAACTGGATAAAGGAAAGAGACGACATATTCCTCCACAAACTGATACAGTGGTTAGGTTTGCTCGGAACATGTCGTGATCTTCTCTGTCATTTGTGGAATTGGGTAGGCAAAGGGCCACAAAGGCTACTACACATGTTACGGCGTTCCTCAGGAGATGATATCGTTATTGAGGCTATTATAGGGTTAGTATAAGTTAGTATAAAATGTTTGTGGATCCATATGATAGTAATCTCTTTTATGTTAGTCAGGAGTACACGAATGTATAGAAAGAAATTTTATTAAAGGGAATTGTTAGAATATACAAAGTGGTGAAATAAAATGATGATAGATGAGATAAAAGAGTTAATTCAAAAATGGAGAAAAGATAGATGTGGAGTTTAAAGAATCTAAACATGCTTTAACAAAAGATGTCTTGATACAGTGTGTTCTTTTAATAATAGGAACGGTGGACATATTTTATTAGGTGTTAATGATCAAAGGGAGATTATCGGTGTTATTAAAAATAAGGTTGATAAAGTGATTAAAGACTTTACGACATCTATTAATAATCCGCAAAAGATGTATCCGCCACTGTATTTAACACCTGAAGTTTTTTGATATAGATGGAAAGATAGTGATTTATATTAGGTGCCGGAAGGGTATCAGGTGTGTAGACATAATGGGAGAATTTGGGATAGATCCTATGAGGGAGATGTAAATATTACAGACCGTGCTGAACTTGTATATAAGATGTATGGAAGAAAACAAGGAAGTTATTTTGTTAATAAGGTATACCCAAATCTCGATATGGATTTTCTTGATGCATCGATTATTGATAAAGCTAAGAAAATGGCTATAGCAAGAAATAAGAATCATGTATGGGATGGACGATGAGGAGATTCTTAGGAGTGCAAATTTAATTTTGACAGATCCAGAAACTAAGCGCGAGGGAATTACATTAGCAGCTATTTTGTTAGTTGGAAAAGATAATTCCATTATGTCCGTTCTCCCACAGCATAAAACGGATGCTATATTTAGGGTAGAAAAATAAGGATAGATATGATGATAGAGATGTTGTCATTACAAACTTGATCGATAGTTATGACCGGCTTATAAAATTTGGACAAAAACACTTAAATGATTTAGTTGTTCTAGATGGAATGGTCAATGTTAATGCTAGAGATAGAATACTAAGAGAGATAGTGTCCAATACATTAGCTCATAGAGATTATTCAAGTGGATATCCTGCCAAGATGATTATTGATGATGAGAAAATTATAGTTGAAAATAGCAACCAGCTCATGGTATGGGGCATTAGATTTACAGAAATTTGAGCTATTTCCTAAAAACCCCTGCTATCTCTAAAGTGTTTAGAAATAGGTATTGCAGATGAACTTGGAGTCAGGGATGTGAATACATACAAGTATACACAGCTGTATTCAGGGCAGAATCCACTGTTTGAGGAAGGTGATATATTTAGGACGATTGTTCCTTTGAAGAAGATAGCAACAAAAGTGAGGCGGGAATGATGTTCCTCAAGATGTTACTCAGGATAAAGAGAGAATTATTGAATTCGCAAAATCTGAAGTTAGATTGAATAATAAAGTCACAAGACAAGCTATTGCAGAACATGCAGGCATAAGTGTAAAAACGATACAAAGATTATTGAAGAAATTGATAATTTGGAAATATGGGTAGAGGTGAGAATGGTCATTGGGAACTTGAGGAGTAAATATTATTGTAATTATAAATGATGGGTTATACAATACGTGTAGCTAAAGATTTTATAAAGAAAAGACTAAAAACTCCCTAGGGTGCGACCTAGGGAGTTTTACTTTATATTAGTTATAGATTATCTTTTTATATGCTCTACAGCTCTAAATGTCGCTCTAAGTGTCCTCGAAAAGTGTCCCTCGAAGTGTCCCTCGAAGTGTCCCTCGAAATGTCCCTCGAAGTGTCCCCCGAGGTGTCCCTCGAAGAGAATTCATACTTTTGGTAGTAGTCATTTTTCGTGATTTTTACTTATAATAGAGGGTAAGAATGTTTTATATAAGTTTGAGGCGTAAGATTTGTTGTTTTGGAGGGCTAGATGAGTTGTCCTAGATGCAGATGCAGGGGTTCCCATGTACGAGCAGGTATATGAGGCTGTAAAAAGTGCATATTGAGCAAGGTTTGTTTCCGTCCAGGGCAACGACTTCCCTCTATACGTGCTATGGCGGCGCAGTTAGGTGTGAGCAAGATTACGGTGGAGCAAGCCTATTTGCAGTTGGCTACGGAAGGATATATTCAAGCCCATAACAGGGCGCCTTATGAGGTGCTGGAGATTCCCCAGCCTTTGATTGGATATTATGATGGGATGACTCCTATTAATAGTACGTCTGATCGAACATGTGGAATCGTGGGTAATCTAGGAGAACCTAAGGAAGAGGTTCTTTCATCGGTGAAAGCCTAAGGGTGTACGTCAAAAGTCTAACAGATGCTGGGAAACAGAAGGTAGAAAAACTAATATCGGATTGTGATGGATGCACACATCTACGTTGAATCATGTCTTACCTAAGGGAATGAACAGACAAACGCACTCCTATCCTCTACAATTTCGCTACTGGCGCGATGGATCCGGAGGGATTCGACTTCAAACGGTGGAAACGCTTTATTGGCTACGTTTTACGAGATACGAAGCGGCTCATGACCTATGGTCAGTTAGAGGGAGAGCCAGAACTGCGGTCGGCATTGAATCAATATTTGCAACAGGCGCGAGGTGTGCAGGCATCAGCAGAACAAGTGCTCGTGACCAGTGGTACCCTCAATTCATTGCATATGATTGCGTCCTTGTTACAACGACAAGGAAATCCGAGGTAGCCATGAGATCGCCAAAGTCCTAGTTTGCCAAGGCTGTATGGAAAGGTTACGGCTTTTCTGTATAGAAGTAGACATGGGTGCCCCACTTATCGCTGGATTGGAAACAGCACAGGTTGATGTAGTGTACTGCATTCCGTCTCACGGGGATGAGTATGGGTCGCATTATGACGATCCAAGAGCGGACAGAGCTATTGCGGTGGGCGCAGAGTCGAAATGCTTTCATCATAGAAGATGATTATGACAGTGAACTTCGTTACTATGGAAAGCCTGTGCTATCGTTGCAGGGCATGGATTTGCAAGATTGTGTCATTTACATGGGCACGCCGTCGAAGGTGTTACCACCATCCATTCGGTTGAGTTACCTGGTGTTGCCGGTGGTTCTTTATGAGGACTTTCACAAGCATCGTAAGGCCTATGGGCAAAGTGCAGGCGTGTTAGAGCAGTTGGCATGGCCATGCTACATGGATGAAGGGGGAGTGGCATAAGCAAATTCGTCGCCTTCGCAAACATTATGAAAAAGTAAGTATTTTTACGAGTCTGTTGCGCCACTATTTGGACGATACTTATGAGGTCATCGATCCAGAAGGCGGTGTCTACGCTGGGGTTCGTAAGGCACACACCAAGGGTGATGTGTTTCGTTCGCGAGCGTTACAGGCTGGTTGCGATATCAAGGTCATAGACCGAGATGAGACTGGTATTGTAGAGATATGTTATCGTTCAGCGGTATACCGACCCGTGACTTAGAACAGGCGGTGCAGGTGATTAGCTGAGGCTTGGAAAGGGTTATAATATGGGCATACCATTTCCGATTCATGACATGTGGGATCTCCATTTAGGGGCGCCCTTTCGCTATTTTAAAATCTTTTGGCAGATCCTCGGACGAGCTATGATGCGCGCCACCTATGGGTCCTTTCAGAATATCGTGAACCTAGCCATCCGTCAGCGTGTGGCGGCGGTGCTGATCACTCGGGGACGTCTATGATGGGGCGGACCATCCCCTTGAGGCGGAGATGCACTTTGTGCGTGCCTGTGAAAAGTCTCGCCAGCGAGCGCATTCCTGTCTATGTGGTGCAAGGTAACCACGACCCTTCTGAAAGTTTGGAAACGGCATATGCCATTGCCCGATAATGTCCATATCTGTGCAGCGGACCGAGTGGATCGGTTTTCTCTCGTGGTGCGTGGGCAAGAGGTGGCAGGCATCTATGGTCGCAGTATTTCCAGTGATACTAGTATGAGGACCTCGCATCGGATATCCATCCCTTGCGCAGTGATTCTTTTTCCATTGCCCTTGTACATGGAACGGTTGGCAGTCATGAGGGACATGACCAGACGGGGCCTTGCTCTCTCGATGCGTTGCGCCGGATTCCCATTCAATATTGGGCGTTTGGGCACATTCATAAGCGCCAGATTCTGAGCGAACAGCCTCATATCGTCTATGCCGGGAATGCCAAAGTTGCACCGTGGTGAAAGTGGTCCGAAAGGGTGCTATGTGGTGGATGTATCTGGCCGTGGCACGGTGAGAGTACACTTTCCCAGACCAATGCCATCCGATTTGCAGAAGACACCATCGATTTGGGACAAAGTGCAATCCGTGTTGGAGATGCTAGAAATGTTGCGCCACAAAAAGAAATGATCCGAAAACCTGGGATGTCCGTCTTATTGACGATTAAACTCACAGGGGAAGGACCTTTGTCCGACGTGGCGAGTGACAATGCAGTGCGTGCTACATGGATGGAGGAAGCTCAAGCGGAAGAAGGTGGCAAGCACGGCGTGTATTATCGGTATCGAGATGCGATACTTTCAGTGCCGGTAAGCAAGGTGTTGCGCCAGGCATGGTCAGCGATTATGTGAAAGCCTTGGAGGCGATGGATAGGCGCGGATTCGTTACTAAACATTGTGAAAGAGCGACCCGAGGTGGAAACGCTTTGGGCATGTATAGTCGTTTGGTGACGGATGACATGGTACAGTCTGCCTATGGAAAGGCACGACGGGAAGGAATCCGGTTATTACAGGGAATGAGTATGAAGATTAAAAGAAATATATAGAACACTATCGCTCTCTATGGACAGTGGACCTTTCAGCCCCATGAAAGTGGGTTGCATGTGCTATGCAGGTACCGAATGGAGTGAAAAACAACCCTGCTCCAAGCCTTTCGTGGCATTTTGCTGGGCACGAAACGGAAAAGAAGAACCTGTGAGGGCATATTGTGGTGGAAACGAGAAGGCAAAACCTACCACATCGGTCGCAAAGGAAAAAGCGTTGGATTTTTACGAGAGTGGGTGGCACAGCGGTATACGGTGGAGCCTGCGGGTGAATTGTGGTGGCAAGGGCTAGACAAAAGACCTATGATCGCATTTTTGCCATTACCTTGGATGACCTAGCAAGGGGTAGACATCATCCAAGAGGTGGACAGTGCGTGCCACGGTTCTTTGGTGCTGAAGGTGGCGATCACTTTCAGGAACCCTCGTGAAACGCGTGGACGAGACCGATCAGTCTGCTAGGTGGCTTCGCCTGACAGGCAGCGGACTATCAATGCGTTGTTGGACCGCTTGCAAGAGGTGGAACGAGATATTCGTAAGCTACAACAAGGGGAGCAAGAGTATACGTGGCAAGCTTCCTTGGAAACTTTAGAGAAACAAGAAGCGACCTTGCAGGAACAACGACAAGAGCGGAAGGAATATCTACAAGACGTAGAGCGAGTCCTTCGTGCTTGGGATACGTATAAAACGCGGGAAGAAGCAAACAAAAATGCTCCAATTTCACGTAGAAGAGTCATTGGAGCGAGAGAAGTTTTAGAATTAGATGAAGAAATCGCCGTTGCCAAGGTACATGCGCGTGTGGCGTGGCAAAGAAGAAGGCTTGGTGCCAGATAACTTCGACCCAGAAGATGAGACTAGGTATGTATGAACAAGAGATTGAAAGTTTGTACCAAGAAGTATCGAAATGGACACAGTTAGAAAAAGAATGTCGTGAAGGGGATTTGTACTTAGAAAAAGTGAAAGCTCAATTGGCATTCATTCGTAAGTCTCATGTGTATTGGCGAGATGTGGAAGACTTTCCAGTGATGTGAATTGGTACGATGGGGAACAAGTGGCGCGTCAGTTGCGCAGTGCTCGTGAGGCTTATGAGGCCTGGCAACGACGAGAGCCATTCCCACAAGATGATCGGGCCTCGTGGAGGTAACGGAAACGGTCACAGCCCTAGAAACCAAGCATAGGAATCTAATAGCATTGAAAGAGGCCTACTTAGCACAAGAGCCTGCGGACTCCGTTGTGACAGTGAAATCTGGGCGCTCCTATTATCTAGGGGCTGCCATACTGGCTGTGCTAGGCGTGGCGTTGCTACTATGGCACATGACCTATGCGGAGACGATTGGTGTACAGGCTATAGGTGGAGCAGTAGGCATATTACTAGCCATAGGTCTGAAACTACCAAGGGTATCGGACTGGAAACATGGTTCCAGAGGTTGTGAACAAAAACTACTAAGGATGTTTTCTGGTTTTAGAAGCTAATGCAGGACGATCCATGCCAGCTACAGAAGATGACTATGAACGTTTACTTTCAGAGATACAAAACGGTAGAGGAAGCAATCAAAGGATATGGAGACGATGTGAGCCATTTCAAAGCCTACGAAGTGATGAAGCACAATGGGTGGCAGAAGGTAAAATGTTGGGCGGCAGGTACTGAGTAGCATGGACGTGTGGGAAGCGTGGTTGCCAAAAGGCGTGAAGCAGACGAACCGAGATGATGCGTTCTATGGCATGAAGGAAGAATACCAAAGCCTATCATGAGCGATTACGCGAATTTGAAGGATACCAAAAGCAAGTGCGGTTGCATCATGAACAATTAGAAGCCATCGTGAATCGATGCGGAACTTGTGGGCGTCCTTGCAGATGAACACAGTGCTGCCGTCCATCGTAGAGCTGCAGTAGTGTAAGTAATCAGTTGCAATTGCACAACAAAATCGTGTGCGGTGGGAGCAAAAGGAAAGCCAGGCAAAATTATCGTGAAGAGATATATGCCACATGGAGCAAGAAAGAAAAAGAATTATTCCTTGCCCAAGAAGAACTGATTCAAAAGGGTGGCATGAAGAGCGCCGAGAATACCGTCAGCGATTGTTACAACAAGATCAACACAAGCAATGGGAGACCATTTATCGCCAAAGCCAACGGCAACTGGAATTGTTGGCACCCAAAGAGTTTCATAGAGATGTGGTACCGCCGTTTGCAAAGGGCAATGATAAAAAGGCAAATGGGAATTGGAGTACTCCCGCAGTGAAACGGAATTGGCAAATATTGAATCATCTCTACAGGCGTTGTATGAAGAGCGAGGCACCTTGCAGAGAATCTTTGCGCCACTTGAGTACATCCCATGCAGTGTCAGAAGCTTTGTTGAAAAAAGAACAGCTAGAAGCGGAGCTCCGAGAAGCTTTAGAAGCGTGGATGACCTATGTGTTTATTAACCATGGTATGGAACTAGCGCAACAGAATACGAAACAGATCGACAACCGGCGATGCTGGCGAGCATCTGCGTATGTGAAAGCCATGACGGGTGGCATCTATACATTGCACATGGACGACACCCATAAGGGGGCCTATGTGAAAGACACTACAGGTCGAGAAATTCCCTTAGGAAAATGGAGCAGTGGCTTGGGCGATCAAGTGTACTTGGCATTGCGACTAAGCCTAGCAGAATCCTTCGCGGAAAAGATAGAATCTATGCCATTGCTGTTGGATGATGTATTGGTGCGCTTTGACTTAGAACGTGCAAAAGCTGACATTGCAAGTGATAGAACAGTTGGTGAACATACACGGGTGTTCTTGTTTACTTGCCATGAGACGACGAGCCAATTGGCTGAGTGAAAGGGTACATCGTTACGACCTCACTAGATCTCTAACGTGGGTCGTCACTTGTAACGTATATGTAGCCTGTGGCGGGTCTGTCCTAACGTGGTGAAAAGGAAGGCACGACATGTCCAATCCGAACTGATACAGTGGTTAGGTTCGAATCGGAACATGCGTGCTCTTCTTGTGTTTGTGTGATTTAGGTAGAAAAGGGCTCGCCACAAAGGCTACTACACGTGACGGCGTTCCTCTGGGATAATCATTTCGCTTACTAGCTAGCAGATTCAAATCATTGACGTATTAAAATAGTCACGTAGTATAACGTAAAGAGAGGTGTTGCAGACCTCACACGTTGAGGCTATTTCAGTTACTAGATTCTTGAGATGAGCCTAACGCCTTCGCACGTTGGTGGCTCTTCTTTTGTTACGTTAAGTATAGCATAGTTTATGGAGAAATATAATAAAAGTTCACGTTATGAGTAATTTTGTAGTATAATATATAGTATAAGAGTCACCAACGTGATGTTAGGGTTCATCTTCTTTACTTAGTAAAGGAGGTGGGTAATATGACAGTATTTGAAGCACTATCTTTAATGATTGGTTTCGGTATTTTATTATTAGCATTACTCACATACTTAAAGAAATAGTTTTTAGTATGTGAAAAGTACCTAACGTTTAAATAAGTATTCGCAGTACTATACTACGTTAACTATCATTTTGTAATATTCCAGATGAGCCTAACGCCCTCACGTTGGTGGCTCTTCTTTTGGTACATTTATTATAGCATGGTTTATAGATGGATGACGAGCTAGTAGGGATAGGGAGTTAAAGATTTGATTAGCTGTATGTAGAGATGACATCTGTATATAATTGGTGTATAGTATGGTAAAATAGATTTATAAATAATGACTCAATGATATAACAGTATGCGTGGGGGTTTGTTGATGAGTTAGGTAAGCTTTCAGAGGCAGATATTAGAGATCTTTGGAAACATGAACAATATGACTTTTCGAGTGGCTATCTAAAAGAAGAAAATATAGAGATACTGGGAGATGAAATAGGATTAACGCTAACTGATATTGAGGAAGTGTAAGTCAGGTCGTATCGATGTGATTTGGTGGCTCATGAGTGAAACTACTGGAATCAAGGTAATTATTGAAAAATCAGTTAGAAACGACAAATCATGATCATTTAGGAAAGATTATTACCTACGCATCTGGGTTAGATGCAGATGTAGTAATTGGATTGTAAAAAGAAAGAAGCTAAAGAGGAACACCGGAGCGCAGTTGAATGGTTAAACAATAAGACTACGAAGATGTATCTTTCTTTTTAATTGAAATTCACGCCTACCAAATTGGAGATTCGTTGCCAGCACTCTAAATTTTGTGCATAGTGGAAAAAGTCTAATGATTTTAAAAATGACTAGTACAAATCGAGGAAACAGTGAGTTAGTGAAAGTGAAGCTGATCGCTTGAATTTTTGGACTCGTTTTAACCAAGTGTTAGTAGTGAAACAGACTCGTTTAATGTTAGAAAGGCGCATACAGAACGGTGGTATAGTGTAGCGATGGGAACAAGCGAAGCAGGGATAGCCATTTCCCTTATTAGGTAGAACGGGTCAAATTAGCGTAGAACTTGCTATTTAAAGATAATAAGCAAATGTTTGATAAATTATATGGGATGCGAGATGTGATAGAAAATGCACTAGGTTTTTTCTATGCAGTGGCACGATTAGACAATAAAAAGGCATCTAGGATTCTATATTACATTGATGGACTAGATTTTGACCGACAAGAGAATCATGATGAACTGATTAATGAAATTATTGATAAAGCAGTCATAATGAGAGATGTGATTTAAACAACACATATAAATCGTCACTTGTAACGTTATGTAGCCTGTGGCGGGTCTTAACTGAATAGGGTAGGAAGAGCACGACATATTCCAATCCGAACTGATACAGTGGTTAGGTTCGAGATCGGAACATGTCGTGCTCTTCTGTGTTTGATATGATTTAGGTAGAAAAGGACCGCCACAAAGGTCGCTACACGTTGCACTGTTCCTTTGGGGCTCTTTTTGTTGGTTCAATCATAGTGATTTTTAAGATTTTAGCTAGCAATTAAAGTTCACGTTATGAGTAATTTTATGATATACTACATAGTATAAGAGTCACCAACGTGAGTTGGGCTCATCTCTTCCTAATAAGGGGAGGTGGTACTATGAAAAATTTAGAAAAATCTATAGACTGATTTTAATTCTAAAATTAATAGTACAACTCATTGATTTGTTTTAAAGTAATTAATGAGAAAGCCTAACGTAAAACGTAAGTATTGAGAGTACTTATACGTTAGGCTGTCCATTTCTGATGTTCTTGAGATGAGCCTAACGCCAATCACACGTTGATGGCTCTTCTTTTCTTGCTTTCATTATAGCACGGTTTATAGATGTATTACAAGGCAAACATATGTGACGGCGTTTGTGTGCTAGATATTCCGATGTAAGAGTAGTATAATACTCTATATGAGAGGAGCGGATGATGAACTATTCTGGATGCGGAAATATTGGATATATATAACGGTGGTGGCGGTGCTGATCATTGCCGGCGGTGTGTTTGCATGGATGCAGCCCAAAACGGTGCAGGTGGTGAATCCTGTGGAACGTCAAATGCCGGTGCGCATCAGTCATGAGGCGAACATTACGGCGTTGCATAAGGCTAGTGTGAACCGACGGTGTCGGGACTGGTGTCTACTTTCACGGTGAAAGTAGGTGATATGGTGAAAGCTGGTCAAGTGCTCGCTATGATCGATACTACATCGCTACAACAACAGCTGCAATCCCTATTAGGACAGTTGCAAGAGGCGCGTAGTCGAGCGCCACAGCAAAGTTCATCTACTACGGTAGTAGGTGGCAGCGTGTCATCGGCGGATGTTGAGCGCGCGAGACATATGCGTGATGCGGGGATCATTACCAGTCGAGAGTTTGAATCGATTGCAGCCAGGGCACAAACGCAAGTAGTAACGGTTCCGTCCTATACAGGGGATCTGGAGCGGACACCTCTGGTATTGAGGCAGCTATCGCAAAACTACAAGCACAAATGGCGGCAGCCCAAGTACTTTCACCGATGGAAGGAAAGGTGGCGACTATCTATAATGAAGATAGAAAGATTGCCATCGAGGGAAAACCGTTATTGCTGATTCAACAAGAATCCCCAGTGGTACGTACATTGAGCGTGCCCCAAAGTTTCGGTGCGATTTTGAAACAGCCCAATGTCACAGGTGGCATACAAGTCTATTTAGATATCAATGGGCGACGGGTGCCAGGACAAATCACATTTGTAGGAACCGAATCGACCGAGCATTACTGTGAAAGCAACTTTCAACGTACAACCGGGGCAAGTGACGATTGGCGAGTTCTACAGATTGGTGATCGAAACAAAAGCGGAAGCACCTGCCCCTACGTTGCCTACGGAAGTCATTCATGATGAGAAAATGGCAGTTTGTATATGTAGTGACAGAAAATAATACAATCGATATGCAGGTCATCGAGACGGGGTTAACAGTAGATGGGGTGGTGACTATATTGGATGGATTATACCCAACAGATCGAGTGGTGACTACGAAAGGAAATTATGAACTAGGCGAAAGCGTTCACTTGTGATGCTATGTAGCCTGGGCGGTCAATAATTGAATAGGGCAAAAGGGAAGAGCGACATATTCCTCCGCAAAGCTGATACAGTGGTTAGGTTTGCTCTGGAACATGTCGTGCTCTTCTTGCTTTATGTGATTTAGATAGAAAGCGACCGCCCAAAGGCTACTACGAATAATGACGTTCTCTTAGTGGAGTGGATTCATTGGTAGAGTATGATACGTAAGTAAAAACGAAGAACTTAGGTGTAGGATGAGTATATAGAGATAGCCGAATAGAATGTATAAAGCACTTGGAATTATCGCAACATGTTAGGAAAGGAAGTTCGGTAAGAATGGAGGGTGGTAAAAATATTAAAAAGAAAAATAGGGGTTGCATTTTATGTAAAATGGAATATACTTATAAAAGTGTTCACGAGACACGAACTGCTTGACTCGAAAGAGTGAGTAAAAAGATTAAAAATAACTGTTGACATAAATTTATGAATCTGTTATCATAATCTAGTCGCCACAACACAGTGTTGTGAATGACGAGAGTTGATCTTGAAAACTGAACAATGTAAAGGTAGTTACTTCGAAAGAAGTAAACATAACCAGAGTGCGGGTTTCACATGTTAGACCAACCAAAAATTCTAGCCAAGTAATTGGCAACAACGAAACAAAATGAGCTATCAAATAGCTTCAAGATATCTTGAGAGTTTGATCCTGGCTCAGGACGAACGCTGGCGCGTGCTTAACACATGCAAGTCGAACGGACAGACAGAGAGCTTGCTCTCTTGAAGTTAGTGGCGAACGGGTGAGTAACGCGTAATCAACCTGCCCTTCAGAGGGGATAACAACGGAAACCGTTGCTAATACCGCGATACGATTCACAAGGTGGCATCGCTTGTGAATGAAAGGTGCTGCTCTATATAAGCTATCGCTGAAGGAGGGATTGCGTCTGATTAGCTAGTTGGAGGGTACACGGTACAAGGCAGTGATCAGTAGCCGGTCTGGAGGATGAACAGTACAGTGGGACTGAGACACTGGCCCAAAACTCCTACGGGAGGCGACGAGTGGGGAATCTTCACGCAATGGACGAAAGTCTGACGGACGCAACGCGCGTGAGTGATGAAGGTCTTCGGATTGTAAAAGCTCTGTTAATCAGGACGAAAGAGTTCTGTGTAAATAATGCAGAAAAAGTGACGGTACCGGAATAGAAAGCCACGGCTAACTACGTGCCAGCGTACTGCGGTAATAATAGGGTAGGCAAGCGTTGTCCGGAATTATTGGGCGTAAAGCGCGCAGGCAGCTCATTCAGTCTGTCTTAAAAGTTCGGGGCTCCGTGATGGGATGAAACTAGTAGGCTAGAGTATCGGAGAGAAAGCGGAATTTCCTGGTGTAGCGGTGAAATGCGTAGATATTAGGAAGAACACCAGTGGCGAGGCGGCTTTCGGACGAAAAGCACGACGCTGAGGCGCGAAAGCCAGGGGAGCGAGACGGGATTAGATACGGTAGTCCTGGTAGTAAACGATGGGCGTACAGGCGTAGGAGGTATCGACCTTCTGTGCCGGGTTAACGCAATACAGTACCGCCTGGGAGTACGGTCGCAAGGCTGAAACTCAAAAAGGAATTGACGAGGTACCCGTACAAGCGGTGGAGTATGTGGTTTAATTCGACGCAACGCGAAGAACCTTTACCAGGTCTTGACATTGATGGACGAAACAAGAGTTGTTTTTCTCATGGGAGCCAGAAAACAGGTGGTGCACGCTGTCGTCAGCTCGTGTCGTGAGATGTTGGGTGAGTCCCGCAACGAGCGCAACCCCTATCTTATGTTGCCAGCACTTCGGGTGGGAACTCGCGAGACTGCTGCAGACAATGCGGAGGAAGGCGGGGATGACGTCAAGTCATCATGCCCCTTATGACCTGGGCTACACACGTACTACAATGGGCTTTAATAGAGGGAAGCGAAGCCGAGGTGGAGCAAACCCCAGAAACAAGCTCTCAGTTCGGATCGTAGGTCGCGCAAACTCGCCTACGTGAAGTCGGAATCGCTAGTAATCGCAGGTCAGCATACTGCGGTGAATACGTTCGCTGCCTTACACACGCCCGTCACACCACGAAAGTCGGAAGTACCCAAAGCCGGTGGGGTAACCTTCGAGCCAGCCGTCTAAGGTAAAGTCGATGATTGGGGTGAAAGTCGTAACAAGGTAGCCGTATCGGAAGATGCGCTGGATCACCTCCTTTCTAGGGGAGACATACACTAGCACAAGATGTTAGATGTCACACTAGGTCGACACTTTGGTCACCTCACATTGTTCAGTTTTTGAGGAGGTCAACTCTCAAAAGTTAGTATTGACAAGCTTTCAAAGTTTTGAGTATACTAACAAAGCTGTTCTTTGAAAAACTGCATAGAAGATAATAATAATTTATGATTTGGTCTCTTAGAGTTTACTCCTAAGGGTTAGACCAAGCACATAGATTCTCTAAATTAACTTATAAGGTGAGAGCATCTGAAAAGATGACTCTAAAGCAAAAACGACTATAACCATATGTCACTATCAAAGTAAAGATAGTAAGGGCATACGGTGGATGCCTTGGCTATACTTGTACCGAAGAAGGACGCGGTGAGTCATGAAAAGCTACGGAGAGGTGCAAGCAACCATTGACCCGTAGATATCCGAATGGGGGAACCCGGCAGAGAAAAGCTCTGTCACCCCATACCAGAGAGTATGAGGAGGGCACCTGGGGAACTGAAACATCTAGTACCCAGAGGAAAAGTAATCAAACGAGATTCTCTTAGTAGCTACGAGCGAACGGGAAGAGCCCAAAACCGGACTGGTTCGCCAGACCGTTGAGGATCTAACAAGCATAAATGGATAACGAACTGACTTGAACGGCTCAGTGAAGAAGGTGAAAGCCCTGTAGTCGAAATCCTGCATATGTGAGCAAAGATCCAGAGTACCACGAGACACGTGAAACCTGTGGGAAGCAGACCACCCTCCAAGGCAAAATACCAGTATGGACCGATAGCGCATAGTACCGTGAGGAAAGGTGAAAAGCACCCGGGAGGAGTGAAGAGAACCTGAAACCGTATGTCTACAAACAGTCGAAGACCGTATCATTGCAGGTCGACGGCGTGCCTATTGAAGAATGAACCGGCGAGTTACTGTCACTAGCGAGGTTAAGCGGAAAACGTGGAGCCGAAAGCGAGTCTGAATAGGGCGAAGAGTTAGTGGTAGTAGACCCGAGAACCGTAGTGATCTCATCCAGTACCAGGTTGAGGCTACAGGTAAAATTGTGTGGAGGACCGAGACCGTGAGCGTTGAAAGCTTTTGGGATGAGTTGTGGATAGGGTGAAATGCCAATCGAACACTGAGATAGCTGGTCTCTCTCGAAATAGCTTTTAGGGCCAGCCTCATGGTAAAGAGTATGGGCGGTAGAGCTCTGATCGGGCTAGTACCACACCGGGTACCGAACCTAGTCGAAACCACGAATGGCTATACTTATACATGGGGTCAGACTATGAGTGATACAGGTACCATAGTCAAGAGGGAAACATGCCCAGACTGACACTACTTTCAATGTCTGCATTATGGCAAAGGATGAGTTTCCAAAACAACTGGGATGTTGGCTTAGAAGCGCCCACCATTTAAAGAGTGCGTAATAGCTCACTGGTCGAGAGACTCTGCGCCGAAAATGTCCGGGGCTAAAAATGCAGAGCTGAAGTCGTGGCAATGGTAGAAATACCATTGCAGGAGACGTTCTTATTGGATTGAAGCAGTACCGGAAGGAGCTGTGGACCGGTAAGAAGTGAGAAATGCCGCGCGAGTGGCGAAAAGAAAGGTGAGAATCCTTTCCACCGAAAAGCCTAAGGGTTCCTGAGCAACGATCGTCGTCTCAGGAGTGAAAGTCGGGACCCAAGCCGAGGCGGAAAGCATAGGCGATGGACAACAGGTTGAAATTCTGTACTAGTATGAATTGATTTGATCGATGGAGTGACGCAAACGGGTAGGTTAGCATGCGATTGGAGTGCATGTTGTTTAGCGTGTGTTGTGTAATAGGCCAAATCCGTTACACCAAAAGCTGAGGCGCGATGACGAGCTCATTAGGAGTGAAAGTAATTGATCCTCGTTGCCGAGAAAAAGCTTTGTAGGTAGAGACCTACTACCCGTGCCAAAACCGACTGGAGGTATGCGAGAGAGAATCCTAAGGTGCGCGGGAAAACCCTCCGTTGAGGAACTCGGCAAAATGCATCCGTAACTCTCGGGAAAAGGATGACCCATGTAGTGTGAAAGCTTTGTAACGGCTCTGGCATGAATGGGTGGCTACAAGAGAGGCGCAAGCGACTGTTTACCACAAAACACAGGTGCCTGCTAAAGCGAAAGCCTGATGTATAGGTGCTGACACCGCCCGGTGCTGGAAAGGTTAAGAGGTTGGAGTAATCCGAAGCTCTGAATTGAAAGCAGTAAACAGCGGTACTGTAACTCTAACGGTCCTAAAGGTGGCGAAAATTCCTTGTCGAAAGTTTCCTGACCCGCACGAAAGGTGTAACGACTTGCGCAATTGTCTCAACGAGGGACCCGGTGAAATTGGAGTACCTGTGAAGATGCGGAGTTACCCGCGACTGGGCAGAAAGACCCCATGGAGCTTTGTAGCTGTAACTTAGGATTGATTTTAGTTAATGAATGTACAGGATAGTGGGAGACGTAGAAGCTGGGAGCGCGCGCGTCTTAGTGGAGTCGCTGTTGGTTCACCACCTTTGATTAATTGAAATCTAACGGGAAGAGTAACGACCTTCCGAGGACAGTCCTAGGTGGACAGTTTGACTGAGGGCGGTCGCCCCCAAAGAGGCCAAACGAGGCGCCCAAAGGTTCTGAGGCGGACGGATCGCTCCGAAGAGTGTAGAAAGGCAGAAGGGATGTGCGAGGCCAACAGTCGAGCAGGACGAAAGTCGGGCTAGTGATCCGTGCCGAGTGAAGTAACATCGCTCAACGGATAAAAGCTACCCTGGGATAACAGGCTAATCTCAAGAGTCCATATCGACGGGGAGGTTTGCACCGATCGGCTCATCACATCCTGGGGCTGGTAGTGTCCTAAGGTCGTTGTTCGCCGATTAAAGAGTGGTACGTGAGCTGGGTTCAGGAACGTCGTGAGACAGTTCGGTCCCTATCCATCGCGGGCGAAAAGAGAAAAACTTGAAGCCGCCTCTAGTACGAGAGGACCGGAGTGTGGACGAGCGCTGGTGTGCCAATTATCCTGCCAAGGGTAACAGTTGCGCTTCGTTCGGGACGGATAAACGCTTGTGAAAGCATCTAAGCGTGAAACCAGCCTTGAGATGAGCTTTCTCATGGCATAAGCTAGTAGATCCTGCGTAGACGACGTTACGATTTGATGAGTACCAGGTGTGGAGAGTGCCTGTAGGCACATGGGGCCGACTGGCACTAATGAATCGAGGGCTACTTTAGCAGAGAAGCAGTTTTTGTGAGCGCGCGAAGCGACGCACTGAAAACTGACTGAATCGTGGCTCGCGCGTAAGATTTTCCACGACCGAAGGGAGGAAGAAAAATCCACAGCAGACGAGCGGGAACGCATCAATGTGAGTCGCGATCAGACTCATAGCTTTATGAGTTAATATGTTATCTTTCTGTGTAGTTTTCTCGGGAACACCGCAGCCAAAATTCAAGTGATGATGGCTACGAGGAACCACCTGTTCCCATCCCGAACACAGTAGTTAGCTCGTAAACGCCGAGGTACTTGGCTGGAAATCGGTACTTGGAGGTTAGAGAAGTCGCTGATTACTGAAAGAAATGGCACCCAAAAGGGTGCTGTTCTATTAATCAGTATCGTACATCACTAAGCCGTTTCCAGCCAACATGGCAGAAGTAACATCTATGGAATCAATCAATAGTACCTGGAATCCCCAGTGAACCACTTTTAAAGGAGCGAAGGACGCACATGTGAATCAGGGAGTTCGTAGCTCGTAAGATTCTACGACCCGAGAATGAAAACCCACAGGGCAGAACAGGAAGTCGCAGAATAATAAACAAAGATCCTTCCTAGTCGATATATCCCAAATATATAAAGTACAGACTATCATGAATTACACGACTTGCGTATTTCATGATAGTCTCTACTATTCTATTTTCTAATTAGCAACTTGTACCTCTAAGGACTGACCACGTACTTTGGTTTGATCCATGGCTTGTGCTAAGGTTTCATGGCTTACTTCTAAATCTGTGTCTTTTTGAACAGTTACTGTAAATAATTGTCCAGGTTCGTAGTAAATGTTTTTCTCCGCGCATAAAGAAACCGCCTACTAAAGAGACTACAGCAGTAACTGCAGACAGCACCTGTATCATCAGAACCGTAGCCATTTACATATCCGTTAAGTGGAACGTTTACATTATTAATAGTTCGAATGCTAGGGATATCAACGACTAAACGACCACCACGACCAAACATTCCATTTCCATGAGAATCAATAACTTTTCCTCGTACTTCTTCCCCTTTAGGAATAATTACTGTGCCGTTAAGAATGATATTATCGACTGTTTTTAAAACAAATGTTGTATTTTTCTTGCTTTTTTTTGAACTGATAGGTTGAGTTAGTTCTAAGGTAATAGGAGTATCTTTAGGAACGTAAAGATGCCCTTTTTAGGGATTGTACCAATAGTTATAGAATTTTTGTGCTAAAATATCCTGAACTCTACTAGAAATACTATTGGAATTTTCCTTAGTACTTTTTCCAATTCAGGTTCATAGTAGCTTTAATAGCCACGTTAATGTCATGGCCTCCTTTGGCATCTACTATTGATGGTGATACACTGGCAGTAAGTGCGCCCAGTAGTAGAGCAATCATATAGTGTTTACGTTTCATAGAATATACCCCCTATTTACAATATAGTATATGAATATGATTATAGAATATCATAAGTGTGATTTTTTTTCTATAACCAGTTCCTTCCTTTCCCTAGAATGTTTAGTACCCAATACCATAATTGCTCCTCGACAGAGGGGGCTTTCACCATAACTATTTGTAAACCCAACATCATTCCGCAAGGTTGCCTATTGTCCTAAACCCCTCTACCATGTATAATGAAAGAGATTGTAATACGAAGTAACAATTGTACTTACGTAGAGAGGAAATTAGATAAAAAAATGAAACAAGTTATGATCAGTACGGACCATATGAGTCATGTATACCAAGACGAAATGGGCTAGTGAGGTACACTCTGCAGGATGTGAGTGTTCACATTCATGAAGGGTGAGTTTGTCAGCATTATCGGGACCAATGGGAGTGGTAAAAGTACCCTTGCCAAACATTTTAATGTCCTGTTGCAACCTACATCTGGTACCGTTACCGTTTTAGGAATGGATACAAAGGAAGAGAATTTAACTTGGAATATTCGTCAAAATGTAGGATGGTATTCCAAAATCCAGATAATCAAATCGTGGCAGCTATTGTGGAAGAAGATGTGGCATTTTGGGCCAGAGAATTTAGGAGTGCCCAGCTCCCAGAGATTCGCAGTCGTGTGGATGCAGCGTTGGCATGCGTAAACATGTCGGACTATGCCTTTACATGGACCTCATCTATTATCAGGGGGACAAAAAGCAACGCATTGCCATTGCTGGTGTACTAGCGATGAAACCGAAAGTGTATTATTTTAGATGAGCCAACAGCGATGCTGGATCCGAAAGGTCGTAAGGAAGTGATGGATACGGTGTATCGCCTCAATAAAGAAGAAGGCATCACCATCGTGTATATTACGCACTTTTATGGAAGAGGCCGCCTTGGCAGATCGTATCATCGTGATGAAACAAGGCAAGGTCATTGATGAAGGGGCCCCAAAAGATGTATTTATGAATGTAGACACGTTAAAAGGTCTTGGTCTCGATGTGCCGGTGCCATCAGAAATTGCGGTGCGTTTACAAGAACAAGGGGTAACTATGCCAACGGGTATTACCACCAATGAAGAACTAGGGGAGGCCATATGTCAATTCAATTAGAACATGTTACCTACACCTATGGGCAGGGGACACCTTTCGAAAAAACGGCCTTGCACGATGTGAACTTGACCATTCACGAAGGTGAGTTTGTAGGTATTATCGGTCATACAGGGTCTGGTAAATCCACCTTAGTTCAGCATCTGAATGGTTTATTGCACCCCACAACAGGTACTGTGAAAGTAAACGGTGTAGACCTAGTAGGTAAAACAGAAGAAGTCAAACAAACCCGTCATAAAGTAGGCATGGTATTCCAATATCCAGAGCATCAACTCTTCGAGGAAACCATCGCTAAAGACATTGCCTTTGGTCCTAAAAATCTAGGTTTTGACGAGGCAGACGTGGATCGCCGTGTGCGAGAAGCGATGCAATTTGTAGGCTTAGACTACGATACCTATGCAGAGAGGTCTCCCTTCCATTTGTCGGGTGGACAAATGCGCCGTGTGGCTATCGCCGGGGTCATTGCCTTAGACCCAGACTATTTAATTCTTGATGAGCCTTCTGCGGGACTTGGACCCATTTGGGACGAGAAGAAATCTTTGGAGAAATTATGAAACTACACAAGGAAAAAGGAATTACTGTTATCCTTGTATCTCATAATATGGAAGATATTTCCCGTATGGCGAATCGCTTAATTGTGATGCACCAAGGACAAGTCTTATTAGATGGCAATCCTATCGAGATTTTCCACAATGATCGTGAGAAATTACAATCTGCTGGTGTAGATGTACCGCCATTGTCGCAAAACATTACAAGCTTTGGCAGAACGAAACATTCCTGTCAATATCGACCGTGTCCATGTACATGAGGCAGTAGCAGATATTTACGACTATCTCAAGGAGGTGCACCATGTTAAGTAATATTACCATCGGCCAGTACTTTCCAGGAGACTCCTTGCTCCACCGCATGGACCCACGGGCTAAGATTATAGCCACCATGATCTTTCATCATTGCTATCTTTCTTTGCGGACAGTTTGGTGACCTATGGCATTGTGGCAGCCTTTACCTTCGGATGTTTGGGCTTGTCTCGCTTGCCAGTGCGGTTAGTGTGGCTGTCCATTAAACCACTGTGGATTATCATCGTATTCACCTTGGCCATTCATGTGTTCACCACACCGGGAGAATACTTGTTTAGCTATGGTTGGCTCCATATCAGCCGAGAAGGTCTCAATTTAGGTGGTCTTATGGCAGGACGATTGATTTTCTTGATCGTATTCTCTTCCTTGCTGACGTACACTACGTCCCCGATTCGTTTGACGGACGGTATTGAAAGACTCCTAAACCCGTGGAAACGCTTTTGGCGTGCCAGCTCATGAACTAGCTGATGATGATGACCATTGCTCTGCGATTCATTCCGACCTTGTTAGAGGAAACGGATCGCATTATGAAAGCCCAAGAATCCCGTGGGGCTGACTTTACTACGGGATCCTTGGTAAACGAGCTAAGAATATGGTGCCTTTACTTGTGCCATTGTTTATTAGCGCTTTCCGCCGTGCCGATGAATTGGCAGTGGCTATGGAATCTCGTTGTTACCGAGGTGGAGAGGGTCGTACTCGCTTGAAAGAACTACAATACAGTTCATTAGATACCTATGGTGTTGGTGCCGTTGTTCTGGTGAGTATTGTATTAGCTGTATTGCGCTGGGGCTTTGGAGTATAATCAATGGTCATTTATATATGCTAGCCGTATTGCGCTGGAGTTTTTGGTGCATAAAGCAGTAGTTGCATATATATGTTAGTGACAGATATATGTGCCAATCTAATAGGGATAGAAAAACAGTAGAAAGAATGAAAAATGCCAGATATGACAAGAACCATACAGCTCATCGTGCTACTATGATGGGACGGAGCTCTGTGGGTACCAACGACAACAGAATGGACCTACGGTACAAGGCTATCTAGAGGAAGCGTTGTCTAAGGTGTGTAATGAGCCCATCACGATTTATGGCTCTTCGCGGACGGACGCAGGTGTCCACGCTAGAGGGCAAGTGGTGGCTTTCACCACGACCGGTAAGATTCCCGTAGATAATTTGATGCGCGCCCTCATTGCCCATATGCCACCTTATATCGTAGTCCGTGAGGCACAGGAGCTCACTTCGGATTGGAATCCACGGAATTATGTGAAAGGGAAAGAATACATTTACACCATTCACAATGATGCCGTGGTGGACCCATTGCAACTGCGCTATGCCTATCATGTCGCAAACCCGTTGGATATAGAGGCGATGCGACATGCAAAGCACAAGCTTTAGAGGGAACACATAATTTCAGCACTTTCAAAAGCCATAATACGACAGTACAAGATCCAGTAAAGACCATGTATGCTGTGAAAAGTCATCCAAGATGGAACGACGGTACGTATCCATGTCCTAGGAGATGGATTTGTGTACCATATGGTGCGGAATATGGCAGGATTCTTGGTGGATGTAGGCTTAGGGCGCTTTCACCCAGAGGACGTACCACGCATCATCGTTGGTGAAAATAGGCAACTTATAGGAAAAACAGCACCTGCCCATGGACTGTGCTTAGATACGGTGTTTGTGGATGAGGAGAGTTTGAGGCAAATGTCGTTAGATTATCAAACGTAGTTTAGGAGGTTATCATGAAAGAAGACGGAATCCATACGCATATTGCCATTAAAATGCCAGAGTATATTATCGATGTAGATGAACTGGTGAATGATCCAGTGAATCGTCGTAAATTAGCTCGATTCATTATGAAACGCCATTTAGATATGGATAAAATCATTGAAGAATTTGTGAATAATCCAGAGAATGAGCAAGAATTAATGCGCTTTGCCGCATCTGTGGTATTCTCTAAAACAGGTCGCGATATGAACGAATATAGCGATGATGTATTGCCATTGTTCTTTGAAGAAGCAGTGTACGAAGACGATTTGCTGTAACCCCAACATGTATAATAGAACCGTATTATAAAACCAAATAATAGAGGAAAGTTGATGATATTATCAACCTTCCTCTATTGCATTTGTGGCCATTTTGTGACGGTCTATGTAAATATTTAGGAACATTGCAAGGATATGTGCAATGTTCCTAAATAGCAGTAGGAGGCTGTTTGCAACAGCCTCCTATTGTATTTCATATATAGTATGGTATTTATTCAAACCAAATGTATTTTTGCTAATACGATGGCACCGAGTACATACATGAACCAGTGTACGTCTTTGTGACGGTACCTGTGATGAATTTCATCAATGGATATACGATAAGGCTTGCGCCACACCATTTGCAATGCTGTATGTGAAAGGCATTAACACGATGACTAAGTACGCAGGAAACCTTCTGTCCAATCGGAGAAATCAATTTCACGGATGGATTCCATCATCAAGGCGCCCACTAGAATCAGTACAGGTGCAGTCGCCGCATTTGGTACTAAGGCAATGAGGGGTGCAAAAGAATAAGCAAAGAATAAACATGATACCGCAGGTGACAGCGGTTAACCCAGTACGACCACCTGCACCAACGCCGGCGAGCACTTTCAACGAAAGCAGTAATGGTGCTGGAACCCAACATGGCACCGAAGCTAACCCCGAGGAGTCCACGATCATTGCTTTGCCAAGACCAGGAAACTCACCTTTTTAGGGATCTGCAATACCAGCTTTGGAAGCGGTCGCAATCAAGGTACCCATGGAGTCGAATAATTCGACGAAGGTGAAAGAGAAAATGATGGTAATTAAACCTACGTGGAAAGCAGAGGCAATGTCTAATTCCATAAAGGCAACTTTACTGAAATCAGGGATAGCTATAACGCTTAGGAACTAGGTAGTGTCGCTACACCAGTGGCATAGACCAAGATGGATGTCACGATGACACCGATTAGCAAGGAACCAGGCACTCGGCGCGCCATCAAAGGCGGCGGGAGAAGAATAAAACCAAATAGAGATAATAGCACTTCTGGATTGCCTAGATTACCCAATGTCAACAAGGTTTCTGACGGCGTTGTACACGTGACCTTTGGCGCTGACAATATCATTTAATGTACCTGGTTGTAAGGATAAGGCGATAGTCATCAAAACCAGATAATTTCAAGCCAATGATACAGATGAATAAACCAATACCTACAGTTATGGCAATTTTTAAAGACGTAGGAATGGCCTCGATGATTAACTGGCGAATCTTGGTTAAGGTTAACACCAAGAATACAAGACGGAAATAAAGACAGCACCTAATGCAGTTTGCCAAGTTAGCCCCATACCGAGTACAACAGTAAAGGAATAGAATGCTAATAGGCCAACCCTGGTGCTAAGGCGATCGGATAGTTAACAAACAAGCCCATAGCGATTGTAACTAAAACCACCACCTAAGGCTGTAGCAATTAATACGGCATCTTTGTCCATTCCAGCTAGACTTAATAAATTGGGAGCTAGCAATAGAATGTATGCCATGGTAATGAATGTGGTAAGTCCCTGCAAGGACTTCTGTACGGACTGAAGTGTTTTCGCTCTTTCAATGCGAATAACCGTTCTAACATGGTACCCCTCCTAAATATAAAAATAGTACACCCTTATTGTAGCACAGCCGAGACTGATAGGATAGAGGGTTCGGCAAAAATTTATTCATAAAATTTATAAAAATCAGCAGAATACATTATTATTTCTAATGAATAAATAATATATAGTTTAATGTGTTGTATTCATATCATGTAGACATGAAAATAAAGGAATATTTGCAAAACAGGGTAGACTTTATTCATATTATGCACTAGTAAATGTCCATAATTCATATAGACAAATTTCGGCATAGTAATATATAATAGTGAAAGGAATAAATCCTACTTTTGAAGAGGTATTATTTATGAAAATTTCTACTAAAGGTCGTTATGCATTAAGAGTGTTAGTGGACTTAGCTGAACACAGTGTGATCGAAATGTATCCATTCGGGAAATGGCGGAACGCCAAAAATATTTCAGATAAATATTTAGAAGGTATTGTTGCTAGATTAAGTGCAGACTGGGTATGTGAAAAGCGTTCGTGGTAAGTATGGAGGATACCAGCTTACGAAGGAACCAAAAGACTATACTTTGTACGATATTTTAGCGACCACAGAAGATTCCATCGCCGTCGTAGCATGTTTAGAGGATGAAATCAATACATGTCCTATGAGTGAAGGATGCTACATTGCCGTTATGGGAACATTTGCAGAATCATCTGCGCGAATATATGCAAAGTTTAACACTACAAGATGTCATTGACCGACACTTCACAGTGTAACAGTATGGGAAAAGGTAAGGGTTGAATTGAGATGAGGGAAAGAAAAACAGGCTGTTAGCTTGGAAAACCATGTGAGTTTTTTTCTTTGTATGCAACGGCTAAAGAAATGGTGCGTGCTTGTCAACCAGAGTTGTCTGACTTGGGATTGACTTATACACAGTATTTAGCGATGACTGTTATATGGGAAACGAAGACAGTCCACCTAAAAGACAATTGGAGATGCCATCTTCTTAGATTCAGGCACATTGACACCATTGTTGCGCAAGTTAGAGGCGAAAGGTTTGATCACTCGTGAACGCTTGCGTTCAGATGAACGAGCTATGTCCATTGGCTTGACAGCAAAAAGGAAAAGCATTGCAAAAAGCGAGCTAAGCATATTCCAGAATTATTAGCTGGAAAGCTTGGTTTAACCACAGAGGAATTAGCTACATTACAACAGTTAATGAGAAAGTCTCTTGTGAATTTAGGTAAAAGATAAAGGGTATTCTCCTCTAGAGAATACTCTTCGCAGGATAGTTGACAACTACAGTAAACTGTCCTTTTTTACATTTTCTGAGCACGCATGAGCAGGGAATTTGTTTTGAGAGTTTCCTTTCTGTGTTACAATGGTGTAAGAGTGTAAAATAACAGGTGAATCATATGAAACAATTACAACAAACAGGGATGACTGCCGTTTGGATACTCACCATCGGTATGTCTTTGCTGGCGATTTGCTATACCATGATTATCCCTTTTTACCGGTCTATCTCTTTAGAACTAGGGTGGATCAGGAGGAGCTCGCCATCTGGTCGAGCCTATCTTTTTCTATCTCTTTTTCATTGCCGCCATTATGGCGCCCATATGGGGACGGTTGGCGGATCGACATGGTAAAAAAATGATGGCTATTCGAGCGGGCATTTTAATTGGCATTTCCTATCTATGGGGCGGTCTGGTACAAGATGGGTACCAATTTGTGCTAGTTAGAGCGTTCCAAGGATTTATGAATGGCTTTATGCGCGGCTATGACCATGGTATCTTTTATCGGTGCCGAAAAGAACGGGTCGGTACCGCTATGGGTATCTTTCAAATGGGTACTCGTCCTAGGAAATACCGTGGGTCCCTTAACGAGACCTAACAGAACTGGTGGTGGGTATGCGCCCCCGTGTTTATCGTGGCAGGAGTGGTCCTCTTTGTGGTGACCGCGCCATTGCCATCTTTTGAAAAGAACCCGTCGTAGAAACAGATGTGCCGGTGAAAGTCAGTTCTTTCGAGAAGATTTACGGGAGGCAAAAACAAAATAAAAGTGTTGATGCATATCCTAGGATTGTATTTCTTGGTGCAATCTGTGATGCTCATGTTACAACCCATCATCGCTATTTATGTAGGAGAGCTACAAGGTACTATGGAAGGGGCGGCTATGCTCGCAGGGTCCATCCTTAGTGCAGGCGGTGTGATGGGCATGATCATGACCAATGTATGGGCTGCCTATGGACAGAGAAAAGGGTATTTTAAAGTTATCTCTTATGGTCTATTGGGAACGGGAAGCATCTTGTTGTTGCAAAGTTTGCCATTTGGATTATGGTGGTTTGCACATTACAGCTCTTTATCGGTGTCTTTTATTGTGGGTATTTTTCCCATCCTTAGGATCCGCTATGACAGTCAATACGGATCCATCCGTGCGGGTCATGTCTTTCGGGCTAGCCACTACATCGCAACAATTTGGCAATATGATGGGCCCTTTATTTGCCAGCCTAGTGGCCACCTATTGGGGGACATCCTACGTATTCTCCGTGGCAGGCATAGGCATGATATTGATTGGATACCTAGTGTTGCGCATGTATGGACAGCGACCGAATATACAACCATAATATATAAAAATAGAGAGAAAGTTGATCAAAACTATCAACATTTCCTCTGTTTTTATATTTTAATAGGCAAAAAGGTCCCGAAGGACCCTCTCTTGGTATAATGTAATTATGAACAAACCTAATACCAATGCATATAATTATACCAAATTTGTGAGATCTCACTAACTAGTTTTGCCATTGGATTAGGGTATTTTAATCAAAAATAGCGCCTTGTTATGTTATTCTGCGGTTACCTCTGTATCAGTGGCTGACTCCATTGGGACGTAAAACCCAAAAATAGTATGCTCGTGAGGTGTACTTTCCACTTGTAGCTGACCTTGGTGGAGTTGTACCACGTTTTGTACGAAGTACAAACCTAGTACCAATGCCTTTATTTTCCTTGGATGTACGAGATGGATCCACTTGGTATAAGCGGTCCCAAATCTTAGGGATACTTTCAGGAGGAATGCCTAATACCATCATCGTCCACAAAGATATGCAGAGTATCTTCTTCTGGCGGACTTCGAAATGCACTTTCGTGCTAGCAAACTTGAGGGCATTATCCAATATATTAGCCATCGCTTGTTGCAACAAAATCTGATTCCCTAAGAGGGTCACAGAGGGATCAATGTGATAGGTAAAGGTGAGCCGCTTTTCTTGACTCAAACGGGCGTAGGTATCGGCTAAGCGTTGCGCCACATCAGAGATAGGGCACAGGGCGCTTTGTCAATATCTTTCAAGTTATCCAGGCGGGCAATCTCTAATAATTGAGACACCATGTCTGCCATGCCCTTGCTTTGGGTGAAAAATATTTTCAAAACTTTCCTTCGCCTCTTCAAGGAAGACACAAATTGCGCCCATAGTCACTTTCAGCCTGAATGACAGCAATCGGCGTGCGCAGTTCATGGGACACATCAGAGTTGAATCGTTTTTCACGGTTCGATGCATCCTCCAAGCTGTTGAGCATGTGGTTGAAAGTAGATACCAATTGGTACATTGTATCTTTCGATGGGGGAATGGTTTCATGCGCTCAGATAGATTGCGCTTTAAGGAGATTTGCTCCGCCAATTCTGTCACGGTGCGTACTGGTTTCAAGCCTCGTTGGATAATCCAATAGCCACCGATGGTAGCCATAGCCACGAAGAGTAAACCGCCAATGAGTAAGGCAATCAAGGTTGTATTCGCTGCGATCCATTAAGGCAATAGGGGCAATGCTCGCGGACGTGACCTCGTGGACCATGAGGACTTGAAAGGGCACGTCGTAGTAGAGATATACCGCATCATTTTGGCGGACTTCTGTGATGGTATTAAAGGACGGAGGATTATCCTGAGAAAAACGCTCTGGAACGCTACCACGCAAGATCACGCCATCATGTGAATAGACCACTAAGAAAATACCATTATCATAAGGCTTGAACTTTTTGGGATTTGTGGCGGCCTCTATGACATTTTGGTGTAGTTCTGAACGAATTTCATGTTCATCCCAGGCAGAGGTAAATTGCATAACAAAGGTTGCTAGTAAGCCAACCATGACGAGTAAAAAGATAGAATACCAACTGGTGATTTTATACACGAGAGGGACTCGAACCAACATAGCCTCTACTTGGTGCAATACGCTGTGGATAGAGCGAGGGATACGATCCATCATAGATTATTCCTCGTGCGGAACACATAACCGACACCACGTACAGTTTGTATCATTTTGAAAGACTCATCCACATCTATTTTTACGTAAATCTTTGATGTATACGTCGATCAGGTTGGAGTAACTTTCACAGTCATATTCCCACACATGGTCTAAAATTTGTTGGCGGGACAAAACGATGTTAGGATTGCTCGCTAAATAGAAGAGTAAGTCGAACTCTTTCGCCGTTAACATATAGGTACCTCATGTAACCAAACGGAACGAGATTTTTTTGGTTGATTCGAAGCGGACCGGCTAGGATATCTTCTACCGCTTGGTTGCGACTGCGACGAGCTGGGAGGCATAGACGCGAGCGATGAGCTCGTCAAACTCGAAAGGTTTCACGAGATGATCGTCAGCGCCTAGATTTTAGTCCGTCTACTTTGTCTTGTAAGGAATCTTTAGCCGTCAAGAATAAGACCGGCGTTTTATTTCCTTCTGCTCGCATTTGGCGTACCACGGCTAGTCCCATCTAGTTTAGGCATCATAATGTCCATGCGATGATCACATCGTAACTAGAGGTGAGTGATATAGTCTAATCCATCTTCGCCATTGTAGCATTGGTCTACGATCATAGACTCTACTTTCAATCGTTTGGCGATAATATTATTCAGCATTTCTTCGTCTTCTACAATTAAAACTTTCATAAGAACTCCTTTCCTAATGCAAGGGTATAGTTGTATTGTAATATATTTTTGTAAGGATACAAAGGAATTTCTCTAGACTAGTATACACGTATACATGAAAGGACTATGAATCCATTGCTTTATGCCTTGTGGTCGCCTATAATAAACATAGAAACTCAGTATGATATTCTTTGTTAGGAGTTGTTACCAATGAAAGTTAGAACGATAACAGCCTATGCCTTATTAATTGCTCTCTGTGCCATCGGTGGACTAGATTCACTTCGGGACCCTATTCTATTGGATTTGATTCATCCCCAGCCTTTGTGGGAGCTTTGATGCTAGGACCTGTAGCGGGCGCTGTATTAGAGCTGTGGGGCATCTAGCGACGGCGGTACGGAGTTTCTCTCTCAGCGTACCCATGCATGTGGTGGTAGCCATCATCATGGCATGCACAGTAGGGTAGTGTAGGGATATGTGGCGCAGAAGATGACTTCATCTTTCTCTATGTAGTAGGTGGTATACTAGGATATGTCATCAATGTAGGGTCTTGGCTTAGCATCACTGCATGGATGATGGACAGTGTTGAAATTGTGGCTGTCTTGTGGGTGCCCTTGTCCTTGGCGTATGCCTTGAACTATGTAGGGGCCGCCCTTGTGGTGAGTCAGCTGAATCGGGTTTTTGGCGGTAAAGGAAATGCGTGATATCACAAGGATTCCCTTTCAGGACGGATGGACTGGATCATTGCCAGCGATATTAGCAGTGGTATTGGTAGGCAGAGCCCATGATGTATGCATGTGCCCTATGCCATGGTAGGTGCCTTCGCGACTCGTGTGGCGATGTTAGAAATACTCTGCGCTGGTGGTACGGTGAAAGCCATCCAATACTTAGTGGGTGGCGCCTATGACACGGTGGTGGTGCCCGTTATCGAAGGGATTCAAGAAGAACTAGAACGGGCTGGTGTGGAGGTGCCCATTAATGGGAGCCATGAAAGTAATATGATCGTCAGCACCACCTCGGTAGGGATTACTGCCCTTGGTTCAGGTCCTGCAGAATTACCTTGTACAGGGGAACCTTATGCAGTTTATCTATTGGGACGGCCTTTGGTAGGACCAGAGGTTCTTAACTCGCCAGAGTGGATTGTTACCTATGAAGAAGTACACCAAGCACTGGCACATCCCAGCACAGAGCGAGTGATTCCCGTGGGGTCCCGTGGGATTCGTCAAGAATTAGATGTACTCCGCCACTTACAAGGCCGTGAAATCGACACGGTAGATTTAGAAGATGACGTATTGAGATCATAGCAGGGGAATCCGCCATCGTCGGTAGATCGTAGCGGTCACAGCCAAAGGAGAAAAAGGACTGGTTACAAGATTTTCCAAAGGCACTCTACGTGGGTCGCTATGGAGCTAGAAAGGAATGCACATGAAACGAATATCCTATTATCTAGGGATTGGCTCTAATCCTATGGGGGCTAACGGTAGCGCAAGCAGAGGCGAATCCCTATGGCGTGGTAAGCCCACCCAGACTGGGAATACCAGCGCTCATGACATTGGTAAAACATGGAGCTATTACAGATACAAAAGGAGTGGACCTAGGGTCACGGGCTTTCACTCGTCATGAATTAATCCCCATGATAGCCGATGCAGTTTCTCGGCGTGATACAATGAATGAAAGCGACAAGATGTTGGCGATACGCCTATACCATGAAAATCGTCGGGCCATCATGAACTATGAGATTGAACAGGAAGAGGCGGCACAAGGGAAAGACCAGGAAGTGGGAAACGATGAGGGCATGCCGATTGTGCTGGATCCAGTTTTGACGAAGGAAGAAATCAAAAGAAAATGGAGTCCTTCCAAATTGATGCGACTGGTGTTGCCAACGCATGGTGCGGTATCATTGCGGACGTATAACCAGGGTACAACTGAGAGAAAACAGTTAGAATTAGTAGTACCTTCGGTGAAGGCTGAAGGGAACATAACCTTACAACCGATTGATGAAGAAGTGCAAGAGATTATGGCTGGATACCAATGGGATGCGTCCAAAAAGGGCAACAACCGATTATTAAAAGCGGTCAAAACAAGGATAAGCATCAAGTGGTTAAAAATAGAGGGGAAAATTATGAATAATGTTGAAGTCATAATATTTGATTTAGATAATACGCTATATGACTTTAAATATTTTTTGGGGAAAAAGCTCACTATCAATTGTATACAGGATTAAATATAAAAGAAATTGACTATAATACCTTTATGACGGAGTATTTACTTCAAGACACACTGCTGTGGGCTGATATGTTAGCAGGAAAAATAGATTTAAATGAGTTGAGGGTCATTAGAACATATAGAACTTTTTAAAAAGTTAGGTATAGATAAATCTATAGAGTTTTGCGAAGAATTTTATAGAAAAATGTTTAGTATTTTTAGTTGAGGAAATATCGATAGATTATACAATAGATAATATATTATCGAATCTAAGTAATAATTATAAGCTGTATATGCTAACTAATGGTTTAAAAATGAACAAGAACTAAAAAAATACAAAAATTAGGGCTCAACAAATATTTTTGAGAACATAGCAATTTCTGCGTGTATAGGATATGAGAAACCTAGCTTAAAATGCATTTTTATATTTAATTGATAATTTTGGCATAAAACCAAGTAATAGCATTATGATTGGTGATTCGTATATACATGATATTGAGCCAGCAATTAAACTGAATTTTTAATACACTTCATATAGATTATATAGTTACACTAATTATAATTTTAATGAAGATATATTAGAATTTTTGGGGGAGAAAAATTCTATGAGCTTAAATACAATAGTTGTTTTATGGATTACTGTATTTTTCATCTAGTATAGTACTATGCTTTTTGTAATAAATGATATTGCTATGGAATTTAGTATATCATTGTCTTTGTCGGGTCAAATTGCAATGGTGTATGGTGTGTCATTGGCTAGGGGTATACTCAATGTTAATAAATATATATGCTTGAATTAATCGAAGAAATTCGGTATACTAAAGGTTAGCAATCCATTTGGTGTACTTTCATCATGAAGCGGAGGAACTATGATTATACGAGAAGAGAAGAAACGCGAATTTTATACGGTCACAGCTCTCGTGCGTGAAGCTTATATTAATGCAGATCGCAGTACAGGACGAGAATATAAACTAGTGGAAGCATTGCGTGAGTCTGATGCGTATATTCCCTAAGTTATCTTTGGTGTCGGTCATCGACAATGCCATTGCAGGGTATGGTATGTTCCTGCGCGGCAAAGTTGGTGATCAAGATGTGCTTATTTTGGGCCTACTGGCGGTGGCACAGTCTATGCGTGGACACGGCGTAGGGGGAGCTCTTGTCTTAGAGGGTCAACGATTGGCTCGTAAGATGGGATATTCCTACTTGTTCGTGTACGGTAGTAATGTGTACTACCCACGGTTGGGCTATGATTTTGCACATAACTTTGGTGTAGAACCACCAGAAGGATTGGATCGGGAGCATATGATGTGTATCAAACTTGATGCCCAATGCAGCACCTCTCAATGGCACATTGGAATACCCGGAACTTTTTAAAACCCTAGAAATGTTCTAGGTGACTACGAGTTATATCGTAGTAGGTATTAGATAGACAGTTCGAGATCCTCCTGTCTGTAAACAAAACTAAGGAGTTATAATGAAACAATTTAACAACACACAACGATTGACGATTTCTGCCATTTCCATCGCCATGTATTTGGCACTTATGATCGGTACACAAGGCTTTGCCTTTGGTCAGTATCAAGTGCGTATTGCTACAGCGCTCTATGGATTGTCAGCGATCTTTCCATTCACCATTTCCAGCCTTTAGTATTTGCAGAACTTTGTAAGTAATACAGTGATGGGCGGTTTTGGTATGGTGGATGCTATCGGTGGAGCTATCGTAGGCTTATTGACAACAGGTCTAATCGTTCTTGCGAAGCGCCAAGGCTTAGGCAACTGGGTGTTGATCCCTATCATTACCTTTGTACCAGGATTGATTGTACCAATTTGGTTGACCTATTTCTTGCCAGTTCCGTACTGGGTATTAGTGAGCTCCCTCGTAGTAGGTCAGTTCGTGTGTGGTGTGGTGAGCTACTTCCTGATCAATGCGTTGGAGAAAGTAGTCTATAAAAATAAGGACGTTTTAGTTCGTGAGTAGTGGTCGTAATGCAGCAGAATTACAAGTGTTCATGCTTTAGGTAGCCATACGGACTATCCCACAGATTATGCACCACAGGTGCTAGAGGCATTTCCCAATAAACATCCAGGGAATGACTATTTTGTGAAATTCAATTGTCCAGAGTTTACGAGCCTTTGTCCAATGACGGGGCAACCAGACTTTGCAACGATTTATATTTCCTATGTGCCAGATGAAAAACTGGTGGAAAAGTAAATCCTTAAAATTATATTTATTTAGTTTTCCCGCAACCATGGAGACTTTCACGAAGATTGTATCAACATCATCATGAAAGATTTAGTGGCATTGATGGAGCCTAAATATATTGAAAGTGTGGGGCGAATTTACACCTCGTGGGGGCTTGTCCATTGACCCGTATGCCAACTATGGCAAACCAGGCACCGATTGGGAAGCCACAGCGAAGGAACGCTTGCACTTTTCACGATATGCAACCAAAACGGGTAGCGTACCGTTAATTATACATACTATTGCCAGGTCAATCGTTTGAGGACCTGGCAATTTTCTAAGTACCTAGACATGATAGGATAGAGATAGATACAACGTGTTGAGAGGAAAAGGAGTTGGACATGCAACCACAGTTATATATTGGCGGAGCGGGTACGGGAAAGACCACGGCTTGTTTCGCAGAGATAGAGCGAATTTTACAAGACCATCCAGACCACCAAATTATCGTCCTTGTGCCGGACCCTGCGACGTATATGATGGAGCGGAAGCTCGCAGAGTATCGTCAGGAAAAAGGGTTCACCACGGTGCGCGTAGTGGGTATGACACGGCTAGCCTATCAAGTGTATCAATCCTTGGGCAAGGTAAAAGAAGGCGTTTATCGGAGATTGGCAAGAAATTAGTCCTTCGGGTGTTGTTAAAGCAATCCGCTGGGGAATTGGACTTGTTTAAACAAGCGGCAAAACAGCCCCATTTTGGAGATGTCATACAAGGGTTGTTGACGGAATGTAAAGCCTTTGGAGTGACGCCAGAGGACTTGTCTGGCGCTGTGAAACATGTGGATTCCATGGTGTTGGGCAGGAAATTACAAGAATTATCCTTGTTGTTAGAACGCTACGATGCAGCGTTGGAAGAGCTAGGGCGTCCAAGATTCCATGGAAGAATTGATCGACTCTATTGCCACAGTCGCCACTCATGCAACAGTGCCATGTCTTTGTGGATGGATTCCATTGGTTTACGCCCTGCAGTATCGCTTGATTCAACGCTTATTTTTCCCTCAGTGAATCCTTGTCATATGACGATTAGCTTACCATCCTTGGAGGAAGAGGTGCACAGTCGCAAGGGTCTATATATTTCCGTGTTTGGGAGACCTACCGAGATATGATGACTTGGTATCCAGATGCAGTGGTGCATGACATGAACGACGAAGTCTATCGAGGACACCTAGTGTTACAACAGTTGAAACACAGTTTTTCAGAACACCTATGAAAGCAAATACTACGGAAGATTCGTTGACCATGGTGAGTGCCTACAATCGGGAGCGGGAAGCCGATGCAGTATGTCGGAAGATATTGGCATACCGTCAAGAAGAGGGACATCGCTGGAAAGACTGCATACCATTATCTTTGCGGGACATGGAGTCCTATGGTGATGTACTGGAAAAAGCGTGCCTAAATTATGGCATCCCTTTCTTTCTCGGACCAACGGAAGATGATGACTAGCCATCCTTTGGCGGAGTTCTTGCAAGGTCTATTCCATGTGTATCGTACTTTCTTTGATCATGATGCGGTGTTCCGCTTGCTGAAAACAGACTTTGCGCCTTTCACTCGTGAAGAAGTAGACCGACTAGAGAATTATTGTTTAGAATATGGGCATTCAAGGGACGGCGTGGTTCCGAGATACGTGGACTCTAGTGGCGAGGACGATGCAGAGCGACGGGCTGTGATGCAAGATTTGACGATCATGCGTGTTGCACCAAGTATTGCAACCTATTTAGACTTTCTGTAAATTGCTACATACGGGACAGGAATGGAGTGAGTTCCTATTCCAAACCATGCAAGATTGGCGCATTCCAGAGCAGTTGAAACAGTGGTATGACGTAGCAGAAGCGCGTGGTGATGTACAAGAAAGTGCCAGCCATGTACAAACTCTATAAACATGCTATTCAATTGCTAGAGGAATGTGCATCTGTGACAGGGACAGAGAGAGTTGAGCGCCCAAGAGATGGGGGCTCATCATCGAGGAAGGTCTCAGCGAAGTGACCTACTCCTTGGTACCGCCATCGTTGGACCATGTAACGATTACTACCATCGACCGCAGTTATATGACAGATGCGAAGGAAGTCTATGTGCTAGGCCTCAATGAGGGTGTATTCCCTCGCAAAATGGGGGATGAAGGCATTCTGCGTGACCAAGAGCGGACGGCTTTAGCGAAAGGTAGGTGTGCAACTAGCGGCAGGCGCTTTAGGGCAAATGTTTAATGAAAAATTTCTTGTTTCTATTTAGCCTTGCACTCGTGCTAGCCAAGGATTGCACTCTATCCCTATGTCACATCTGATGAAGAAGGATCCAAAAATGGAACCGTCTTTGGTAGTGCGCCGTTTACAGCAATATGGGTATGTGAAAACTATGGTAGAAGCGCCACTATCTATGCCAGAGGGACGAGAACAGGACTACCTGTGGCGACCATCCCAGAGCTTAGGCCTCTTTTCTAGTCGCATGAGCGCCCTCATGAAAGGAGACCCTATCTCCTCCACTTGGTGGAGTCTTTATAACTGGGGATTGGAAACGGGCTACAGAGGTGAAGTATTCTTTGCCACACGAGGTATGTTTGACTCCAATACAGTGCCACGCATTGAGCAGTCCATTGTGCGAGGGTTGTTGCTACGCGGCGAGTGATGCTTAACAGGATCCGTCACACGATTAGAACGATATCATCGTTGCCCATACAGTTTCTATGCCCAATATGCATTGCGCTTAGCCCCACGGAAGGTGAAATCCTTTGGAGCCCCTGAAATCGGTACTTTTCTGCACGATACATTGCGTTATTTAGGGGAATATCTATTACAACAGGGTCGACAATGGCGTGATGTAACAGAGGAAGAACAAGAATCTTTATGCCGTGAAGCGGCCGATGCGGTGATGGGTACAGAGGAGCGAGATGCGTACGAAGCACAACTGTATACATCGGTTAACGTCTACCTTGTCGGCTACGGTAGCACGCCTCGTAGATTGGTCCAAGAAGAGCGAGTTTTCTACCACAGAAGTAGAGCAAAGCTTTGGCATGGGTGAATCTAGTTGGTACCCTGTACGCATTCCGTTGGGCAAGAACTATGGCGAAAGTATCGTACTGCGCGGTCAAATAGACCGTGTCGATGAATATCGAGGACCTCTTGGTCATTATGCGGCAGTGATTGACTATAAATCAGGGGGCACAACGGTGCGAGCTGATGAAATTTACTATGGTTTGAAATTGCAGTTAATGACCTATCTATTGGCATTGGAAAAGAATACACAGGATAGAATTGGCACGGCAGCTGCTCTATACCTATGTGCGGAATCCGCAAGTGAAATTGTCGAAGTAGTGAATCACAGACGGGCAGAAGAAGAAAATCGGAGGGCCAACAGTTGAAAAACAGTGGATACTTTGTAGACGGTGACGTGTTACAATCTTTAGATGTGACGAGGGCTTACCAAAGTAATTCCCCTTATGTACCGATTGTTCTGAAAAAGGATGGCACTCCGGATAGTCGCACATCCAAGAGTTTGAAGACGATGGAACAATTTGGACTTATGAAGGAATATACAAAGCAAATAATTTCCAACAGTGGTACACAGATGATGGATGGAGAATTTCCTATCAGGCCCTACCAAAAGGATAAACGGCGACCTATGTGAATTTTGTGAGTTCCAAGCCTTATGTCGCTTTGATGGAACCCTGCAATCAGATATCGCTATATTAAGACCATGACCGAAGAGGAAGCATTGGAGAAGATGGAAGCATTACAAACAGGAGGGGCTACCTATGAAATGGACTGATGCGCAACAGAGCGCCATTGATGCGCCTAGACCGGGGCAGTTACCGTCCCAAACGATCTTGGTGTCTCTGCGGCGGGAGTCCGGAAAGACGGCAGTCCTCGTAGAGCGCATGATACAACGTCTGAAAACGGCGGGAGCTAAGTATTCAAGAACTGATGGTGGTGACTTTCACAAGGCGGCAGCAGAGAGATAAGCCCGTATTGGGGGTGAAACTAGCGGAAGAGTTTCAAGCTACAGGGACGCGTATTTAGAAGAACAATTGAATATGTTGCCCGTCCGCTCATATTTCTACTTTGCATTCCTTTTTGCCAATGGGTAATCCGCAGTTATTTCTATAAACTCGATATGATCCGTCGTTTCATCATCGGTAATGAAGGGGAATTAGCGCTCATGCGTTACGATGTGCTAGATGCCATGTTTGCTAGGAGGCTTACAGAACAGGGGCTGTATAACATTTACGATGTGAGCGATATGTTCAGTACAGAACGGTCCGACCAGGTTTTGCCGGGAGACCGTATTTCAAATATACAACTTCGCTTTGGCTCAAAGTCAGCCTATGCGTTGGTTAGATCAGGTCTGCACTACCTGTGAAAGTGCTCTCCGGACCGATCATTGTGAGAAACTCACATGGGGGCGGATATTTTGGGAAGAACAACAACGGCAAATTGAGTATCTGTCTAGAGCGCTGAGAGGCGCACGCTGGCTACCCTAGGTAATGGGTTCGACAAATGGATGGAAAAGGTCAGCGAATTGCAAACGCTATTACAAGCTCATGCAAAAGGCGGACACTTGGGATGCTATGCATGTCGGGTGTAGTTGGCATTGGGGAGTTTCAGTTTCCCTGCTCCGTGCCACTAAGGTCATGAATGAAAGCGACCAGCTATTTTTGAGTGAAATCAAAGCCATCTTGGCAGAAGGGAAGAGACATATTGCAGTGATGCCGAAAGGTGTCTTCGCCATTACCGAAGCAGATTGGCGAGAGCAAATGGAGTACTTAGTGCCGTTGGTACAAGGTATCATCGGTTAGTGAAACGATTCCATGACGGACTTTCAACAGCAAAACAAGAAGACGGGTACGATCGATTTCTCCGATTTGGAACATCTATATTTGCTTCTTGTTAGTAGACCCTGAGTCAGGAGAGTACTGCAACCATCGGAGGTGGCGCTAGAGTTACAGGACACATTCAAAGAGTGATGGTCGATGAATACCAAAGATACGAACGGCGTCCAAGAGGCTATCGTGAATTTAGTATCTCGTGGGGACAATCGATTCTATGTGGGTGATGTGAGAACAGTCTATCTGATGGATTCCGCATGGCGGATCCTCAGCTATTTATGGAAAAGTACCATCGGTTTGATCACGATGTGAACGGTGTGGAACGACGCATCGATTTGTCCCCAAAAACTTCCGTTCCCATGAGAAGCGATTCTAAATGTGACGAACTTTATTTTCTCTCAAATTATGACTGATGAAGGCAGGTCTTACCTATGGTGAGGCAGAGGCGCTCCACAGGAGTCGTATCAGTAGAAGAGGCGCCACCAGAATGGGTAGGTGGTGATGTAGAAGTACACGTTCTCTGCTGTGATGAGGACAAAGCTCAAACAGAACCAGAAGATGGAGAAGACCTAGAGAACGATGAAAAAGAAAATGCTCTTTTGTGATCCGTAAAATTCAAGAGTTGAAGAACAATGGCGCCATGGTACAAGATAAAGATGGCACGTTCCGTCCCATGGAGTGGCGCGATATTGTGCTCTTGAGAAACGAGTCTATCTCTGGGTCTGCGAGGTCGTAGATCGACCTACTACGGCAGAGGGCATCCCTGCCTATGCAGAGGAAAAATCCGGCTATTTCAGCGCTATGGAAGTGCAATTTGTGCTGTCCTTGTTGCAAATTATCGATAATCCAGAACAGGACTTGCCCTATAGCCATCGTCTTGCAATCGCCCCTTTATCGGATGGATGCGATGATTTAGGGCGCCTTCAGTCTGTCTGTAGGGAGAACAGCTTGTGGAGCGGATTGCGCCCATTTGTTGAATCTTCTCAGAATGCAGGGTGGATTCGCTTTGTGGACTCTATGGACACTTGGCGGACCATGTCTCGCCGTCAAGGCATTACGGACTTAATTTGGCACATTTACGACACCTTGCATGTGGTGGAATACGTGAGCGCCATGCCGAATGGTTTGGTGCGCCGTGGCACGTACTTCAGCTCTGTATGAGCGATGCGAAACAATATGAAAGTGGCAATTACCGTGGCTTATTCCGTTTCTTGCGCTTTATTGAAAGTTTGCAGGCATCTGGGGAAGATTTGAGCGTTGCCAAAACGGTGAGCGAAGCAGACAATGTGGTGCGCATTATGACCATCCACAAAAGTAAAGGGCTTACGAGTTCCCTGTGAGTGTTTCCTCATGGCACCTCAAAAGGGCTTTTAACAAAAATGGATTTGAATCGCTCCTCTGCTATTGCACAAGGAATATGGAGTGGAAGCTTAGAAGGGTACTTTCCCAGATTTGCGTGGTGATGTATAACTCTGTGCCTTGGATTTTTGTAGCGCCAAGCCTTTGGAAGAAAACTTGAAAGCCGAAGAGGCGTATCCTCTATGTGGCATTAACTCGTCTCTAAAGATAAAGCTGTATATCACAGGCTATAGAGAGGGTCTATCAATGGCTCACGGATCGACCGGCGACGATGGGCGAGATGGGTGGCCCTGTCTTGCAGTGGGGTGAAAGTGCTTTCACAAAAGAACAGATTCTAAGGGTGTAATTCCTATTTAGATTGGATTTTGCGGAGTTTAGCTCGCCATGTCGTAGGGGGCACGCAGTTGCTCAATTTGCGGAGGTAGAAAGCCCGCACTCCCAGATATACCGTACAAAGATTGTCCCTGTATCCTTCCACGTTCGCAGTGGAAATGACTACAGTGTTTCACAGGAAACACCGTCCGTAGAAAGTAGACATTCTAGAGCAAGTACAGGCTCAATTGCCGGTAGAAGCACCACCACTAGACTCCTATCGTGGTGGACCGATTGACCTCTGTGTATCCTTATGAAAGTTCCACAGAACGGGCAGGGAAAAATTTCTGTATCTGAAATCAAACGGCGCTTTGTGGAGCTGGAAGAATTGGCAAAAACAGATGATTGATCCGGACTATAAGCGTGATACAAGTGAGTCATGATGATGCGGAAACGATAGGATCAATCCTGTGCCGGATGCGACGGAACATAGAACAACTAGAAATGCGAATGATACAGAAGATTCAATAGTAGAGTGAACCCATGAAGACAGGTTTACTGATACAGGAGGATGAATTCTTTGACAAGGGTGTAGCGAGGACGATGTGGTAGGTGCATCAGCTGTAGGTGCGGAGAATGCCTCAACAGAGGTGCTTCAGTAGACCTCGGTCCATTTTGTATAACCTTAGCCTCTATGACAGAATCCACACCAATTCGCAGTGGTGCCCGTTGGGGTACTCTCATGCATGAAGTGATGCAGTGGTTGCCGTTGCAACGGTATACACGACCATCTTTGCGACAAGCTTTGGATTCGCTAGCATTACAAGGATACTTGACGGATGAGGAACGGAAAGCAATCAGTGAAAAACGGATATATGATTTCTTTCAGTCTCGCCTAGGACAACGATTGCTAACAGCACAGCGAGTGGAACGAGAATTACCATTCAGCATGCTATTTCCAGCGAATCGTGTGTACCCAGAGATGCTAGATGGAGAGGAACTATTCCTACAAGGTATCATCGATACGGCATTCCTAGAAGACGGCGCTTGGGTCCTAGTGGATTACAAAGACCGACCGACTAGACGAAGAAGGACTGGTAGAACGTTATCGCATTCAGCTCATGCTCTATAAAGAGGCCTTTGAACGATTGACACCATACCCAGTGAAAGAGTGTACATCTATTCCTTCCGACTAGAGGGCTATACCGGTATAACATTTTATTACATACAATCAAAGATAATGTTGTTATATATGTGATCACATAAAAACGATATAATATATCTTAAAAGAGAAGAGGAACGTTGCGAACATAGTGTCAACGTTCCTCTTCGTATTGTATCTCAACATATAGCTTTGTAGAGGTGCACTTGTCATGCTTAGTATAGTACTGATTCCTAGATAAAGGGAGGCACACTATATGATAGGTACGAGTGCGAAGGACCCTTTTCAGTATAGGGATTATTCGTTTTTCGTGACCTTGTGCCACCAAGTGATGCCTTTTTGAGTTGGTAAAATAGAACGGTCGAAGACTGGATCTTCAATACCTTGAGATTTTTGTTCAAAGTAATCTTTCAGTGCAATAGTACCTAATTTACCTAAGACGCAAGATAGATGTAATGTTGCAAAGCACTAGGAATGCCATGAATAAGTCAGCTAAGTTCCATACAAAGGTTTCAATTCGGCAATACAGCCAATATAGACCATGATGATATACGAGCTCGGAAGAGGTTGACTGCAAATTTGTTGTTCTTTGTCATGTGCGCAATATTTACTTCGTCATAGAAATAGTTGCCGATAATGGACTATAGGCAAACATGAATACAGACAATGCGATGACGGCAGGAGCCAAGAACCTAATTGTTGACCGATGCTGTGTTGAACTAAGGCGATACCTGGATTTAGATCAGTATGTACGTAGTCTCCAGATACAAAGAGACAATGAATGCAGACTGCAGCTACATACGAGATTAGTATCTACAATACACCCTAAGAGCCATGATTAAACCTGCTTTACTAGGGTATGATACATCGGCAGAGGCGGATCGCATTTGGTACAGAACCTTCACCGGCCTGTTAGAGAATAAGCCACGTTTGAATGCCTGATACCATGCCGATGAAACCGCCAGTAGCAGAATCAATGGTGAAAGCATTGGTAAAGAATAGCAGAAATAACATGCTGGTAATACAGTGATATTAGCAATCACGATAGTATAGCGATTAAGAACATATAGACCTGCCATGAAAGGAACTAAAAATTCAGCTGTTTGCGCAATGCGCTTAGCACCACCGAAGATAACGAGGCAGATAAAGCAGCTACAGACCAAGTCTGTAGAGGCATCGATATTCCAAGGCTGTACTGCAATAGCAATCGTGTTAGCTTGTACAGAGTTATGAGATTAAGCCGTAAGTAACGCTGATTAAGATGGCAAACTAGAATGGATAAGAACGCTATTCAAGCCATGGCGAGATGTAATGAGGATGGACCGCCACGGAAGGATCCGATCAGGCAAGCGCTCTTTGTAGATTTGGTCTAATGTGTTTCGATGGAAACTAGTAGTCGCGCGAGGTAGAGCGATGAACCACATCCGGGAGAATATAGCACCAGGGCCACTTAAGTGTCCATAGTAATGGCAATATCAGCAATGTACCACCCTACGTGAGAGGCAACACTAATGCAGAAAGCTTGGAATGGTGAAATGTGATGATCCCCTTTGCTTTTCTCGACCCCAGATTTTAAAGATGCGGAACATTTCAGAGTGTTGTCGAATTTGCACAAAAGCGAGTAGTTGCAGTAAACCAGACGACCAGCGATGATGAGAGTGCGATGATGATGTTATTCCAGAGGAATCCGTTCACATCGCCCCAAAGAGTTGAATGATTTGTTCTTGCATAAGGACATCCTTTCTTTTCTATGGACCACATGTATATATTCTATAGTATATCATAGGGAAGATAGAGGAAATGATAGAAAGTTATAGCAATCCTGAAAAATTGTAAAAACATCTATCCATGAGGGTAAAAGGTTTACAATGAGTCGATAAATGAATGAAATTGCGTCAGCTACATCCGAACCCATTCCGTACGGACTGAGTGGGGCTAGCGGTTTTGATGACACGGATACTTTGAAATGACTGCAAGTGATGTATGGAAAGGGGCTGATACATGAAAACCACCGCTATGTCTGTATTCCAACTGGCATCCATCGTGGCAGCCAATATGTTGGGTGCTGGAATTGATTATGCTACCATCTCCAATTAGCACAGGTAGGCACTATTTCTATCCTCATCATGGATTATTACGGTACTAGGGTCCTTGACCTTGGCCTATATTTTCGCCCAATGTTGGTTTATTTACAGAAAGCTGGAGGATTAGGAGGCTATGTGGAATATGCCTTCGGTAGAGACCGAGTCGTTTATGGCGAACTACTCCTATGCAGTATCCTTGGTCATTGCCAATGTAGCCATCGCCACTATCCATCGTAGGGTATGGGGCTGCAGTGTTATTTATGTACAGCTTTCACCATTAGAAGTGAGTTAGCAACCATCGTGTTGCTCATGGTGGCAGCCCTAGTCAATGTGCGTGGCAATAAGAGCACAGGGCGCATTAGTAACATTACCATTTGGGGAACGATGTTGCCAGTCTTGTTTATTGGCGTGTTTGGTTGGTTTTGGTTCGATCCAGAGATGTTTGTGTCTGTTTTGGAACCCACAAGAACTGCCCGTATTTGATGCAGTCAGTCAGTCCATTTCCCTCACATTGTGGGGCTTTTTAGGCTTTGAGTCGGCAGCAGCTAATGCAGATGCCGTAGAAAATCCTAAGAAGAATGTACCTATAGCGACATTTTTTGGCACTTTGGCAGTAGCCGTGGTTTATATTGTATCCACGAATATTATGGCGGGCATCATTCCTAACATCGAGTTAGTGAATTCCACTGCCTTTCGGTCTAGTGTTTGCGTTACATGTTCAATGGACACAGTCAGGTAAAAATCGTGATGGCACCTCATGGCGTGTATCCTGTCAGCGATCATCAGGATGGCAATTTCACCTTGAGCCGTGTGTTTAAAAGTTGTGCAGAAGCAGTTCTTTTCCCAAAAGGTATTTCGCTCGTGTGAATCGTGTAGATTCTCCCAGTGCGAGCATTATCATTCTCTTGGCATTGCAAGGTATCCTAGCGTTGATGACTACCGATGAAAGCTGAATGAACAGTTTGCGCAGCATGTTAACTCTAGCAGTAGTGACTAATGTATCTCCTTATATTCTTGTCGTTTTGCTGGCAGTGAATAAGATGTTATCCATTGAGGGCGCTACGTATGGGATTGCGCCGTCTCTATCTATGTGATGAGCGCCGTAGCCATTGCCTATGATAGCTATGCATCTATGCCTGTGGCGAAGTTCCTATCCAAGGGGCTTAGCGGTGATTATCTTTGGCTATGCAGACGTACCAAGCCGCATTCCATTGGAGACCACGCCTCGTGAAAAGCAGTGGGTAAACATCCAGCATATAAAAATAAAATCAGAGTATACATTATAAGGTATGAAATGACATAGAGGAGAGTTGATGTTGTGATCAGTCTCTCTCTTCTATTCGATTTATTTTATTCGAGATTTTATAGTTAAAAGAGATAGAGTGTCTTTACTCGACCTATGTCTAGGGTACCTGTTGCTAATGATTATGTCTGCTTATATTTAATGTGCGATCAACCTAGAAATAGGGGTCAGAATCAAGATGATAAGTATTTCATGAATACCTGATTCATGGGTGTATAGCACGGTAGAAACTGTTTTAACGAGACGAGAACCCTTTATATTAAGAGGATTTATTAGCATTTGCGAAATGAATACTTTTAATACTTGATTTTAAATATCTAGTTATGCTATATTTGAAAAGCAATATACATAATAAAAGTATATGCTAGGTTTTGTTGCGATCATGCATTATGCATTTCACATAATACTAATTATAGGTAAAGGACTGATACTCGTATCAGTCCTTTTCCTACTAACGATATATGACATTAAAATTCAAAAGCTAGATGCTAATGGTTGTTGCATCAACATTCTTTGATAGCTAACTCAGCTGTGCAATGTGGACAGCGTGTTGCATCATCAGCAATTGCTTCACGGCAATAGTCACATTTACGAGGTTTCCACCGGTGCTTTCATGCAGGTGTAAATCGCAGATTTGGCTGATAACAGTGAAAATACAGAAAGCAATGATAAGGAATTCAAACACTGTATTCAAGAAAAGACCGTGGGCTATTACAGGGATACCATTGCTTTGCTTCTGCAAAAGGTGCTTGGAGCGCCACTAGTGGTTAAAAGGATAAATAAAATTGGAAAAGTGCTACTCACCTAATAATAAACCGATAGGGAGGCATCACCACATCGTTTACCCAAAGAAGTAACGATTTTACCGAAAAGAAGCACCAATGATCACGCCACAGCTAAATCTACTACATTTCTATGGGCAGAAATCTTTAAAATCTTTCAAAAAGCTCATACTAATCTCCATTTCAAAGATTCATATAATAAAAAGTATACCGTATATTATAATATAGATACATCGAAAAGATAGATGTAATGGTGTAAAATTAAATAGTTGGATACACGATGTATATATATCTTTAGGGGTATAGCTATTCTGTCTATCCTCAAAAATATTTTAGAAAAAGCTGTCATACCGTTAGACGTTTGGGTCTAGGGATGACAGCACTTTAGTATTAACGATGATGATCAACTTCTTTGAATATTTGCATAGTTCCGATATAATTCATTTGGTAATTTTGTAGTAATAATAGAGGCTTTATCAATCGAGGCAAATGTGATAGATGAAATGCAGTCAAATTTGGATGGGTCCGCTAAGATAAAAAGCATTATGACATTTCTGTAATGCTTTTTCTTTCACCGCAGCATCGAGAGGATCTTCTGTGGTAAATCCAGATTTAAAACTAATGCCATGAGTGCTAAAGAATCCCTGTGTAAAGTTATAGGATTCTAATTGATTAAGGGCTACACTACCGACGATAGAGGATGAGATGGGATTCACATTGCCACCTAGTAAGATGACTTTCAAATGGCGCGATGCCAAATGTGTAGCATGGTGAATGCCGTTAGTTACAAAGGTTGCATTGGTATGCTGTAGATAATGGAGTACCATTTCAGTGGTGCTACCAGCATCAGATGAAGATAAAAGCCGGAAGGGCTAATTAATTCCGAGCGGTAGAGCAATGGATTCCTTCGCATCACGATAGCATGACGGATTTAGGAGTGTGTCTATATCCGTTGTGGTATGGTCAATGGTGAGGCTCCTGTCGCCACCGTGGACCTTTGCAATAAACCTTTGTTGTGGAGATAGGCTAAATCTCTGCGTATTGTGAGCGCTGAAGAAGATAAAGGCTGTCACCAATTCGTGTACAGTGACCACCCGATTTTGTTTCAAGCGTCTTAGAATTGCAGAATAACGTTCTTCAGGAAGCATAGTAAAATCACCTCAATTTATGATTAACCTAATATTGCTTAGGAAAAACGTACCTATTATTTTTCCTATATTCATGGTAATATAAATGGCAAATAAATTATAGTCATCGATGGCTGATTTCATCGAAATGTATAAAAGTATAGGCTATATTTTGCGATAAATTAAGAATCCACTGTATGGGAATAGGAATTGTACAACGCAGATAAGGAGATAGGTATGAAAATAACAAAAATGCACGGCTTAGGAAATGATTTTATTGTCTTTTTTGATGATGGCACCAGTCAATTCGATGTAACGATGATGGCACAACGCCTTTGTCATCGTCACACGGGAATCGGTGCTGACGGACTTGTCATTGTCATGTCTTCCGAGGTAGCGGATGTGCGCATGCGCATCATCAATTCTGATGGCAGTGAAGCGGAAATGTGCGGCAATGGCATTCGTTGCTTTTGCAAAGTATGCGTACGACCGCAAGATTATTGATACAGAGGTATTCACCGTAGAAACCTTGGCGAGCATTATGACACCAACGATTATTGCCGAAAATGGTGTGGCTAAACTGGTGAAAGTCAACATGGGTAAACCGACGTTCTCGGCGAAAGGGGACATTCCTATGGCTGTAGGAATCAGATAAAGTCATAGACTATACGATTGATGTAGATGGCACATCCTGTGGTGAGTTCCGTCTTGTTAGGGTACCGCATACAGAAGTATTTGTGGACGATGTGACAACAGTTCAGTTGACGGCATTAGGGACCGAAGATTGAAAAACATCCACTCTTCCCGAAAGGAACGAATATAAACTTTGTACAGGTGGTGGACGAGAACACTGTGAAAGTCCGCACGTGGGAGCGCAGTGCAGGGGCGACCTTGAGCTTGTGGCACAGGGTCTTGCTCTAGCGCTGTGATGGCGCATGAAAAAGGACTAACAGGTAGTTCTGTAGATGTGGAATTATACCTAGGTACCTTTACATGTTGATTATGACAAAGATGGAACTGTATATATGACAGGACCAGCTACAGAAGTGTTTAGCTTGGACTTAGATGAGGTTATGTGTTAGATAGAGGCTAATAGGTGCCAATAGAAAAGAGGACGTTGATTGAAAGTGGTCAATGTTACTCTTGTATGTATTCCATCATAAGAAAATCAAATTAATAGTACAGCTGTACATCAGATGAGAGTATAGCTAATGAGCGCAGTACGAATTAAAGGCTGCCTATGCATTAGTTCTGATTTGAATCTTCTTGCCGAATTTTTTCACAAATGCCGTAATAGTAGTGGCTTTCAGTGTATCCACTGTAATAATCAATCCGTCCACATTCGGTGTCGGTGTCACGGCTAGGATAGTTCCTTGTGGTTCTAATTGGCGATACAAATAGGCGGCATCGGTTTGCAAGTTGTCAAAGTCCCCTAGGCTGTACGTACCAGTAGTGATGATGTGATGATCTAAGAAATGTTTGTCTTGTATATAGGCTGTTTCTGCGGTGATGGCTTTCACATCCTTAGAAGAGATGAAAGAAATCACTAATTTCCCATCGCGCCAGAACATAGCTCCTCGATTGTGGAAGTCGTAGGTTTCGCCAAATGTTTTCTTAATCAATGCCCGTGCGGTTTCCTCCATTTGTTGCTGTTGGATCGTGTTTTGAATCATAGCAGCCTCTTTGGAGAACAGCAAGCGATAGGTAATTTCTGCAGCCTCTGCACGAGTGATATATTTTTCTGGATTGAACAAGCCAGTGGTGCTGTAGTTGATAAACCCAAAGAGGGCTAGTTCTCGTACCGATGATTGAGCCCATGGAGCGATGAATTTTTGGTCGCTGAAGTGGATACCATCAAGGGCGGTTGGATCTTCTGTGCGATACCCTTGGTAATGTAAAAACTTATTGGCCACCACTGCAAACTCTTGGCGTGACATATATTGCTCAGGGCGATAGGTATTGTCGCCGTAACCACTGATAATGTTCGCTCTGGCTACACTTTCAATAGCAAGAGAAGACCAACGGTCAGAGGTGATATCTGAGAAGGAACTAGCCAACATGATGGATGGCGTTTCCCCAAGCATTTTGCTAAATAAGGAGGCCTCTTCCTAGATAAAGGGTCATTGGGTTTGAAAGTACCATTGCGGTATCCACTCATCAAACCTTCCTTTGTCATTTTCGTGATCGATTCGTAGTACCCAAAACTGACGAGGTACATCAGTGAAGTGATATTTTTGGACCCGATCAAAGGTAGGAATCGGATTCGGCTGTGAATAGGTGTAGGTGCTAGGCCCCGGTAGGGTCGTTGTAGAGAGTAAGTTGACGGCCTCGGCATGGACAAATAATGCGGGCACGACAGTAAGCAATAGTGCTGTCGATATACGTTTCATAGTATGCCTCCAAAGAAGGAAATGAAAATTATATTATATTACGTCTATCATACCATATTTGAAAGATTGACTCCATGCGAAAAGAGTGATATTTATCAATGAAATGCCTCTGGCGTAGGTTGATTTGTATAGGAATAGTTATCTCTACCATGAGTTTTTGGTTATACTACTAATTTTAAGTGGGAATTAAAGCAGAAAAGAGACAAGTGTATTTTACTAGAAGAAATAGGGTGCATTAAAATACATAAAAATTATGCAATCCTTGATGCTATTAGGGTTGATAAGAGTAGGGAAAACATGTGATTTTTGGTACAATTGAGCAGATTGATAATGACTAGCAAAAAGGTATAAAAATGGCTTCTTGCTAATATTGCAAGTCTTTTGTAATTCCTGAAAATTTACTATATAATGAAATCATCGGAAACTATTTAGGGTCTTGAATTCTATTTAGTACATAGATGGAAATGATTGATGCATTTTGCCAATCAAGTGATAGTAGTTTACTTTAAAGTTGAGGATGTGAAGAAATGAAAAATTCATTTATTTCAACAATGTTTGATTGATATGTTCTACCCTCATGCTAGGCATGGCAGGTGTAAAGGTTCTAGAAAACCTTGGCTGTGAATTAACAGTTCCTAAAAAGCAAGTGTGCTGTGGTCAGATGTTTGTTAACTCTGGTTACAATGAAGTTGCTAAAAGGCGCTATTAAGAACACAATTGAACAATTCGAAAATGCTGACTATGTAGTGAGCATGTCCGGCTCTTGTGCTTTCGCAATTCGCGATGAATATCATCATATTTTGAAAGATGAACCAGAATGGTTAGCACGAGCTGAAAGATTGAGCTCTAAAATTTATGAGTTCACACAATTCATCGTTGACGTATTAGGGGTAACTGATGTGGGTGCTCGCTTTAACGATAAAAAGTGACATACCATAAATCTTGCCACGTAACACGTTTGATGGGAATCAAAGAACAACCAATGAAATTGTTAGCAGGTATTCAAGGTTTAGAATACTTACCATTGCATCGCGCTGAGCGTTGCTGTGGATTTGGTGGTACTTTCACAGTAAAAAATCCTGAAATTTCCGCTGTTATGACAAAAGAAAAAGCATTGAACATTGCTGATTCTGGCGCTAACATTGTAGCAGGTTCTGACATGGCTTGCTTGATGAATATTGAAGGTATGTTAGATCGACTTTACAAAGAAGGCGAAATTGATCGCCATATCCGTGTAATGCACATAGCGGAATTGTTGAATAGTCGATAGGAGGAGTCACCATGAGTAATATTATGTACGATAAACGCCCGTTTAAGACACGCGTTAATGATGTGCTTGCTAATGACTTCAAAGTAAAAGCCATTCATACAGCACAGGATGTATTCTATGAAAAACGTAAAGCTGTAGTAGATCAAGTAGCAGAATGGGAAGACTTCCGTAATGAATCTGCTGATTTGCGTGACCATGTATTGGCTAATTTGGATTACTATTTAAATAAATTTGCTGAAAATGCTGAAAAAGCTGGTGCTCATGTGCACTTTGCGCGGATGATAAAGAAGCAACAGCAATTTGCATGGAAGTACTTCGTGCAAAAGAAGCAAAAATGGTTGTTAAATCCAAAACCATGGTATCTGAAGAAATCGGATTAAACCACGAATTAATTAAAGCGGGTATCGAAGTAAACGAAACTGACTTGGCAGAATTCATTTTGCAAACAGCTGACTTTGATCCTCCATCCCATATCGTAGTACCTGCATTGCATTTTTGAACGTAATCGTATTCGTGATACATTTGCGAAAAATTAGGTTATGAAGGTACTGAAAACCCAGAAGAAATGACTCGTTTCGTACGTCGCTATATCCGCGATCGTTTCTTGCGTGCTGATGTAGGTTTCACTGGTTGTAACTTTGGGGTAGCTGAAACTGGTACTATCACTATCGTATCTAACGAAGGTAATGGTCGTATGGCGAGCTCCATGCCCTAAAACACAAATTGCATTGATGGGTATGGAACGTTTGGTGCCAGACTTTGCATCTTTGGACGTCATGATGGAAATGTTGATTCGTTCCTCTGTAGGTGCTAAAATTTCCAACTACTTCTCCATGATCACAGAGTCCCTGCTCGTGAGGGAGAAGCAGATGGTCAGAAGAATTACACATTATCATCATTGATAACCGCCGTTCTGGTATTTTAGGTGGCGATTTTGAAGAAATGTTACGTTGTATCCGTTGTGGTGCATGTATGAATATTTGCCCTGTATATCGTCACATTACAGGTCATGGCTATGGCTCTATCTATCCAGGTCCAATGGGTGCTGTATTAACTCCACTATTGGTTGGTTATGAAGAAGCTGGCGATCTTCCTTACGCGTCCACATTGTGTGGCGAATGTTGGGAACACTGCCCAGTTAAGATTCCATTGCATGAATTATTATTGAAACATCGTCAAGTCATTGCTGATAAATTACAAATGCGTCCAGCTATCGAACGCAGTATCTTCCACACAGTGGCAGGTGTATTTGCAAACTCCTTCTTGTTCGATATGGGTACTAAAATGGGTGCTATCGGCATGAAATTAATGAGTAATAATGGACATATGGCAGATTGGACAAAAGTATTACCAGTAGTTGGTGGCTGGGTGAAAGCAAAAGACATGGGCTTGCTCAAAATGAGTAAATTCCGTGATGAATATGCAAAACACGTGGCACAAAAGGGAAAGGAAAAATAAAATGGATCAAGCAAAAAAACAAGCCTTTTTAGGGTCGCCTATCTCGTGCGTTAGGCAGTGACTCAATTCCTACATCTGTAACTCCTTTTGATTTTTCAAAAGGACCTCAAGAGACTATGTATTCTGACCTTAGCCATGAGCAAGTAATAGAGATGTTTAAAACAGAAGCAGAACGCTTAGGTACTAAACTTATCGAAGTAGAAGAGGCTCAACTAGCTCAAGCATTAGTGGATGAAATCGTTGCTCGTGGTGGCGGCAGTTGTGTACCCTAAATCTGCAGAAGTAGAAAACTATGGATTAGAAGTCTGCTTTCAAACAATTAGGAGAAGACCAAGCAACATTCTATCAATGGGACGCTACGAAAGGTCGTGAAGCGAACATCAATGTGGCGAAGGATTCTAACATTGGTATTACATTCCCAATCTTGGGTATTGCAGAAACAGCGACTGTTATTCAACCAAGTACAGAAGAATCTGGTCGTTCCCTAGGTTTATTGCCATTGACTCATATCTCTGTGTTACGTACTAAAAATATTCATCCACGCATGACACAAACTATGGCAGAATTGGCAAAGATTTATCGTAATGATCCAGCTAAGTTCCCTACCAATGTGGTTCATATTTCTGGTCCATCCAATACGGCAGATATCGAGTTAGTTCGTGTCGTTGGTGTACATGGTCCGATTAATGTAACTTTCATCTTAGTTAAATAAGAAATATAGTTCATACACAAATAGGATATAGGATAGTTGATAGGTACATCAGCTATCCTATATTTTTGTTTTATAGGTTATTGTTAAATCTTGCTGGCAGCAAGTAAGGTTCTATACTAAATGGAGGGCTATCCGGATAGGAATAGATATGATATTTGACAAAAGACCTCGTATACTAAAAGATAATATAGTAATGAGTTTAGTTCTATCTCTGTAATAGAATCTAATCGTATGTAAGTTAGCCATTATACACTACAAGTTAATGATAGTAACATAGTTACAGAAAAGGAGTATATGATGTTATTAGCAGAAGAAAAAGTTGCCACAGCCACAGCGGCAGGCGCTGAAAAGGTAGCAGAGCACGTAGAGGAAAGTATTTCCTTTGTTAATCATGTGCAATCCTTATTACTGGAATATTTACCTAGTATTATTTTGGCCATCATCGTGTTGATTATAGGACGCTATATCGCTTTATTTGTAAGACGTGTATCAGTACAATTGATGAGTCGCACCGGTTATGATCAAACGGTGCGCAGCTTTGCATCTCAAATTATTTACTACACTATTTTGTCCGTAGTCGTGCTGTCAGCTTTGTCCTTAGTAGGGTTTCCGACAAATAACTTCTTGGCGGCTTTTGGTGCCTTCGGTATCGCCATTGGCTTGGCATTACAAAATAATATGTCCAACTTAGCATCGGGCTTGATTATCTTGGCGTTTAAACCGTTTAAAGCTGGAGATTTAATCTCTGTAAATGGTGTGGAAGGGTCTGTGAAAGCCATCCATCTCATTAACACTGCCATTGCAACGAAAGAAAATCGTATTGTATTCATCCCGAACTCGGCTATTACGTCCAATAACTTGATGAACAGTAACTATGAATCAACAAGGTATATTACATTTGTGTTTGGCATTAATTATAATGCGGACCATCATCGTGCCATTGAGATTATCAAAGAAATTCTTGCGAGCACAGGCAAGGTTCATAATATGGATACCTTAGAAATCGGTATCAAAGAATTTGGTGATAGTTCTGTAAACATTGTGGCCTATCCTTTGATTAACGCCAGTGATTTTAGAGACGTTTATTATGGAGTTATGTCCGATGTGAAAGATCGCTTTGATGCAGAGGGTATCGATATTCCGTATCCACAACGTGTGGTACATATGGCCAACTAATCGCATAGGGCAATGCTGTTCCGTACCTATAAGATACATTGGTCAAACGAATATCCTGAGGCAATACTATTTCGCACGTATAATGTGTGGTGCCTATGATAAAATAATTTTCTAAGGTATAGGCATAGTTGGTTGATTGTAGTTGTTTTCAATGAAAAGGAGAAGAAGCTATGAATGGAAATATATATGAGTCTATGAAAGCTGCCATCACTGAGCTGGCCACAGTAGCCAAACTGGGAGAAGGAAAGTTGCTCGTCGTGGGGTGCTCTACCAGCGAAGTGAGAGGCGGTCATATTGGTGAGATTCCTCTCTAACTGTGGCGTCGGATTTGTTTAAAAGCGCTGTCAGAAGTACAATATGAGTATAAATTTGACATAGCCATCCAATGTTGCGAACATCTCAATCGTGCATTGGTGATGGAACGTCATGCCGCATTGGTGCGAGGTTATGAAGAAGTGAATGTAGTGCCTGTACAACATGCGGGTGGATCTATGGCAACCACAGCCTATGCAATGTGGTCGGATCCTGTGGTGGTAGAGCATGTAAAAGCTGATGCCGGTATCGACATTGGAGATACTTTCATTGGCATGCATTTAAAACATGTGGCAGTGCCCGTGCGTTTACAGGTGAAAGAAATTGGCGCAGCCCATGTGACGGCGGCTCGTGTGCGACCTAAGTTTGTAGGAGGTGAACGAGCACAGTATAATGAGGCATTAAAGTAAAAACTGTGAGGTAATTGTGGAATTTTATACCTATGCTTATGTGGTGCAACGTGGAGAGTTTACGACTCTGTTGCAATATATTGTGACATCTATTTTGCTAGTAGCCTTACTAGTAGTGGGTGTAAAAGTTATGTATAATCGCTTTGACACTAAGTTCCGTGACTTAGGAATTATCATTGTATTAGGGCTTGTATTTTTATTGGGCTTGCAGGTCAATGATTACACTCGAGATATGGACAGTGCAGAAGAATCGAACTACATGGTACAATTCTTGAATAGCTTAAGTGAACGTGCAGATGTGCCCAAAGATAAGATTCGTGTTAACACATTGCGGGTACAGGATCGCATGATTGTCAATATTGAGGAAGCCTATTTTGAGGTGACTTTCACCATGAATAAGGATGGCTATTCCTTGCGACCTGTGGAGATGATCAACAGCAATCCTAAGGTAATAGATGTGAAGAAGGAAGGGCGATAATATGTTAACAGGATATACATTAGTATTTATCAAATTAACTCTTGGTATCTTAGCCCTCATTTTACAAAATGAACTTGATGGGCAAGGGTAATTTGGCACCAAACTCAGCGCTAGATCAAGTGCAAAATTACGTCCTAGGGGGTATCATCGGCGCTGTTATCTACAGTGAAAGTATCGGCATCTTGCAATTCTTTCTAGTCCTCATCGCTTGGACTATCGTGGTGATGGGGCTGCGCTTTCTTAGCGCTCATGTACGATGGATTAAGAGCCTCATTGATGGGCGTCCAAGTATTGTCATTGATCGGGGACAGATTCGCGTGGGTGAATGTTTAAAGCGAAAGCTCTTCGCGGTAGTGATTTGCAGTTGAAACTTCGCAGGCGCAGGTGTGACCCTCGTCAGTGATGTGCGCCGTGCGGTGCTTGAACAGAATGGTCAATTGACGCTAGTCATGAATGGTGACGAGTTAATCCGGTACCCCTGTGATTGTAGATGGCGTTGTGAGATCCAGATATTCTAGATTTAGTCGATAAAGATATGAGCTTGGCTGGAAGAAGAAGTGCGAGACCAGGGATATTCTATCAGAGATATTTATGTGGGAGAATACTCCAAGGGGAATCTTATTCTGCATCCTTATGAAGTGCGCAGAGGATAATACCATTGTATTTTAGGATAGAATGGTGTATACTTGGAGTAGAAAGATATAAGAAGTTAGAGCATTCTTTCATAAGCTCAAAAAGGACGGTGGCGAGCCGTCCTTTTTCTTTCTATTTTCTATTCTTGTAATACTTCAGAATTGCATACGTTAAGAAATTAACAATCAATCCTTGCAGAATAGGGGTCAGAAAGTGACCAGATAATAATGAAGTTAGAGCCTCGCACATAAACTCACCTCCTTTCATTTAAAGAGGGTACTTAAAAGTATAGCACATTTTTGTGATAGAAAGGGGTATAAAGTCTTGAATAGAAAGGAAAAACATGTATAATAATAGGGTAATAGCATTGGAATATGGCAGTTCTATGGGGCTTGTGCAAGGAGAGCCTGTGAACCATGTCAGGCCTTGATTGGAGCAGCATTAAGCGGTAACTCTCTTGTGCCACGAGGAAACCTATAGGGCTGTCAGATTCGAGTGCTATAGTAAAAGCAGCTAGCTTAGCTGCTTTTTTTCATATCTTAGAGAAAGGGGAACTATGAGTTATTTAGCCTTATATAGACGATGGAGACCAAAGCAATTTACAGATGTTGTGGGACAACACCATGTATCGGATACATTGCAACGAGCCATTCGAGAAGATAAAGTGGCCCATGCCTATTTATTTGCTGGTCCTAGAGGGACGGGTAAAACGAGTATGGCGAAGATATTTGCACGTGCTATTAACTGTGAACAAGGACCTACGGATACACCTTGTGGTGTTTGTGAATCATGCCAACAAATGTTGCAAGGACAAGCCTTAGATGTTATCGAAATCGATGCGGCATCCAATCGTGGTATCGACGAAGTGCGTGCTTTGCGAGAACAGGTGAACTTCTTACCTGTAGTAGGTCATAAAAAAGTGTTCATCATTGATGAAGCTCACATGTTGACGAATGAAGCCTGGAATGCGCTGTTGAAAACTATCGAAGAACCGCCCAAAACATGTGATGTTTATCTTTGCCACCACGGAATCGGAAAAATTACCGGTTACCATCTTATCTCGATGCCAACGCTATACATTCCGCCGTATCACAGCGAAAGATATTACGGCCCATTTATTGCATATTGCCGAGCTCAGCGATATATCGCTAGACCCAGCGGCGGCGCAGGTCATTGCAGTCCACGCCGATGGGGGCTTGCGAGATGCGTTGAGTATCTTGGACCAATGTTCGGGCATGACATCGGAGACCATCACGCGCCACTAGTAGAAACCATGATTGGCTTGGTGAGTAAATCTTGGGTATTAGATATGGTGGATATACTGAAAGCTGGTAATGGGATGCGACTTTGTTGCAAGCTGTGGATGAAGCCTTACAAATGGGGCGGGATGCACGGCAAATTGTAACGGCTTTAGTAGAACATTTGCGAGCTATGATCGTAGCAAAAGTATTGCCCGATGCAGAAGAATTGTTGGCTTACGACACCCATAAAGAGCGGTTGTTAGAGCAAACTAATGCGGTGGCAATAGAAGAGATTGGGCGATATATCAATGTGCTACAAGCGGTGCAGAATAACGCCAAACAAGTGGAGAACCCTCGTGTCATAGTAGAAATGGGATTACTTTCACTACTGCAATTAGGGGGCGGGTCCTATCAAACTGGAAGTGGAGATTAACGACGGTAGAGCGGTTTGTAAAATCGCCAAGAAGATGTATTGCTCCATAAACTTTCAGAGTGGGCAGAACAACGACCAGTGGCACCCGTAGCGGAAACGATGGCACAACCAGAATACACATCGACGGTAGGCGCCACAGTAGACGTCATCGGCGATGATAGGGGTCCGATTCCAGACATCATGGAAGACATGCCTACAAAACAGGCGTTTTCTGCGATACCGACGGCACCGTCGGGGCAAGCGCAAACAGGTACAACAGAGGCATCCAAAGGTATGCGCTTAGGACCGTCAGCAAAGCAAACATTGCCACCTACGGTGAAGCAAATGTTGCCACCGCCGAGCAAACAAATGACACCACCTTCGGTGAAACAACCGTTGCCACCGCCTAAAGCGGGGGCAGGGTTAAGCCTAGGGGCAACTGTAAAAACCAAGGCCCCATCGCAAGAGGTACAAGTGGGACAAAACATCGTGAACCCTCATGAATATAGCACGATTTTTTGCAAACGTGATAAAATGGTTGAGAGGTCATAATTGTGGGTTATTACAGGCTATGTACCAACAAGGCAAGCTCGTCTATTTAGACCAAGAGCGGGCTGTATTGGTGTTTTCCACAGCAGTGGCAGTGCCTATTTTGACCCAACCACGTCATATGCAGGATGGTAGCAGAGCCTTTCAACAGGTAGCGGGTCATGCAGTGACGGTGGAACCGATGGATAAGAATGATCCACGGGTGCAAGCCTATGTGAAAGCAGTACTGATGGCACAGCACAACCGGCACAGGCTACGAGCAAGCCTGTCACACCAACGGCACAGGTAACACAAACACCTGTCACACCGCCGGTACAGGCAACACAAACACCTGTCACCCCGGCGGTGAAAGACTCTACTCCGCAGGCGGTGGCTAGTGTGGTGTCACCGATGGCGGAGGTTCCTGTAGCGACAATGCCTGTAGAGGAAAAACAACCAGTTGTGGAGACTGTAAAAAAAGCTCCGACTACAGAGGAAACAGGCGTTCAAAAACCGCAGTATGTAGAAACTGCAGGGAGCCCGTAAAACGATCGAAAAAAGGGCGCTGGCGGCGCCTACCAATGCTGGGAAGGCATCGTTGATGATTTTCTCACAGTCTATGAGAATCCAGAAGCGGTATTAAACCCCTATTATGAAGAGGAAACAGCAGGACACGAGAGGGACAGATATACAAAAAGTTACCAAAAGTGGAACTCTGCAGAGGCTAGTGATGAGGAAAAAGAAGATTCACTCATTTATGATGCATTACAACACATGGAAGCCCATGGGTATGATATTTATGTGGAAGAAGTAGACGAAACGTCTAAGGATTAAAAGGAGGTTCACTATGTTTGGTGGCGGTAATATGCAAGGTATGTTGATGCAAAAATGCAAAAAGATATGGCGAAAGCACAAGAAGAGATTAAAAACTCTGTAGTGGAAGCATCCATCGGTGGCGGTGCCGTATCTGTAACAATGAATGGGGAGCAAGAAGTATTGTCCATTAAAATTGCTCCAGCGACGGTGAATCCTGACGATGTAGAAGCGTTGGAAGATTTAATCGTGGCGACAGATTAACGAAGCGAATCGCAAAGCAAAAAGAAGTGGCAGAACAAAAATTAGGGGCTGTAACAGGTAACTTGAAAATTCCTGGAATGCCAGGTATGTTCTAATATGACGAATCCTTTAGAACGATTAGTAGAAGAATTGCGCCGACTCCCCGGAGTGGGTGCTAAGTCGGCGAGACGGTTGGCATATCATTTAATCGAAGCGGAGCAGGACGATGTACAGCGCTTGGTGGAGACAATTTTAGCAGCAAAAGAGGCGACCCATCGTTGCTCCCAATGCTTTAACCTATCCTCTCAAGATCCTTGTGAATTTTGCGCTAGCTCAAAACGAGACCGGTCGATGATCTGCGTAGTGGAAACATCTCGAGACGTGATTGCCATTGAGCGAAGCGGTGATTATAAAAGACTATACCATGTATTAGAAGGGGCTTTTGTCCCCTATCGATGGGAGTGAGCGTAGAAGATATTCGCTTGAAAAGAGCTAATGCTGCGCTTACAAGATGACACGGTACAAGAGGTGATTATCGCCACGGACCCAGATGTAGAAGGGAAGCGACGGTATATACATTGCTCGTTTATTGCAACCAACGGGCATCAAAGGTGACGCGCATTGCTCGTGGTATTCCCAGTGGTGGAGATATTGAATACGCCGATGAAGTGACCTTGAGTGGTGCTGTCTTGCATCGTCAAGAAATGAGGTAATAATGGACTATCTAGTACAGGCTGTGGTGGCTGTTGTTGTGGCGTGGACGATTATCAAGGTGGCTTGGTTTACAGTCAAACGAGTGGCAACCAACATCTTCCTTGGCATGATTACCTATGCCATTGTGACAGAAGTATTCCATGTATCCATGGATATGAATATTATGCTGTGGGCTCTAACAGCCGTGTTGGGCCCTGTACCAGTGTTGGGCTTAGCCTACTTTCACTGGTAAGAAAAGGAGCAACTATGCAAGCAAAGGAACGGACTGTTGTATTGAATGAAGCACAACAACAAGTTGTGAATGAATTGGATCGAAATATTGTATTGCTAGCATCTGCAGGAACGGGAAAAACAAATACATTGTCCTATCGAGTGGCGCATATCATTCAATCGGAGCGCGCCAAAGCGGAGGAAATTCTGTGTTTAACATTCACAAACAAAGCTTGTCGTGAAATGAAAGAACGAGTAATTTCCATCGTAGGGGACAAGGCACAAGCTGTGAAAGTCGCAACATTTCACAGCTTTTGTTATACCATTTTGAAAGAAGAAGCGAAGTTACAAGAAGATTTGTTTCGAGAATTTTTGATTATTGATGAAGAAGATGCGGCGGAATTGATTCGAGAGGCTTGGGCACCGCTTGCTCAACAATATTATGAAGAGACAAAAAAGAAAGCCAAGCTAGATATTAGGGCGATGCAACCCATCATCAATATGGTGAAAGAATATCACTCTGTATATGGTTGTTACTCCTCTGATTTAAGGGAAGCGTATCAAGAGATACTACGACGCATGCACGCCGATACATCGTTATGGAAGAGTATTGATTGGGATGGTAAGAGGGGCTATGGGATAGAACAGTTTTTTTTAGCCAAAGGTATCAATCTTCTACTAGCCTATGACAAAAATTGCGGGAATTAAATGGGTTAGACTTTGTAGATTTGATCACGAGGGTACACCAAATATTCCAACAGTATCCTGACACAGCCGAACGATGGCGGAGTAAGTATAGCTACATCGCTGTAGATGAAATGCAGGATACGAGCGAGTTAGAATATAACATACTGAATACTATCTGGAAGGGAAACCATATTTTGCTATGTGGTGATTACTTTCAAACTATATATGAATGGCGCGGCTCGAATCCGATGAAATTGCTAGAGCGATTTGGACGGGACTACGATCCAATTGGTATCGTTTTTAATGAAAATTATCGGTCGAATCAAACCTTATTTAAAGCATCCTTTGCAGTCTTACAAGACATGTTCCCAGAATTAGTGCAAAAGTTGTACCAAGAGGAGCCTCGCTCTGTATCGAAGGCAGAAGGGGAGCCGATTAAACTCTATGGGGCATATGGAGGACAAGAAGAGGCAGAGTATATATATCGTGAGATTCAACGAATACGGCGTGAGGATGAAACGGCATCTATTGCTGTGTTAGTGCGCATTAATTTTTCAAGCGAAAGTATTTAAGTGAAGATTTAAAGTGACTGAATACAAAGAGTGCTAAAGGGACAAAACAGGTGGAGTTTATCTTAGTGGATGACTTTAAATTTTTCCGGCGAAAAAGAAGTGAAAGGATGTATTGGCATTTTTCAAATGTTTAGTGAACCCATGGGATGTGATGAGTGCTAAACGTATTATAAAACACTTTATACGAGGTGTAGGTGAGGCGAAGGTTAAAGAGCTAGAAAGTGCAGAAGTGCGCAAAAACAGGCTTGACGTTTAACGGACTTTTTAAGCATGAAGATTTTTGAGCAAGAGCCCTACGAGCAACTGCAACAAGGGTTAGCGACCGAAGGATGTGGTGGTGTTCGACGTAGAAACTACTGGCACTGATATCATGACGGCTCGTATCGTACAAATGGCGGCTATACGCATTGACGAAGCTGGCAATGAGATTGAAAAGTTCGAAGAGTTCATCAATCCTGGTGTGCCTGTAGGTGATTCAGAGAATACCCACCATTTTAGCGATACCTATCTCCAAGAACATGGCCGAGATGCGGCGACGGTGCTAGAGGAGTTTAGACAATTTTGGAAGGCTCCATCATTGTAGGACACAATGTGCTGGCCTATGATATGCCTCTATTGGAGCAAGAGTGTAGCCGTCATGAGGTGAAGATGCCAAAGGTACAGGCTGTGATGATACATTGGATATCTATCGCAGATACTACCCAAACTTGAACAACCATAAACTATCACATTGAGTGCGAAATATGCGAAAGGGTTTGAATCTACTCATAATGCATTAGATGATATTAGGGCTACCGGTAAGATATTGATACATGCTATGAAAGAAGATATACTACCAACTAAACGACATCGAATGGCATTTATCAATAAATACCGCTCCCATTTTGCGGAAATCGCTAGTAAACTAGATACATTACGAAGTCAATTAGCAAGTAAAAAGCCGACAGAGGTGTACTCGGATGTGATGAGAAAATTAGGTGTGTTGAAAGCATATCCTGGTACAGAACACCAAAGAGGTCAACAAAGCATGAAACATTTTAATGTGCTCTATGACATTATGGAAGAGGTACAAACAGAACATCCAGAGTATGTCGGTAGAGACGGAGTCAATGCTATATTGGAACTATCCGCCCTTCACTCAGGAGATGGTTTGTTTAGACTGAAATCAGAAACAGGCATTCCTATCATTACCGTCCATCAAGCCAAAGGTAGTGAGTTTGATTACGTCTTTATTGCTAGTGCTCAGGAGGGGGGATTTCCTATACGGCATGCGATAGAAGCGGATAACTTAGACGAAGAGCAACGTGTATTTTATGTAGCCTTAACACGGGCGAAAGAGCATTTGACGATTACCTATACATGGGGAAGAGGACAAAAGCCAAGTCGTTTCCTTTCGTCGATTCCAAAAGAGTATATACGACGGATTCGTTAAGTAGTATATACCGCATCATTTCAATCTATGCTATAATAAATTGTAAATAGCTTTTTACGAAAGTGTTATAATCTAATGGAGGCAATTCATATGGGAACCAATGTAGCAACAAGTATGGTAATTGGCACACAATGGGGTGAAGGTAAAGGTAAAATTGTTGATTATTTATCTGAACGCGCTGATGTGGTTGTACGTAGCCAAGGTGGTAATAATGCAGGGCATACAGTGGTGGTAGACGGCAAAGTCTTTCGCATTACGTTTATTGCCTAGCGGTATTTTTATATGATGATAAAATGAATATCATCGGCACTGGTGTAGTAGTTGATCCAAAGGTATTGTTGGAAGAGATCGCCAATCTTGAAAAAGAAGGTAAAAAGCGCAAAATCTTTATTATCTCTGACCGTGCTCATGTGATTTTACCGTATCATAATCGATTAGATGAAGCGGAAGAATCTGTGAAAGGCGATGCTAAAATCGGTACTACAAAAATGGTATCGGTCCATGCTATGCAGATAAAGTGAAACCGTATTGGTATCCGCATTTGCGATTTAATGGATCCAGAAGTATTCGAGAAAAAATTAAAATTCAATGTAGAATTGAAAAATAAAATGTTAACAGCTGTGTATGGTTTTGAGCCAGTTAGCTTTGAAGAAATCTTGAAAGACTACTTAGGCTATGCAGAACAGTTGCGTCCATTTGTAAAAGATACAAACTTTGCAGTCATCGATGCTATCAAAGGTGGTAAAAAGTATTGTTTGAAGGGGCACAAGCAACCATGCTTGACCTTGACCATGGTACGTATCCATTCGTAACAAGCTCTCATCCAGTGGCAGGTGGTGCCTCTGTAGGTGCTGGCGTAGGTCCTAATTATTTGAAAAATATCTTCGGCGTTGTAAAAAGCCTACTCCACTCGCGTTGGTGAAGGTCCATTCCCATCTGAATTATTGGATGAAACAGGTGAATATCTTCGTCAAACAGGTCATGAGTTCGGTACGGTAACAGGTCGTTCCCGCCGTTGTGGTTGGTTGGACTTGTCCGTTGTATCCTATGGCGGCGACGTTGAACAGCTTAGATTACTTGGCTATCACTCGCCTAGATATCTTAGATGGTTTGGATGAAGTGAAAATCTGCGTAGGCTACACACGCAATGGTGAACCAGTACAAGGATTCCCAGCAAGCTTAGACGTGTTGGCTGAATGTGAACCTGTGTACGAAACGTTCCCAGGTTGGAAAACAGATATTTCTGGCATTCGCAAGTATGAAGAATTACCAGAAGCGGCTCGCCGTTATGTAGAACGCATTGCAGAAGTAACAGGCGTACAAATCGGTATCGTATCCGTAGGTCCTGGCCGTGATCAAACCATTGATTTAGTCAATGTATTTGCATAATCGCAGTAACTCAGTAGAGACCCGTTTCGGGTCTCTATTTTATTTATTGGCCTATACCCTACGTATTGCTTAGGGTAGGATAGATGTATTTGAAAGAAGGAGGTTCCGCCATGAGAAGACTATCCATAGCACTCTCTCAGGAGATAGCAGGATTACTGAAAGAGTATATGACCCATCCCGTAGTAGATGTGGATACTGCCGACTTTACATTGGTATCTGCCATCGTCGTGGGCGATGCCCATGTGAAAGATATGGTTCGCCATACAGCAGTTCTCGACTTTGGTATTCCTTTATTTGTCATTTCCAAAGATCCAGATACCATATATAAGTCCGGGCACTTTATTGTAGATATGACTATGCAACCGCTAGCATGGTTAGATCCTCTGTACTTTGTAGAAGCTTTAGAAACGGCGGCTAGACGCTATGAATATGATGTGTTGCCGCCATTCTTTCAGGCCTTGTCGATGTATTCCACCAGTGGAAATGCCCAATTTGATTATCCCGGTCATCAAGGTGGTGAGTTTTTAAACGTCATCCCGCAGGACGTACTTTTTATGACTTTTTATGGGCAGCATTTGTTACCAGCGATTTATGCAATGCAGATGTGAAATTAGGTGACTTGCTCATCCACGAAGGTCCAGCTTATGAGGCACAACTCCATCTGGTACGTATGTATTTAATGCGGACAAAACGTATTTTGTGTTGAATGGGACCTCTTCGGCGAATAAAATGGTTCTCAACGCTTTGTTGGCTCCAAGGGATGTGGTGCTCTATGACAGAAATAACCACAAGTCCATCTCTCATGGTGCCTTGGTACAAGCTGGAGCAACACCGATTTACTTAGAGACAGCTCGGAATCCTTTCGGATCTATTGGTGGCATTCTAGACCATTGCTTTGAAGAAACTTTCATTCAGCGCTTATTAGAAGAACGAGCTCCAGAGAAAGCGAGAGGAAAAACGTCCCATCCGTTTGGCGGTGATTCAGCTTGGTACCTATGACTGGCACCATCTATAACGCACGGCAAGTGGTGGACCGTATTGGGCATCTATGCGATTACATCTTGTTTGATTCTGCTTGGGTAGGGATATGAACAATTCATTCCCTATGATGAAAGATTGCAGTCCATTACTATTGGAGTTAGGTCCGAATGATCCAGGTATCTTGGTGACCCAATCGGTGCATAAACAACAAGCGGGACTTTCACAGGCACTCCGCAAGTGCATAAGAAGGATAGACATATCAAGGGGCAAGAACGGTATGTGAAACCATAAACGGATGAACAATGCCCTTTCATGATGCATGCTTCTACATCGCCATTGTACCCTTTGTTTGCCTCCTTAGATGTGAATGCGAAAATCCATGAAGGCAAGGCGGGAGAGCCCTTTGGAAATCCTGTGTGGAATTGGGCATTGAAGCACGCAAAGCGGTGCTTACGCGATGTCAGTATCTGCGACCCCTAGTGCCACCGAGGGTAAACGGTAAGCCTTGGGAAGAGAGTCACCGCCGATATGGCACAAGATGTAGCCTATTTTGCCTTTTCGCCAGGAGGCTAAGTGGCATTCTTTTCGAGGGCTATGGAGAGACCAATACTTCATTGACCCTTGCAAGTTTCAGTTAATTACACCAGGGATTGATGTGGAGACGGGAACCTATGAATCCTTTGGCATACCGAGCTACGATTTTTGGCGCATTATCTGCGAGAACATCATGTCATTCCAGAGAAATGTGATTTGAATACCATATTATTCTTGCTCACCCCTGCGGAATCAAAGGAAAAGATGGACCAGTTAGTGGACTACTTGGTGCGCTTTGAAGAACTCATCCATAGAGATGCACCTATGGAAGACGTGTTGCCATCTCTGTATTACAAGCAACGCAAGGTTTATGAAGGGTATACGATTCGCCAGCTCTGTCAAGAGATGCATGACTTTTACAAAGAGCGCCATGTGAGCGAACTGCAAAGAGATTGTTCCTACAGGACTATTTGCCAACCTATGTGAAAACACCTCAGGAAGCGAATTTTGATTTTGTGCGCGGTAAGGGCGAGTTAATTCCGTAGCAGAGGCAGAGGGGCGCATTGCCTTGGAAGGTGCCTTGCCATATCCACCAGGAGTCATTTGTGTGCAACCAGGGGAGCGCTGGTCTGAAACGGCACGAGAGTATTTCTTGGCCCTAGAAGAAGGGATTAATCAGTTGCCTGGATTTGCGCCTGAGATTCAAGGGGTGTACTTGCAAGACCAAGAGGATGACACCAAGAAGGACTGCCTATGTCTTGAAAGAGTGAAGTCTTTAGTCATATATTGGATGATATAACTTTATAAAATAGTATGAGATATATATAGAAACGGTGTGTGATAGCTTGTATGATAGGCATTTTTATATATACTTGTATATGAATGCAGTCAACTATTTCATAGCGTGTAGACCGTACGCGATGCCTATAGGCTATAAAAATAGTTAAGAAAAAGGATGTCTAACTGTATCTACAGAAGATTGAGCATAGGCTCATTGGATAGACAGAATAGATAAAATAGATAAAACACATAAAATAGATAGGAGTGTATATGTTAATTCAAGATAAACACGCAGTGGAGCAACGATCTGTTATGGCAATCTGCCATACTCATATCCTTTAGTGGTCAGTGGGGCACAATGTAGGGGTCTATAGTGGATCCAGTGCCATTTTATTAGACGGTGTAGTGTCGTTCATTGCGGTCATAATTAAAGTGATGATGATTATTACCTCTCGCTTAGTATCCAATGAAACGAGCAAACGCTTTCAGTTTGGATATTGGCAATTTGAGCCACTGGTGCTCATTGCAGAAGGTAGTTTTACATTGCTCATTGTGAGCTACGCCTTTTTATCCGGTTTGACTGATTTGCTCGGCATGAGTGGTCGAGGCTGTTCATGTGGGACCTGCCATTGTGTATGCGACGATTTTTACGATTGCCGATACATGTTATTACTTTTTACGTGCATCAAAATAAAAACTGCAGTCCAACTTTGGTCAAGTTTGATAATATTAGCTGGTCCATTGATGCCATGTTGGAAGCGGGGATTTTAATCAGTTTCCTCATTGCTTTTGGGTTGGAACATTTTGGTTATGCCGCGTGGGCTGTCTACGTGGATCCCATTGTCCTTATTATTCTGTCTTTACAAATGATGCCATCTGCGTTGCGGATCATCATTCCTTCGGTGAAAGCAGATTATGGGGTGGCACGCGTCACCTTTGCATAATCGGATCAGTTTATTATGGATTCTTTCATGGAAAAGTATAAATTCAAGGATTATGTGAGCAGTGTGCAAGCGTACGGAAATGTAAAGGTGATAGAAATCGACATTTTGATTCCTAAAAATTTCCCGAAGCAAACCATCGTGGAATTAGATGAAATTCGCGATGAAATTGACTCTGCTATCGGTGGCGATCCGGCGGAAAAATGGGTGACCATTACCTTTACGTCTACGAAAAAGTGGATGGCAAAGGATTATTTATTAGATGAGGAAGATGACGAATAAGTTTCGTTATGATAAGGAGCGTATTGTGGATTATGTATTGACGATTATGGAAACCTACGGATATACTGCGATGTTTATTTGTATGGTCTTGGAAAATGCGAATATTCCCATTCCTAGTGAGATTATTTTAGGATTTGCAGGCTATTTAGTGTTCCAAGGTGTATTTGATTTGCACACAGCTATTATTGTAGGCGTGGTAGCAGGCATTGTAGGTTCCGTTCTATCCTATTGGATGGGCGAATATGGGGGACGACCAGTGCTCATCAAATATGGTAAGTATATTTTATTCAACGAAGATAAATTTGGTATGGCGGAGAAATTATTCAATCGCTATGGGGAGGCGGCTATGTGTTTATTGGTCGACTCTTGCCAGGGGGTGCGTACGTTTATTTCTTTTCCCAGCTGGGGTAGCGAAATATCCTATGACGCCCTTTGTGATTTGGACTACAGTAGGCACGATTCCACTGGACCATATTATTGGTGTGGCTAGGCATGAAATTAGGGGAACACTGGAAAGACCTAATTGAGTACAATCACGAGCTATTGATTGCTATGATTGTAGTATTCGTAGTGATTGCCATTGTATATGGCATACGATTCTGGAAACGACGCCAATAGTAGGAGATAACTATGAAATTACATCGTTTAACCTATGTAGTATTCCTGGTGTTTCTAGGAGTCTACCTGTTAGGAAACCATTTGTTGCCCGTTACGGATCCGGTGGAATCTAATTATGCGTTAACAGCGAAAGAAATGGTTCTGTCTGGGGATTGGTTATCGCCGCAAATTTATGGGCACTATTGGTATGATAAACCCATTATGATCTATTGGTTGCTCAGTTTGTCCTATTCCCTCTTTGGTATTACAGACTTTGCAGCTCGTTTGCCCTCAGCCCTCTTTGGGGCTATGAGCGTAGCCTTTTTGTACCAAGGAGTGCGCACCGTATCAGGGAAACGATTGTCCTCGTTAGGGGCGGCCTTTATTATGGGAACGTCATTAATCGTTTGGATTATTTCCCATGGGATTATTACAGATATGGTTCTCTTATTTGCCACGGTGGGGACCTTTTACTTTTCCTATCGTGGGTTTACATCCCCTACGCATATAGTATAGCCTATGGGTTTGCGGGTCTAGGAGTGCTCACAAAGAAAGGGCTGTGGGCTTGGTGCTACCGGGCTTGTTATTCCTCATCTACGCAGGGGTAAAACGGTCTTGGACTTTGGTGAAAGCTTTATTCCCTTGGCAAGGGCTAGTGCTCTTTTTGCTAGTCGTGATGCCTTGGTATGGGTATATGTACATGGTACATGGGATGGATTTTATCAATGGCTTTTTAGGGATTACATAATATTACGAGAGCTACCCAGTCGGAACATCCAGAGGTAAACCATTGGTGGTACTATCTGCCAATCTTCTTAGGAGGGTCCTTGCCTTGGACTGGAACGATTCTATACGGTATGTACCGTGGTTGGAAAGAACGAACAGATGCCTATCTATATACGATGGTGTTAGGATGGGGCACCATTTTGTTCTACACATTGATGGCTACGAAGTACCCTACGTATGCACTGATTTCAGTGATTCCTTTCAGCATTCTCGGCATGTGGGGCTTGGAAGCTTTACAAGAACAGGATGCATCCTATACTAGATGGTGGTGGTTACTAGGACCGACACTACTATTGTGGTGGTATTTGGCATCGCCTCTTTCTGGGCACCATGGGGCTTTTGGTGGATATTACGGGCCTTTGTAGTAGGTGTCACTGTATTTATGGCTGGTTGTTATTGGTATCGGAAACGATGGATGATGCCTTTTGTCGCCGGTGCCGGAACGTTGGTGATTTTGACTATCGTCTTGCTAGAAGGTCTAGTGCCGTTGATGATGCTGCGCTCCTCTGTGCCTTACCATGCACCGGCAGAGAACTTTCACGGGACCGCATACTATTACGGGATTATGCTACATCCATTCCGTATTACACGGGGGTGGTACCATTGCGCATTTCTCATGGTCTTGTGAAAGTAGAACCTCATGAAAAACCAAAGACAGACAAAGTAGATACTCCTAAATCCGAAGGACGTAGTGAAAAGTGGAGTGGCAAAGACGTGATGCCACAAATCAGTGCAGAAGACTTTGTAAGACGGGTAAAATCAGGGGAACCGACCTTAGTATTCGTCAATAGAGATGCGGTGAAGGACATAGAAATATCGGAAGTAGGCCCGTATTTACGTCGGGTCCATGAAAGTGAAAAAGTCGTTGTGTTCCGTTCTAACTAGAGGTGTACTATGAAGGTTGAAACATTTATAAAAGGGTTGCAACGCTTTTCGGCGCCTCAAGTCTTTAATCCTTGGCATGACTATGATGAACGATATGATGCTAGCCGGCGAGGAAGCTCTGTTCGGCGCCAACAATTTCACAAGCTTATTTAGAGGAGCGCTTACACAAAGCGAAACTCATCTCGCGATCGCTGAGGTAGTAGGGTACCAAGGGGGACGTTTTACAGGTATTGCTATGACCTGTGAACGGATGCTGTTAGGGCATCATGATACTGTGACATCGGACATGGTGTTTACAGGGGTACTGCCGAAACGAACTAGCCGTGCAGACAGTACGTATATTACAAAGCGGACCCAACGAGAATTAGGCTTTAATGAACCCACCGACTCTGTGGTGTGGAATGCCATGTTAGAAGCGAACATCGATCCCTATGAAGTGGTGTTGTGGAATATTTTCCCTTTCATCCCTTCAAAGGTGATGATGGGTTGACCAACCGCACGCCTACCCAAGATGAGTTGGACCAAGGGTGGACCTATACAAAACAATTGTTAAGTCTATTTCCGGATGCTCATATCTTAGGAATTGGTCAGAAATCTAGTCTTACACTACAAAGCCTATGGCGTAGAATGTGAGCTACCTTGCGACACCCTGCCAATGAGGGGCGCAGGTTTGTATAAACAACAATTTCGTGATTTTGCGAACTCCATAGGATAATGCGTAGCTACCGTGAGATGCATTGCACGAGTTGACACAGGGTAGATAAATACAGGCGTAGAAACGTAAAACATAAAAATGAAAGATAGAAGCATAGAAATATTGAAATATAGATGTATGGCTGAATAGCTGTATAGATGCATAGATGAGGAGGCATTGATGCATACGTAAAGGACCGCTGATTGAGGGAAAATCAGCGGTCCTTTTAGAGATTATAATGTTTTAAAAAGTTATAATGTTTGTAAAAACTTGTAGCACATAGTCTAATTCTTCTACTGTGTGAGAGGCTGTTACAGTTAACCGTAAACGTCCCGTATTCGGTGGCACTGTGGGAGGTCTAATGGCACTTAATATGATGCCTTTTTCTTCACAATATTGACTGGCAGCTTTTAGAGTGGCCTCATTAGACCCGATAATAATCGGGAAAATAGGTGTCTCATCAGTACTAGGAATCCCCAACTTTGTTAACCCTTCTTGCATATACTTTGTGTTACGCTGTAATCGGGTGTAGATCGTAGGATCTGTGTGTAAGACTTCTAATGCTCCCAAGCTAGCGCCTATATCAGCGGGTGATAAAGCAGTGGCAAAAATGAAAGGTCGACTGTGGTTGATGATGTACTGAATGAGAGTACTCTCTCCACAGACGTAGCCACCGATGGAACCTAGGGCTTTGCTCATAGTGCCTGTAGTGATGATGCGAGGGCTTTCACAGTGAAAGTGATGGGTCGTGCCACGACCATCGCCGATGACCCCCGTAGCATGGGCATCATCTACGATGAGAAGGGCATCGTAGCGCTCCGCCAAGTCCAGTAGAGCAGGCAGAGGTGCGATGTCGCCATCCATACTAAAGACCCCATCGGTGATGATGAAACGCATCGGTGCAGATTGAGCTTGTTGCAACTGGGTCTCCAAGACCTGCACATCGCTATGTGGATAGACCTGCACGGTAGCGCCACTGAGACGACAACCATCGATGAGGCTAGCGTGGTTCAGGGCATCGCTAAAAATGATATCCCCTTTGTGGACTAGGGCAGAAATAGTGCCTAAATTCGCCATAAATCCCGCTGTGAAAGTCAATGCCGAGGGAGCTTGTTTCCACTGAGCCAACCGTGATTCTAACTCCTGGAAGAGAGAAAGGGATCCCGATGTGAGACGCGCCCCACCAGACCCTGTACCATAGTCTAGGATTGCTTGTCGGGCCCGTTCTTGCACATGTGGATGATGGGTTAAGCCCAAATAATTGTTGGATGCCATCATAAGGTATGTCGATCCTTTGTAGACCACATGGGTGGCATCGATGGGATTATAGGTGCGAGGAGCGCGCAATTGCGATTCAGATTGGCGCTGTGCCAAGGCACTTTCATAGCGGTTATACATACTGACATCCTTTCGTGCTCACCCAAGTAGGGGTGCTGCCAAATACTGAGATGAGTTCCTCAAAAATTTGTATGAGGATCTATGAAAAAGGCGCGCCCTCCTATAGCACTGCCGAAGGGTTTCATGGGACTCAACCGATGATAGGTGTGCTCATAGGACACATAGCCTGTTGTGTAGTCTGGGTCGTCGGACCAACAGAGTTCGCCTAGCACATAAGGAGATGCCAACACTTTGCTGGCCAGAATGAGAGCCTCTCTAGAATGTACAGAGGAACAACCGTAGCGCTCTAAATGGCGGTGAATATCAGCCTCACTTCGGCATCCATGCGAGAGACACGGACCGTTTCAGGATAGATATCACCAGTGCTTGCATTGACTAACCGAGCCTAGCTCACACTGCAGGTGTTTTCTTGTAATTGACTGAAAAGCTCTTTCGATGGCTCTGCTCGCTATGTGGGCGTTGGCCAAATAGACGAGAGGCTCTCTGTGAGATGCCTCGATAGAGCTAGATTCAGTGGTACAAATCGTAAGGGCGGGTACTTTTACCACAGAGTCGTCAGGAATCTCATCGATTTGTAAGTTGATGAAATCTGGTTTTTCCTTTGCTGTGGTGTAGAGCACGTTGTAAAAATTCTTCGAAATACGACACAAGTCCGATTCGAAAATGAGACGTTCTGCACCGGAAATGTGAAGCCTCCTTGTTCATGGGGACCGCCTTGGGCGAGACCGCATGCGAATACTGTAGACCATGGTGTTATCCTTTGTTCACGCCATTGGCTACTTTGGCAGAATGCTAATGTGGCAAACGGCGGAAAATATTCACGAAGATAGGGCTTACGATGACTGTGAAAATCATGCCTGGGATCGCAGCGATGAGCATAGGAATGACCATTTGCCAAAGGAAAAGTACTATGGTAATCCGCGCGATAGCAGAGGCAATAGGTAGGAGATCAAGATGGACCATATGCGGTTTTTACCAATCCACAAAATGAAACCAACGATGAGGCGAATTGCATGGCAATGGCTACGTTGAGCAAATTTTGTGTACCCAGTACAATCTAGTAGATAGCGCTAGACAAACAACCGCAGATAATGTATTTGCGGAACCCAAAGAGCTGCACAAATAGCAGACGAGAGGGCGGATAATTGGAAATTCTACACAGGATGATGTTGGAAATTTCTCTACCTCTAAGATTGTCATCATAGCCGTTAAGATGCCGATTTCGGCAATGGCGCGAATACTTACTGATTTCATAACATACCTCCTAATTGTAAACTTAGATAAACTTTACTTCGTTTACATTATAAGTCTAGATTGCAAGAAGTGCAATATTGAATTGCAAAAATTTCTACCTTTCATTCGCCCTGCCTTAGTTGCTTAGGAAGGAAATTCTATAGTATAATTAAAAGTACTTATTTGAATCGGCTCATGAACCAATAGGGTTCCCAAAACTTTCACGAGAAAGTATATACGGAAGGTATATGCTTTGCTGTGTATGAGAATGTGACATAGATAGTGGGAAAAGTTTCTCACACTGTTTTGCTATACCAATTAAGATAGGGAATAGATATCTATTTGTGCTTACATGCCGATACATGCTGAACCATCGTTGATGGGAGTAGATAGTCATGGACTATGGTAGGATGTATAGACAGTACGAACCTAGTCCCGTAGGAGGAAATTTTGAACATACAGGAAGAAAAAACAATGGCGACACCAACTGGTGAAGCAACGCAACAAAGACAACGACCAACCACACGTACACGTCGTACGACAGGGCAAAATCGTCGACCATCTGTGAAAGCAGAAGGAGAACAACGGGAACGGACACAACGCCCACGCGTGCAAGGTGAAGGGGGAGAACGCCGTCAGGCAAACCGTGGCCCACGCAGACCGCAACGGACACATACAAATGTAGAAAACCATGAACAAACACCACGCCCTCATGTACGAAAAGATAAATTACAAATCATTCCATTAGGTGGATTGGGTGAAATCGGTAAAAATATGACCATCTTCCAATATGGTGATGATATTGTCGTATTAGATGCTGGATTGGCGTTCCCAGAAAATGATATGTTAGGGGTAGACATTGTGATCCCTGACATGACATACTTGATTGAAAATAAAGACAAAGTGCGCGCCGTGGTCATCACTCATGGTCATGAAGACCATATTGGTTCTTTGGCGTACTTACTAAAAGAAGTAAATGTACCTGTGTACGCTACCAACCTTGTGTGTGAGCTAATCGAAGGTAAATTAAAGAACATCACGTAAAAAGCTAAAAAATTGCAAATCGTCAAAGCAGGTGACGAATTTAAAGTGGGATGTTTCAAAGTGGGTTTTATCCAAACGAACCACTCCATTCCAGATGCGTGTGCGATTTTCTTGGAAACACCAGTAGGTACTGTAGTACATGCAGGGGGACTTCAAGGTGGACCAAACACCAGTGGATGGCAAATTGATGGACGTTCATAAATTTGCTGAACTTGGCAACAAAGGCGTATTAGCCTTGATGTCGGACTCTACGAACGTTGAGAAACCAGGATTTACACCATCTGAAAGTACCGTAGGACCAGCGATTATGCGCGCCGTAGCAGAAGCAACAGGCCGTGTTATTTTGGCGACTTTTGCGTCCAATGTATCTCGTTTACAACAAGCCATTGATGCAGCGGTGGCTACTAAACGTAAAGTAGTTGTGATTAGGTACCGTTCCATGGTGAATGTTACCGAGATTGCCCAAGAGCGGGGCTACTAACAGTGCCAGAAGGTATGATCATTGGCGATGATGAAATGAATCGTTATCGTGCTGATGAAATTATGATTTTGACAACAGGATCCCAAGGGGAACCGATGGCGGGCTTGTCTCGTATGTCTACGAACAATCACCGTACCGTAGAGATTACGCCAAATGATACAGTTATCATCTCCGCTACACCAATTCCAGGTAATGAGGCGGCGGTAGGTCGTACGATTGATAACTTGTTGCGTCAAGGCGCTCATGTAGTATATGGTAAGACACGTGGTATCCACGTATCTGGTCACGGTAGCCAAGAAGATTTGAAAACGATGCTAAACTTAGTGCGTCCTAAATTCTTCATCCCTGTTCACGGTGAATACCGTATGTTAAAAAAACATGGTGAACTCGCTGTATCCATGGGCATTGTGAAACCTAGCAATGTGTTAGTAGGTGACAATGGACAAATCTTTGAGTTTACTACACGAACAGGTCGCTAGCAGGTCGTGTGCCAGCTAGCAAAGTCTTTGTCGATATGGCTTAGGCGTAGAGTGATGTGGGCAACATCGTGATTCGTGACCGTCAACAATTGGCGCAAGAAGGCATGGTGGTTGTAGTCATGGCGATGGATCGTGCATCCGGTACCATCGTAGCTGACCTGAACATGTTATCTCGTGGTTTCGTCTATGTACGAGATGCAGAAGAATTGTTGAGCGAAGCACAACGTCGTCTAGATGCAACAATCGAAAAATGTGAAATCGAACGCATTAAAGATTGGACTACCATCAAAACTATGGTGCGCGACACATTGGGTAAATTCTTCTATGAAAACTCGTCGCCGTCAATGATTTTGCCAATCATTCAAGACGTATAATAAAAATATGGTATAATAGACATGTGACTCTCGTCATATGTCTATTTATTTTACCTGGACTATGAGAGAGTCTGTATGGCTAAAAATAGTAATATGTAATGGAGTAAATTATGAATTATACAAGTACTCGTTCCGTTGTGGAATCAGGTATCTTAACGGCATTGATGATCGTCTTTGCCATGATTGGACTCAGCGAGCGTACTATGCTGGGATTCTTTGGTTCCATCTTGGTGCCTATGACCATCGCTGTCGTGGGTGTGCGACACGGCTTTCGATGGAGCATCTTATCTGTTGTATCTGCGGTAATTGCCATCGCCTTTTTATTAGGACCTTTAACGGCGCTTATCGAAGGTGGTGTATTTGGGGTCATCGGTATCCTATCGGTTATGGACTCAGAAAAGCAGTGGTCTGTATCGCGACTGCTCATCTTCCCTGCCATCGTATTGATGTTGGCAGTGGTCGTGCAGTTCTGAGCATCTGCGTGGGTGATGAACTTAGATCCAGCACAGATGTGGGACGTCCTTAGGCGAACAGTTAGAAGAAACTATGCGTGACATGTATGTGAATCAGGGACTTTCAGAAGAACAAATCGGAGTGGCCATGGATTCCTTACAAGATCAATTGAGCATTATGAAAAAGGTCTTAGTAGCTGGATTGTTCTGCTCGGGCATTGCTATTTCTATATCATTAACTATCTCACTAGACTTGTGTTAGGTCGTATCAGGACCTATGAGATTCCTGAAATCTCACCATACAAAGGGTGGCGCATTCCCGATTGGGCGCTCCATATCTTTTTAGTGGGGCTTATTTCTTATTTTGTGAAACAATATGTACCATTCCTAGAATACATAGGCTATAATTTGATGTATTTAGGTGGTATAATGCTATTTATACGAGGTATTTCTTGTATTTGGCGTATTAGTAAAAGTTACACTCATCTCGCCTAGTGCGTTGGATTGTACTGGCTATCTTTATAGCCATGTCGCAATCGGCGAGTACATTTTTGGAGCTCTTGATGTATTGTGCATTTAGAGGACAGGTGGAAACGGCGAAGTGAGTAGAAACAGAGGAGGTAGTATGAGGATACAAACTGAATATAGTTCTGTTGAAATAACTGCTGCTGTTCTGATTTTTATATTATTGGCTATCATTGCTTATCTGAACTGGCAGTTAGCTATGTTGTGTGGCATTGTGGTATTTCTTTGCCTATATGTGCGTGTGGCGTACTATCCGCAGAGGTCATCATTTACGAAAAAGCTCAATTTGATCGTATGGCAAAGGGCATTACGCAAGCCTCTACCTTTGCTTTGCAAAATTTACCAGTCGGCATTGTCATCATCGATGAAAATAATAAGATTTGTTGGTGTAATAGTGTATTTAAGGCTTGGGTACCTAGCACTAATTCCGATAAAACTATGAAACTCAGCGGGTTTATACCCACCTTACGAATCGATAAATATTGGGGAAAATCTGGCTTCTTTAACGAAGCCATTGATGGTAAATATTATCGTGTGCTGTACAAAACATTGGCGGCGCCAAAATCACAATATTCTGACGTGGATAGTGATGAATTAGAACAGTATATGGTATTTTTACTTTGATGATATTACAAGAGATTCAAGTGAGAAAAATCAAGCTATGTCTATGGTGCCAGCCTTTGGATTTATTACCATGGATAATATTGAAGATTTGCGGACAAGGCCTCAGCGATATTGAATACACGCAATTGTGGTCAGACATGAACCGATTGATTGTCACAGAAATTGACCAGCATGATGGATTCATTCGCAATGCTACGGAGGATACCTATTCTTTCAGTATCAGCAAGGCAGAAATGTTGAACATGATGGAGAAGAAATTTAATCTCTTAGATAAAATTCGAGCTTTGACCACATCGAAGCATATCCCACCGACCATTAGTATGGGCATTGCTTTGACGACAGATACTATGTGAAAGTACAAGGGAAAAAGGCGAGCCGCCTTGCAAAATCATATACAGTAGTAGTGGCGACCAAGTCTGTGTATACCATGGAGAAGAAGTGAAATTCTTTGGTGGTAAAACGTCGGGGAATGAAAAGAATACAAGGGTGCGAGCACGGGTTGTTTCCCATGCATTGCACGAAATTATGTTGGATTCCGACCGTGTTCTCGTCATGGGTCATGATCGAGAAGATTATGATAGATTGGCGCTTCCGTTGGGGTAGCAGCGATGGCGAGAGCTCTTAACAAACCAGTGCATATTGCGCTCAGTGCAAATCCAACGGCGGTTCGCAAGCTAGTGGAAGTGCTGGTTGACCATGAAGATTTCCAAGGTATGATCATCAACGAAGAAGAGGCAACACAATTCGTCACAGATAATACGGTGGTCATTGTTACCGATGTGCACCGGTCTGAAATGATTGGTACCTGCGGCATTGAAAAAGTCTGCGAGACGGGTGGTTATCGACCATCATAGACGGGGATCGGATTTTATTGAATCCCCTATGTTGACATATTTAGAGCCATCCACATCTTCTACGGTGAATTGGTGTCAGAGTTGATTCAATATTTCCCTGATCATGTAGAGATTAAGCCAATCGAGGGCAAGCGCCCTCTATGCAGGCATCGTGGTGGACACGAAGAACTTTGTGGTCCAAACAGGGGCTCGTACCTTTGAAGCGGCCTCGTTCCTGCGTCGGTCTGGAGCGGATGTATCCGTAGTTCGCCATTTGTTATGGATAACTTTGAAGGTATGCGTATGCGGTCCGCCATGTTAGCTGCAGCGGAAGAGATTTCTCATATGGCTTTCCCAGAAGCGCCAGAAGAAAAGGCAAAGAATGCCACGGTTATTGCTGCACAAACAGGGGATAAGTTGATTACCCTAGAAGGCATCGAGGCTAGTTTGTGTTCTATGTGTTGCCAGATGGTGGCATTGGTGTCAGCGCTAGGTCCCAAGGTAAGGTCAATGTACAAGTGATTATGGAAGCTGTCGGAGGCGGTGGTCATCGCACAGTGGCGGGTGCTCAGATTTATAATAAATCCATGACAGAGGCACGTCAGTGGGTGACAAGTGTTGCCGTTTCGATATGTGACAGAATTAGAAGAAGAATCTAAGGAGGAATAAGAATGAAAAGTAATTTTATTAGAAGACGTAAAAAGTAGGTAAAAAGGCGAAATCGTTGGAAGTATCTGAAGCATATGGATCGCAATGTGTTGATCAAAAAGGTGTGGGGCTTAGAAGGAACACCGCAAAACTTGAACAATGCGAAGCAAAAATTAGGGGCTCAAGCGCATACAAGTAGACTCTGAGTGAAGCTACCGTATGGCTAGCCAGTTGTCCAAAGTATCTGTTACAATTCCAGTAAAAATGGGTGATGGTGGTAGTGTATTTGGTTCCGTTACAGGTAAAGATATTTCTGATGCATTGCAAGCGCAAGTAAAAGTTGATGTGAATAAAAGAAAAATTGACTTAAAAAGAGCCAATCAAAACATTGGGTACTCATGAAGTGTTGATTCAGTGCATCCAGAAATTACAGCTACTATTACTGTCAATGTAGTAGAAAGGTTAATCAAGGAGGGGCTAAGCCCTCTTTTTTGCGTATGCGTATAGGGAGAGATAGTATGGAAGGACGCATACCACCCCATAGTATAGAAGCAGAGCAGGGCTGTATTAGGGGCGATTTTACTGAATGAGGAAGCTTATGAAACAGTAGAGTACTATTGTGCAACCTAGCGATTTTTACAGCGACCATCACGCATTATTTACGAAGCTTTGATGACGATTGTGAATAAAAAAATCGACGAGCTGATTATATCTTGTTAACAGAAGAATTAAAACGTTTACAAAAGTTAGATGCCGTAGGCGGTATTATATATATAACGTCTCTCACATCGGATATGCTAGATGTCTATAATGTAGAAGAACATGCAAAAATTGTACGAGATAAGGCTCAGCTCCGCAAATTGATTCATGTGGCGAACTCCTAGAATCCATGGCATATCGTGAAGAAGAAGAAACAGAAGACATTGTAAACCGCGCCGAGCAAATGGTATTGGATGTTAGCGGTGCCACACGATCAGAGTCGTCTTTCAGTTCCATGGAAATGGTCATGCAAGAAACCTTGAATCGCATTAATGAACTGCAACAATATAAGGGCATTTTGACAGGGTGTATCGACAGGATTTAAGGATCTAGATACAATGACTAGCGGATTGCAAAAAGTCGGACTTGATCTTAGTGGCGCCCGTCCATCAATGGGTAAAACAGCATTTACCCTCAATATTGCTCAAAATGTAGCGATGAAATCTAGAAAAATGTAGCTTTCTTTTCTCTAGAGATGTCGAAAAAGTCAGCTCGTAGCTCGTGTATTAGCATCGGTGGCGGGCATCGATTCCAAAACGGATACGGAATGGACAACTCAGCACAGAAGACTGGGATAAAGTGGGTGCTGTGCTAGATGATTTATCAGAAGCACCATTATGTACATCGACGAGACATCGAGGATTAACACCGCAATTGATGAAGAAAAAAAGTGCGCTGTTTAATTCAAGAACGGGAGAATTAGGACTCATTGTAGTGGACTATATTCAGCTTATGGAAAATGGTGGCAAAAAGGTGGCGGACAATCGTCAGCAAGAAGTGTCGGCCATTTCTCGTCAATTGAAAATTATGGCAGAGAATTTTAATGTGCCCTGATTGCCTTGTCTCAGTTGAGCCGTGGTGTTGAAAGTCGGGCTGACAAAACGCCGATGTTGAGCGACTTGAGAGAGTCCGGTTCCTGAGCAGGATGCGGATATCGTAGCTTTTTAAATCGTGAAAACTACCAGGATACAGAAGATACTAGCGATGGTGTAGAAACACAAGTCATCATTCGAAAACATCGTAATGGTGAATTAGGGGTCGTGCGCTTGTGGTTCGAAGGTGCCTATACTCGATTTAGAGATGTAGCGTATCGAGATGATGATCCAGGTATGTAACCATACATACAACTCATGGTTATCATTGCCTGTGTAACAATAGCCTGCTGGTATCGATGGTTGTCGATACGAAAGAACGAAAAATATAGATTCGCATTGACCTTGTTCGATATAGCTATCTGCTGAACATGAAAGAATGATGAAGAAGATAGGGTTAGGTATAACTAAAAGTAATGATTGCTTGAAGCCTATAGAATAGCTATCTTTCTTGGAAGCGAAAGAGAACAATCAGGTAGATTCTCTCTTAACTATGCATATATGATAAGGTAAAAATAGCGATAACTGTGGGATTTCTATTCCATGTGGTGTACATGTGTGCTATAATTTACGTATCAAGAGTAGTGACAATTTATTGAGGAGTACTACGAGTTGTCACAAGTATTTTTATGGTTAGGGAAAGAGGTTTTAACGATGGGAAATTTTGTTTACATCCAAGAAGAAAAACTTAACGCATTCTGTCAAGACGCATTCGAAGGATTTGGTTTCAGTCCTGAAGAAGCAGGTATCATTAAAGACGTATTGATGATGTCCGACATGTACGGTATCCAATCTCACGGTATGCAACGTGTAGTTCGTTACCACAAAGGCATTGAAAAAGGTCTTATCGACATCAATGCAAAACCAGAAGTTGTTTTCGAAACTCCAGTATCTGCAGTTATCGAAGGTCATGATGCAATGGGTCAATTAGTTGGTCACTATGCAATGGAATTGGCTATTAAAAAAGCTAAAGAAACAGGCGTTGGTATCGTATCCGCTCGTAACTCTAACCACTATGGTATCGCTGGTTACTATGCAAACCTTGCATTAAAAGAAGGCTTAATCGGCTTCTCTTGCACTAACTCCGAAGCAATTATGGTGCCTACATTCGCTCGTAAAGCAATGCTTGGTTCCAACCCAATCGCTTTCACAATGCCAGCTGAACCATACAACTTCTTCTTCGACGCTTCTACAACAGTAGTAACTCGTGGTAAATTAGAAATGTACAACAAATTAGGTAAACAATTGCCTAACGGTTGGGCATTGAATAAAGACGGTAAAAGCATCTCAAGATGCTGCTGAAGTGATTGGGCAATATCTCTGACCACGTTGGTGGCGGTATCATGCCTTTAGGTGGTAACACTGAACAATTAGGTTCCCACAAAGGTTATGGTTACGGTATGCTTTGTGAAATCTTCGCATCTATCTTCTCTCAAGGTGGTACATCCAATAAATGTATGACTGGTGGCCGTTCCAACATTTGTCATGGTTTCATGGCTATCAACCCAGCTATCTTCGGTAACCCAGAAGAAGTTAAAAAACACTTCTCCACATTCTTACAAGAACTTCGCGAAGCTCCTAAAGCTGAAGGTGCTGAACGCATCTACACTCATGGTGAAAAAGAAGCAGAAGCTATCGAAGTTTGCCATAAAGAAGGTGTGCCAGTTATCGATAAAACAGTGGCAGAATTATTCGATGTATGCGAATTGTTGAAATTGGATCCTAAAAATACTTCGGCGACTATGAACCACCTAAAGCAGTTGCTTCCAACTACTAATTTGCAGTTCAATAGCTGACAATTACAGATCTTTATCGATGCAGAATCAGTAGTTTTGTATCCCTAAGGAATACTTCTTAGAGACTGGTAACAGTCAACATCTTTGAACATATGAGAGAGGGAATCTGTGGATTTCCTCTCTTTTTGTTTATATCACACTGTGCGTATGCTAGAATTTGAATTACAGTGATTCACACTATAGAAAGGGATTGTTAATATGGATATATTTTTAGCAGTCTTGCCGATCCTATGGCTTATCGTAGCGTTGGCAGTATTAAAAATGCCGGCATGGAAAGCGTGTTTGGCAGCAGCAATTGGTACGTATATTTTAGCTGTTTTCTACTATGGAGAAAATGCATATATTATGTACACAGGGGCTATGGAAGGTGTAGCTCTTGCAGTTTGGCCAATTCTTTTGGTTATTACAGCAGCCATCTTCACATACCAATTGGTAGTTCATACTAAAGCGATGGAAACTATTAAAGTAATGTTATCTTCCGTAACTAGCGATATGCGTATTTTAGCCGTATTGTTAGCATGGGGCTTCGGTGCTTTCATGGAAGGTATGGCAGGTTTCGGTACAGCCGTTGCAATTCCAGCAGCAATGATGGTAGCAGTAGGCTTTGATCCATTGAAATCTATCTTGGCTTGTTTTGGTATGCAAACTCCCGTACCTACAACATTCGGTTCGATTGCGATTCCAACAACAACATTGGCATCTTTGACTGGTCTACAACCAGCTGAATTGGGTACATTCATTGCAGTGCAATTATTCTTCTTAAACGTAATTACTCCATTCTTCATCGTAGGCATTATTGCTGGTGGTGTGAAAGCAATTAAAGGTGTATTCGTACAAACTTTATTAGCTGGTTTGGCATTGGCAATTCCAGAATTGTTGATCAGCATGTATGCAGGTGGTCCAGAACTTGCTGTTATGGGCTCTTCCATCGTAATCATGGGTGTCATCATTGCTATCGCAAAATTAATGCCTGTTAACGATCCTGAGTACAAAGTTGAAGGTGGTGCAGCACGTACAGTATCTGCTAAAGAAGGCTTAATTGCAGACATCTCCATTCATCTTGATCTTCATCTTGTTGATCGGTACATCTAAATTAGTGCCAGCTGTATATAATGCATTGATGGTATTCAAAACATCTGTACCTATCCATGCTGGTGTAAATGCAAAAACCTTACACATTTGTTTGGATTGCAACTCCTGGTATTATGATTTTCATTTCTGCTTTTAATTGGTGGTTTCATCCAAAAAGCAGCCTTTGAACTCAAAAACAAGTATTAACTAACACTTTTCAAAACATTGAAATTAACGTATGTAACAATTATTTCCGTAGTTGTGACTGCAAAATTGATGACATACTCTGGTATGACTGGTATGATCGCTAACGCATTGGTAGCTGCAACTGGTACTATAGTACCTCATTTGCTCCTGTAATTGGTGCGTTGGGTGCGTTCTTGACAGGTTCTGGTACAAATGCGAATGTATTGTTCGGACCATTGCAAACAGCGCGCTCATCAATTGACACCTGGTCATGATACATTAGCATTGTGGTTGGCAGCAACTAACTCTGGTTCCGCTGGTGTTGGTAAAATGTTCTCCCCACAAAGTATTGCCATTGCAATCGGTGCCGTAGGTCCTGCTCTTAACACATTCATCGAAGAACACAAAATCGATGCACAAAAAGCTGACCAATTACGTCATTCCATCGATGCAAGTTCCATCATGGTTCATGTAGCTAAATACTTCTTGTTATACTTAATTATTTCTGGTATTTTTGCTTACTTCGGTCAAGAATTCTTCCCTCAATTGGAAGGTATCTTAACAATGGTTAAGCACTAATTACTATCTAGCATACAAAAACAGAGTAAGAGACAACATTTCGGTGTTGTCTCTTTTTATATTTATAGCGTTTATATAATTTGAAATAGTTTTTTACAATGATATATCAATATTTGAGCTCTTTGTCAAATGTGGTGGCTACTCATATAAAAGTTCTATGGTAACGATCTGCCATGATATGCGCATGAAGGACCATAGCTTGTATTACTAACTTAAATAGTGGAGACATATCCATAACAACGTATTTAACCTGCTCTCTAGCTTCTTTAGAAAAGGCCTTATCTGAACTAAAACCTTAAGCAAATAACTTAAAACTACTAAAAGATGATGATTAAAAATAAATAGTCTGCGAGAGCAGGCAGGTACAATTTCAGCTAAAAGGCAATCTACAAGGATAATGGAGATACTATTACAATTTGAATATCTAAATGGTATAATGTTATCAACAACGTTGTTAATAACATTGTCAATAACGATGATGCGAGGTGATATAAATGGATGTGAACTCTTTATTGGAAATAGCAATTAAAGAAACGCTAAATTTAAAGACGAATGAGGTATTTTTACTTAGAGAATTATTTAAGGGTTATGAATGGAATAGGATAGAAAGAAAAATAGATTATTGTTGGGCTCTCTTTTTCTGAATTACGTAAATAGCGAGAATTCTAATATAAAATATTAGAAAAGACATCTTCAGGACAACAAAAATATATTATTATAAATTAACGTCAAATTAAGGAAGGGAAAAAGAAGAGTTATGATGAACTCTCACTCAAAGGGAGGAGTTAAAAAGCGTTAGAAGATTCTATGGCTAATCTAGATAACCAATAAAAAGTAAAGTTGTAATAGAAACTGTTGATGGTGTTCAAAGGATAAGAGGGTTACTAAAGTTCATGTAATATTCATCATAATTTCATAGATAGTTCATATTTTTCATCATTCTTTCATAGATGTAAGGTAAGATATAAGCAAGTTAGAAATAACGAATATTTCTTAATTAAAAATATGACACGATGCAGATAGCATGTGAAGGAGGAAACTATGATGTTTCGTTTTGGAGCTGTAGTGATGGCTCTAGGGGCAGGCCTTATGATGGCAAGTGGTGTTGCGAATGCAGCAAAAGTACAAAGTATTCCAGCAGATCAAATGGCAAAAATTAATTCTTGGAATGGTGTAGGCAGTGTTGTTCCTAGTGTATTACCATTGAGCGATGTAGATTATAAAGGTGTTGTTACAAAATTCAAATCTTTATATCCAGATGCACATATTGTAGGTATTTCCTATGATGGAAAAACACAATCCAACCTATGAAGTAGATGGTATTGTAGATGGCCTTAAAATTGAAATGCATATCCGTGAAAAACGGAGATATCATCAATACAGAAGTGAAACCAATGAAACATGATGGTAAACATATGAAAAAACATGGTTCTATGATGTATGGTCAAGCTATGAAAGGTAGCCATAGTATGTCTAAATCGTTTGATGTGAATGATATCATCATGCCAGAAGTGGCGGAAACTAAAGCCCAAGAAAAAGTGGGTGGCATGTTCGAAGCTATGGATTGGTCTGTTGAAAAAGATCATGGTCGTTTAGTCTATGAATTAGACATGATCGACGGCAGTGGTAAAGAAGCTGAAGTGAAAGTAGATGCAATCACCGGCAGAAATTGTCAATGTGGAAATGAAAACTAGCAAATACTAATTTAAACCTTTGAAATACTCTCTTATAAAATCCTTACTATTAAAACATAACTAACATAAATAACACAAAAATACAAATATACTATGAGACGTCACTGGTTCCGTTATGAAGCCAGTGGCGTTTTGCTGAGTGCAGAGAGAGGCACGACATATTCCTCTGCAAACTGATACAGTGGTTAGGTTTGCTCCGGAACATGTCGTGATACTCTGGTATCTAATTTAGGTAAAAAGGAACGCCACTGGCGTTCTACACGTAATAGCGTTCCTCTGGAAAGTTGTTAATAATTATTTGAAATATATATCAACGATATATTTTTATTCTCTATCACTCTAAAATGACCGTTTCCCTAGGCTAGGGGTGTTTGCACGGTTTTAATGTGTATCGGTCGATGATACGGCAGGCTTCGTCTAGGGTAAGGTCTTCTTTGGTAGAGCCTTGTTCAAAGATGCATCGTGGGTCGCTAGATCCTACTTCGCCGGCTGGCAGGTAGAGGTATTCTGAGTTATAGGGGTCACCAAAGATATACCCTGCTTGTAAGTGTTCTTTGTGGATACTACTCATGGTATCTCCTTCATCATAAAATTTACAGCGTCTGCTGATACTAGGTGCAATTGTGTGTGCCCCCAATGGGAAGGGACTTTTTGAAAGGATGTTTTGTCGTGTAAATGACCAAATACGCAGTGATCTACGTGGTATTCTTCCAATAGGTCCGTGAAACCGTTTGCATGGTTTTCCAATGTAGGCGGATAGTGTAGTAAGAGTATGCGTGTTACCTGAGAAAGGGTCATCGCCACTTTCAGTAATGGCAGTTTCCATGGCGTCTAAGAGCTGCTTTGGTGCGCATTACTTCTCGTTCGTAGATGTGGCGGTCATCACTCTTCTTTAAAGAACGGGTCTTGGGGATAGATATATCCTTTAGTGCCACCGAAGGCGTGCCTTGATGGTATAGACCTCTACCTTGTAAGAAGGTGATGCGCCCTTCCATGAGGGTATTCATTTTTTGTAGGCTTGTCCACCAGTAGTCGTGATTGCCACGAATCATAAATTTTTGGCCCGGCAAGGCGGAGATAGCGTCCAAGTCCACTTGGGCATCGCTGAGGCGCATGGCCCAAGACATATCGCCTCAGAAAGACTACATCGTCCGGATCTATAGTTTCCTCGCCAATGTGCTTGGATCTCGTTCCCAATGGTGGTCCCAGTGGGGACCAAAGATGGTCATCGGCTTTGTGGGTGGTTGCCCAGATATGGGTGTAAAATCGCCAATGGCAAAAACTTTCATTAAACCTCCAAAAGAGTTGTGTAAATACGGTTGGAGTAGCGGATGACTTCAAGGCTCGTTCCTCGTTGCACCTTGTGGAATCGCATGCCAATGACTAAAGGGCGATGTGACGTGGCAGGGGCACGATTTTTGATATAGTGAAAGCCGTCGCCAATATCATAGAAAAATAAATTATAGGATTTCGCATATTTAGAAAAGCCTTCTAATAGGTAGCGCAAGGTACGCTGCAAATAGTTGGCAAGAATCGATGTCTCTAGGTGTGGGTCAAATCGCATATTGAATTCAAAAAAACCGTTGATAGGACGGTTGGATAAGGTCATGCGAAGACCGGGCTCTTCATGAATGAGCCATCCTTCAAAATGGTCCACATGGATATCTTGGCGATAGTCATAGTCCTCTAAACCAATGATTTGGCTGTGAGGGTGGTAAATGGATCCACCCGACATGGAATATAGTTTTTGAAAAATAAGACAGATCTGAAACGAGGATCTTCTTTCACCTGTTCCCATTTCTCGACCAAATTCTAAAATATGGATGGCATCGGACAAAGGGCAGTTTGGAATATTCTGTATGCACATGGGGCGGTGTCTCGATAATGACCGTGGGCCACGTATATTGTAGGACTGGGTATTTATTCATGAGCCAAATGATGGACCCCGATGTATCTAATATGTCGATTAATTGCGAGGGCTCGCAAAAGGGCAATGCCCGTCGCGATTGTGCATGCTGTCGGGTTTCGTTTTGACCCAAGGCAATATCAAAAGTAATGGTTCTTTCATAGTTCACCTCACTAGTACTATAGTATCATAGGGGCGATGTTTGTGAAAGTGTGAAACATGATATAATAAAAGAATAGGAGGAATTATGGGAGACCTACAACATTATGTTTTCCAAACAGGACAATTTATTTTTATTAGGACGTAAAAACAGGGCTTTAGGTAGTTATTATAATGGATTTGGCGGTAAAATCGAGGATGGTGAAAGTTTCCGAGCTTGCGCAGTGCTGAAGTCTTTGAGGAGTGTCTTTGCTTGTGAAGAAGAGGACTTACAGGCAGTGGGGCTATTGGACTTTCAGTTTTCCCGTACTCACCGGAGTTGAGCCATATTAGTTACGTATATATAGTGGAACAGTTTCAGGGTATTCCTTTAGAATCGGAAGAAATGGAGCCACATTATGGTTCACCCTAGAGGAGACTCCATTTGACCATATGTGGTAGGTGATGAACAGTGGATCCCACAGTTTGGGGTGGCGAGGGTGAAAAGTGTGTCACTGCAAAGAAGATAATCGTACCATTGAGTCCATGCGAGTTTATAGCCGTGGAAGAGATTCAGAGCGACGATGTGGACCGTGTGACGGCGTTGATATGAGGATATGAAGTGAAACCAGAAGAGCAAGTGAAACAAACAGAGTCACAGAGCCAAGTGGCGTAGTCAGCATTTACTAGATTGGTACTGATGTGCATAAACGGGAGTTGTGGCGTGAAAGTAAAGATCACTATCGGATTTGGGTGTCTGAGGTCATGTCTCAGCAAACACGGATTGAGGCGATGAGACCGTATTTTTGAAAACTGGGTGTTGCAATTTCCTACCTTAGAAAGTTTGGCATCTGCCGAAGAAGTACAGTAGTCCGTGCTTGGCAAAGTACTAGGCTATTATTCTAGAGCTGCACCTGACACCAAGGCGTCAAAGAAGTGGTGGAAACCTATGGGGCCGAGCACCACGGACACGGAAGGAAATGGAATCTCTGAAAGGCGTGAGGCTGCACAGCCGGTGCAGTGCTTTCCATCGCCTATAACCTGCGTGAACCTGCCGTAGACGGCAATGTACTTCGTGTGTATGCTCGTTTGTACAATATCCATGAAGATATTTTAGGCACTGTCGGCAAAAAGGTGATTACTACCTTGGTAGAAGACACCATGCCTTACGATCGACCAGGCGACTTCAACCGAAGCCCTTATGGACTTTGGTGCATCTATCTGCATTCCTAAAAGCACCTCGCTGTGAGTCCTGTCCATTGGTACAGGATTGCAAGGCAAAAGCAGAAGGCACGGAGCAAGTGTTACCTATACGGATTAAGAAAACGAAGGTGCAAGCGGTACAACTCTATGTAGGAATTATCCAAACCCTAGAGGGCTATTATGTACTCCATCGGAGACCGAAGGAAGGCTTGCTCCAAGGAATGTGGGAATTTCCAAGCATAGAAGGTGGTACAGCGACGAGTCGCAAAACCGCGTTAACCGAGGTATTACAAGACATGGGCATTACGGTCACCATGGAACGACCTATGGTGAAAGAAGTAACCCATATCTCTTAGCCATCGGAAATGGACGATGAAAGGCTGCGAGGGGTCGCTACAGAGGTGACAATAGATGAGGTCTCAATACGGTTGTGCTAGAAGGTGATGAATCGTGCGCAAGCAAGCAGTAGCACAAGGTCAGATTATCCCTCTTAGAAATGATTGGATTCTCTGTCGCAAAGAGGCCTTTCACGTGTTGCCTTGGGCGGGGCCTCATGGCAAATTCATTGATCTTTGTTAATCTATACCGAGGAGTGATATAGATGAGAATATATATTTATGGTATCTTAGTACTGGGGATGACGATGATAGGCAGATCACAGGCGGAATACATGTGAGTACATTTAGAGGTACGGGTACGAAAAGGCTTTTACATATGGAGCTGTAACAGGGCTAGTTCTTGCACTAGCCACGATTCTTTTGACGCTTTATGTACAGCATCCATGGTGGCATAGTGATGGACGTAGTGCGCCCAGCCCCTCATCGAGCTGAATGGATTGGTGGTGGCGCTCACTTAGGGTCAGCCTTTTGTGGTGCTAGCTATCTTTGGTGTAGTGTACGGTATTGCGCTTAGCGATGGGTCCAGTGAAAGAAGATGACCCTATTCACATAGGGCGCCGAAACTTTTTCAAGCGTACCGCCGTGGTGGTACCAGCCGTTGTGGGTGTTACAGGGTCAGTGGCGGCTTTTCAGGGGAATAATGAATTGCAATTGCGCAGATTACAACTTTCGCTGAAAGATAGACCAGAGGTGCTGAAAGGATACAAGATCGGGCAACTCAGTGATGTTCATATCGGGCCTTTCATCGGCATGGACAAGTTGAAAGAAATGGTAAACGCCATTGCCAGCGAACATCCACATCGACTGGTCATCACCGGTGATTTAATTGATGATTTAGCCTATCTTGATGAAGCGGCGGATTATTTGAATGGTACCGTGATATCAAGATTTTCCTGATGGCATCGATTACATTTTAGGAATCACGAGTATCGCGTCGATGTAGAGCGTGTGGAATCGTTTGAGCCAAACGAAGATGCATATGTATCGCAACAGTCATCAACAGATATTAGGTGGCCCTCGCCCGTGTGTGTACCTGGTGGGTATGGATTACCATTTTAAAGATGATGTGCTAGAGGAAAACGTACGCTTGTTGGACAAAGCCATGAAAGGTATCCAGACAATGGATATCCTATCTTGTTGGCGCACCACCCGAACTATATTCCAGAAGCATTTTCGTCGGCATATTCCACTGACCTTGTCTGGACATACCCATGGAGGACAAATTAACCTGTGGGGACGAATTTGAGTGCCCGTGGATAAACCTTACTGGAAAGGCCTGTACGAAGAACGAGGGACTATTTGCCTATGTGAGCCGAGGATCGGGACATTGGTTCCCAGTGCGCATAGAACTGTCCCAGAGAAGTGACGGTGTTTACTATTTTATAGAGCTAGGAACTGTGGGGTTCTTTTATTTCAATGGGATTTGATTAACTTTGTATCTGTAGTATATCAGACTTATAGAATCTTGTCACCATATTATAGGTATTTAGATAAATTAGAAAAGTTGAAGATAGTATATCGTAGTTGATGCATATAATAACCATTATCATAGATAAAAATGATAAAAACGGTAATAGCTATTTCTTTTCATTCTTTTGAAATACATATTTAAAAATTTATATTGAGAAATCAATATCAATTGTGATATAGTATAGATAAGTAAGACCCAATGGAATTTTTAATTTAGGGATAGTACGGAACCTCATATGTATTAGTAAAAGGAGGAGAAAGACCATGAAAAGAGTTTAAATTATGGCGTCTGTTCATTGTGTTTGCCGTTTGTATTATGCTGTTGCCGATTGTGGAAAAGCTAGCTGATACGGTACAAGAAGGTAAACCATTACAAGTGGTAACTACTACAACAATGATTACAGACTTAGTGCAAAATTAGCGATGACCATGTGTCAGTGCAAGGCTTGATGGGCGCAGGGGTTGACCACATTTATACCCAGCTAGCGCAGGCGACGTATCTACTTTGCAAAAAGGGACGTTATTTTTCTTGAACGGCATCCATTTGGAAGGATAAAATGGGTGAAAGTATTCCAAGAATTGAAAAATCTAATAAAACTGTAGTGGAAGTGTCTAAAGATAGTGGATCCATCTACATTGTTAGCTTTGAAGGAAGAAGGTCCAGATGCCAAAGACCCTCATATGGTCTGATGTACAAAACTGGAAATTAGGCCGCCAAAGTGGTAAAAAGACACATTAGGTAAAAAGATCCTAGCTACGAAAGACTATGTCAGCAAATTGCGAAGCGTAGCATGAAAAGAATTAGATGCGACGGATCAATATATTAAGGATAGAACGAAAGAAATTCTGAACAATCCCGTGTACTTGTAACAGCTCGCGATGCATTCCATTATTTTTGCTCGTGCTTATGGATTTGAAGTGAAAGGTCGTGCACAGGTGTCAGCACAGCAACAGAAGCGGGCACAAAAAGACATGAACGACTTAGTACACCTTTATTGTGAGACCATCAAAATCAAAGCGATCTTCGTAGAATCTTCTGTTCCTCATAAAACAATCGAAGCTGTACAAGAAGCTACGTAAAAGCTAAAGGTTGGGACGTAGATAATGACGGTGAATTATATTCCGATTCATTTAGGGCTCTCCTAACACAGAGGCGGCACATACATTGGTATGGTCAAAGCCAACATCGATACAATTGTGGGCGCTCTTAAATGATGGTGACAACAAGTAGTATTCTGAAAGTAGAGGACCTTTCCGTAGCGTACGATGAAAAATCTAGTGCTAGAAAATGCTATCCTTTTCAGATTGAACAAGGTACGATGACAGTATAGTTAGCTATTTAATAGGTAAATCCACGACTTGAAAAGCCATGATAGGATTGGTGCCGGTCATAGAAGGAACGATTACATTAACTAATAGATACTGAGACTATCTCTCGCCTATGGTGGGGCTAAGAAAGACAGTATTTACAACCATATTGCTTATGTACCTACAAACATCGACAGGTGGTTAGGACTACCCCATCACTGTCTTTGAAGTGGTGTTGATGAGCTCCTACAGATTGGGTTGGTTTAAACGGTATGGAAAAAGCAGAACGAGACGAGCGACGGCGCTGCAAACGGTAGGTATGCTGAGAGTACGCAGGAACGGTCCATATCATGCAATTGTCTGGAGGACAACGCAACGTATTCTAGCTCGTGCGTTGGTGGAAAACCAAGATGTGTACCTATTAGACGGGCCTTTCAAAGGCATCGACAAGACCACTGAGTCTGTACTAGTAAAGATTATGAAAGACATACTAATCTGGGAAAAACATTACTCATCGTTCATCATAATTTACAGACATTGGAAGCTTTCATTTTGATCAAGTTCTCTGCATCAATCGCAGATTGGTGGGCATGGGGACCCGTTCGAGATATAGTGGGCTCTCTAATCCCAGATGAGTATTATATTCATGCCCCATGAGGTGCCCATGGAAATCATGGCTACAACAATATACATTTCAAATCGTAGCACTAGGAAACGGTAATGCTGGGTTTGAGGTGTTAATGGCCGTCATAGAAACCTTTACGCGGTACTGCGCCAAAGAAAGCTTGCGCAGATGGGTAGTGCATTGTGGCTACGCACCAGGGCGTGGCAGAGTTCCTCTCAACAGGCGTGAAAAGCACAACTACAGTGCTATTGCTCGTTGCGATTTACTGGTACTACCTGGTTTAGCAGAAATGGACTAGTGCACATCCCAAAAAGCAGTCCGGCTTGATGCTGCTGTGGCTACGATTTTAAGCGTACTTTCTTTGGATTTGGTGCAGTCTTGTTGACCCGTGTGCAATCGATGGAAATGTGGGACAAAGCTTGAGCTTCACTCACCTTTATCTTTGGACACAAGCTGTGACCATGATGCAAAGTGATATTTGGGTAATGGCAATCTGCGGTACCTGCTGTGGTGAATTGCAGTTATCATACTTTGGAAAGAATTGGGTCTTGCGTGTTTGACATTGATGCCACAGTTGATGGGGATTCCTGTATCAAAAGTAGCGTTTCTACCATACGCGCTTACTGATCGTGACCATCGTCATTGGCATCCGTACCGTAGGTGTTATCTCGATTAGCTCTTACTCTTAGGACCTGCTGGTGATTGGTCGCCAGTGCACATTCCTATGCGCACCTTAGTCATCATCGCTGCCTATTAACACGGTAGCGATGTGGTGGTAGCTATGGGGACAACTGGCCAGGAAGCGCCCCTGTGCACGTCTGTACCGACAGGACCGATTGATCGTCATCGTCATGACAGCGTATTGTAATTTTGTCACCATGACATTACTGCACAGGTAGCGCCTTCAGCTAGGAGGTGTTTCGGATGAGTCATATATTAGTGCATCGCCACGTAACGGGCATCAGCTGCCAGCCTTACCGGTCACATTCTTGGTATTGCAGCCGCTTATCCATGATGGTGGATGTCATTACGCATATGCTCTCTTTTGGGCATTGTGATGATGGCATTTTTAGTGACGAAAGATTTAAACTCTCCTTGGCTCATATCATTGGTGCCGCAGCTGTGAGTATGAGCACGGTGTGTGTGCGCCGTAGAATGGATGCAACGAACAGTCGCTATGTTCGACCCGTGCGCAAACGATCAGTGTCATGTTCTTCCTTCTTATTTGCCCTCGCCATCGTGTTGGTCACATTGTTCGGAAAACTTATGATGTTCACTTGAGACGTAGATACGGCAATTTTAGGGATTTAGCTCTGCCACATTCCAACGACGCCACCGTAGATGCCTAAGTGATTTAGGACCCATGTTGTGCTGGATTGCCATTTAGTGTGCGTCATCAATGCCCGTAGCCATTGGCCACGCTATTCAAGAAAGAGTAATTCTCACCACCTGAATCCAGGTAGTCTGCGAAGGTGTACCAAGCTTGATGCCTACGTAGTGTCCCACGGGCTCATGACGGTGAGACTCGCTGACAAATCCCATGCATCCTCTTTCAAACTGTGGGGGCTATCTCTAGTAACTGGCTGTGCTGATTGGACCGCTAGCGACGTGCACGTAAAGCTGGCTCGCTCTGTGAAAAGCTCAGTGATGTTAATCTGCGCCGTGGTATCTCACTGTGCCACAACTATTGGAGTAGCCTTATCCTTCCTGTGGGATGTATCCATTGGTGCTATGATTGCCACTGTCATCGGATGTATCTATGGACTGGTGTGGCTCTGTAAATATGGCGAAAACACTGAGTAATAGTGGCATTGTATATGCTACTCGTAGATATAGAATAGATGACTGAAGTAGAAATCTGTGCTTTAAGAATCTACTTCAGTCTCTTGTATGTAGTATTTCTTTAGCGAAAATAGCAAATTGCAAACCATAGGGTTACAGCTCTTTGGTAGATATGTGTAGTGTTTTATTTATTCATGCGTTTTCGTGCTTCCAGCTTCTGCTGTGTTGAATTTAGAAGCGATTACGATGCGGACTGGCTAAAGTGCAGCGAAGATGTAAAGTCGCAGTCTCAACCATTCAGCTGTATCACCGTAGGATTTTGCTTCAGTGAAAGCTGTGAAGAGGAGCTTCGCCACCGCCTGTACTCACGGAGAAGGCGATACCACCGGCGAGCGATAACACGATGATACTTTCGCAACGATCAAACCGAGACCCAGACACATACTGACGCCGACGGTTGGCGATTGTTCTACGTCAGCATCTGCATAAGCACCAGCACGTTCTTTCGCGCGTTTTGTGATGTAAACGTTTACGGTCAAGCAACCGAGCGATGGCAACGGTCATAAGAGGCATTTCCAATGTTGTTGGAGGGTGAAGTGAATACCATACCAATTGCAAGTGGTGTTGTTGGCACTGTTAAGGATGTTGTGAGATTTTAGAATCAGCGTTTACAGCGATGGCATACGATACCAACTACGATGCCGTAGAAGATGGGCGTCCAACTCCACGTTGTGCATTGAAGATACTTCTGCGATTTGACGCATCAATGTTGCAATGGTGTATGATAATGCTTGTGCAGGATCCGTTCCTTCACGAGGCATAGCGCCTGCGAGAAACCGTAAGCGTGGGTATAACAAGTCAAGCACTGGAGCGATAGCTACTACGGCACACTGCTAGGGAACCGATTAATAGAGCTACCCGTTGTTTCCAAGGTGTAGCGCCTCACTAATTGACCAGTTTTCCAGCCCTGCAGTTATCGCTGGAAATGTGCGCAGTAATGGAGATAACAGCAGATACTGTCGCGAAGATCGTCAGCGGTGGAGAATTTAATACCTTCTGGTAGTAGATAATAAGCTGTCAGCAGAGCCATGCTTGAATACTACTAGAGAAGATGCGATGATACCGATGATACCGATACCAGAGATGGACTTGCAGAAGTACCACTCGAAGCCAGCCATGTAACATCAGCAAGTGCTACTACAAAGAAGCCACTAACAATGCTCACCACGATACCAGCAATGACAGTGTCCAAAGCAATTGCCGCAGACATTGGAAGTGCCGGATACGAAAAGATGCAGTAGCAAATGATGAAGTCCAATGATAATTAAAAGCAAAGGCGACTCTCGATAGTGGATGGTTTCATATCTGTATCCATACGGTGTGGCAACTCGCGACATGTTCTGCGCTTCAGCAAATCGCATGGATTTGATGGACGGTTGGTAACGCCTTCACTGATTGGTTTCAAAGATCAATGTCAGCTTAATGTCCAAAATCGTCGCGACACCGACGGTACCAGCGCCGATGAAGCGGACTTTTGTTTTCCAAAGCTGTGCTAGAGAACGTAATTAGCTTCAAGATTGTCTGGATTTGCAGATGGTTTGTTAAGTGCGGCACGAAACCACTGGCAGTAATCATACCGATCAAGATAGCGAGGACTACCGCTGGCAGTATTACCGATTAGAAACCTGCGCCCAGCCAGAGCTTGAGGAGAAAGCCAGACGGAATTTGTGTAGCACCAGCGCCCACAGGGAACCAGAAGATGATTGGCCCGCTCACGTAGAGACCTTGACGCTGTACAGCTGACCAACACCAGCCTGCACGCCACCGGATACGTTTCTTTTCAACACCGCCAGATTGTTTTGTTGTTTCGCCAGGGAAATCAATTAGAACTCATGCAAAAATTTCTCGCAAAGCTGACGACTTCTGGATAAGTGGTAAGTCGCTGTTCACTTAAACATAGCGCGTGCGTAACGACAGTGAATAATACCCTCAGACAACCACCGCAAAGCGGATAATAACAATGTTTGCACTAGGTCAAAGTTTTGCCAGACCGATCATCACAGACCCAGGCAAGCACGAAGATGACTGCAGATAAGGTACCCGGCGAGCAGATGCTGCGTTTGTACCATGTTGTTTTCAAGAACGTTGGAATCCTGAAGAGCAAGATTGCTGCAGATGTCTGCGGCCGGAATGGAGGATGAGAAAGTCAAACCTACTAGACCTAGGATACGTTAGATGCATGCAAAGATTAATGTAATAATCGCACTCTAGTAATGCTCTCGACTGTTAATTCCGGTAAGCTAATATCATGACTCATAAAATCATGCTTCATAGTTATACCTCCTTAAAATACACTAATATCTAATCTATTGTATCAATATTTCAGGGACTTTTCAATAAAGTAAATGTAAATGGCATACACACGTTGATTTCAGAATATAATGAAAGTATTCATAAACGGTTCATGTTGATGGTGTATATATAATGATATATATCGTAAATACATAAGGAGATACACCAGGAAGAAAAGATATTTGGAGCTCTTTTATTAGCTCATCTGTGCTGATCGCATTACAGGCAGAAGACATCACGTGGTGCAAAACGGCACCTTTGTCGTGGTAGGAGAGCACGTATTCTGCCACAGCGTCGCCCAGAGACGAAATCGCATGATTCGAAGAGACGATGAAAGCTAGACAAGACAAACAAATTATTGCCCCAGCGGCGAAAGCTTTACAGACCGCTTTACAAGTGACAGTAAAGCGAGAGAGATGATCAAAGAAAATCATATTTCATGTGACCTATCCAAGAGTGCAGTCTGTTAGCCCCTATGTGACAAAAAGCGATCAACAAAACGATTACGGACTATGTGGAAAAACTGCAAGAGGTGCGCAAAGATAAATGAAAAGAGCCTCGACGGAGAGAAGAAAACCTGTACATGACTATGACATGCAAAGGCTGATGGAAATGGGGATTTATCGGTGACAATCACTCCATATACGATTCAGGATAATGCATCCCATGGGGGTGAATATGGAAAGCAGGGTTTCACTCAATCACCACAGGGCGATCCTGTCCTGAGCGACTGGCTTGCCAAGAAACGATTGCGGCTGGTTTTACAGCAGTTACCAAAGAATTAAAAAGCCATCTTCGCAGATGCAACGCGAAGCAAAACCGAATAGTTTCTTTTGCCCGTGAAACCACGATGTTGTGTTGATTTATAATCAAGGCACGATTGCGCCTATGTCTAGTGGTAGGATCTATGTGCCTGTAGGAACTTGGGACGATAGAATGACCCTCTCAACTGTTAGAGAATCATGACCTGATACAGAGCGAAGAGAGTACCGATTTGCGAGGTAGGATTAGATACCAATACAAAAGAAGTGAATAGATGAGCAGCGAAGCGGTTAGGTATAACTGTATCTCTGCTTTTATTTGTTTTATCATCATATGAAAGACAGCTGTGTCCCTTTCATGTGGGGCAATCTGGGTTAATGCTGTTGTTTCTTCGCGCATCAAGTCGCATAATAGCCTTATCGATGTCTGCATAGGAGCTATCCTGGTTGTGCCATGAGGTTTCAATACGGGTCCGTTGTCGTTGTTTCGTCGCATCGATGTTGCTGACTGGGGTCATAAAGTAGGATGGCGCCTGAGGAATGCCCCGCAAGTACTGCGTGCTTGTCGTTGAGTCCTTCGGTCCTGTCGCAGTACCCTTCAGAGGCTGATTTGATACCATAGTAATGGTGCCATACAAATAGTGTTCAAATACATGGTGACTGATTTCATCTGCTGTAATAATGTTCCATTAAATGGCGAGAAACATTTCCTCCACCTTACGAGACATGATAACCGTTTAGAGAGAGAATAAATTTTTCACCAATTGTTGGGTAATCGTACTGCCACCCTCCACGGTTTGACCAGCCACTGGTATTTCGCATACAAGGCGCGACCAATGCTGAAAGAAAGTCTACCGCTCCATGCTCATAAAAACGTTTATCTTCCGTCGCCACTAATGCTTGTTTTCACTATAGGGCTACGGTTCGCTGCGAACGCGATGCTCTGTGCACCTGTTTGTTCATAGCTTCCTCACAGCTTCGTTGAAAAATGAAAGAGACGTTTATGCGGTCGATTCTGGAAAGTTGATCTCCCGGTTTGTTCAATGGTTTGTTCTTTTGTAGTCTGTGCTGTAGTGTTGCGTAGGTGCTACTGCCTCGGCAATACCCAGCGAACCAATATAAAACCACCAGCAGCAAAGCGAAACAAGAATGAGTTTAAAAAGTGTTTTCATGGGTTCATCATATCACATCTAGGATGTATCAACAATAGGGATAGAAACTGATAGTGATACAGGTGAGTGGTGCTACAGGTATTTGATAGAACGGTAGGTTATAGGGAAATGACTATGAAATGATAGGTATATAGAATAAAAATATATATAGGAAAAGAATTTTTATAAAATACTTGCATTATTATACAGATGGTTGTATAATACGTTCATAAGATACAAACAAGCACTGCACAGCAGTCATTTACACAAAGAAAGAGGTCAATTATGAGCAACATTAACAAAGTAGTATTAGCCTACTCCGGCGGTTTAGACACATCTGTTAGTATCATTCCTTGGTTGAAAAAACTATGGCGCAGAAGTTATCGCTGTATGCGTGAACTTAGGCCAACCAGAAGCATTATGACGCAGTAGAGAAAAATAGCCATCAAGTCTGGTGCTATCAAAGCGTACATCATCATGATGCGCAAGAAGAATTTGTATCCGACTACATTTGACCAGTGGTAAAAGCCGGCGCTGTGTATGAAGGCAATACTTATTAGGTACTTCATTTTACGAAAGACCATTAATTGCGAAAAATTAGTGGAAATTGTCTGCACAAGAAGGAGCGGATGCCATCGCTCGCGGTGCCACAGGTAAAGGGAATCGACCAAGTGCGTTTTGACTGACTATAGCATCTTTCACCGAATACAAAAATCATCGCACCATGGCGTGAATGGAATTGAAATCGGGAAGATTGCATGGAATATGCGAAAGAAACACGACATTCCAGTAGTGGCGACTAAAAACACCCGTACTCCATGGACCAAAACGTATGGCATTTATCCCATGAAGGGGGCGATTTAGAAGATCCTAACAACGCACCTAAAAATGATGTATATTTAGTTAGCAAATCTCCAGAAGAAGCGCCAGACGTACCAACTATGGTGACGATGGACTTCAAAGAAGGCGTTCCAGTGGCGGTGAATGGTCAAACCATGTCTCCACTCAAACTATTTTACAAACTTTTGAATGAAATCGGCGCGACTAATGGCATCGGTATTGTAGATGTCGTAGAAAAATCGGTTAGTGGGCATGGAAACTCGTGGTGTTTACGAAAAATCTCGGCGGAGCTATCATCATGTATGCGCACAGAGAATTAGAATACCTTTTGCTAGATAGAGCCACATACCATTATAAAGAGTGGTGGCTAATAAATACAGCAGGGTGTGATGTATGACGGCATGTGGTTTGCTCCATTGATGAGCGCCTTTGCAAGCCTGCGTGGACAGCACACAACAAAAGCAGTAACAGGTCAAGTGACATTGAAATTGTACGGTAACATATCGAGGCGGATTCTACGTCTCCATATTCCTTGTACAACTCAAGAATTTGTAACATTTGAAGAAGATGATGTATATAACCAGCTGATGCAGAGGTTTTCATCAACTTTATTCGGATTGCCTTTCTGACAATCAATGGATTAATGAAAGAGAAAGCAGGTTTAAAATAATGGCGAAACTTTGGGAGCGGACGCTTTACCAAAGGGACGGATAAGCAGTAGAGGACTTCACGTCCTCTATTTCTGACTCCGCACATGTATAAAGAAGATGTGCAGGCAGTATTGCCCATGCTACAATGCTAGCAGAGCAACAGATCATTTTCAAGGAAGATAAGGATGCCATCGTAGCAGGTTTACAGGATATTGAACAACAGATTGATACAGGAGACTTTCGAGTTTCTCTGTGGCATTAGAAGACATCCATATGAATATCGAAAAAGCGCTTAACCGATGCTATCGGTGAGGGCAGGCGACGTCTCCATACAGGTCGTAGCCGTAATGACCAAGTGGCGGTGGACTTGCACATGTATATCCGCAAGGCCGTAGTCCACATGGGGAAGAGCTCATGAACTTGCAACAAGCTTTCTTAGAAGTAGCAGAAGTACAAAGATGTGATTATCCCTGGCACACTCATTTACAACGGCGCAACTGAGTGTTAGTTTAGCCACCACATGATGGCGTACTTTTCCATGATGAGTCGTGATTTCGATAATTTGCCGTTGATCTTTAAACATGCCAACGTGATGCCTTTAGGGGCAGGGGCTTTGGCGGGCACAACATACCCTATCAATCAAAATATCTACGAAGAATTGTTGCACTTTCGATGCTATTTATGAAAATAGTATGGATGTTGTCAGCGATCGTGACTATGTGCTAGAGTTCCCTCAGCTTTGGGGCAAAAAGTGATGATGCATTTAAGCCGGTTAAGCGAAGAATTAATCCTTTGGTCTAGCACAGAATTTGGGTTCATCGAATTAGACGATGCCCATTGCACTGGTTCCAGTATTATGCCACAAAAGAAAAATCCAGACGTGTGTGAACTCGTACGTGGTAAAAAACAGGTCGTATCTACGGTCATTTGATGGGACTTCTTACAACCATGAAAGGCCTACCAATGACGTACAACAAGGATATGCAAGAAGATAAAGAAGGCGTCTTCGATACGATCGATACTTTGCATTTTCGCTATTTCTATTACGGCGGATATGTTACGCCATATGAAAGTCAATGGAGACCATACAAAAGCGGTGTTGGACGATGATTTCTCCAACGCTGCGGATATGGCGGACTACTTGGCGAAAAAGGTGTACCGTTCCGTGAAGCTCGTGCTATCGTAGGAGAAGCCGTGCAAACATTGCATTGAAAAAGGATGTGTGCTGTTGGATCTTTCAGTAGAAGATTTCAAAAGCTATTTCACACCACTCTTTGAAGCGGATATCTTGGATGCCATCACTATCGAAGCCTGCGTAGCAGGTCGCAGACTCAGTGGTACAGCACCAGAGTGCGTAGCACGTCAAATCCGTATCGGTAGAAGTGCTTTCAGAAGAAATGGCACAAATTCAGGCATGGAAAGAAAAATCCATTTTGCACAATATCCTTAATCCTTGTCTTCTTTCATTTTCTTTTAGTAATATCTGTGAATTTTTTCAGAGTTTTTTGATCGATATACTTGTTAATATTTTCATAAAATTCTTTTGGTCGTCTCACTATCCAATTTTTGTTGAATTATGAATTTGATTCACTTGGTTGACTTTCAAATGAACAGATTGAATACCGTAAGAGGCTTGTTTTTGGCGGAGCGTTTCTAATTGTTCTTCTGAAATCGGATTGCCAACAATCGTCAAGACCAATTCATTTTTACTTGCCTTGTAGACCTGACTAATGACCGTATGATTGGTGAACTCTTTTCCTACAAACTGTTTGATTCCTTCTTTTTCGTGCCTGATCTATCGTCAGCGTGACTGCTGAATAGGTGGCTGGAAGAATTAATAATACAATCAAGGATATCAACCCAATTCTCATTTTAATGTTTAGCTCTTTAAATGAGCGTAAAGGGAGATTTTTCTCATCAAAATTCTTGTTCCAACAATATTGGTTAGCATGATAAAGACACAGTTAATTAAGAAAAGATAGAGAGCGCCATATATAAATTGTACATTTCCATTAGCTAAACCATAGCCCGCAGTACAGATAGGTGGCATCAGAGCTGTTGCAATGGCTACTCCTGTCACGATATTGTTTGCTTCTTTTTCTGAACCAATTACACTGCTATCCCACCTGCAATAGCAATGAGAACATCCCAAATGGTTGGAGGTCTCGTGCAATCAACTCGTTACTTGCATAAGATAAGGGAGAAATCCAGAAACACAGAGCTGAGACAAAGCAAACTGACCAATACTTGAGTGATAAAACACTCTAGAGATTGTTTGATTAAACGGGTATCAAAAATAGCTAAAGCTGAATCCCAGTCCAACAATCGGTGTCATAAGAGGGGAAATCAGCATGGTCCCAATAATAACAGCTGTTGGATTCATATTTAAACCTATAGAGGCAATAAAATCGCACACATCAAAATTACTGTATCGCTTAATCGAACATGAAGATCATCATATAATTTATCACGGTATTCACGTGCTGAATAAATTCCTGTCATTGGTTACTCCTTTTTATTTCATAATCTTGTTTTCCACAGCAGATGATGGTAGAGATTTCTGTCTAATCTTCTGTGTTTTAATTCTTACTGGTTATTCTTTTGAAAAAGTTATCCATCATGTATGCTCAGCCTAGCCTTAACATTATACCAAAATTTTATAGTATTTTTCAAAGAAATCCATATTATCTAATGAGAAAAGGAAGAAATTTTGCTTCATTTTTCCAACAAAGATTTGCCACTGTCACCTAAAATATTGGGAAAGTAAATATCGAAAATATATGATAAATGTAAGCGAAATTCAAACAAAACGGTAATTTAGTGAATGCTGATTGCTGTTTTTCCATATGTTTAAGGAGGTAACAATATGCTTAAGGCAAAAATTTTTATATATTTTTATTTTTGATCGTTGTCGAAACTATAGGCTGTTGTTGTTGAAAAAGAGGTCTAGAAATGGGCTATTTTGGCACAGAAGCTATTATCCTCGCAGTTTTTCTATTTGCTTTTTACAACCTATGTTCATTCGGTTGGGCTCACTTTACAATAAAAACAATATAAATAGAACAAATTGGAGGCTAACACCTCGATTTTTGTATGCAGACCCTGAGTTTTCGTCTCATGCAAAAATAGCGCATTTTCGGTGCTGAGATGATGATTCTGGAGCTTTTTTCAGATACTTTTGTGATGTATCTATCACTTGAAACGCCTACAGCGCCAAGGACTTTGGGCACTTTTTAGATACTTTCCTAAAAGGAGTACATTTTTCCGAAAAAGTACAATTTTTCGGAAAGTTGTATGTTGTACCAAAAATTGTCTCTACCACAACATATAGAAAAATAAGTGAAATGGATAGGGAATATCCCTTTTTTATTTTGCTAAATCAGATTTTTGGATGGAATAGTAGATGATAAGACAAAATATCTTTGAACATACAAAAAGACAAACGCCAAAAATGACGTCTGTCTACGTTCTGAGGTAGCCTTTAGGCTCCCCTTTTTCTTAGAAAAATACCGATGAGTAATTACATGCCAAGACTAGTCAGGATGATAGCAATCCAGCAAAGGGCTCCAAGAAAAATGGATTTTTCCACTGATTTGATCATAGCAATGAGGTTGGTTTTTGAGACCAATAGCACTCATAGCGCGATGATGAGGCATTTGGAGAGTTGTTTGAGAGGTGAAAAGAAGCTATTGCTGACATCGAAAGATGTGAGAAGAGTAGTTAGCAGAGAAGCTAGGATAAAGTAGAGAATGAAAACGGGGAAGATTTTTTAGCTTTACCCCTTGGTTGTTTCTTGTTGACGGCTTTGCCAATAGGAGAGGAAGAGAGTAATAGGGATAATAGCTAGAGTACGGGTCAGTTTTGACAATAGTGGCAGACTCGAGAGTATTGCTTTGGTAAAGACTATCCCAAGCGCTGAGCTGCGACTGTTACAGAGGACGTATCGTTGACTGCAGTACCCGCAAGAGAGAGCAAAACCCTTTCGTTGGAAAGATGGAGCCAAGAACCTAGAGTTGGAAAGATAAGAGCTGCTAAGACATTGAAGAAAAAGATAACAGAAATGGCTTGGGCTACTTCTTTTTCCTTGGCGTGAATAACAGGAGCAGTCGCTGCAATGGCAGAACCGCCACAGATAGAAGAGCCTACACCAACCAGGATAGCTAGCTTTCTATCAAGGTTAAAAATCGTTGGAAAAAGAAAGCTATAATCAGAGCAATTGAAATAGTTGAGAGGATGACAGGAAGGGAAGATTTTCCAACCTCGAAAACTTGAGAATATTGAGTCCAAATCCAGTGAAGATAACAGCGTACTGAAGCAATGAGCTATAAGTCAAGCCGGCATCCAGTTGTGTATAGGAAGTGAGAAAGGGATGGAGAATCATTCCGATAAAAATGGCGAAAACAGGTGCTCCCACAACAGGCAGAAATCCTCCTAAAACCCAAGAGATGATAGAAATGGTCAGACAGGCTAACAGTCCTGCCCAATTTTTTGATAGAAATGACATAAAAACCTCTCGAAAATAAAAATATACCTTATTATAACCTTATTTATCAGAAAAAGTAAAATCGAAAACAGAAAGTGAGGAATAAGGTAGTAAATTAAACGGAATTTTATGCGGTCAGAGAGCTTTTTGTAATATAATAGATATATGTTCTTTGATCAATAAGGATGCAAATGTGTGGCATATGTTATTGATGAATTTGACGAGCCTGGACATGTGAAAGCAATTATGTGAGATAAGAAAATAAAGTAAGAGAGTTGAAAATACTGTACTGATCCTCGCTTTTAATCTAATAGGTCCTTGTGCATAGCAAAGATGGGCAGAAGTATTGCGTGAAGCAATCCTTTTTCGGTGCTGATGAGTTCGCGCCGATTTTCGATACAGTACTTTGTGAGCGAAAAACGCATACTCTGAACGTGAGGCCTGCGCAGTGCAAACCATAGCCCTCGGCAGAGAGCGTTTAATAGTTTATTGCAGTGTAGCAAGCAATGTCCAACTACCAGCGCCACTCTTTGTCAAAGGTAGCGAAGCTCTGCTTGATCCGGAGATAGATGCGGCTTTACAACTGATTACATATCGACAATGGAGCTGGCGTGGAACAGCGATAGTCTCAATGCCGTAGCTCCAACATTTTGGGCTAAACGTGTTTCTCTGTAAGGCACACTGAAACTATATAGAAATCCATAGATGTAAAATCTATGGACTACTATAGTAGTCCATGATTTCACTGAGTGCACTAGCATGAGTGATCCATATACTAAGAAAGCAATGAAACTGGGCGTTGCGATGTAGCTGAAGTTAAAATAATGGGATTACATGAATCGTGCTTTGTTGATTACTAATATGTGTATTGGACAGCGTATGCAGTCTGAGAGGTAATGGCATTACGATCCAAAGAACATAACCGTTAATGGGGTGACTCATGTCCACGAAGTGTGATGTCGAATAAAAACTATAACTACCCTAAAACTGCAGTAGTGTACGAGATATATCTATTTCCAAAAACTTTACAAACTGAGATTGTTGAGTTTATACAGAAGATTCCCTATTACGATGAAGAAGATTTGTTATTTGGTGTAAGTACATTTAGTGTAAGTAATTTCTTAACAAAGATTTGTAAGAAGCAGATGTGCCTCAAATTCGTGTCCATGATTTGAGACATTCTCATGCATCATTCTTAATTGAAGATCATATCCTGTTATAGCGATTAAGGAGCGTTTGGGGCATAAAAATACAAAAGCAACGCTAGATATCTACGGACATTTATATCCTCATAAGGATAAAGAAATAGCTGATGAGATGAATCAATTCATCATAAAAATGACAATTTTGACCTAAATTTATGGGTTAAATGTGGCAAATAATATGGATTATACGGACGAAAATCTATTGATTTTAAATAATAAATACCTATAAAAACTAAATAATACATAATAAGAGTTTATGATATAATCCAATATATGTTTTGTTACTAAATACTATGAAATTACTAACAATGAAAATTAATCTCTTGGAATGTGAATGGCTTGCGTCAAAACGCCATGACTAAAGGATTTATGGATGCATTCGATGCATTAGATGCAGAATATGTTCTGCTTACAAGAAAACAAAAACTACAACCAGAGCAAAATTGAAATGGTCTTGCCGAACCATGAACAATATTGGAATAGTGCAGTGAGGCTATCGATGAGGCTGTTTTCCAGCCAATTTCCGTAGTGAATGGCATTGGTATTGAGGAACATGACCAAGAAGGGCGTGTGATCACGGCGGAATATGAAAAGTTTGACTTGGTTACGTACTACGCAAATAGCCAACGTGAATTGGCTCGCTTGGAGTACCGTATGGAATAGGTGGCATTCCGTGGTGTTCACTGCATTGGATGCAGAGCCGGTAATCCGTGTGAGTGACCTAGCGAGCCCATCAAGAAATCGACTTGAAAAACCCTATCAAACCGTAAAAACGCTGGTTTCGAGTGATGAAGAACGAAAATGACAGAACTACTAGCGGCAGGATTTACAGATACATTCCGCTGTTTATACCCTGATGCAGTAGATGCTTACAGCTGGTGGTCTTACATGGGCAAAGCTCGTGAACGGAACGTAGGATGGAGAATTGACTACTTCCTGGTATCCAGCAGCATTGCTGATAAAAATCCAAGAGGCGAAAAAATCCATGCAGATATTTTTGGATCTGATCATTGTCCAGTGGAACTAGTTATCGATTTATAATTTCTATAATGAGCGTGCACTATGTCAATATTACATTTTTGAACATATTTCTTTAGAGATTCATGGTAATCAGATTTTGCAGGATATTTCTTTTTCTGTCGACGCTGGTGAAAGTATTACTATCGTGAGTCCTTCTGGGAGCGGTAAGAGCACGATATTAAAATTGGCAAGTTCCTTTGATATCTCCCTACGGGGGACGATTTTCTTTCATGGTAGACCTGTAGAAAGCTATGCACCGACGGAGTATCGCCAACGAGTGGCGTACTGTTTCCAACAACCCTACTTGTTTGGACAAACGGTGCGAGGGAATCTAGCCTTTCCTTTTACCATGCGAGGTCGTTCTGTTGACGAAGCAAGAATCAAAGACCTATTCGATTTGTTTCATATGGATCTACAGTTGTTGAGAGAGTCGAATACGGAGTTATCAGGTGGTGAAATGCAGCGAATTTGCTTGATTCGTAGTTTGCTGTTTGCCCCTGACGTGTTGCTATTAGATGAGGTGACGTCTGCCTTGGATACAGAAAATACGGAGTGGGTAGAACAAGGTCTTATGCAGTTACATAAAGAAGGCTTAACCTTGTTACAGGTGACCCATAATCTAGACCAAAGTGTTCGTATGGGGCAACGTCGTATCACTGTGAAAGATGGACATATTGCAGATTGTGAGGTGCTACATGGGGAGTTTTAATGCCTTATCGAATGAATCCTTAATGATGGCAACTGTGCTTATCGCCATGGTAGTTGTCGTGTCTTATCAGCAGAAAATGCGGTTAGAACTAGAAATATTGCATAGTGCCTTGCGAGCGGTAGTGCAACTAGTAGTCGTAGGGTATGTATTGCATTTCATTTTTGGTGCGGACCATCCTTTGTTTACTGGCGGTGTATTGTTGGTGATGCTGATCAGTGCCGCTATCAATGGAGGTAAACGAGGAGCTGGCATCAAACATGCTTCATGGATTGCAGGGGTCAGCATCGGTATTGGTGCTGTCCTTACGTTAACGGTATTATTGGGTGCTAACGTCTTATCCTTTAGGCTTTATCAAATGATTCCTGTAGGAGGCATGGTTATGTCGGGTTCTATGGTGGCAGTGAGTTGTGTTTCCGCCAAATTATAACGAGCTTTTTAGCGACGCCAACAAGAGATTCAGATTAAGTTAGCCTTGGGAGCTACTCCTATGCAGTCCTGTAAAGCCATCTTGCGAGAAGCCCTGATATTTAGCTTAGAACCGACCATCGATAGTGCGAAAACATTGGGCATTGTGTCCTTGCCAGGAATGATGACAGGTTTAATTTTGGCAGTATAAGGTCCTATGGGTAGTAAATACCAGATTATCGTCATTTTCATGTCCTTTTCAACCATATCCATTGCGATTGCTATAGCAGGATATTTGAGTTGTCGACAATTTTTCAATACGAAAAAGAACAGCTGATTCTATCTGATTCGTGATAGAATCAGCTGTTTTCTATCTGTAACATCACTGCTACGAGAGCATCCCTATCTTCCTCAGATATATTTGCAAAAATATTTTTAAAAATTAAATTCACCTATAAATTTAATAGGATTTTTGAAAACCCTATAGTCATATGGGACGAGTTGTGCTACTATTAGGGTATACACAATGTTATGTTATATGAAAACGATGGTATCATGGCACATTACAACCCCTATATGAAAATATCTTGCAAAACCTTAGACTTAGCGACGGACACATTGGGCATTCCACGCAATGACTATGAAGTGTTGCGTCACCCTGAACGTGAAATGAACGTGGCTATTCCGGCACAAATGGATGATGGACATGTGGAAGTATTTACTAGCTACCGCCGCCAACATAGCTCTGTTCTTGGCGCATCTAAAGGTGGTCTTCGCTTTCACCCAGATGCAGATGAAAATGAAGTGCGTGCTTTAGGTGCGTGGATGACAATCAAAAATGCCATTGCTCATTTACCATATGGCGGTGGTAGCGGCATCAAGGTGAGATCCTAGAAAGTTAAGTGAAAGAGAGTTGGAACGGTTAACACGTGGTTTCGTTCGTAAAATTGCTCCTATTATTGGGGTGGAACGAGATGTGCCAGCTCCTGACGTGAACACAAATCCACAAATCATGTCTTGGATCGTCGATGAATATAGCGCTTTAACTGGTCAATGGACACCAGGTATCGTAACAGGTAAACCATTAGCTATCGGTGGTTCCTTGGGCCGTAATGAAGCGACAGGACGTGGCTGTATGTTTACTTTGCTTTCCTACTTGGAAAAACAAGGTAAATCTATCAGGGATCTGACTCATTGCAGTACAAGGTTTTGGTAATGTAGGTTCTGTAGGTGCTTTGTTGATGCACCGTGAAGGGGCTGAGATCGTTTGCCATCGGTGACGTACATGGTTCTCTGTACAATGCAAACGGCATCGATGTGAAAAAGCCTACGAATATGCAAACTCCATGGACGTTCTTTGGAAGGCTATGAAGAACCAGGTATGACACGCATTCCGAATCCAGACTTATTGTTGTTGGACGTAGATGTGTTATACTTAGCAGCCTTGGAAAACCAAGTGAACGAAGCGAATATGAAAGAAGTAAAAGCTAAGTTAATCTTGGAAGGGGCCAATGGACCATTGACCAAAGATGCGGATTTATACTTCTTTGAAAAAGGCATTCCTGTATTGCCAGACGTATTGGCTAATGGCGGTGGCGTGGTTGTATCTTACTATGAATGGGCATAAACAAAGCTGGCTTTACTGGTCGGAAGAAGTAAACGAAAATTAGCGAAAAACATGAAGAAAAGCTTCGAAGAAGTATGGGCTATGCAAGAAGAGTTCAAGTATACCCACGGCTAGCTGCGTACATGGTAGCATTGCGTGCTTAGTGGAGGCGTTGAAAATTAAAGGATATAATGGTTAATATATCTGCCCTATCTGCTCATCTTAGATGATGTCATACTTACTAGAGAGCTAGATGTTGTTATCAGTAACTCAGATAGTCAGATGAAAAGATAGCCTGGGGAACATAGGCTAATAGTAGTATGAGAAAAAGGAACTATACAAGATCGAATGGTCGTCTGCATAGTTCCTTTTGTGTATTATATAGTTTCTACTCAAGAAGATAGTACCTCACGTCTATGTTGAAATAGACATGGGACCTCAGGTATACATAGGATTTATTTAATATGTTTGTTACACACGTTCTGTCTGTGGCTACATCAGTCTAGCAAGAAGACGGGCAATTGTCAGGTTGGAGGTAGGTACTCGTTAAAGTTCAATAAAAGCTTGTACTTTTTCATTTGGTACACCAAAGTCAGCTTTACCGTCAGCTGCGATTGACTAAGTAAACCAACGCCAACGATTTCATGCCAGCTTCGTTCACTACGTCAACAACTTCACGAACGGAACCGCCTGTAGTCACAATGTCTTCTACGATGAGACACGTTGACCTTTTTCAATGCGGAAACCACGGCGCAAAGTCATTTTACCTTTTTCTCGTTCTGTAAAGATAGCGCGAGTGCCTAAAAGCTTTCACTCACTGCGTACCAAACAAGATGCCACCAGTCATGAGGTCAATCACAAGTTCTACGTTTTGGTCTTCAAAACGGCGAGCTAATTCTTGGCATAATTGCTCTGTGTATTTTTGGATGGGATAAAGGATTAAATTTTTCCACACATACATAGGGCTGTGAAAGTCCGGACGTTAACAAGAAATGTCCTTCTAAAATAGCTTGTGTATCGATTAATAATTGTTTTACATTGTCTTCTGTCATCATTTTGAACCGTTCATTTCCTCAATAATTAAAACGAACTGCTTCTTGTGGGTTCTCCGCCTGTGTAATTGGTCGACCTACTACAATGCGGATACTCCATCTTGTAGTGCGCTTCCATGTAACAATACGCTTTTTGGTCGTTGGTAGGTGCAAAGGATGAGGCGAATGCCAGGGTAACGATTAAGAAATCATCACAAGCTTCTCGAATGAGCTTTGCTTCCAGTGGGGATGCTGCTGCTCCACGTCGACACCAGCTAGCTGGCTAGTTTGCTAACTTTACCATGCTCTGAAATAGGTAATGGAGCCACCAATAGCGGACCAGTTTTCGTCATCAAAGCTCGTTAGGGGCTGTGATAGCCAATAACTGGACGCTCCACTCAAGCTCTTCGGCTGTTCTTTAGTACTTTCATGTAGCCGCCATCATCACATCATGCAGCCTTGGCTGTGGATGGTAATGAGCTTGGCGCCTAGTGGATGTTAAGTTTAATGCACGTGAGCCACAGTGTTAAGGATATCATGTGATTTCAAGTCAAGAACACTATTTATTGTGGTCTCCAAACATGGCTACAGTCTGTTCGCTTCTTTGCATAGAATAGTTCCATGCCAACTTTGTAATAGTGACGGAATCGCCTAAGGATGCGACGATGGACGTGCATGGCTCCATCGAGGACACATCTAAGGCTACAGTTAAACGATCATCTGCCATAGGAACCTCCTTGTTTCACAAATCGTACTATTATTTCATAGTTATACTGAAAAAGTCAAGGATAGATATTCGTTGAAATTTATGTGACTATATTTTATAATGAAACTAAAATTAATAGGTGTTCGATAGGAGATGAAAGTATGAAATTAGTTGTCACAGTAGTAGGACAAGATAGAGTAGGAATTATTGCGGGGGTGACTCGTGTGTTAGCGGACCATGAAGTCAATGTAGTGTCCATTAATCAAACTATCTTAGAGGGTATCTTTAACATGATCATGATGTGCGGTCAGTGATTCCGCGATTTAAGTGGTATCCAAAAGCATTAATGCCAGAAGAGACAGTTAGGTGTTCAAATTTTGGCGCACAAATGACCATCTTTTAAGCATGCATCGTGGGATAAGTGAGGTACCTATGCTAAGTATTGAAAATATTTTAGAAACGAATCGGATGATTCAAGATAATAAACTAGATGTGCGTACCATTACCATGGGGATTAGCCTGTTAGGATGCATTTCAGAAGATGGGGATCGCATGTGCACTCGCATCTACGATCATTACAAAAAGAAGCAGAATACTTGGTGACAAACTGGAGAAGACTTAGAACGTGAATTAGGCGTGCCATTTATTAACAAAGTCGTATTTCTGTGACACCTATTTCCTTAATTGGTGGTATCTAACACCTAACTGATGTGCCTATCGCTCGCGCTCAGATAAGCGGCAAAAGCAGTAGGCGTGAACTTCACATCGGCGGTTTCTCTTCCTTGGTATCCAAAGGATATACGGAAGGCGACCGCAAACTGGATTGCCTCTATTCAGAAGCCTAGCGACGACGGATATTGTATGTAGCTCTGTCGGTATCGGTTCTACAAAGGCGGGCATCAACATGGATGCAGTGGCTGAAATGGGGCACATGTGTGAAAGGAAACTGCTCGCCTCACCGCAGATAAGTGCTGGGCTAAAGTGCGAAGTTGGTGTTTCTGCAACCCCTGTGGAAGATAATCCTTTCATGGCAGAGCGCTTTCCATGGTGTCATCAGCAGGACAGACCACAATCAGTGTGGGTGTCAGCGGTCCTGGGGTTGGTGGAACATGCTTTTTGAATCTGTGAAAGGCGAACACTTTTGATGTGGTAGCGAAACGATTAAACGGACTGCTTTCAAAAATTACTCGTGTGGGACAATTGGTGGCACAAGAAGCGTCACGTGGATTGAATAAACAATTCGGCATCATCGATATTTCCTTGGCACCAACTACCAGCTGTGGGGACTCCGTGGCACATGTGCTAGAAGAAATGGGTACTAGAAGCGTGCGGAACATGGGACTACAGCTTGACCTTGGCCTGACGTTGAACGATGCGGTGAAAAAGGTGGTAGCCTTATGGCATCCTCACGTAGGGTGGGTTAAGTGGAGCTTTCATCCCTGTCAGTGAGATAAAGGCATGATTGATGCGGTCACTGTAGGAGTCTATCGTTGGATAAATTAGAGGCTATGACCTGCGTTTGCTCCGTGGGATTAGATATGATTGCCATCCCAGGAGATACATCGGCGGCGACCATTTCTGCAATCATTGCAGACGAAGCAGCTATCGGCATGATCAATAACAAAACGACAGCGGTGCGACTCATTCCAGTGCCGAATAAGACCGTAGGGGATATCGTGGAATTTGGGGTCTCTTAGGGTATGCGCCGATTATAAAAGTGCATCCATTTAGTTCGGAAGAGTTCATTCGCCGTGGTGGACGTATTCCGGCGCCGGTGCGTAGTTTGACGAACTAATGAATCTAAACCATATGGAATCTTCCATAGTAGTTGCATGTTATGGAATATAGTGAGGTAAGGTTATGAAACAAATTTGTGTGATGGAACCATTAGGTGTATCCGAAGAGTTATCAACCTTAGCAGAGCCCTTCAAAGCGGAAGGTTATGAACTAATCGTACATACTACGAAAGAAATTGACCAAGTGAAGTTACTGAGACCGTGTTCGTGAGGCATCGATCATCATCTTGGCGAAATCAACCATTGTCGGGAGAAATCATTCGCCAATGTCCGAATTTAGAATGTATTTCCGTGGCTTTCACAGGAGTGGACCACATCGATTTAGATGCATGTCGTGAAAAAGGTATCGTTGTGAGTAATGCGGCGGGCTATTCTACACAAGCCGTTACAGAGTTGGTATTTGGGTTAGCCATTTCCGTACTACGCCATGTATTGCCTTTCAGATGGTCGCACACGGATAGGTGGTACCAAAGATGGACTACCTGGATTTGAATTGCATGGAAAAACCTTTGGTATCGTGGGAACAGGCGCAATCGGTAGTGCAGTGGCACGCATTGCAAAAGCATTTGGCTGCAAGGTCATTGCCTATAACCGCTCAGAAAAACCGGAACTGGTGGCAGAAGGGATTACGTTTACAGACCTAGACACAGTGGTGCAAGAAGCAGATATTTTATCTCTACATGTGCCATTGACGGATGCAACGCGCCATTTAATCGATGGGAAACGCATTGACATGATGAAAGATACAGCGGTGTTGATCAATACAGCACGGGGACCTGTGGTGGATAATGACGCACTAGCTAAGGCGCTAACGGCTGGAAAATTACGTGGGGCTGGTATCGATGTGTTCGAAGTAGAACCGCCAATCCCGACAGACCATCCATTATGCGATGCACCTCGTACAGTGTTAACACCACACATTGCCTTTGCTAGCCAAGAAGCCTTTGTCACACGGGCACACATCGTGATGGATAATATCGTGGCCTTTTTACAAGGGAAACCTGTAAATCGGGTAGTGTTAAATAGAGGGATATAAAGTATTAGCTTTTATTCTTTAAATAAGAAATATAGAATGGGTAGTTTAAAAGTTAGCATCTAAGTAAATAAATAAAAGAGACTGTGATGATAGTTGAGAGCTATTGTTATAGTCTCTTTTTATCGATTGAAAATAAACTCGAAAAATTGTTCGAAAAGAGTTTTATTTAAATACGTATTTGTGTGTTATAATATAAATAAATAGAAGTAGTATTAAAACTATAAATCAATAAATATTATGGATGAAAGTTAAAGATTGATTGGAGGAAATTTAGCGTGAATATAATAAGTTTGTTTGCAGGTGCCGGAGGATTAGATTTAGGGTTTGAAAAAGCTGGATTTAATGTAGTGGCAGCTAATGAATATGATAAAACAATTTGGGAAACCTATGAAAACAATCACGATGCTGAACTTATAAAGGGGGATATTTGCAATATTTCTTCAGATATGTTTCCAGAAATGTGATGGCATTATAGGCGTCCCCATGTCAATCTTGGAGTGAGGCAGGGTCTTTAAAAGGAATTGATGATCCAAGAGGGCAGGTGTTTTTATCAATACAGCACGCTATTTTTAAAAAGATAAGCGACCGAAGTTTTTTCCTGCAGAAAATGTAAAAGGTATGATGGCAAAACGTCATAGTAGTGCGGTGGAAAATATAATTTCTCAGTTTGAAGCGGCAGGTTATGATGTGTTTATTTGTTTGTTAAATGCTAGTGATTATAGTGTGCCCCAAGATAGAAAGAGAGTATTTTATGTAGGCTTTTAGAAAGGATTTATATGTTAAGTTTGAACCACCTGCCACATGAAACTAAAAACATTTAAGGATGCAATCTTTGATTTAAAAAGATTTGGCATCCCAGCTTTAGAAAAAATAAAACGAATGGTGATAAGTGTAAAGTTTTAAATCATGAATATTTTTACTGGAGCATATTCTCTATGTTTATGAGCAGAAATCGAGTTAGACGATGGGATGAACCAGCATTTACGGTTCAAGCATCAGGAGACAATGTCAATTACATCCTCAAGCACCAGTAATGCCTAAAGTAGATAAAAATATATATTTTGAGTCAGGAAAGAGAAGAACTTTTATAGAAGTTAACGATAAGAGAGTGCAGTAGAGTTCAAGGATTCCTAGATGATTTTAAATTTTTATTATACAAATCTTAATGATGCATACAAAATGATCGGTAATGCGGTACCAGTAAATCTAGCCTATGAGATGGCTGAGTCAATTTCTAGTAGCATTAAATGGAGAAAATAAAGAAAAGAATTAACGTATAGATAGAATAGTGTAATTATGGGAGGGCAAACATGAGCGTTAAAAGTAATAATCAAGGAGAGCATATGAATTTGCGTGCTTGAATACGTTACAGTGAAGAAATATCTAAGTATAGAGTTTCAAAAATTGAGAAAAATTCAACCTATGAAGGCGCAAAGCCGGGCATGGAATACATTAGAGGAGGTCTGAGAAAAAATATATGAGAATCAGTGCATTAGCAGGAACTAATACAATTTTAGAACTTGAACCATTAATCTTGGATGATGGAGATGGGGAATTAGAGTTGAAACTGCAATCTGATGATAACGGTCAGGATGGAGATGTAAGGGATGTTTTAATTATTCGTAAAGATATTGAATGGGAAATTGGTATTAGTGTTAAGCATAATCATTTTGCAGTTAAGCACAGTAGATTGTCAAAAGGTTTGGACTTTGGTAAAAAATGGTATGGAATAGAATGTTCTGATAAGTATTGGGCGGATATAAAACCCATTTTTAATTATTTGGACGTAGAAAAGTCTAAACAAACTTTATGGAAGGATTTACCAAATAAAGAAGATGATGTGTATATGCCTTTGTTAATAGCGTTTAAAGAAGAACTAGATAGGCAGAATGAATTTGCAAATATTGCAAAAATGTTAGTAGAGTATCTTCTTGGAGAGTTTGACTTTTATAAGGTTATTGGCATAGATAGTAAAAGAACAACTCAGGTTCAGAGTTATAATTTAAGAGGAACTTTAAATCAAGAGGGAAAAACCCGTAAAAGAAGTATAAAGTTACCTGTCGCGTCATTACCTACACGGATTGTGAGCTTAGAGTTTAAACCTGATAGTAAAAACACTTTAGAGTTATATTTAGATAGAGGGTTGGCAATTTACATTTAGAATCCATAATGCATCGAGTAAGGTTGGGTCGAGTTTGAAATTTGATGTGCAAAATCATTGGTATGCCGACATCGATAGTTTCAATAGATTAGGAGTGGAAGTAGGATGCCTAATATTACGCATACATGACAAAATAGCATGGTAATAAAATGGTATTGTGAGTGTTAGATAGCATTTATAAAACTTTAGAGAAAATAAAGGAGGAACATGAATAAACTTATCTTTAAAAAGATAGAAAATGAAAATATTTTTGCGAAAGACTATGATAACTTTTATAAAAATAATGAAATAGAATTTTCTGATAGTGGAATTGACTATTTGTTTATGGTCCTAATGGAACAGGTAAAACTAGTTTTGTAAAAGCGTTATCGAATGGTGAAAAAGAAAACGGCTATTGAATATACATATAATGGTCTCGATTAGTACCGATGACTCCCAATTTGTTATCAGTAGTGATCAAAATAATAGAAATATTATTAAAGGAGAGACATCGGATTTTTTTACTAGGTGATGATATCAAAAGAGAATGAATTATATGAATATATTACTAATAAATATGAAGAAATTTGTGCACAGAGTAATAAAAATTCTAAAAGATAAATTTAAAATTACCTCAGTTAATAGCAAATTAATAGAGTGCTTTTTCGAGGAGGAGGATAATTTTCATATTCAGGATTTAGCTAACAATAAAATCTAAAGGTAAGAAACAAAGTTAGATGATTATATTGTAGGGTGGAGTAAATATAGATTATGTGAGATTTCAGCCTTATGAGTGAAACTAAATTAGAGTATTTCATGGGTGACTATCTTCTTCAAAATCATTGATTCTTGAGATTGAAAGTCTAGACACAACAACGTTAACTGAGAATAGACGTATCTGAGAGGTGGAAAAAGAATACAGAAGCAATTAGGATATTGTCACACTCTTTTGTGATACAGAAGAATGCATAGTTTGTGATTCAGTAAATAGGTAGAGAAAATCTATTGGCTAAAAACTGAAAATAAAAATAATATTCTAGAGACACTAGAGCCTAAAATAAAAGAAATTTTGGAAAAATTACCCCTAGTAGTGCAGATAAGGATCCTTTTAATATAAAGATAGTTTTGATGGCAGCTATTGAAAGCAGGATGAGATTAGATAGGATTTATAACCCTAAAAGAGGACATTCAAAAATATAGAGAGATATTTGTAAAAGAAAGTGATAAAATGAGACTACTAGAAATATTGAATAATTCAGATATCAAGGATAAAAATGAAGAGTATACTAATAAATGAAAAAGCCTGAAATTAATGATGAAGATTTTATGTATATTGAACAAATTATTAACAATAGCATGCCTAAAAAGATTCAGATTAGCAGAGATGACAAGAAGAATATTCAAATATTAATAGAGGATAAAGAGTTTTTAGGAATTGATAGAGCGGAACTGCCTCTAAGTTCGGGAGAACAAAAATTTTTAGTCATTAACATTAGAGTTTTTAAAGGCGAAAAATTCCGATAAGCCAATAGTAATTCTAGATGATCCTATCTCTAGTTTTTGATTCTATTTATAAAAATAAAATTGTATATGCAATTATTAAAATTTTGGATAAGAAGAAAAAGGGTTATCTTAACTCCATAATGTTGATTTACTAAGGTTGTTAGATGGACAATTAAAAATGCTTTTAATCTTTTTCTGTTTAATAATAGAGAAATGAAGAAAATGGGTTTATACCATTGAAACCTGATGAGCGTGATATGCTTATAAGTTTAGATGCATTAATACAGCATTTAGGACTGAAATTTATAAACATGCAAAAATAAAAGTTATTTTTAATTTCTTTAATTCCATTTTAATGCGTGGATATGCAACAATTATTAATAATGAAGATGCTAAAAAGAGAGTCTGACTCAAGTTATGCACGGATTTAAAAATGAACTTGTAGATATTGGGCATGTTATCAAGTATTGTTTGAGAAGCATGAGGGCATTGATGAACAATATAGAAGTATCTGTTGATTCAATTTTGAGTCAATCGATTAAAGAATGTGAAATGAGTGGATCATGAAAAAGTATCCATTATTAAATCGCACATTAAGACACTCTTTTATATACTTATATTTGAGGCTATTGATAGAAAAAATTGGTTTCAAAAATATAATATAAAAGGTAGATGGAAGAAATGGAGCAAAAGCAATTAGGACAAATAAATTTCTAAAAGCGTTTCCAGAAAACTCTGATAAGAATACTATGGAGAGAAGAGTTTTTCTATGACTAAGAAAACATTGCTAATGAATTGTAACCATTTTGAAGGGAGCAAAGTATTTTTCAACCTGCAATTGATATCACAAATCAGTTGTTAGAAGAAGAAGCTAACAGTATAATAGATTTTCTTAAAAATTTGTAAGGAGGTATTGATTTGTGCTCAAAAAGGTTGAGTTAAAAGTAAATTTTTATATAGGCGTTCATATCCTCGAATATAGATATAATATAGTGATTGCATTTTCACTCAATCGTCCTATAATACTTTGTGTACGTTTTAATATACAATAGTACACACTACGTGGACTCATGGGAAAGGATGATACAATGAGACCTGTACATACATTGACCAAGCTATAGCTTTGGGGGACATGAAATTTTTGATACCATAGGAGAGTATACGAAACAGTTAGGCAAGAGAACTGTTATTATCGGTGGAGATACATCTTTATCTGTGGCATTACCTTTCTTGCAACCAGCCTAGAAAGAGCTGGCATTGAAGTGCTAGAAGTAGTGCATTTTGGCGGTGAATGTGCCTATGCCGTAACGGATGCATTAGCGAAAAAGAAACATTACAATCGGCAGATTTTCTCTCATCGGTATGGGCGGTGGTAAAGCGTTAGACACTACGAAATTGACGAGTATCGCTTTAGGAGATATTCCTGATATCACCGTGCCTACTATTGCAGCAACCTGTGCGGCTACATCTGAGGCCATTGCTGTTTATACATTAGACCACACTTTTGACAGCGTTGCGTTCCTAAAACGTCCCGCAGCGCATACCTTCATCGATGCAGATATTTTGGTGAAAGCTCCAAGTCGCTATTTCTGGGCGGGCATGGGCGACACTATTGCCAAGCATTATGAAACACATATGGCTACACGTGGTCGTGACTTGTCTTATAATGTACAAGTGGGCTTGTCTTTTATCTCAAGATGTGCGGAACCCATTTCTTCGCACATGGTCGTGAGCGTTGACGGCTAATGAGCAAGGGGAACGCAATCGCCTCTTTGATGAACTAGTGATGGCAGTGATTTTGACAACTGGCATTGTATCTGGTTGCATGCCTGGGGACTTTAATAGCACTATCGCACATGCTGTATGTTATGGCTGTGCCGAAGATCCTCATACGGAAGAACACCACCTTCACGGCGAAATGGTAGCCTATGGCTTATTAGTGTTGTTTGCGCAGACAAGCAAGATGAGGAGTTACGTCGTTGGTTGCCAGTGTATCGTCAAATTGGATGGCTGACGAAACTTTGCAGACATGGGATTAACGAAAGAATATATCCCGATGATTGTTAAAAGCGGCTCCGTCCGCGACGTGGTCATCAGCCCATATGTAGTGACAGAAGAATTGCTTACGAAGCGATTTTGAGTAGAAGCGCATAACTAATCTGCGTGAAAAATAGTTCATATATCTATCAATCAACAGGTATCTCTAGTAGAAAGAGATACCTGTTTGTGCTATGATGGGGAGTAAGTTTTATATTATGAATTGGATAGGCAGAGCATATGCTAGAATGTGAGCCAAATTTTTGAAACTTATATTTTGGCAATTATCAAATATTGACGTTAGATAAAAACGCAGCTATTAGTAGGATTATCTGAATTTAATAGATAGGGATTTAAAATGCTGAATTCATCTAGAACAAGTTGAATAGTTTGTGCATCATTAGGATAATAACTAATAAAGTGAGTAGATAGGAGCAGAAGGTGACTATGGAACGAATATCATGGAATGAAATAGATTTTGTAAGGGTAGGCAATGCTACAGATACGATTGGTAAAAACGGGGTTGACCGTATTGCGCTTCTCCTCAGGGGGCTCAGGGGACTACATTAGTGGCGGTGGTCCTGCTCGCCCGTGAGCGGCTGTCCTCGATCCGACGACAGCTCCCAACGCCGGTGAATGCGCTGAGTATAGGGTGGAGGCTCCGCCTTTGTACTCTGCGCTAGTGATGGTGTCACTGCAGTCCTTAGAAGCACGGCATTGGCTTTTCCCACAGCCTCATGGGTGGTGCCCTATCGTTTGTCAAAGCGATATTTACGACTTGTCCTATGGCAACTCCAAAGCACGTCCTACCGTGCAGATGACTAGTGATGCCTGTGAAAGGACTTTCACAAGCACAGAACCTATGTCTGGCAATGTCGAGTGCTGGCACAGGGGCGACCGTAGGCGAGGTGATGCAGCATGGAACGGGCTATGAAAGGCGGTATCTGGTCATGGCAGCAAAACTAGGAGACCTTGTGGTGGGAGCCGTGGTAGTGGTGAATGCCTCGGCAATGTGTACGATCAACTCTGGACTGCCTAGGGGCGTCATGGATGCAGGGCGTGAACATATCCCTGGATGCTTGCCAGCTGATGTATGACCAATACGAAGGTTGTAGTGAAAGTAAACCTCTATTAGGTGAATCTGTGACAGTTAGCGTGGGAAATGAGCTATTACAGGACAGTTCCTCTCAAGGTGAAGCGGACCTAGGCATGGAAAAAGGAAATACCACCATCGGGGCTATCGAGACGAATGCCACCTTTCATAAAGGTGAATTAACGAAGATTGCCATGATGGCTACTAATGGTTGATCACGGTCGATTCGACCAGTAGGGGACCTCTATCCGATGGGGATACGATCTATGCGTTTTCTGCTACTGTGACTGGTGAAAGCCATGCTGTTGATGCAGAACATGGAAATGGTAGTATCCATTGCGATAAGTCCGATAAGTCTGTTGCTAGTGAAAGCATATGTGGAACAAGTAAATCTATAGTGGCGAGATGAATGTAGTGGGCACCTTTGGCTGAGAGCTAATGAGCGAAGCCATCGAAGATGCCATGCACGCTAGTAGACTGGATGATTCCGAGTTTTTAGCAAATATATTGGATTTACACGAAGTGAAAATGTAAAAGTTTATAAAAAGTACTTGCAATTTATTTGAAAGTGCTATATAATAACTCTTGTATTATTCCTCGATAGCTCAGCAGGTAGAGCAATCGGCTGTTAACCGATCGGTCGTAGGTTCGAGTCCTACTCGAGGAGCCATACAAGGCCCGTTGGTCAAGAGGTTAAGACACCGCCCTTTCACGGCGGTATCGGGGGTTCGATTCCCCACGGGTCACCATATGGACGATTAGCTCAGCTGGGAGAGCGCCTGCCTTACAAGCAGGATGTCGGCGGTTTCGATCCTGTCATCGTCCACCATAGCTAAGAACCATCCTGAGGGTGGTTCTTTTTCTTCTATGTAGCCTCAAGGCATCCATATAGTTAATTAGTAAGAAGACCAGCAACATACTCCTTCTCAAACTGATACAGTAGTTAGGTTTGTTCAGGAGCATGTTGCGGTCTTTGCGCATTGATGTGTCGGTGTGGGAATGCCACAAAGGTTTTCGCTATGAATAACGAGCGTTCCCGTGATGTAACTACCGGGGGTTTTGTAATTTGGTGAGTTAATTGTGAGGTATACTAGGTACGAGTCAGGGATGAACTACAAGTAACACAGTTAAGAAAGGTGGTGAAGCATGGAAGAATTACTCTTGTTGTTAGTTATTATCCGGCGCGCTTGATGACCAATCGGTACGACCGATCGTTGTATGAATGGAAGAAAGGGATGCTGAGAGGATGTTAGATTACTACATGGGCGTTGTTAGATGACTAGTAGTTTGCTAGTTTGGTTGAAAAGAGTGAAAAGGTGGTGAGACGATGTTAGCATTATGTGGACCAGCGTATGTAGGTGAATGGGTAGTATTTGAGGGGATATAAGAAAAGGAGATAAAAGTTACATGTTGGTTTGAAAATATGATCATCGGTAAGAGCAGTTGATTGAGCGATCGACTGCTCTTTTTGTATGTGAAAGTGTGCTATTATGCTTGCAAAGTTACCAGAGAATATGATATAGTTTTAATTAGTGAGAGGCTTGTTGAACGTTTTTGTAAAACATTTATAAAATAGCCGATTTTCTAAAAATTCTAAAAGAAAATCCAAAATCCAGCCGGGTCAGTGACCATGCGGTCTCAGAGGTATTTTGAAATCTAACGTTAATGTTATTTTTCAAAAACTGCGATCTCAGCCGGAAAGTGCATTTTGAGAGGCTTGGTTATGCGGTTTTATTGCCAACACACAGATATCTATAAAAGTAAACAGTGCACTGCACTATTTACGTCCACCATTGCAGGGGACTGAAACAATTGAAACCAATTTGAGACTCCGTCACTTTAGAATTACTTCCCCAATGCGGGGACTGAAACTCGAATTTGGCGAATGTATGGACGTCTTCAACATCCAACTTTCAGAATTACTTTCCATTGCGGGGACATCAAAATGGCGTTAGCCTTTAGCTAATATCCAGATATCGGTGCAAGTAGCACACCTGTGCTACTATTCGTCCACCATTGCAGGGACTGAAACTAGCATCTTCAGAAGTAATCGTTAGAAGCATTAGCCTTTTAGAATTACTACCCCATTCGGGGACGATGCAAAAAGAACCACTTGGCATAGTGCTGGGTGGTTCTACTATGGATTAACTATCGGGGAAATTATAATTTGCTTTCAATGAGATGATATATACTATGTATCAGATCGAGTGATACAAATGTAAGGAGTATGTGGAGTGGTATGGCTCGATGTGTGTAGCTGTAGATACTGTAAATGATTTTACAATGGATAGTTGTATTTGAAAGTAAAAAGGAGAAAAAATATGAGTGCAAAATGTCCGATGTGTCCAGTTTGTGAGACAAATGAGTATGTAACGTTAGTAAAACAAGTGGCTGTGGCAGGTATGGCTGTTGGTGGTGTAGCCGGAGCCGCTGGTATTAGTGTAGGGGCATCGGAAGGTGCAGTGATAGAGGCAGGGATAGGTTCTTTCGTGCCTGTGATTGGAACTGCTGTGGAGCAGGTGTCGGATCCTTGGTGGGTGCTTTTGGAGGAATTACAGGCGCTGTAGCAGGTCACAAAGCGGGGGAAGTGGTTGATAGATGCCGTGGCAAGTATAAATGCGAAAAATGCGGTACTGAGTTCGAGTCTAATTTGTAAAATTTGAATGCCTTGAGCCCCTAGGTGGATGCTACTAGGGCTTTGGTGTATACTGTAGGTATATCTTGTGTGAGGAAAAGGAGAAGGTTATGAACGAATTTGTGAAACCTGATAAGGATCTAGAAATGGCTTTTCAAAAGATGGCGAAAGAATGCGGTAAGAAGCAGAAGGGTGAAGGCACTTATGTGAAAGCTACTAGCAAGGAGACTGAGAAGGTTTTTGAAAGGAAATGAAAAAGAAAAGTTAGGTAAGAAACTAGATGATGATACGCTGGTACGTGTTGAGTATAGTTCTTATATGTTAGTTAACTTTGCTCGTTATCAGCATAATAAGATATACATTATCGTTTATTGCTGTGGGTGAGAAATTTGTCAAATTGAATAAAAATATTACTATAAATGAGGCGTATATCAATAGAATAAGGTGTAAATACACGAATATAAAATATGTGTACAGGCATTAATATTTATCAATATAGCTGATTAATAGTGTTTATAGGTTGTTCTTTTCACAATGTGTACACGAATATATCCTATGCATTAACCATGACATAAACACATAATTATTTCAAAAATTAGTATACTTAATGAAGAAAATATGAAGAAATATATTGTATAACCGTTTTTATAATGATAATATTTATTATATAAAAAGATATGAATATGTATCTTGGTAAGGTTTTTTGTGTAGGAGTGTAATATGAATAGCAAGACAAGAAAGCAATTGTTATCATTTGCAGTAGCAACAGGTGTCCTCTTCCAATTGGGTGGCACAGCGCATGCTGTGCCCAAGTATTTGATTTAGGTGAGTTTGTGGTGCATGCACCAGCGCGCGAGTGGTGGCAGAAATGACTGAGGCTACAACGCCCGGTTGTGGAAGGTGCTTAGGCAGGTGGTCAAGTAGCGAACAGCAACTCGATGGGGGTCTAGGTCGTCAAAGTTTTATTGAAACGCCGTTCAATGTAACTGGGTATACGAACGAATTGTTAGAAAATAAACAGGCTACAGAAGTACTGATGTAGTAAAAATGATGCGTCCGTGAAAGATGTATCTTTATCTGGTGCATCTAGTTCTTGATCTATCCGTGGTTTCCGTGCAACACACACAAGACGTTAGCAATTTAATGGCTTTGTACAGTATTGCACCACGTTTCTACACAGGTACTGAAGGGCGTACGATCGCGTAGAAGTTATTAAAGTACGAGCGCATTATTAGGTGGTATGGCTCCAAATGGTACAGTAGGTGGTACGATTAATCCCTGCACCTAAAACGTGCTACGGATAAAAGCAATTAATAAGTGAAACTTTTCCTGCGGTAATGGCATAGTGAATTTACACAACACATGAGACGTAGGGACATCGTTTTGTGACACAACAAATATGGTGTTCGCCTCAATGTATTAAATCGAAATGGTGGAACATCGGTTAACGACGAAGAACATCAAACTAGCTCTGTTGTCATTGGCGCCGATGCGAGGTGACAAATTCCGTACTTTTGACTTGGCGGTTATGTATATCATGCGACATTAAATCCTCACGTCGTACATTTCTAACAATGGTTCTTTGAAAAATACAACATAAAGAAGACCCTTTCACCCCAGTACACATTGACAATGATAAGGAAATATGGAGCTACTGAGTACATTCCGCCGTGTTACTGGAAAAATATGGTGTAATCAGTGGTAGAATATGATCTTACTAAAGACTGGACTGCGCTATGCAGGTATTGGTGCTCGTTATACATCTATGGACTACAAATATAATGAGTTCAGTGACTAATTTAGCTAAGGGTGATGCGAATATTCGCTATCGTCATAACTACCAAATTAATAGCGACCCCTGCAGAAGCGGGTCCTCGTGGTACAGGTAGCAGTGATGTAACACATCATGTGTGGTTTTGGTCAGCGACTCGTGAACAAAAAGTGTATACGCAGAATAATATCTTTAAATACGGTATCTGATTCCAATTATTTGAAACAAGGACAAACTGGGGGACTGCTACAGAAACATCTTGGGAATCTCCGCTATCTAGTAAAGAAATTCTAACAGGCGTTTCCTTTAACAGACCGCATCGTTACAAAAGATGAAGCATGGCAGTTCATTCTTGAGGCTCTGATATCAGAAAGTAAGAAGCACAAACTATGGTGCAAAAAGAAACCACCTATAATAGCCATGCTGAAAGCCCAGCTGCAGGTTTGTTCATAAATTCAATGACAGCATCTGTGTATGCGAACTACATGGAAGGCCAGCAAAACGGGTTTCGCTCCAGCTGGTACAAAAATGAAAATGAATTGATGGCACCTGTTAAGTAAACAAATGGAAGTGGCACAAAAGTAGATATGGGAAAAATATGCGCCATTACTGAGTGCTTTTGAGGTGCGTAACCCATCGTATACAACAGATGTTGCCACCTAATGAATATGGCTTTTAAACAGCAAGTTCGTGCTCGCGGTTTAGAGTTAATGTATTTGGTGAACCTGTAAAAGGCACTCGTGTATTAGGCGGTTTAATGTGTTAGATTCTAAATATACAAAAGATACTAGCGACACAAAACTGAAAGGTAATAAATTTGAAGGGGCTCCAACAGTGAATGCAACATTGAGGAGTAGATCAAGATATTAAAGGCGTGAAAGGCTTATCTGTATCTACTCGTTTGAACTATACAGGATCTGCCTATGCAAATAATACTAACACGGTGAAAACTAGCGGATACTTCACTTGGGATTTAGGCACTCGTTATACATGGAATGCAGGTAATACGCCAATGACATTCCGTGCTGACGTGTAACAGTGTGTAACAAATCCTATTGGAATGCATTACATAGCAATGGTGTAATGTTAGGAGCTACGTACATTCATGGTCTCCTTAACGGCAAGTCTATAATTTAAAATACTGGTGAAAGTAGTATTTCCCAAATCATAAGAGCTGTAACGAAATACGGGATGCCTGTATTTCGTTACAGTTTCTTTTTCCCTAAGGAGTAGTAGGGTACCTAAATAGGGTATTAACTACATGGAAAGGGTTGAAATGCAGTGGGTTAATCTACGAATCAGTTCATTCTGTAATATAGCAGTTTTCAGTATATACAAGAAAGGAGATACATGGTACGTGAAAGATATATCTTCATCCTATACAACGGATACGAAGGCCTCTTTCTTAGGAAAGTTTACAGGTCAAATGCTATTGGCCTTACTTATCCTAGGTTTAGGTAGTTTCGTGTTCTTGTCGGTAGGGGCTAGGTCTATTTCGCTAGAGATGATCTGGGCTAGTATTTTGGAATGGAACGGCGAACATAGATGGGATTGTCATCAACACGATTCGCATACCTCGGTTATTGGTGGCTTTCATCTGCGGTATTCATTTTGCTGTCGCTGGGGCGCTCATGCAAGGGATTACGAACAACCCTATGGCGAGCCCTTCTATTTTAGGGGTGAATGCAGGGGCGAGTTTTGGCCTAGCCATCGCTATGATTGCATTCCCTATGGCGAGCTTGAATATGACCATTCTATTTAGCTTTTTAGGTGCTGGATTGGCGACGGCTTGTATTTTATACTTAGCCAATCGAGGCATGGCAAAAGGGTCCAAGGTGTATTTGTACCTAGCAGGGTAGTGCATAAGTGCCATCTGCATAGGCGATCACACAAGCGTTAGTTGTCTTTTGGATCGCAGCCCAAGATATGAGCTACTGGACGGCTGGCGGTATCGGAGGTGTTCGCATGGGAGCAAGTGCTGTTAGTGGCTCCGTGGACGCTGATCGGCATGTTAGTTGCCTTAGCTATTTCTAAACAAATTGCCTTGCTTAGCTTAGGTGATGAGGGTGTTGTTGGTTTAGGTGGAAAAGTTGCTACAAATCGTTTATTGGCGGGACTTACCATATGCTGTGAGTGGTTCTGCCGTAGCCATTGCGGGACCTATCGGCTTTGTGGGGCTTATTGTGCCTCATATGGCTCGCTATATGGTGGTAGCCTTTAGCTATGAAAAAGTGATTCCTTTCTCCGCTGTGTTGGGAGCCATCGTAGTTATCAGCTGGCAGATACGGTGGCACGTGGTGTCGCCTCCATTTGAAGTGCCTTTTAAGGCAGTCACAGCCATAGTTGAGGTTTCTTTTCTTTTCTATTTAGCGAATCGAAGAGGCTAACTAATGCATCAAGGTAGACGATTTGCCATGGTAGGGCTGGTTTGTTAGTGGCGTTGGCATTGATGTTTTGTGGTCCATTTGGGAAACGGGAGTTTTCTGAGTTTTCCTACATGGACTTAGTGCGCATTATCGCTGGCTATGTGGGACGGAGTGGCAAAGGCGCATTGTCTTCGATTTTCGTATGGTTCGATCCGTGCTAGCCATTTTGTATCGGAGCAGGTTTAGCGTTGTCTGGAGCTATCTTTTTCAGACGATCACCCGCAATGAACTAGCCAGCCCCGAGTGTACTCGGTGGCTAATGCAGGCGCTGGTGCAGCGGTGATGTTGTACATCTAGTCTGAGCCAGCCAATGCGATTACTACGATTTGAAAGCTCCATTATTTGCCATCATTGGCGGGGGATTAGCGGCACTACTTATTTTCCGTATGTCTTACCGCAAAGGACGTAGTTTATCCCCGATGACACTGATTTTAAATGGTATTGCTCTATCCGCTGGGATCCATGCAGTACAAAATGGTGACCATGGTGACCTTGAGTCCAGATAAGTTCAATCAAATCAATACGTGGCTCATCGGTACTAATTTTGGCAAACAGCTGGAACCATGGGATGGTGCTAGCGCCAATTGTAGCGATTGGAGCCATCGTGTTATATTGTTATTCCACAAAACTGAATGTGCTGAATCTGAATGAAGAAACGGCTATCGGCTTAGGGGCTCGCATCACGAAAGAACGAGTAACATTCCTCGCATCGCCGTAGCCATTGCCTCTTCCTGTATCGCTGTGGTGGTAGTATTGGCTCTGAGCAATTTGTGGCGCCGCTACACATTGCATCGGCGCTGAGTGGGCGTGAACCACCACTGTATTTACCAGTTACCTTATTGTTGGGAGCCCCATTGTTTGCTTTCGCAGACACGTTAGCACAGTGTCATCGCGTCCTGATGAAACGCTAGTAGGCATCATCGTGGCATTGGTGGGTGCACCCTCATTTTCTATATGTATTGGCACGGACGAGAGGATAAACTAGTGGCATTTGAATTGCAACACGTTTTCTACTGGGTAAGGAACACAAAATTATCAGTAAGCGACGTGAGACATTAGGATTCTCTTTGGAAAAGGTACTTGGTATTGATTGGATCCAATGGATGCGGTGAAATCCACTCTGTTGAAGACGATTTGCCGAATCGTGCTGCCGAAAGCTCCTGTTATTTTAAACGGCGAGGATGTCTCACAGGATACGAGGAGTGGCAAGTCGAACAGTTAGCGATTTTGCGCAGAGACCACGGCACCAGGGTCTTTGATCGCGTGACCTCACCGTCTGGTACGGGCTCCCCACCGTCTGGTGGCTTTTGCAACGTGAAAGTCAGCAGCTCGTGACTATTCGATTAGTGCTAAGTGACGCATGGCAGATTTGCATAACTTTGCGCACACACCAATTCAGAACGTGTCAGGTGGTCAACGTCGTAGCATGGATTGCTATGGCTACGTCTGCCCAAGACACAGACATTTTATTCTGGATGAGCCTATTAGCTATATTATAGATGTTTCCCATCAAAGATGGATGTACTGGAACTAGTGGAACGATTGAACCAAGAGTATAAGAGAAAACGGTCATCATGGTGACTCACGACTGAACCAAAGCCGCTCGTTATGCGGATCCATCATCAAGGCGATGAAGACGGTCATGCACTTTCAAGGCACGCCACATGAGGTGCTAACAGAAGAGATAAGTTGCACAAAATTTTTGGGTGGACTCTGTCATTTTGAATGACCCACGTACTAAATCGTCCGTGCTGCGTGCCTACACCCACGCATCAGTGGAAAAGGCTAAACAAGCAGGTGCATTATGAGGGGACGTCGTCTAGGATCACTATCTCGGTTGGGTGGCAAACTGATTGCGACAATTGCGGTGGCAATGTGTGGGCTGTAGTGGACTAGCCTGTACGCGAGCGCCTCGTGCGGCGAAAGGTCTGCAGTGAAAGAACAACGGCTCTGATACTGATGGTACCATCGCGCGAGTAGAGATGAATGCTCGTTTTAAGAAAGTGAAACAATCCGCAGAAAGCTGATTACCAATGAAGACGGGAAGATGGCTGTTACATCATGGCTATGGTACCACAGTGATTCCTGATGCGCAGGGTGCATGTGTGGTAATCAGCGGATGACGCCCTATGTATGCCTTAGGGGCGCCTATGGTGGGGGCTATACAATCAGGAGAACTTTTGCTTGCACGATGAAACTAGAGGGCTGCAGTGCACAGGCGCATCAGTATAACAATGAGACGAAGATCAGACCTTATCAATTTAAGCAAATTGCAGCGTTACGACCAGATTTGATCATTATGAGGGATGTTCACCCGGTAGCACCTTTGATGCGTTGCTGCACCGTATTGCACCATCGCAGCTGTTTGGATTGGCAAAATGCGTGGAGCGTGCTTTTGCTCACACGATGGGCATGTGTTACACCGTAGAGAAAGAGGCGAGAAGCACGATTGCACAAATATTACGACCATGTAAAAGAGGCTCGTATGGCTATAAAATCTCGCATTGGAGATAGTCCTCTAGCCTATATTCGGGTTATGAAAAAAGAAATACGCTGTATCCGTATTCCTCTAGTGTAAACAGTCGATTCATTTTTGATTTGCTAAATATTACACCAGATACAGAGTCCTTAGCTAGATGGTAAAGTAATAATGCCGTATCTTATGAGATGTTGCCAGATATTGATGCGAAGTATTTATTAGTAAGCAGCCTTTTGGGGCAAGTACTCGAACTTCATCAGATCAGGTAGGAAAAGAGCTTCAAGATATGCAGTCCATGGAGACTGGCATACGATTCCAGCGGTGCAAGAAGGTCATGTACATATGGTGAGTAATCAGCTGTGGAGTTCTCGTGGAATTATTGCGAAAGAGGCAATCGATGAGCTTCGTCATGGTTAGCTCCTTGAGATGCTATGTAACTTGTGGCGTTTGTAGCTAATTGGATGACGATAAGGCGACATATTCACTCCTGCAAACTGACAGCGGTGGGTGGGTTTGCTCCGGAGCATCGTCGACGCCTTCTTTCGTACGGTGTAATTTGAAACTGATAAACAAATGCCACAGCAAAGCTTCTACGGCTATAACCGCGTTGCTTAAAGATGGGTTTTGAGCGCGCTGTGCTCTCTGTGTTTGCGCGATTTGGTGGTGAAAGATAGCAAAGCTACCACTCGAAAATGGTGTCTCAGGAAAAGCACTCATGGTGCCAAGCCATGGGGTTTCAGTTGTTCATATGCAGTCCCTATAAACTCAAAGTTTTATCCGGAAGACGCGAGAATCTTACGACGGATGGTAATGGGTCTCCGAATTTGTTGGGTACACCAGGGCACGAATGGTTGAGTACGTATACAGCTACGGCGGCGTTTTGTTGGGCGCTGTTTGCACCGCCTGGAGACTTCAACGTCTGCTACTTAGTACTTTCACTATATAGGCTGTACACAATGTAGACGGCACCTGTTTGTCCTGAGGTATTTGGGTTAGCTGGTTTTGGATCAGCTAATGGATAGGGAGCATTGACCAGGAAACTGAGTTTCTGCTCATAAGACGTCAAAGATTCGCCCCTGCTTTGCACGGGCTGTGGATCTGGTCACCGCGATGCATTGAGTTGTGTACTATTTGTATGTTTTGGCAAGGTACTTGGCTAGTTTTGCATTTTTGCTAGGCTGTTCTTATCAGGAGGTTCTACCAGCTTCTGGAATCTCAGGAACAAAAC